>ERZ838118.206-NODE-206-length-81538-cov-8.602776_pt1 | contig 81538 bp, 65 predicted proteins | sample MGYA00519863_ERZ838118 | MGnify/ENA primary metagenome ERZ838118 (study PRJEB31850, sample SAMEA3708827) | human gut metagenome | biome: human gut; feature: human-associated habitat; material: faeces | place: China | collected 2014 ...
TGTTACTACTCACCACTTGCAGAAGTGGGAGTCTCAACTCAGACTGAGATAAAAATTTATTGGAAATCAATTTAAGTCGTTTCCATTATAGGGTATCTTTTTGCGACACACAAGACCTAATACCATCTCCGACACCGATAATGTCTGCATCTTCTGCGATACATTTCCTGCATAAGCATTACCTGTACCAGCATAAAATATTTTTCATCCACATGCAGACGCCCATCCTCTTCCACATCTTCCGGCCGCAATCCCCGGTAAATCCTTCGGCAGATCATCTCCATCATCAGCCGGTCTGGATACCGGTCAAACATCATGCTGCCTTCATATTCCATCCGATCGCATTCCTCATCCACCATACTCTGAATTTTTCTGGCATCCCGCGGATACATTTCCTGCAGACGTTTGCAGTCTTTTTCATACTCCGTCTCCTCAAATACGGTATTCTGCATCGGATATGTCATATAAAATGGCATTTTTTCGCGGGTATACGGATCCTGCTCCAGCCACTGAAATCTTTCCTGTCCAAAATTCATATTGCACTCCAAACGATACTTTCACCACAACATATGCAAAAATCTGCAAATCTGTGCTATAGTAATACCATTATGGAAAAAGATTTAACAAAAGGACCAATCTTTAAAACCCTGCTGCTTTTTGCCCTGCCGATGATGTTGGGAAATCTGTTACAGCAGGTCTACAATATTACCGATACGATCATCGTCGGACGTTTTCTTGGTTCCGGCGCACTGGCAGCCGTCGGCAGCACTTACACCCTGATGACCTTTCTGACTTCTGTCATGATCGGACTCTGTATGGGATGCGGCGCGCTGTTTTCCATGCATTACGGCGCCGGCCGGCAAAAAGAAATGAAAGAATGTATGTGGGTTTCTTTCTGGCTTGTTCTGTTGGTGACGCTCCTCATGTACCTGATCGTGTTTATCGGAACGGACGGGATTCTGACACTGCTTCAGACACCGGAAGACATTTATGAACTGATGCGCATTTACGCCCGCATTATTTTTATCGGCATCGGATTTACGTTTTTATACAATTATTTCGCCTTTATCCTGCGGGCAGTTGGCAATTCTATCCTGCCCCTTATTTTTCTGGCAGTTTCCACTATCTTAAATATCGTGCTGGATCTGTGGTTTGTATTCGAATTGCAGCTTGGTATCGGCGGAGCTGCCGGTGCCACAGTTATCGCACAGGGAATTTCCGGTATCGGCATCACCATTGTTGCTTTATGGAAAAATCCACAGCTTTTCCCAAAAAAGGAACAGCGTATTTTCCGGAAAACAACATTTTCGGAAGTGGGACGCTACGCATTCTTCACCTGCTTACAGCAATCCGTTATGAACTTTGGAATTTTGATGATTCAGGGTCTGGTGAACAGCTTTGGTACCGCAATCATGGCTGCCTTTGCCGCCGCGGTTAAAATCGATACGCTGGCATATATGCCAGTGCAGGAATTTGGCAATGCCTTCTCCCTGTTTATCTCACAAAATCACGGAGCCAAACGTCCAGACCGGGTAACCGCCGGAATCCATACCGCAGTTCGTGTATCGATTCTTTTCTGCGTGATCATCTCCGCCGTTGTCTGGATCTTTGCCCGTCCGCTGATGCAGATCTTTGTGAATGCAGGAGAAACAACGATCATTGCGGAAGGTGTTCGTTATCTGCATATTGAGGGCGGTTTTTACTGGGGCATCGGTTGTCTGTTTTTACTTTATGGTCTTTACCGGGCAATCGAACGGCCTGCCATGTCGCTGGTGCTCACCATCGTATCACTGGGAACAAGAGTAGTTCTGGCTTATGCCTTTGCACCGAATACCCCGTTTGGTGTCAGTGCTATCTGGTGGGCGATTCCGATTGGATGGATTCTGGCAGATCTGACCGGATTTCTTTATTATAGAAAAATAAAAAAACTGTGAGAAACGGAAATTTTTCCCTCTCACAGTTTTTTATTTTTTAGTCATCCAGCAGCATATGATAAAAATCCAGATAATTCGTATCGTGATTCTTCGTTGCGGCAATGGCGGTTCTTGGATGCTGATCCGTCAGACCGGTCAGAAGATACGGGATATTGTATCCCCATACCGTTCCATCTTCAATCAGCTTTAACATATATTTTTCAATAAAGGAAAGCACCGGTGCAATCTCATACTTTGGATTTTTCAAAAATCCAAGCAGTCCTTCCAGTGAACAATTTCCTGCACCACGTCCCATTCCCATGACAGTTCCATCCAGCATACTTGCACCAACTGCCAGTGACTGAACAGTATTTGCAAAGGCGCACTGCTGATTGTTATGTGCATGAATACCAACCATTTTTCCACTCTCTGCCAGTGCATCCAGATAAATGGATGTAATCTCACAAATCTGCATCGGATACAGAGAACCATAACTGTCTACCACATAAACACCATTTACCGAAGATTTTACAAGCATCTCCAGCGCCATCTGAATATCACGCTCCTGACATTTGGAAATTGCCATAATATTGCAGGTTGTCTCATAACCCTTTGCGGCAGCATCTTCAATCATGGCAATTGCTTCCGGCATCGTATTGATATAAGTAGCCACACGAACCAGATCCACCGGACTGTCTACGCGGTCCCTGATACTGTGTTTGTAATCACAGCGGCCCACATCTGCCATAATGGAGATTTTCATATCGGTATCATTGTCACCGACAATCTCACGAATTGCTTCATCTTCCGCGAATTTCCATTTTCCGAATTTGTTCACATCAAACTGCTTTTTATCTGCCCGGTAGCCGAACTCCATATAATCTACACCGGCTTCCAAATTCGTTTTATATAAATCGCGTACAAAGTCATCGGTAAAGTAAAAATCATTTACCAGACCACCGTCACGCAGCGTTGCATCCAAAACCACGACATCTTCCCTTACAGACATCATATTTCCTTTTCCGTAGTAATTCATCACTGTTTTCTCCTTTGTCTCAACTCATTTCTGTCATTTTATCTTACTTTATTCCAAAAATCAACAAAAATATTTTATCACTTTAAAGCGTTGATTCAAACTTTTTACAAACAAATCACAGTTTTTTCAATTTTTTTGTGAAATATCTCTGGATTTTGCCGGGCAAGGTGCTATAATGGAAACAGGCTATGTGGACGCATGACGTTATCAACAGAGCACAATAATTATTATCATGTAATTAATAGGAGGGAAAGAAATGGCTAAAACAAAAGTTATTTCTGCTAAAGAAGCTGCCGCACTGATCAAAGATGGCGATACAGTATTAGTCGGTGGATTCATGACAAACGGAACAGCAAAATCTATCGTAAACGAAGTAACAGCAAAAGACCTTACAGTTGTATGTAACGACGCAGGTTTCGAAAATGAAGGAACAGGTCGTTTACTTCACAACGGATTAATTAAAAGATTAATCGCTACACACGTAGGTCTGAACAAAGAAGTTGCAGCAAAATTCAATGCTGGTGAGATCGAATTAAAACTTCAGCCACAGGGTACACTTGCTGAGCAGGTACGTGCAGGCGGAGCTGGTCTTGCAGGATTCCTTACACCAACAGGTATCGGTACTATCGTTGCTGACAGCACTTCACCGACAACTCTTGAAGGCAAACAGGTTATCGAATTAGATGGTAAAGAGTACCTTCTTGAGAAAGCAATCCGTGGTAACGTTGCAATCATTCAGGGATATATTGCTGATGAATCCGGAAATATCCGTTACAAAGGATCTACTCGTAACTTCAACCCGATGATGGCTTCCGCAGCTGATATCGTTATCGCTGAAGTTGAGAAAATCGTTCCGGCTGGTGAGATTGGTCCAAACTATGTGGAAACTCCACACATTTATGTTGATTATTTAGTAGTAAAGGAGGAAGCATAAGATGGAAAGAAGCGAAATCAAACCATATATCGCGAAACGTGTCGCTAAAGAATTACATGATGGTGATGTTGTAAACCTTGGTATCGGACTTCCTACTATGGTTCCGGATTACCTTGATCCATCTGTTAAACTTACATTACAGTCTGAGAACGGATTCATCGGTCTTGCAGCTGTTGATCCGGAAGATCCGGATGCTGCATACATCGTAAATGCAGGTGGACAACCGGCTGGTATCGAGAAAGACGGTATGTTCTTTGACAGTGCTACATCTTTCTCCATCATCCGTGGTGGACATGTAGATGCTACGATCCTTGGTTCTCTTCAGGTAGATGAGAAAGGAAATATCGCAAACTGGATCATTCCTGGAAAAATGGTTCCTGGAATGGGTGGAGCTATGGACCTTGTAGTAGGTGCTAAACGAGTTATCGTTGCTATGGAGCACACACAGAAAGGTGCACCGAAGATCTTAAAACAGTGTACATTACCTCTGACAGCAGAAGCTCAGGTAAACCTGATTGTTACTGAGATGGGTGTTATGGAAGTAACTCCGGAAGGAATCGTATTAAAAGAGTACAATCCGGAATTCACTGTTGAAGAGATTCAGGCAGCTACAGAAGCAAAACTGATCATCGCTGACGATCTGAAACCAATTGAGGCTTAAGATTCGATTACAGTTTAACAAATGAATACATTGAAGCAGGTAAAGAGAATGTACCCATTCCCCTGACTTTGAGTAATAAAAAAGGTGTGCTTTCCTGGAAGGCACACCTTTTTATACGTTTTCAATTGACTGTCTCAGATCCAGCATCCGCTGATCCATATTTCTTACATCAATGGCACAGGAAAACAGCTCCTTTTTCAATTGTTTTCCTTTTTTATGATGCTTTTTATACTGCAGCTGATATTCCAGTACCGACCAGAAATCCATTCCAATGGTTCTCAACTGAATTTCAACCTTTTTTCCATTAGCAAATTGTACGATCATATGCAAGCTTTGATAGCCACTGTTTTTCGGTTTTTTCACAAAATCTTTCTCTTTCACAATTGTAATTCCGGGAAGTTCACGGACAAAATCTCTCACCCGGTAGATATCATCCAGAAACAGACAGATCACACGAATTCCTGCCAGATCATTTATGTAAGTAAACACATTCTCCTCTGTCAACTCCCGTTTCTTGCGCTCCATCTTTGCCAGAATACTCTCTCTTGTTTTTAAACGATATTTTGTATGACTGATAATGCTGCGTCCCAGTTCTTCTTCCTGCGCAAATCCAAAATCTGTAATCTGCGTCAGCAGATATCTCATACAATCCAGATATTCTTTTCGTAATTTCGGATCATCCAGAAATATCAGATTATCCCCTGTTTTCTCCGGAAACACATCGGCAGGTTCTTCTGTTTCATGCATTGTCACGTCCCCTGTTTTTATCTCTTTTTCTTTTTTGGTATCAATTCTCTTTTCTTTTTCTTCTTTCAAATATACATCTCTCCTTTCTTAGCCCACTCTATACTATATGCGTGGATTTCTGATTTATGACTTATTTTTTCTGATTAACTTTCCAGAAAAAATATTTCTCAGATTTGCAACATTTTCAGCTTATGACCACCGGGTAAAATCCAGAACCAGATTTCTGTAAATTGCAGGTAAAATTCCCAAATGCCATCATCATTTTTATCACAACATGCACATTGTGTAACACATGACATAATTCTTCTGCACATGTCTCCAATTCTGCCGGAAACCAAACCAACAAGGAGAACAAATCTACTTTGATTCAAGTCGAACGCACGTGAGACTTGGTGCGTGATTCTGATCAGCGCAAGCTGACATCTTCTTTTCAGAATCACTGCACTCTACACTTCGTTTCGGTCGGCGCAAAACCATTGTCTCCCAGACAATGTGCGCCCTCGCGGAGCATTTATCTCAGTCGGAGATTGAACTCCCACTGAGAAATACTTGTTACTACTCACCACTTGCAGAAGTGGGAGTCTCAACTCAGACTGAGATGAATTCTTATCATATGTTTGTGACTTTTTTATGTTAAACTGCATCTAATGGGTGTAATAGCTATTACAGAGTATAAAAATCTCATTTCACATTTATAAAAACATATTGAGATAAAAAGAGGGAAGTTATGACAAAACAGGATTTCGGAGATTTGATCATTTCTTTTACCGATGACTTCTACCGCATTGCAAAGGCGATTTTAAAAGAGGATGCCGACTGTGAGGATGCCATGTCGTCTGCCATCGTAAAAGGATTTTCAAAACTTCACACACTAAAAAAACAGGAATATGCCAAAACATGGTTTTCACGCATATTGATCAACGAATGTCAGATGATCCTGCGGAAACGCAAACGGGAAGTCACTTATGAGGAAGGTGTACTGACCGAAGAAGCCGCACAGCAGGATTACTCAGACCTGTATCAGCATCTGATGCAGCTAGATATTTCCTACCGTCTTCCACTGGTAATGTACTATTTTGACGGATTTAAAATACGGGAAATTGCAGACATTCTGGAAATGAGTGAAAGTGCCATAAAAATGCGGTTAAACCGCGGAAAACTTCAGTTACGAACAATGTTTGAAAAGGAGGCCGCCATATGAATCACGACTCTAAACACAATGATTTCGAATATGAAAAAGAAACTTTTCCAAAAACACCGGAACATTTTAAACAGCTTGTTGTTAATCAGGTAGCTCAGGAACAGCAGAAAAAAAATATTTCTCCTATAAAATCCAAAAAGAAATGGATGCCGGCAAAAGTTGCTGCCGTAATTATTGTATGCGCTACTATGGGAACCACCGGCGCTTATGCCGGAATTAAACAGTATCAGGCAAGATCACAGCAGTATTTGCAGGAAACAGGACGTATCACTACTCCGGAAAGTTCTTCCGAAGAAGAAACATCTGCTGCTTCTGACACGACAGATTCTGTGGCACCAGCAACGATTGTATCAGAAGAAAGCGGTCTTGTTACTACTTTTTCTGATACCTGGCCGGATGTTATGTTAGAACTGTATGATCAAGACGGTAAATATCAAAAACTGTCAACCCCGTATATGAATGTGATCGATGCTTATTATGATGGCGGTCTGCTTTCCATTTATGGCGAAGCAACCGAATATGGTCTAAATACACTTGGAGACTGGTTTCTTCCTGACCGTATTGTTATCAATGATACAGTTTATCTGGCTACCTGGGACATCAACGGTATCTATGGTGACGAAGGTGATCCACAATATAAACGCGGTGCATTTCATGCTACAGTGGAACTTTCCGATGCAGATCTTCCAGACAACTGTAAAGTACAGATTCCATTGACAACCGTCAGAGATCCCAAAACCGGATATTTCTACACGCAGACGATCAGCTTTTATATTTCCGGTAATACCAATGTCAAACCAGCAATCACTGCATCTGCCGCAAATGGTGCAACGGTAACTGTTGGAGAAAGCAAGACTTCTGCCTCCGGAACTTATCTTAGTCTGACATGGAATTTTGGCAAGGATAAAGCTTCCTATGATCAGTTCGATAAGATCATTTCCGGTGATACAATTCATAACTGGATTTACTGCCACATTATCGATTCCAATGGAAATATCTTTGATACAAAGACAGATTCAGAGACCTTCTCCTCCGTCTACTTTGACTCAAACGACTCCGGAGATGAACATTGGAATAATTCCGGAGAAAGCACATATGTTGATGATGACGGAAATTATTGCTTCCAGACTAATATTTTGCTTCCAGCATTAACACAGGACTTCACGTCTCTGGAAGTCACACCTTATGTTCATCTTAAAGACGGAACTGAAACTGATCTGGACTTTGCAGCCTTCCGGGTGGATTATGAATAGTATAGTTTTAGCATATTTTTCAGAAAGCCGGCAATTGCCGGCTTTCTGTTAGGAATTCATTTTCCATCTTATTGATTTGCTTTTTTCTTTTCCTCTTCAAGCTCATGAATACGCGCTAAAGCCGCCTGTAATTTCTGATTTTTTTCATCCAATTCCTGACTTTTTTCATTCAATTCCTGATTCTTCTCATTCAATTCCTGATTCTTCTCATCCAGTTCCTGATTCTTCTCACCTAATTTCTGATTTATAAGATCCAGTTCTTTTCCTTTTTGTTTCAAATCCTCCTGCATCTCATCAATCATCAACTGCACAGTATTCCGGTCAAGTTCCTGTAATTCTTTCGAAAACATATCCATCACTCCTTCGATATTTCGACAGATGTCATAGATTTGTTCATAGTATGCTCTAAACTCGGGATACTGCTCGATAATCGCAACAATCATTTCCGGATCATCTATACAAAAGAACGCAATCCATGCATCAAGTCGACTGTTTATCAGATACTTATTTTCTTTATTTTGCTGAATATTTTTAAAATTGTCAAGCGCTACGAATACATATTTTTGCAGCAGATTAAATTCCAATCCCGAATCTGATTTTTGCCCGAAAGAATGAATATATACATCTGGAAATTTTTTAAATTCTGCAGGACTGTTTTCAAACAGCACAATTGTATATACATCTTTGATGTCTTTGTAACTGAATTTTTCTTTCGTTCACTTCGCACCCGCTTATACTGCCGCAACAGCAAATCTGCGGAATAGCAGGCGCTTCTTTCTCCCGGAAACTTATACCCAATTTTTTGAATTTCCAGATTTGCAATGCTGCCATCGGAAAGCTGCACTACAATATCCATAATAACAAGTGATGATTCATCTGCCAATCGTGTTCCATCATTTGGTAAAACTTCCATCACATGAACCTCCTGCTTTAATAACAGAGACAATAATTCATCAATACGCTCTGGTGTTGACTCTGGATTCAAAATCTCTTTACTCACAAAATCATACATCACTTTTACTCCCCGCGCTCCAGTGCAAAAATCAAGAAATTCCTCCTGCCGTTCTTCTTCCCACGAATAAAACGTACTCCACATCTTTTCGTTATTATTGATTTCTTTCAAAATTACTTCTCTGGTCTGCAGCATAGGAAAATAATCTCGTAACTTTTTTGTCATGCAAACAACCTCCTCCATATGAAATATTTACATATTTAAAGCGGACATTCGCAATCCGCTTTCGCTACTTGCTCATGAACGCAGTCGCTTTGCGACCTGTCAGTGGGAGCTTTTAACTCCCACTGGTATAAGCATCCCCCTTACCCACCGCTTAGTGCTCTACGCGCTTGAATCGGGGAAATGCTTATTCTGCGTTCAAGTTTCATTAGCCTTCTTCTCTTTTTATTTTCATAGTTTAACTAATACAATGTATCACTCTGTTTTTCTTGATATTTACCGAATCGGTGCAACAATATTTAGACTGCTCGTAAGATATCACCACTCTGATAACTATGCAATTTTATCTGAATCAGATTTGTTTGAAGAACGATAGCATGAATATATACCACTTCCCCCTGACCGTCAACCATAAATTTTTCTGCATTTCTTACACTATACAAATTGCACAACACGCATTTTTTCCCACAAATCCTTTATTTTCAAGGCATGCAAAAAGCAGGAGCAGAAAATCCTCAGATTTTCCACTCCCGCTTTTTACTCATTTTTATGCAATTTTACAATTACTCCTCTTCTGTTGTCTCTTCGGGAAGTTTGATTGCAAGTCCAAGTTCTTCTAACTGTTTCTCATCTACCGTACCTGGAGCTTCTGTCATCAGACAGGAAGCATCTTTTACTTTCGGGAATGCGATAACGTCACGGATAGAATCTGCATGTACCATATGCATTACCATACGATCTAAGCCGTAAGCCAGTCCTGCGTGTGGCGGTACACCATACTTGAATGCGGAGAGCAGGAAACCAAACTGATCCCATGCACGCTCTTTTGTAAATCCAAGTACCTCAAACATTTTCTCCTGAATATCATCCTGATGGATACGGACAGAACCGCCGCCAAGCTCGGTACCGTTTAATACGATGTCATATGCTTTTGCACGAACAGCGCCCGGATCAGAATCGATCTTATCCCAATCCTCTTCCATTGGCATAGTAAACGGATGATGCATTGCCATATAACGATTCTCTTCATCGGACCACTCCAGTAACGGGAACTCTGTTACCCAGAGGAAGTTGTACTGGTTCGGATCCAGCAGGTTCAGTTCTTTTGCCATATGAAGTCTTAAGGCGCCAAGAACTGCCCATACAACTTTATTTTTATCAGCAGCGAATAACAGCAAATCGCCCGGTTTTCCTTCGGTAGCTTCTACTAAAGCTGCCAGTTCTTCTTCTGTCATAAATTTTGCAAAAGAAGATTTGTATGTGCCATCTTCATTTACACACAGATAAGCCAGACCTTTTGCTCCGTATGTTTTTGCCAGATCAACCAGCTTGTCGATCTGTTTACGTCCCATGGAAGCTTTGCCCGGAACAGCGATACCACGTACGCTGCCGCCGTTTTCTAATGCACCGGTAAATACGCCGAATCCACAATTTTTCACAACGTCAGATACGTCATGTAATTCCATGCCAAAACGGGTATCCGGTTTGTCAGAACCGTACCGATCCATGGCATCCTGCCATGTCATGCGCGGAAGCGGAATCTGTACATCCACACCGATGGCCTCTTTGAATACATATTTTAACAGACGCTCATTTACGTCTAATACATCATCTACATCTACGAAAGACAGCTCCATATCGGCCTGTGTAAACTCCGGCTGACGGTCTGCACGTAAATCCTCATCACGGAAACATTTTGTAATCTGGAAATAACGGTCATATCCGGAGCACATCAGCAGCTGTTTGAACAGCTGTGGAGACTGCGGAAGTGCATAAAAACTTCCCGGATGCACACGGCTCGGTACCAGATAATCTCTTGCTCCTTCCGGAGTGGATTTTGTCAGAACCGGTGTCTCGATCTCGATAAAGCCCTCTTTTGCCATGAAATCACGCATCAGATAAGCCACTTTACTTCTCAGCATCAGGTTACGCTGTAAATCCGGACGACGAAGATCCAGATAACGATATTTCAGACGAATTTCGTCTTTTGTCTGAGAATTCTCCTCAATATGGAAAGGCGGTGTATCGGACTCAGAAAGGATACGAAGGCTCTCTGCGATCACTTCAATATCACCTGTTTTTAAATTCTCATTTACTGCTGCGGAACGTTTCTGGATTTTACCAACAACAGCGATAACGTACTCACTTCTGAGTGTCTCTGCTTTTGCAAATCCATCTGCTCCTACACTGTTTTCATCAAATACGATCTGAAGCAGACCGGAACGGTCTCTCAGGTCAATAAAGATCAGGCTTCCCAGATTTCTTCTTCTCTGTACCCAACCCATAACGGTAACGGTACTTCCGATATCCGTACTGGATACCTCTGTACATCTATGGGATCTTTTCAATCCACGCATGGACTCTGCCATAATATATTCCTCCTATTTAAAAAATTCTACGAATTCCTCGTAACCTTCTTTGGAAAGCTGCTCTTTCTGGAATTTTTTATTTTTATTCATACGGACAACCAGTACCTGCTCGCCATTTGCGCGCGCCTGCTGTGCCTGTCCGATCACTTCGCTGAGTTTATCTCCCGGATATCCTTTTTCAATCAGATATGCAGTCTTTTTCGGCTGCTCCGGAATCTTGAAACCATTCTCCATCAGAAGCAGGATGATACGCTCAAATCCGATGGAAAATCCGCAAGCCGGAACATCTTTTCCGGTGAAGTTTCCAACCATCTTGTCGTAACGTCCGCCGCCACCGCAGCTTCCGCCAAACTCCGGAATTGCGATCTCAAAAATAGTTCCTGTATAGTAAGACATGCCTCGTACCAAAGTCGGATCAAATACCAGCTCAAAAGATGCCATCTTTGTTGCATTTACTGCGGAGGCGATCTCTTTCATATTCTGAACGATCTCGGCATCCAGATAGTCACCTAAAGTATCTGCCAGATAGCTGATGCCATCCTCTGCCTGCTCCACACCTGTGAACAGAGACAGATATTTATCGATCGCTTCCTGTGCATAACCTTCTTTTGCAAGTTCCTCTGCAACACCTTCCAGACCGATCTTGTCCATCTTGTCCAGAATGATAAATACGGTATCAAACTCTTCCTCTGCAAATCCGCTGTAAGCTGCCATTGCTTTTAAGATACGGCGCTCATTGATACGGATTTCAAAATTCTTGAATCCAAGTTTGCCAAGTGTGGTTGTAGTAGCAAGAATCAGCTCGATCTCTGCCAGATTGGACGGCTCGCCAAGAATATCAATATCGCACTGCATGAACTGACGATAACGACCTCTCTGCGGACGGTCTGCACGCCATACATTTCCCATCTGAAGTGCCTTAAACGGGGACGGCAGATCATTTGCATGGTTTGCATAATAACGGCAAAGCGGTACAGTCAGATCATATCTCATACCAAAATCAACCAGATCTGCCTCACTCTGTGCAGTCTCCAGTTTCAATTTCTCACCACGTTTTAATACCTTGAAGATCAGTTTCTCATTTTCTCCACCCTGCTTGTTGCTCAGGTTTGCAATATCTTCCATACAAGGTGTCTCGATCGGGGTAAATCCGAATGCACGATAAGTCTCTTTGATCACGCTCTGTACATAATCGCGGATCTGCATCTCATCCGGCATAATATCTTTCATACCGTTTACCGGTTTTTTCTTTAAAGCCACTGTATATCCTCCATTCCATACAGATTGCTCTGTATTTTATATTCCTAAAAAACAGATATCCGATGTCTGTTTTCGTATCCATTGCCAAACACAGATCTCTTCACTTTTTCTGTGTTCACATACATAGTTTATTATACGTTTGTGAGTTTGATATAGCAAGTGTTTTTTCTCAGGCAATCCCTTAAGCTGCGGCATTTGCATTAATACTTTCAATTACGTTGCGAATTCCCATCCATACGGATAAATCTGTAAATACTTCCACGACGCTTCCGCGATCTGTAAACGGCGACTCCTGAAGTACAGACAAATCTTTCATCATTCCATTATGAACAATATACTCCACAATCTGATTTACAAAATAAATTTGTCTGCTATCCATATTTGTATCTGACAGATATTCAGAAAATGCTTCTTTTGCCGCATTCATATCAAGACCAACGATTTCACGCACAAATTCGCCCAATGGTTTTTCACCATATTCCTGCTCGTAATCCTCTTTACTTCCAGGTTCTCAACATCTGATGTCGTCAATGGCTGATTCGTCTTTAACTTTGCAATCGCTTCGTTGTCCTGATGCTGTCGAATATAATACTCCGCTTTTGCTTTATAATTTTTCAATTCATCATTTTCCAGCTCAGATTCATGCCATTCTTTTGACAATAACTCATCTGTAAATACAGTTTCATATTTTATTGTTCCCGTATTTGGAATATATTTCATCAAATCCCGCAATCTGCTTCTGATTTCCTCAAATTCATTCACACCTGCCCGTTCCACATAATCTGTGTGCAACAATTCATAGATAAAATCTGACTGTGCCTGAATTTCCGGAATATTGGCTACACTCGCCACTCCTTCTACTTTCTTTCGCAAATCATGACGTGCGCGCGTATACTTCTTTCCCAACAAATATGCAAGTTCAATTCCATACATCAACGCATCAAAACGGACTGCACTTGCCTCATCGCCATCCGGCAAAATCAGTGGGGCCACTTCTTCCCGAACCAGCAGTGTATCTTCATAGGTTAATCCTTTATAGTTATCCTCATTTGCATATAAATCCACATATTTCAGATGCTGTCTGACCACAAAATTATCTCTCGGCAATTCCTGTACTTTCTCACTCATATGTTTTACCAGAGCTTTTCTATAAGCAATCAATCGATCCGTCTGACAGGTCAGATCCTGTAATTTATATGTAATTTCAAACTGCAAATTAAAAATCGCACACTGCAAAGCCAGCACATTTGCCGTTGCTTTTCCTTTATTCATACGGAAAAATTCAAAATTTCCACAAAAATCAAAAATATAAAATTTCTGCTTATCCTCTCCATCTAACAATTCCGGGCATAATCTGGTTCCCCGTCCGATCATCTGCCAGAATTTTGCCTTACTCATTACCTTTTTGAAAAATACAAGATTCACAACTTCCGGAACATCAATTCCTGTATCCAACATGTCAACGGAAATGGCAATCTGCGGCAATTTTTTCGGATCTGAAAATTCATCAATCGCACTTTGCGCGTAGGTCATATAATTATCAATCACTTTCGCAAAATCGTCTGGTAAATGCGGATATTCCTTATGAAAAACTTCCAGGATTTTTTCCGCATGTGCATGGTTTTTTGCAAAAATAATTGTCTTTCCAATTTTCTGTCCATAATCAACTTTAATGCCATCTGTCATCAAAATGTCCAGCACCTGACGAATCGTATCCACATTAAAAACCCACGTATTTAAAGCGGATGAATCGATTGCTTCCGGGACAGTTCCATCCTCATTCTGAAACGTATTTTCATACGCTTCCTTATCTTCCTCTGACAACTCATCATACACAATTCCCTGCTCAATGAATTTCAACTTTGATTCAACCGAAACATAATCCACCAGATATCCGTCTTTTACTGCCTGTGCCAGATCATATCCATAAGTCGGCACACCATTTTCCAATTCAAATATTTCGTATGTATTTTTATCAATCTCATCCTTTGGCGTTGCTGTCAAACCTACCAGTGGCGCATCAAAATAATTAAAAATGTCTCTGTATTTATTATAAATAGACCGATGTGCTTCATCACAAATCACCAAGTCAAAATGTCCACATGTAAAAATCTTGCCATCTGCATCATTCACTTCATCAATACAGTGAATCATTGTCTGATACGTGGAAAAAACACAATGTGCATTATAATTATCCTTCTCTTCCACCAGATTCGTACAGGATAAATTTGGCAACAGATTTACAAAACTACGCTTCGCCTGCGTAACAAGAGAATTACGATCTGCCAGAAACAATATATTTTTTACCCATCCAGCCTTCAACAATATATCGCACAGTGCAATCACCGTTCTGGTTTTTCCTGAACCGGTAGCCATAACAAGCAACGCTTTCCGGCGATTTTTCTCATCAAAACTATTACAGGTTGCTTTGATCGCTGCCTCCTGATAATAACGGCCTGCAATATCCTTATTTACGGTAACATGTCTGAGACTTGTCCGCATACGAAGAAGGTTAAACCACTTCTCCAGATCGCGTTTCGAATAAATCACAGCACACTTTCGTTCCGGATATTTTCCATCAATGATATGCGTTTCAAATCCATTCGTTAAAAAGACAACCGGGCGTCTCTTGTATTGTTTTTCCAAAATATCAGCATACAATTTTGCCTGCTGACGACCTTTTGCCACGTCCACACAGGTTCTTTTTGCCTCAATAATTGCCAACGGCTGGTGCATATCATCATATAAAACATAATCTATGCGACCGGTCTCCGACTTATTTGGCATTCCTTCCACCGGAACTTCATTTAACCAGTTTTCGCCTTCTCTCCAACCAGCATCCTGAAGCATCGCATCAATATATAATTTCCGGGTTTTATATTCCGATAAATCCAATGGTTTCGGAACATAAGTCTGCTGTTGTTCCTGCCTGCGGGCAGATAATTCTTCCTTTAACGAAGCATTCTCTGCCATCAGTTTCTGTAAATCCAGCTCCTGCTGTGCAGACTTCTCCTGTTCTTTTACCAGATCCTGCTTCACTGCATTTGCTGCATCTCTGGATTCCTTTGCTTTCTTCACTCTGTCAGTGATGATGCTTCTATCAAATGTCCGCTCCGTATATTCATCCGCATAACAGCAGGCAATATAATCCAGAAAAATAAACAGATTTTCCAGACAAAGCATTGCTTCATCCCGCCCCAGTTTTCGACTGCCATGTGCCACATTATTGCCACATCTGCGAATGTAATCCATTCGTTTCCACAGATCTGGTCCGATAATGCGCCGATATTCTTCTGCATTTAACAGACTCTGCAAGTTATCCTGATATGGCATATCCAACTCTGAATCTACAGAATACATCCATTTAATCGCAAACTCCATGGCACGGCGGCAGTTGAGAATACTCACTTCTGAATCCATCAATACAAACCTCTCAGCAGAAATGGCTACATCTGCAAATGTGGAAAATTTTGCTTCTGTTTTTAAATAATCAAAATTGGTTTTCATGTGTTTCACCCCCCAATTGCTTATCGTGTGCTATTTTTATATGTAATGTACAACTTTTGATTTGTTGACTTGGTTGACAAATGAAACAAATTTGTTTTGCAAGTCTAATGGTGGCAAAGGTATTTCTATTTTTCTTACAATTCCAAGATTTAATATATCCATAGTTCCACCATGTGTATTCTCTGACAATGCTCTTTTCAAAGCCTCAGATTGAAAGAAATATTTAAAATAATATGGGTTTACCTTTTCTTTATCAAACGTAATTTTCATCAAACGTGGATTAATAATTCCAGGTTCAAAGTTTTCTGGCATAATAAGCAATTTTCCATATGTTCCAACCAGACTAATAAGCACATCTCCAGCTTGTACAGCGCAATTCTCCAGCATTTTATAACGAGCCTCGTCTATATAATAATCCCCCAGTGTATGATCCCCACTTATAACTTGTTCCTGACCATATATTTTATATCCTGATTCAACATAATACTCTTTTTTTAATGCTGATCCAAAAGGTCCCGCTTTAAGAGCATTCTTTTCTTTAGCAACCACATCCTCTATCAAGGACATCTCCCATCCTTTTGAATTTTGAATAGGATCACCAAACATCTCTACAAATCGAGCTTTAATAAGCTCATTCAGTTCACAAAGTTCTTTTTTTCTCATTCTAATTATTTGTTCAACTTTTAAAAGTCTGTCAACTACATTTCGTTGCTCATCTATCTTCGGTATTTTAATTTCTATTTTTAAAAGATCTGATTTGGTCAAACTTGGAATTGTCACCGCTTTATTTAATCGTTCAAAATTAAAATGTCGACAAAAATAGTATAAATATCTTGGTATTAAAATATCTTTCTTGGCACAAAGTCCAAATGCTGTATCAACATTCCAAAAAGGTTCATCAACATAAATGGGATTATTTATACTCCCTTTTCTCCCAATAATTACAGTATCTGCCTCGCAAATATAGTCATCGGCATATCCCATGATTCCACCACTTCCATAAATGGGATATTTACCATTTGAATTTTCAACTAATTTTTGATTTCTTCCATTTTTTATTTCCAGTACATCATTAAATATCACAATTTTCTTTCGACAAATTGGAATTGTTATCCTATCTACGCAATATATCTTCTATGAGATGCTTTTACATTATTCTGATTTACAATCGCATACTGCATAGTTGTGCCAATCTGTGAATGTCCCAAAATTTTCTGCACCTGTTCAATCGGCATTCCTTTATCAATGGCTCGTGTCGCCATTGTTCTCCTGAACTTATGTGGATGAATTTTGGGAATGCTCAAACTGCGTCCAAGTTCACGCATCCGAATTTCCACACCACTAATTTTCAGCCGATCATACGGAACATCTAATGTAACAAATAATGCCGGATTATCGTCTGTTCTGCTTTTAATATAATTCTGTAAATGCAATTTTGCCTTTGCATCAAAATACACACGGCGTTCCTTATCACCTTTTCCGTATACCACACATTCACGTTCTTCAAAATCTATATCAGAAATATTCAAGCGAACTAGCTCACCGACACGAATTCCCGTTGAATACAGCAAATCAATAATTGCCAAATCCCTTTTTGTTTTGCAATTATCACGCATTTTTTCAATCATTTCATCAGAGATAATTTCTTTTACCTGTTGCTTTGTCTTAATTTTATGAATCCTCCGCATCGGACTTTTCAAAATATAATCTTCTTCCTCAAGCCACGAAAAGAAACTGGATAAATTTCTTCGGATATTATCAACCGTTACTTTACTGCAATTATTAATCTGCTGATATTCAGCAAGATAACTTCGCAAATCATCCGTCGTCATTTTTCGCACTTCAACGTCAACGGTTTTCAGCAGATGTTCCACTGTCACCTGATAATATCCCAAAGTTCTGTCTGAACATCCTTCAATACGCTTCGCATCTATAAACATTTGCAAATATTCCAGATTTGAAACATTCGACTTCTCTACTTCACTATTTATCAAATGCCTCAATAATACTTCCTGCAACTTCTTCATCTGTGCTATGTTTAGATACTCTGCCATTTCATTGATAATATTCACTAATTTTTCATCCATGTTGGTATTCTCCTCTCGATCATTACCAACATTTTACAGCACATTTTTATACAAATCACTTACAGCATCTGGTTTTCCCTGTAACATTCAAATATATATTCCGGGTTTTCATAATAAACGCTGCTGTTGTAATCATCTATTTTCGGACTGATAAAAGAATTGTATACTTTTTCCAATGCACTTATAATGTCAATCTTCTCATATTCTGCTACGCGCTTGATCAAACGCTTATATACCTTTCCTATATCCCAATAAGTTGGAATGGAATATCCGCAATCCGCCACATTATCAAAATTTCCCTGCTCGATATTCGCTTCATCTATAAAATCATCACAAACTCGTTCTATATTGTCACAATGATACACATCCGCAAGATCGTATATTTTTTCTAATCGCTCTTTTCCCAGTTTATTGACTACATAAGATCGCACATTTTTTGTTTTTCTTGAAATATAATCAATCAAGCTACAAGTATAAAATAAATCATTGTCTTTTTTGGGTTCTCTTCCTTCACCAACCATTACACAACCTCCTCATAGCCTCTGTAATGCAAGCATTTCAATGCATCATCTGTACAAAATACAATTTGATGTGTTGGATATTTGAATTTTGCCAATATCCAGAACTGCTCTCGGGTAATTACTCCATCCATATAATCAGAAATATAATTGTAAATCTGATCGTCCGCCATTGCACCAATTACAATATCATAATCGTGTATTTTACCACTTCGACACGCAATAATAAAATCCAACCATTCTTCCGTCATTTCTTTAAATTCTTTTACCTTTAAGTTTGAATTGATACTAACATCATATACCGAAACAATTTTTGTATTGTATCTTCTTGCCCATCTTTGCGCCTGCTCTTTAATAATTGTACAATAGAAACCTGTCCCAAAGTCTTTTGTGTTTCTTCCTTGACGAATCTCCGGTTTTTCTACTGGTTGATATCCACCATGATATACTGTCATCATTCCCATGTAAAATTCTCCTCATGTAGCTATCTAAATCAATATTTATACACTATAATTTTACCCAAAATATTTCTGCATCAATGAATCAAATAATAATTGTGTTTCATCCAGTGATTTTTGCACTGCAACTTTTGATTTGTCGACTTGTTTGATGAAGTCAGCGAACTCTTTTTGCTCCTTATACTTTGGCAATGGTAGCCTTATCTTTAAAAGATCCTTACTCCGAATTCCTTGTGCAGTTCCACCCGTCTTATATACATCTATATCTTGCTTAAACTGCTCCATTTGCATATAGGTACCCAAAAACGCATTATCAATAACTTCTGAATGTCCCTTTATCGTGATTACTCTTTGCCCGAGTGCAAATTTTTTAAGATAATCAGGGACCAAACAGGTATTTCCAAAAGTATGCCCTTCTGTAACAAACAAAATATCACCAGGATAACCCAAACCACGATGCATCCATTTTTCGTATACCTCATCTGTAACATATTCATTTACTGTTTTAAAAACACCTTTTCCCACTGACTTTGCATTTACCATTCGAATAGTTCCCACATCAGATAATTCTGGAGTTTTTCCTCTATAATCTACAAAATCAGTATCTTTTCCAAACGTTCCATATACGCACTCACTCAAATCAAACATCTCTACAAATCGAGCTTTGATTAATTCATCTAATAATTGTAATTCTTGCTTTTTTAACTCAATTATCTTTTCTATTTTATCTAAAACTTTACAAACTTTTTGTTGTCCCTCTTTTTTTACAACATTGATCCAAGTTTCCTTAATGACACCCAAATGAAGATTAGGCACACCGACTCCTTTTAATCCTGCATCAAATTGCCGTTTCACAACTGGACTATTTATAGCATATAAAAGATATTTCGGATATACAACATTTAAAGGTCTTAATACAGCTAAACTTACATAAACGTCAAATATCTCATCTCTATCTACAATGGCTGCAACACCTGTTGTCCCATTTTTTGCTAATAAGATATCATTCTTTCTAGGTTTTAATCTTTTACATAATTTTTCATGCAATGCATTTGGAATATATTTTACACTATCCCAGTTAATTTTTCGCTCTGTGACATCTTTGGATGAAAGAAAGATAACTCCATCATTTCCACAATATTCTGGTGTCTGATGTGTTCCGTCAGTTATAAATTCACATAATTCCTTTAGTTTATATTTTGCCATTTATATCATATATGCAAATCAAAAACCACTTTAAAAGATTTTTTACATTTCAAGACACAAAAATAACCGCCCAGTCCTGAGAAAATTGTGGCGGTTATTTTTTAACTAAAACATATATAGGGCTAACCGTCTATCGGTAGCACTTTTTTCATATTTATATTAGCTTTTAACCGCTTCTATGTCAAACCATCTATTTTTAATTTTTTCATGTAATTACAACAATAGTTGTTTCTAAAAATTGGAATTTATCCGATTTGCATTTTCCTTTCTTTTTATTAATCTGCATTTAATGTCATAAGATAATTAACAAATGCAGAACAAGCAACTAACATATACTTTGCTTCCGCAAATGTTGAATCTACACCACCCAATTTTCTTGCATGTCTTATTCCACTGGCATCGCTTGTATAACCATACAAGACTTTATATGCTGACTGTAAGGCTGAATGAATATAAACACCTTTTTGTTCCACTTTCGTTAGCAGCTTCCCTAAAGTTCCACTTTCACCCGTAATGATTTCACATATTGCTTCAACTGCACTAATACTTTCTTTTATAGAATTTTCATAATCAGGATTTTCTCTATCTGCCAACAATGAATTTGCTTTTGATATGTGCTCCCTGACTGGTTGATAAATATTTTGTAGCGCTTCGTTCACTGCTGCCACTTCATACTTATCGCTAATCGGCGTGATTTTTTCATCAATAAATCTATAACCTATATATTCTTTTTCAAACACCTCATTAGCTTCTTCATATAATGAACTATCTACATATCCATAATATTCTATATAATAGTCAGGTCTCCATTTTTGCATATAAGAATCCCAATATTGAACAAGTGCCTCTATTACGGTAAGTACCTCATCATACGAGTCTTTATTAATTGTGTTATTGATAATCAAAAATATATCTGTTGCATAATATCTTTTCTGAACATCCGTAGGTTCTGCATAAATATCTCCGAGAACGTATCTAAAAAATTCCTGTATCTCACTATCCCATTCATTTAACCCATAATTATATGTTTTTGCATACATGTTATTAATCATATTTTGTAATTGTACTCTTGTCCGCTTATCAAAATCCTTTAACTGTATCTCGATATTTTCTGGCTTAATCCCATTTCTATCGGAAAAGCCTCCTCGTCTACTTACTTTATGCATCTATATCATCCCCTTTATAATCCTAGCAATTCTTCCAACTCCGCCAGATTCTTCCCGATCTCCATCTCTAGCTCATGAATATTTGCCATAATCTCTGATGTAGGCGGATATTCTACCGGAATGTACTCCACTTCCTTGTACTTATTAATACTGAGATCATAGTCATTATTTACGATATCCTCTTTGGAAACCATGAAGGACTTTTCTGTGCGTTTTCGGTCTGCTTCCTGTTCCAGATGTTTGAATCTCTCAATGATATCCGGAATATCATTGTCTGCAATCGGTGTCCGCTTATCATCCAAACTGAATCCATCTGCTGTCATATCGTAAAACCAGACGTTATCGGTTCCACCATGTTCTGTTTTTGTAAATATCAAAATGGCGGTGGATACTCCGGCATACGGTTTAAACACACCAGACGGCATTGAAATAACTGCTTCCAGTCTCTGATTTTCTACAATTTCTTTTCGAATGGATTTGTGTGCTTTGGAAGAACCAAACAATACTCCATCCGGAACGATACATGCACAACGTCCGCCAATTTTCAGAATCCGTAAAAATAATGTCAGGAAAAGCAATTCTGTTTTTTTCGTTTTACACACTTTCAGCAAATCGCCAGACACTGACTCTGCATCCAGACTTCCTTTAAATGGCGGATTTGCCAGTACCAGTGTGTACTTATCTTTATCCGGATTCTGATCTGATAAACTGTCTCTATACTCAATAAACGGGTTGTCGATTCCATGCGTCATCATATTCATGGCCCCGATACGAAGCATTGTCCGATCCATATCATAGCCATGGAACATGTGATTCATATAATGCTCTTTTTTCTGCTTATCAAAGAAAATTTCCTCTTTTTTCTGTTCTTTCAGATACTCACCTGCCGCCACCAAGAAACCAGATGTACCACACGCCGGATCACAGATCACTTCATCACTGGATGGATCCATCATTTCTACCATCATGCGGATAATATGTCTCGGTGTACGGAACTGACCATTCAACCCTGACTGCGCAATCTTAGAAAGCAAATATTCATATACATCGCCACGCACATCTGCAGTCTGAATCTCGTTCATGATTTTATAAATCTCATCCAATGAATCCACGACTTTTGATAATACCAGCGGTGTCGGCAATTTAAAAATAGCATCGTCCATGTATTTTGAATATGCGCTGTTTTTATCGCTGTGTAATGTTTTGATAAATGGGAATACCCATTCCTGCATTACAGAATACATTCTGTCTGCCGGAAAATCATGAAACACAGACCACTTTAACTGAGTTCCGTCTATTGTTCTTTCACCGATCTTAACTTCTTCTGCAAAAATACTTTCATACGGCAAGCCAAGCATTGCACTTTCCTTTGCCCGTCTGTTGTCCGAATCATCCAGATCATGAATAAACATCAGATAGGTAATCTGTTCAATTACCTCCAATGGATTTACCAGTCCACCCGCTGCAAATATATCCCACAATCCGTCAATTTTATTTTTTAATTCGCCTGTTATCATTTTGCTTTTTCTCCTGTCTCTGTATTTTCATAATCCATAAATGGCTTTTGTGTAAAAATACTATTTGTATTCATTATTCCAGCTATATCGGGTGTTGCTTCCCCCGCTAATTTTTACCATTAATTCACATCATTTGCTCGCAACCCAATAGCCGCTACTCAGCTTAATTTGATTAAATTATATGATTCGTCGTTATCAATGTCAATTATATCATTTTTGTCAAAATGATATAATTGATTTCCATTTGATATAATTAAATGCAAAAGAAAACACCTGAAAAATGCTCCGCAGACATACATTCACGAATCATTATTCAGGTGTTTTATTTTATCTATAAAATTTATTTTCTAGAGCTGGCCACAGTTTTTCAGCAATTCCCGCTTCCGCTCTACCATCTCATCCACGCGATCCAGGTAATTTGTAATATCCTTTACATTTCCCACACGCTCAATACGCTTGCCATCCTCAAAAACAACTTTTGTGGTAGCACCTGCGCCAAGCGCCATAATGGTCTGTTTTTCTTCCATGATCAGAATGTTGTACACTCCGGCTTTTCCCGGTTTCGCGTAGCCGACATTCTCGAAATTGCCTGCCATATTTTTCTGGCGATACAGATAATATGGCTCCAGTCCCATCTCATGGCAGCATTCTGCGGTCAGATCAATGGTCTGTGCGGTATTCTCGATGTGCAGATTCTCATACTGTTCCTTCTGCATCCGAAGTCTGGCTGCACGTTTGATTGCCAGTGAATGAACAGTGATGTTATCCGGATCCAGTTCTTCTAACTGTCTCATAGTCTCACGTACATCCTCGATGGTCTCTTCCGGAAGTCCAACGATCAGATCCATGTTGATATTATCAAAACCAACCTCTCGCGCCAGGTTGAAACTATCGATAGTCTGCTGAACAGTATGCTGACGACCGATGAGACGCAGTGTTTCTTCTTTCATGGTCTGTGGGTTAATGGAAATTCTGGAAATATTATGTTTATGGATGACTTCCAGTTTTTCTCTGGTGATACTGTCTGGTCTGCCAGCTTCTACGGTAAACTCTAAAAGCTGTGTCTGCTTTTCTGCCGATTCATCCGCATAAATCATTCTGCCCTGTTCATCCGCAATTCCAAAATAGCTTCCGATCATCGTCAACAGACGATCCATCTGCTCTGCGGAAAGTGTCGTCGGTGTTCCTCCACCAATGTATACAGAATTCAAAACCTTATGTTTGCAAGCCTCTGCTGTAAACGCAATTTCTTTCTCCAATGCATCCAGATACTCATCCATATGATTTGCCCATTTTGCCAGCGGATATGAGGTAAATGAACAATACAGACATGTACTCGGACAGAACGGAATACCTACATACAGACTGTAGCCATTCTCATAATCAATACGGCTCAACAATTCCAGCTCACGCTTTGCAACTGCCAGACTCAATTCAATTTTTTCGTCAGATGCGAAATACGTCTCTTTCATATAAGAACGGATCTCATCTTCGCTTTTTCCTTCTTCCAACAGTTCCATCGGGATCTTCGTTGGGCGAATCCCCGTCAGTGTGCCCCAGGGAAGTGTCTTTCCTGCATACAGAGTCAGCAAATAATACAACTGCTGCTTTAACTCATTTTTTGTCTTTTTCCGGTCAGCAAAATCAACCAGAACGCTACCGCCCAGTGTCATTTTTTCTTCTGCTGCACCATTTTCCTGCTGTTCCCGCTCATAAAATTTAAAATCAATCATGTGGTTCTTCCGGTCATAATTTACCACAAGATGAAATACGCTTTCTGGGAACTCCTCCCGTGGCATGGCTTTTACAAGCACGTCATGCTGTGGATAAAACGCCTTTACCAGAGAATGAATATCATATTCAAAATCCGGCTCATTTAACTGTACTGTAATCATACTTATTTCCTTTTCCAATCTCTTTTAAATGTTATCCATTATAGTATCTTTTTACGTCACAAAAGGAATTTCCACAAATACAAATTCATCTACCTGTTTCATGAAAATTCCTTTTAAATCATTACACTAAATTATGCTAAGTACATATTATACTGTTTCTCGTAACCAATCGTGGTACGTGCCTCATGTCCCGGCAATACCGCAGTGTCGTTTGGAAGTTTAAACAGTTTTTCTTTTACGGAACGCACCAGATCTGACATGCTGCCGCCCTTGAAATCTGTTCTGCCAACAGAACCACAAAACAGGGTGTCACCACTTGCCAGCACTTTGTTGCCTTCAAAATAATAACAACATCCACCCTCAGTGTGTCCCGGCGTGGAAATCACTTTAATTTTGAATCCGGCTAACTCAAGCACATCACCGTCTTTTGTATACACGTCTGCATCATAAGTCTCCGGATTGCCAAACATTGCGGATACATTTTTCTGAATGTCATGCATGGTGGCTTCTTCCTTTTCACTTGCATATACGGAAACACCAAATGCATCTGCTACCATACGTGCATGATGCGCATGATCATAATGTCCATGCGTCAGCAAAACTGCCTGTAACTTTAATCCACGCTCTTTGATGCGGCGGATAAGATCTGCTCCGTCTCCGCCCGGATCAATAATTACCATTTCTTTTGTGTCCGCGTTTACGATAAAGTAACAGTTTGTTCCAATATCACCAACGTTATATTCTTCAATTCTTAAATCTGCCATATATTTTTTATACTCCTTATGCCTATCAACCGGTCGTACGCTCAATATCAAAGACGCTCTCGATCTGACGGATTTTCTCACCAAGCATGCTCAGTTCATCTTTACCTTTTGTATAGAAAGAAACTTCAATGGTCGCAATTCCCTTTTTGCTTGTTCGGGAATTGATAGAATTAATATCAATGCCACGCTCGGTAAAAATCTTCGTGATATCTACCAACAGACCGGTACGGTTGTTTCCGAAAATGCGAAGCTCTGCCAGATATTTGCCATGACCGCCGTTTTCCTCATCAGCGGCTCCCTGCTGCCATTCCGCCTCGATCAGACGCTGTCTGTCAAAATCCGGTAGCTGCATGATATTAATACAGTCTGTTCGGTGAATGGATACACCACGTCCCCTTGTGACAAATCCGACGATCTCGTCACCCGGTACCGGACTGCAGCACTTGGAAAAATGAACTGCCACATCCGTCAGACCTTTTACGATAATTCCGCTCTTTTTATGCGAAGTACGTGCTTCTTCTTCGTGTTTTTCCTTCTGTTCGGAAGAAGATGCCTCAAACAGTACCTGTTCATCAGTAATTACTTTCTTATGATCCTTGCGGTACTCTTCCATCATGCGGTTAACGATCTGTGACTCTTTGAGTCCACCATGTCCAACCGCTGCTAATACAGAATCCCAGTCACGGAATCCATATTTACGCTGTACTTTTGCCTGATATTCCGGCTTATTGATATCACCAAAATTAATGGATTTTGCTTTACAGTAATTGTTCAGCAGCTCTTTTCCACTGACAATATTTTCTTCCTTAAACTCATTGCGGAACCACTGGTTGATCTTATTTTTTGCCTGTGTACTTTTTACAAGATTTAACCAGTCACGGCTCGGCCCTTTGGAATTCGCAGAAGTCAGAACTTCGATGCGGTCACCGTTACGGATATTGTAGTCGATCGTTACCAGACGTCCATTTACTTTTGCACCGATCATCTTATTTCCTACCGCGGAATGAATACTGTAGGCAAAATCGATCGGCGTGGAACCTTTTGGCAGGTTCTTGACATCACCACTCGGTGTAAAACAGAATACACTGTCTGAAAACAGATCCAGATCGCTCTTTAACAGGCTCATGAACTCCTTATTATCGGACATGTCCCGCTGCCATTCCAGAATCTGACGCAGCCAGCTTAACTTTTCTTCCTCACCGTTGATGCTGTTTCCGTTATTTGCTTCTTTGTATTTCCAATGTGCAGCAATACCGTATTCAGAAGTACGATGCATCTCCTCGGTACGGATCTGAATTTCAAACGGCTGACCAGTCGGTCCGATCAGTGTCGTATGCAAAGACTGATACATATTCGGCTTCGGCATTGCAATATAATCTTTAAAACGTCCCGGGATCGGTTTGTATTTTTCATGAATGACACCGAGTGCCGCATAACAGTCCTTGACATCTTTTACGATAATACGGATGGCGAACAGATCGTAAATCTGATCCAATGTCTTATTCTGGTTTACCATCTTTTTGTAAATGCTGAAGAAATGTTTTGCACGTCCCATGACAGTCGCCTCAATACCGGCTTCCTTCATACAGACTTCCACATCATTCACCAGAGAATTGACATATTTATCACGGGCAGATTTGCGCACCGCGATCTTCTCTACCAGATCATAATATGCCTCCGGCTCCAGATATTTCAGGGAAAGATCCTCTAACTCGATCTTGATCTTGGAAATACCAAGACGCTGTGCGATCGGGGCGTAAATATCCATCGTCTCGCGGGCTTTCTCTTTCTGTTTTTCCGGCTTCATGTACTTTAAGGTACGCATATTATGCAGACGGTCTGCCAGCTTGATAATGATAACACGGATATCCTTTGCCATGGCAAGGAACATCTTACGCAGGTTTTCTGCCTGAACTTCTACCTTATCTGCTTTATAGGAAATCTGACCAAGTTTTGTTACTCCGTCAACCAAAAGAGCAACCTCCGGTCCGAATTCTTCCTTGATCTCCTCATCGGTCATCACCGTATCTTCTACGACATCATGCAGCAAACCGGCAACAATGGTTTCTTTATCCATCTCAAGCTCTGCCAGAATGATCGCTACATATAACGGATGAATGATATACGGTTCTCCGGATTTGCGCACCTGTGTCTTATGTGCTTCCGCTGCGATCTGATATGCTTTTTCCACCATGGAAATATCCGCTGACGGATGATATTTGCGAATGATCTGAATCAGATCTTTGTGCAGTTCCTCCGGACTTACAAAATCTTTGATCGGCACAAGTTTTGCCGAATCCAAAATAGAGTCCGGTTCTATTGATTTCACCGCAATTTCATCTGTCACATCTTTGGTCTGCGGCATTTTTTCATTTTCTGATATCTTTTTCATGTCTTTTTCTCTTGTTTCCATCACGATCCCACCTATTCCAACATTATAATGAAAATCACCGCAAATTGCAACGATTTCCCGCCGCCATACCAGTCGCGCTCTCTCAAAAAGTTACAGTTCACACGCGGCTTTGAAAAAATTGGTCTTTTTTTACAGTATCACACGAATCACTAAAAAAATAGCCATTTTTTTGAATTTTGTTGAAAACAATCACTTTTTCATATACAATGCTAAATAGAAATGCCAATTTACTATATTTTTTGGCTATAATTAAGGAGGTCATTATGGCACAGAATCCAATCGTAACAATCGAAATGGAAAACGGCGATATCATCAAAGCTGAGCTTTATCCGGAAATCGCCCCAAATACAGTAAATAACTTTATTTCACTGGTACAGAAAGGTTTTTATGACGGTGTTATCTTCCACCGTGTCATCAAAGGATTTATGATTCAGGGTGGCGATCCGGAAGGAACCGGTATCGGTGGTCCTGGATACAGCATCCGCGGTGAGTTCTCTCACAATGGTTTCACAAACAATCTGAAACATACACCGGGTGTTCTGTCTATGGCTCGTACTATGATGCCGAACTCCGCTGGAAGCCAGTTCTTCATCATGCACGCTGCCGCACCACATCTTGATGGTGAGTATGCAGGCTTCGGTAAAGTAATCGAAGGTATGGAGAATGTAAACAAGATCGCAGAGACACGTTGTGATTACAGTGATCGTCCGATGGCACAGCAGAAAATGGCTAAAGTTACTGTGGAGACTTTCGGTGTAGATTATCCGGAACCGGAAAAATGCTAATTCTTGTTTAGGGATGGCTTAAAATTTACCATTTTTATTTTTAATAGGAACTCCAGCAATTTTTTCTCAGTCGCTAACAATCGCTCCTTGAGATAAAATTGCTGGAGTTCTTAATCTACACAGAGAATTTCGTAAATTTTTGCGCCACCCTGCACTGCGTGCCACACTACGTGCAGAATTTTCGTTTCACTTCTATGCTTTACACTTACTTTAATAAAAGCTGGTCTATTCTATATAAAACTGAAATAACAAAATCAGAGAAAGCTTCTTCAACGAACGATTAAGCGAACGACTGAGTTTCACAAGGTTTTGCGCAAGTGGGAGGCGACCAGCTTTTATAGGAGCCGGGAACGTGCGCGATGAAACCGCCGTGAAACAAAGGTAGTGAACGTCTAGTGAGTGAGGAAACTTTCTCTGATTTTGTTTTCACATATTCCACTGAGAAATACTTGTTACTACTCACCACTTGCAGAAGTGGGAGTCTCAACTCAGACTGAGATAAACTTTTTTAGCGATGTCTACGTGCCCGCGCCTTATATTTCTTCTCCCCAAAGATCCAAAACAATATCAGCGCAATCAGCGTTCCAATGATCATTCCCACAATCACATCACTCGGATAATGCACTCCAACATACAATCTCGATAATGATATCGCAAACGCAAGAATCAACGCCGGCACCCCGATTCCGCGATGACAGCTTTTATAGAGCACCACCGCTGACGCGAAGGATGCGGATGCATGTCCGGACGGGAAGGACCAGTCTTTTTGTGCCGGGATCAGGCATTGCAATCCCTGCACGACTTCGTAAGGGCGAACACGCGCCACATAATTTTTCAACAGGAAATTTGTCACACACAGAGAACCAAGCAGCGCTAACAGGGACAAAATCCCCGCACGTCTGGTTTTCTTTGGAAACAGTAAAATGACAGATAACACAATCCAGAAAATTCCGGCATTTCCAAGATTCGTGACAGCGATCACGATCGGATTCAACGTTTCCGAACGCAAATGGTTTTGAATAAAAAGCAACAGCTGCCCATCCCATATATTTAGTTGTTGAAGAATCGTATCTAATATTGCCATTCTACTCCATTTCCTTCCTATCGTATTTCACAAAATTTTATAAAAGAAATCCCACTGTATGAGCATCATAAATGATCTGCAGTGGGACTCCCCGGAACAAAAATGCTCCTGATATCGTTGTTTCTCACCATTAAGGTGAAAGTTATGTTTTCTCTCGTATCTTAATTAGAATTTGAATATTGCTACTCCATATGGCGGAAGTTCATATGCAAAGGAATACGGTCTGCCGTCACACTCTGATTTCTCAGCCTGGTAAACGGTTGGTCGCTCTGTACCTTCGCCGCCGAATTTCGCATCATCACTGTTCAGTAATAAGGTGTATTTTTTCTTTTTCGGTACGCCCACACGATAATCCGGACGTGCCATCGGTGTAAAGTTGCATACAAACAGTAAGCTGTTTCTTCCGGATTTGCTGTGACGCACAAAACTGAAAATGCTTCGATATCCGTCATTTGGATTGATCCACTCAAATCCTTCCGGATGATCATCCAGCTCATACATTGCCGGATATTTTTTGTAAATCGTCAGCAGTTCTTTTACAAATGACTGTAAGTGACTGTGTTTTTCATCTTCCAGAAGATCCCAGTCAAGTTCGCGTTTCTCACTCCACTCTCGCAACTGTCCGAAATCCTGTCCCATAAATAACAACTTCTTGCCCGGATGCCCCATCATGAAGGAATATCCAACCATCAGGTTGCGGTATTTATCAATGCCAAGTCCCGGCATTTTGTTCAGCATGGAACATTTCAGATGAACCACCTCATCGTGAGAAAGTACCAGAATGTATTTCTCACTGTAGTTATAGCTCATGGCAAATGTCATCTTGTTGTGGTTATCTTTACGGAAATACGGATCCAGTTTCATGTAATCCAGGAAATCATGCATCCATCCCATATTCCATTTGTAAGTAAAATTCAGACCGCCATCTTCGGCTTTTCCGGTTACCATCGGCCATGCGGTGGATTCTTCTGCGATCATCACTGCGCCCGGATTTCTGCCGCAAACCAGTGTATTTAAGTGACGGAAGAATTCGATTGCTTCCAGATTCTTATTCTCGCCGTACTCGTTTGGTACCCACTGACCGGCTTCTTTTCCGTAATCCAGATACAGCATGGAAGCAACCGCATCCACACGAAGTCCGTCAATGTGATATTTTTCTACCCAGAGCAATGCGGAGTTTAACAGGAAGTTCTTGACCTCAGTTTTTCCATAGGCAAAAATCTTGGTGCCCCAGTCCGGATGCTCTCCTTTTCGCGGATCTGCGTACTCATACAGACAGGTTCCGTCAAACTCTGCCAGTCCGTGTGCATCTCTTGGGAAATGCGCCGGAACCCAGTCAAGAATAACACCGATTTTATGTTTGTGCAGATAGTTTACCAGATATGCAAAGTCCTCCGGCGTTCCATAACGGGAAGTCGGTGCAAAGTATCCGGTTACCTGATAGCCCCAGGAACCATCAAACGGATACTCGGAAATTCCCATCAGCTCAACGTGAGTATATCCCATCTCTTTTACATATTTGGTCAGTTCCACTGCCAGTTCACGGTATGTATAGAATCCGGTGTCTTCATCATAACCCGCATGACGTTTCCAAGAACCCGGATGTACCTCATAAATGGACATCGGCTGACGGTATACCTCATCATCCTTGTGCTCAGCACGCGCCTGCATCCATTTCTCATCAGACCATTTCAGTTTGCTGATATCTGCCACCTTGGATGCTGTTCCCGGACGCATCTCCGCATAGTTTGCATACGGATCTGCCTTATACAGTTTGCGTCCATCCTGAGTTTCAATGAGGTATTTATACATGTCACCGATCTTCACATTGCTGACAAACAGCTCATAAATGCCATTTGGCTCCAGTCGTTTCATCTCATGTGAAGTCTCATTCCAGTCATTGAATGAACCGATCACCCACACACGTTTTGCGTTCGGTGCCCAGACAGCAAAATTTACGCCCTGCCATCTGCCTTTTTTACAAGGATGTGCCCCAAGTTTCATATACATATCATAATGCACTCCTGCGCCAAACAGATACATATCATACTCAGAAATGTTCCCCATAATGTTTCTCCTCCTTAAAACCCTCTTTTATTTTCAAGATTTACGGATAAATCTTTTTCAGCGATTACTCAAAATCTTTTTCATGAAGAATCAGATAATCGTTTTCGTTATATTTCTTTGAGAAAATAGAACCAAATGCTTTTTTGATTCCGCTGCCTTCTGCTTTCTCAATGGCTTCATCCACAATGTCTTTTACCTCTGCCAGTGTGGTTGCGCGATCCAGCTTCTGGATATTATTGATACGGTTATATAAAGCCAGAACGCCCATCTCATCAATGGTGCACTCCATCTCTTTTGCATAAGATTTACCAAAATCAACTAACTCATCAATCGTAAAAATCGGAATATCGATCTTTTCTGTAAATTTCTTAGTGAAGCCAAAATCAAGATTCATAACTTTACGGATTCCTGCTCTGGTATCTTCCAGGATCACAACCATACCCTGTGTATTCTGTTCCATAACCTGAGACATGTAAGCTGCTGTTTCTGCTGTCAGCTGACCTGCCTTGTCTACGATCAGATATCCGCCCTCAATCTTCGGAATCAGCGCTGCAAAATCTTTGTGGTTCAGAGATTCTGCACTAATCTTGCCGATCTTCGCATCTTCATTTCCGATTTCTTTCTGAATTGCTTTGATCAGGCTTGTGGCAAATACGGTTTTACCACTTCCTTCCTCACCCTGAATCAGAATATTACCTGCCAGAGAAGTAACGGAATTGCCGATTCTTGTTTTTGCGCCTAACAGAACCTGACGGATCTGGTCTTCCATACCCGGTACTGGAAGGAAATAAGAGAATAATTCCTTCTGTTCCTCTGTCAGTTCTTTTTTGTCTTCCTCGATATCATCCGGCATCTGGATCTCCGGTAAAACACCAGTATTCTGAGATACGCCGGTCGGTGCTGTTCCGGTTACCGGAACTTCTACATTTGCATTTTCCACAAACATCTGTGTTGCCTGTGCCAGTACTTTTTCCAGTTCTTCATCCGGAACCGGCTCAACCACACTCAGTCGTTTTTCTTCTTTCGGTTCTTCCTCAGCTTCGGCTTCTTCCTCTGTCTCTGCTGTTTTTTCTGTACGTGCTGCCTTCAAATCCGGCATTTCTTTTATTGTAGACAGATCTTCTTTTTCCTCTACCGGTGCTTCTTCTTCAACATCTTCCAGTTCTGCATCTGCTGCCTCTACAGACGGTTCAGCTGCTTCAACTACAGTCTCCTCATCAGCCGCTTTTTCTGTTTCCGGCTCAATCTGTGATTCTGTCTCTACAGTTTCTGCTGCTTCTTTTGTTTCTTCCGTCTCAGACTCTGCTTCTGCTGTTTCCTCTAAATCTTCTTTTGCTTCTGCTTTCTCAGATTCATCCGGAACCAGTGCTGCTGCAACGGTATCTTCCGGAACCGGGATTTCCTCTCCCGGAGTTGCTGATAAAATCGGGATCAGTGTTTTCAGACGTTCCATGATCTCACCGGCTTCCACCAGTGCATGCTCTTTGGAAATTTCCAGCTTCTTCTGTTCTGCCGCTGCGATTGCGATCTCAGCCGCATGTTTTGTCTTTTCCCATTCATCCAGAACTTCTTCAATGCTTGCCTGTGCGGATGCCGCTTTTTCCTCAATGGTATCCTCTTCTGCATTTTCTTCCTCAATGGCTTCTGACAATGTCTCCTCCGGCTTCGCTTCCGTTTCCGGCTCGTCTTTCTTATCGGATTCTTCTGCATTTTCAGCCATCAGTTTGTCAAATTCTTTCTTTAACCGCTCGTCGACCTGCTCATTGATCTTCTCTTTGTCAAACGTAAAGGTCTCCTCTGCCTCATGCTCACCGTTCAGATATGGAATGTCACCGACAATCTTCTTGATGTTCTCCATGGTATCTACCACGGTTTCTTTTTTGGTTGCTTCCATGATCTGCTTCATGCTCTTTGCAAGTTCTTCCTCCAGGTTGGAAGTATTAAACTTGCTTGCTGTAACCGTTGTCTCCGGTGTCTTTACCATCTCATGGATGACATTTTTGCGCTCCGGTGCTGCCGGAATGCTGATCTCCACCATTCCTTTTTTCTCACGGAACTGTTTGTATTTTTCCTCCTGTGCCGGAGTAAGCGGTTGATACAGACGTTTCAGATCTAACGCTTTCTCCACATATTCACCTTCACCAAACCAGAGAATCAGTTCGTCACAGGTCTCCACGCATTTATCACGCATATCTGCCTGTCCGTATAATGCAGCCAGCTCATATGCCCATTTTTCCGTATATTCATGCTCTTTCAATTCTTCCAGGATCGCGATACGGTCTGTCAGTGGCGCATCCTTCAGGCAGCTGATCTCATATGCCAGCACATAACGCATATTGTCTTTTGGTGCAATCTCAAGAAACTCGTTATAATATTCCTCAGCCTCATCAATCCTTTTTGCTTTGATAGACACTTCTGCCAGCTTGCTTACGATATTTCTTCCAATCGGAGAATGATCATATGCCTGCAGTAACACTTCCCTGCAGGCGTCATATTTCTCTGTTTTTTCGTAAATATCGCTCACCATACACAGTGTATTGCTGCTGCGCACCTTTTTCCAGTTAATGGTATCCGCCATCTCTGATGCTGTGGCGTAGTCACCTGCAGCCATCAGATTCTGAAGCTGCTCCAACTTTAACTTATACTCATACTTATCCACCGTTATTCACCTCATGTCTGTATTTTTTGTTTTATTCAAAAATTTACTTTTTTTCCTCTGTCTCCTCATATTTGCGGATCGACGCTTCCGGCTCCTCCGTGGCTTTCATCTTCACTTCATTTGTCACAGTATCCACCGTGTCAAGTTCGATATACTCATCGGTTCCTTCCGGCAATCGCCGCTTTTTCAACACATGCTCTACCACACGCTTGATAATATAGTACAGTACCGCAAAAATCGGTACACCAAATAACATACCAATGACGCCAAAACTTCCGCCAAACAACAGGATTGCAAAGATAACCCAGAACGGGCTCAGACCAGTCGTATTTCCAAGGATCTTCGGACCAATAACATTTCCGTCCACCTGCTGTAAAACAATGATGAAGATAATGAAATAAAGACCTTTCATCGGATCTACCAAAAAGATCAGGATCACACTTGGAATCGCGCCGATATACGGTCCAAAAAACGGGATGATATTCGTCACACCAACGATTACGCTGACCAGTGCCACATACGGCATACGCAAAATAGCCAGTCCAACAAAACAGATACAGCCAATGATCAGCGAATCAATAATCTTTCCGATGAAAAATCCACCAAACACATCATCTGCTTTTCGTATCACTTCCATGACCACATTTCCGTAACGTGGACGGAAGATCGCATAAATAATTTTCTTTAACTGACCAATGAATTTTTCTTTGGTCATTAACACATATACAGCAACAATAAAACCGATGATCACATTAAAGATTGCTCTTACGACGTTATAAACACCGGTTGTGATACTTGCAATAAAATCAGACTGCTGCAACACATTTTTGCGCAGCCAGTCTTCCAGATAAACCGATGCATCCGCAATGAACGTATCCAGCTTTCCTGATATAGCACTGTTCTGTTTGGTCAGACGATCCACCCATTTCGTTAGATTTTGGACTTTTTCACCCATACTCGTGACGATATCTTCAATACAAACTACCAGCCGTGGAATGATCAACCAGATCAGTACCACAATGATTGCCAAAAAGATCGCCATGGCAAAAGCTACCGACGCTGCCCGGATTTTCTGACACTGTTTGCGTGTCAGTTCTTTTGATTTTTGTCTGCTTCTTTTATATAAAAAACGTTCAAACCATTTCATGATCGGATTAAGCAGATATGCCACGATCACTCCTACTAAAATGGCCTGAAGACTCTGTAAAATCTTTTGGAAACCGGAAAATAATCCGTCAAATCGAAGTACCACAAAAAAGATTGCGATGCAGACCACAACTATCAAAATGACAGTCAGGCCAATCGCCAGATATGGTCGGATATCCAGATTTACTTTCTTTTTCTCCGGTTGTTTCTCAGTTGCAGTATGTTCTTTTTTTGTTTCTTCCTGCATGCTAAAATTGCCTTTCTAAAAATCTCCCAAACTCAATCGTGATAGCTGAAATAAGTATACCATACTTTTTCTGCACATAACAGAATTGTTCGCAAAAAAATCAAAAAGAATCCCGTTTCCAGGATTCTTTTCGTTTTTCTTTATCCGTTGTTTATACAATCTTAAGGATCTTTTTAATCTCTGTAATAATTGATCAGGCAGCCTTTCAGAATGATGGTTCTCTCATCCTCTGTCAGATCACCCATTTTCAGAGTAAACGGTTTTAATTCACCGTCTTTTACTACGTATGCTTCGATATCTGTCAGCTTGTCCTCGATGGCTTTGCGCACATTCGGTACAAACAGATAATCACCGTTTGCAAATGGGAGATCTCCTTCCGGAATCAGGAATGGAAGCATACCCCAGTTGATCAGGTTGGAACGATAACGTTTGGTTGCGTACTCGTTGGCAATGTTTGCCCATCCGCCTAATACTTTCTGGCAGGAAGCAGCCTGCTCTCTGGCAGAACCGTCACCCGGTTTTACTGCAAAAATCGTACTTCCGATACCGAAGTTCTCACGGTTCAGATCCGGGTATTTTGCCTTAATGGTCTCAATGACCGGTGCAAGCTCCGGAAGTGCCTCCGTCGGTTTCTCACCGGCGATTCTTGCTTTCTCTGCTTTCTGAACTTCTTTTGCCCGACCTACATATTCCGGATCCTTTCTGGACAGGGCGAACTCAGCCAGTGCCAGCGGATTGGAACGATAAGAAGATGTCTCACCGGACGGGATCAGCTCATCTGTTGTAGTAACCGGATCATGGATCTCAGATACCACTTTCAAAACCAGATTGTCTGTCAGTGCGCTCATTGCCGGCCAGTCTTTGATGTTTGGTCCGAATTTCAGTTCTTCGTTTGGATCAGCCACACCTTTGCTGTCAAATACACGGTTCTCATAAATTGTTTTATCAAAGAAATATTTCGGTCCTGTGTATTCTACATCCAGATCTGTAGCCGGTGTCAGATAACCTTTGTTTGCAGCGGTTGCAGCGATGGAACGTGCATCCATCAGTGCTACGGAAGCGATCTGTCCATTCTGCAGTTTGGAACCTTCACGGTTCGGGAAGTTTCTGGTTGTATGACGGATACTGAATCCGTTGTTATTCGGTGTATCACCGGCACCGAAACATGGTCCACAGAATGCAGTCTTCATAATTGCGCCTGTCTCCATGATCTTAGCTGCGGCACCATTTTTTACTAATTCCATGTAAACTGGCATACTTGCCGGATATACGCTTAAAGTAAACTCATCCGGTCCGATGCTCTTGCCATTCAGAATGTCAGCAGCGGCACAGATATTTTCAAATCCACCACCGGCACATCCTGCGATAATTCCCTGATCTACATATAATTTTCCGTTGCGAATCTTATCTCTTAATTTGTACTCTACGGCTCCATCCAGACTTACTAACGCGTTTTTCTCAACTTCAGCCAGAATTTCTTCCAGATTTGCATTTACTTCATCAATGGTATAAGTATTGCTTGGGTGGAACGGCATAGCGATCATTGGTTTGATCTCGCTTAAGTTCACCTCAACACAGCCATCGTAGTAAGTAACTGCTTCCGGTTTCAGTTCTGCATAATCTGCAGATCTGCCGTGAATATCATAAAACTCTTTAATTTTTTCATCTGTAACCCAGATAGAAGACAGACAGGTTGTCTCTGTGGTCATAACATCCACGCCGATACGGAAATCTGCGCTTAAGGATGCAACACCAGGTCCGACAAACTCCATAACTTTGTTATTTACATAACCATTTTTAAATACCGCTCCAATGATTGCCAGAGCCACATCCTGCGGGCCAACACCTTTCATCGGTTCACCGGTCAGGTAAATTGCTACTACACCCGGCATTTTGATGTCGTATGTTTTGCACAGTAACTGTTTTACCAGCTCCGGACCACCCTCGCCCATAGCCATAGTACCAAGGGCACCGTAACGTGTATGGGAGTCAGAACCAAGGATCATTTTGCCACCGCCGGCAAGCATTTCACGGGCAAACTGATGGATAACTGCCTGATGAGGCGGTACATAGATTCCGCCGTATCTCTTTGCACAGCTCAGTCCAAACATGTGGTCATCTTCGTTGATGGTTCCGCCAACCGCACACAGACTATTGTGGCAGTTTGTCAGTACATAAGGAACCGGGAATTTCTCCAGTCCTGACGCACGTGCTGTCTGGATGATACCGACAAATGTGATATCATGGGAAGTCAGCTTATCAAATTTAATCTGAAGCTGCTCCATATTTCCGGAAGTATTGTGTGCTTTCAAAATACGATATGCCATTGTACCGGTTGCAGCTTCTGCAGCGGTCACTGTTTTTCCTGTTTTTGCCGCAAGACATGCTGCAGCCTCCTGATTATCTTCGATAATCTCCGTTCCATTGAGCAGATATACACCATTCTCATGTAATTTTATCATGGTTCTGGCCCTCCTTAGAAAATTCTTTTTTACAAACTCTTAATTCCAATATTATAATAAGGCACAAAATAAAAAGCAAGTTTTTTCACTTCAACTCATTAAAGTTTCTGTTTATTTCTCACAGCGGCTTACCCATTCCTGCAATTCTTTCACATCAAAATACATTACGGAAAGTTTCATCCATCCATGGTTTCAGTTTCATACGCAAATCTTTTTCCAATAGTTGAAATCCGTTTTCTTTTGTATAACGAAATTCAAGAATGCTCCAGCATTCTTGTTGCGAGGTGCGCGTCATGCAATTGCATGACATACTTCAACTGCGCACCTCTGTAATCCTGCCGGAGGCTATATCAGATGGGGGATTGGCTCCCACCACTGATACTAGCTTGTTTCTCACCACCTATAGAGGTGGGAGTCATCTCCCATCTGATATACCTATTATTTTGTACATTTTTCAGGAGGAAACATCATGATAAATAAAGAATGGGAAGATTTTTTTGGCATTGAAGAAGCATCCGATCCTTCTTATATAGAAACCGATTTCAACATTAAGCAAAAAGATGCCGTTGCCGTCCTTGCTTCCTGCGTCAATGCAAATGGATGTGTCGATCTGAACTGGATGTGTGAAGCATCCGGTCTTTCACTGGATGAACTGATACACTCCCTGCATGGCGCGATCTATCAGGATCCGGAAGTCTATGATCTCTGTCGCGCGGACGATCAGGGATGGATACTCAGAGCACAGTACCTGTCCGGTCACATTAAGTCCAAACTGGAAACTGCAAAAAGACTGAACCACAAATATGACAATCGTTTTGCCTCAAATGTTGCGGCTTTGAAGTCTATCATGCCTTCAAAATCAGACTTTGATGCCATCGGATTTTCCATCGGTTCTCCCTGGATTCCTAATGAGTATTATGAGGCATTTGCACCAGATGGAAAAGAAGGACGTGAATATAACGCGGAAGAAATCTATCAGATGCTAATTCACCAAAATCATGCAAATAGAATCTCTCAGATGCAGAGCAGACCGAATCATACAAATGGTGCTTCTCAGATGCAAGCGGATCAGAATAACACAAACGGAGTCTCTCAAATGCAAACAGATTCGAACAATGCAAATAAATCCTCTCAGATACAGACAGACAACGGGAAATCTGAAAAGAGTTCTTTTGACCGACATGATATCTGGCAGGGTATCTGCGATAAAATACAGCTTCAGGATAGCTGGAATAAAAAAATCCAATCTGCATTCAGACAGTGTGGTGATTCCACCGGAATGCCACAGCATGTCCGAACCATCGTACAGGATATTGCCCGACGCTCCGGTTTAAACTGGAAACAGATCCTTCATGATTTTTTACAGTCCGACACCTATGACTACAACTTTCTTCCCCCGGATCGAAGATATGCGTTTTCCGATTTTTATCTGCCTGCATACAACATGGATGAAGAACATCAGACTGCGGATGATATCTGGGTATGTATCGATACTTCCGGATCTGTTACGGGAGAAGAACTGACCTGCACGATGGCTGAGATTCTAGATGCTATGAGACAGGCAGGCTTAAAAGGAAGCATTTCCTTTTTTGACAGCAACATTACGGATCCGGAACCCTTTGAATCTGAAAACGACCTAAAAGACCTGACCGCACAGGGTGGCGGCGGCACCAGTTTTCATATTATCTTCCGTTACCTGAAAGAGAAACTGTATCCGAATCTTCCACGGGCAATTCTTATTTTTACGGATGGATGTGCAAGATTTCCAGATGAAAAAGAGGCTTTCAATGTGCCGGTATTGTGGCTGATCTGCAAAGGTGGAAATGCGGATGTGCCATGGGGACAAGTAATCCAGTTGTAACGGCATTCTCCCCCGCGATTTAGCCTTTCAATCTTGTCCTCACGATGGTTCTTATAGTATAATTATTTTATATACGATTACGATAAAAGCCCAAAGATATACTGTATTTCAGACGAAAACAAAAGGGGGATTCTTATGATCAACATTACATGGGGTAATCTTATGCCACCACGCTGTTCGCAGGCATACATTGTAAATTTTTTGCTGGCGCCTTCATTTTTTAATAACCCGGATTTGGGAAAATCGATTCAGGAGTCATCTTTTTATCAAAGAAAAGACGGTACGATTCTGGATGCGCTGAATAACGTTAAAGCCTTTCGCAGCAGATTATTTAACTTCGGTGACTCTCCCAAGACATCTGAGAAGCTCATCAATCTGCTGTTGTTGAAAACCAAACAGGACAATATCGCATATACACTGGATACTTTTCCAATCCGTCATGAATTTAAAAAGCAATGGAAATTTTTCCTCAAAGAATATTTTGGTGACCAATATTCCATATACCTTGAAGATTATAAAAAATATATTCATCTCTTCCTTGAGGACAATTACACCATTGAAGATTTTGAAGCTGAAGCTGACACGGATTTTTTTAAAAGAGTAAAATCCGATCGACGGGATTTTCAAAAAAACAAAATTACCATTCCTTATCACGGAAATGAAATTCCGCTTGGCAAACTGTTGCATTCCATAGAAGCTGCCGATTACAGTAAATCCCCCTTCCTTGATGAACGAAACAGCTCCGATATTTCCAGTGAGGATAATTTATTTTTTGAACGTCTGTCCACCTTATCCATCCTCGCCTGTGTCTGGATTATTTTTGCAAAAGTGGAAGAAAAAGAAAACAAGCAGATCACATCTGAAAGGAAAGACAAAAAGAATGTATATGCAGAGCTGATTGTACGTCTGGCTCCGATGATTTTTCCAACAGAGACCGTCAATACACTTTTTTACACCACTCCTGAAAATGATGGTTCGGATTTCATTGCAGACACTTTTGAAATCCCATCGGAAAAAACAGACACTGCTGAAGCCAGAAAAATGTTAGCTCCGGTTCCAGGCTACATTAACGCAAAGGCATTTACAGAAGCGGGCGAACTCTGTGAACAGGTATTTCAGAGCTACAAATACGCCTCCGACCCTGTCATGGCTGAGACTCTGACGTATCTGCATACCTGCTGTGTCAACGGTTATCCGGTTCCAAAAGCATTTTCATCCATCGAAGATATTGAAAAACAGGCATACTACTATGGCAGTATTTACAGCAGTCAGAAAAGAAATGATATTAAGGCGGCTCCTGTGCCTTCAAAGACAGTCACATCCGGATTTTTTACCGCCAACTGTAAAAATAAGATTTATGACTGGATAGAAAAAACCAAACCGGAAAGCTGGAAGAGTTCTGTCTCAAGTGTACCGGAATCAGCAATTTTACCGCATGTGCATCAGAGAATGCTGCTCATTCATGACGATTTTGATCTTAATCTGCAGGATGCCCTTAATGTTCTGGATCGTATCAAGAAAAATATCGCTACAGAAAAAGAAACAACGATCTCTGACTGGAAAAACTTCGAACTGTACATAAGATGTGATGAGGCGGAAGCTACTCCTATACTGGATACTGCCCTCAGTTATTTTACGGAAAACAATGAGATCAAATCTTCCGCAGATTTTTCTCTCATTAAAATTTATCTGATCGATGAAGCAAAACGAAGCGCGGATTACCTGTTTGCCAGACATCCTCTGTTTTATCCGCTCACTTTGCCAAAACGGAATGCGAATGAAATAGAAAAAGTCCAAAATATGCATCTGGTCATCTTCTCCGATAATCCAGATCACAACTATGCAAAATGGCTGATCAAAGAAGCCTTTTGGACCTTGCCGCGCTTATGCGAAAAAATCAATACCAAGATTTCCCTGATTTCTCCGCATGCTTCTGAAATTGCAGATTCCATTTTGTTGGATTGCCCGGGACTGGCTGATTTTTCTTATCATGTCAATCGCAATAAATCATACGCAGATACGGACAACGAATCCAAAAATATCCAGATTGATGATATTCCATTCCCGGAAATCTGGTATCAGGACACTTCCTTTTCAAGTCGTTCCATTTTGAACACCTTGAAAGATATCAGTTCTTCCAACGATTATTTATACTTCGTTGTGGACTCTGTTTCCGATGTAGGAAGCATCAAACTGGCAACCAGAATCCGGGAGCTTACGATCCGCAAATCGGTTCTGGACGGACGTATCAACAGTTATTCAAAGAAAAATTTTATCATTGCGGTTCACTGTACCGATCCGGATTATGCAGGTTTGTCCAAAGATCTGATCATTCCAAAGGAAACGGAGCATGCAAACAAATGGTTTAATAATTATAATTTTATTCCGTTTGCTTCTATCGCAGATCTGTATTCCTGGGATCAGTTAAACGGAGGTGTCATTGAAGAAATATCACAATGCGTTCATTTGCAGTACTGTCAGTCTTCTCAGCAAAAAGATGCCTGCTATGAGAATCTGAAATCATATTTTGAGCGATTATACAACCGTGATTCTTCCTTTTCTGCTGCCGTGAGCATGCCATACCGCTTATTTGAAGCAGGAATCACACCGACACCGGACTGGAGTTCCTGGGATATTCAGGATCCGGATGCCTGGTGGAATCCGGAAACACGCTCTCATATGGCCGAAACATATCTGGAAAAACTGACCGATACATCCGTGACAGATGCCAAGAATGAACATCCTTCGTTTCATCAGGATCTTGTCGAACAGCTTGCCAAATATGAGCAGATGCGTTGGTGCTGCTATCAGTTAACCCGCGGCTGGCTGCCAGTAGAACCATCTCAGGTATTGCAATATATCAATAGCGGTGTGAGCCGCCACACGTTGCAGATTGCGAAACTTCATCCATGTATCTGCTCCTGGAATGATCTGAAAACACTACAGGAAATTTTATCTGATGAAGCCAAAAGAGAGATCTGCACCAGCAAGAATATTGATACCTTAAGCAAGGAAGAACTTATACCGTTATTAAATCCAAAATTTGCAAAATATTTTTCCTATGAAAAAGATTATTCGTATTTTCAGAAACTCAACTATGAAAATATTGAAAAAACAGCGGATATATTGACGAATCAATGGCACACCGACCAAGCTTTTTGATTCAGAGAAACCAGAGAGATAAAGCACAAAGGCAGGTATAAAATGATATCAAAATACAAAAACGTAGCTGTCATTTATGGTGGAAAAGGCAGAAATTACGCCGAAGCACTTCACAAATCCATTTTAAAAATATCAGATGAGGAACGATATCCCATCTGTTCCAAACTCATTATGGAAACAATTCTGACCAGTGAATTGCTCTCAGATGTAATGGAATTATTCAGACAAAGTGAATTTTGCGTCGGTTTTCTCACCGCGGATGATGTCGTATTATCAGAAAATCAAACATATCGTCTGAGACAGAATGTTGTATTTGAACTCGGCATGGCACTGATGCAGATAGGACGCGAACGATGCATTCTGTTAAGTGATTTTGACAGCAGAGCTGCCGGTTTTGAACTTCCTTCTGATATGAACAGTTTAGAGATCAGACAATTTGATCCTGATGATATCAACAAAGTAATTCACGATGCGATTGAAAAAATTCTGCAAAACAGCAAAATATCCATTGTATCTGAAACTTGTTCAGAACTTATCCCGCAATATGATAATCTTCTGACCCGTGAAACCTATTACATAAACCACGAAAACTTATTTTTAAGTAAACAGGCCCGTATGGTAAATGGAAGCAGCAACTACTTTCAGCAAATATTAAGACAGTGGTATGAGGAATGTTCCTCATTATACCATTATGATGAAAAATGCATTTATTTACTGGAAAGACTGTGTTTCCTCCCGCTTTTTGGCTGTACACAAGAAGTAAATACATTCATGAAAAAGGTTGCTGACCTTGCATATGATTACAAGATATGGGATATCAATTATTATCATCATAACGTGGAATTACTGAATTTTGTAAGAGATCTTGTGCAGGGTGTGATCGAATATAGCCACATTAAAACGCTGAAAATTCCAGAAAAAAGTACTGCTTTTAAAAAAGTATTGGACAATTTTCTTGCGCAAAATATACCAGAATATGATAGCTGTAATCCTCTGATCCTGCTTGTATATTACAATTATCTTGGCTTGACATATTTAAAACTTTCAAAGGCTCAGGAAGCAAAAGTAGCTTTTGAACAGGCTTCACAGTATGAAAGCCGGGTGGATATGTCCATGCAGATCTGGGGTGGCTTTCTATATTACAATATGGCAAGAACCTGCGTATTACTTGGTGACCTGAAAAATGCAAATACGCTGTTCAAAAAAGCAATTCGCATCCGGGAGCGCTGGTTAAAAGTGACCTCTTTTCATACAAAAATAAGAAACGCTTTGTCCTTTGAATACTTCCTTGCAAAACTTTCTTATCTTGAAATGTGCGACGAAAATGGGCTCCTCACGAAAGCAGAAATTCAGCAGGAATATGCACTGCTTGAAAAAGAAATCGATAGCTACAGTGAAGAAGACAACAGTATTGAAACCTTAATAGAGATCCGCAAACGGTTAAACAAAAAAAGACAGGATCTAACCAAAGAATAGCTGTATTCTATGAAGAAAAATATAATACTCATTGAAAAACAAGCCTGTGAAGAAATATATCGGTACTTTCTTCACAGGCTTGTTTATTATTATGTCAAAAATAGGAAGCAACGACCTCTCCATACTCCGGATCCAGCGTATCAAGAATTACTACACAGCGATTCTGCTTTGCATATTCCTCAATCTGATGTCCGGAAGCGTCCAGATCCGGCACATGCCATGGAGCCTGACTTCCCATACCAACCGCTTTCATCTGTTCTGCTGGCACTCCAAAATTTTTTAATAATTCTACTACCGCTGAGGCTCTCGCCGCGGAAAGCGTCTGGCAAAAATCTTCTTTTCCTGTTGCTGATGCAGTACATCCAACTACGTAAACACTGTTTTGTGGATGATCCAGCAATGTCTGTGCGACATTGCCGATTGCCTTTTTGGTCTGTTCCTCATCCTCGAACACGGCCTGATCACCAACAAAAGAAACATTTTCTGAATCCAGAACCACGGTCTGCAGTGGTGTAATATCTGATACCCGCTCATCAGCAGGCACAATGGAAACAGATGGAAGATCTGAGTAAGCAGTCGAAGAAGCTGAGTCCACAGAAAAATCATAAGATGCTGCTCCTGCCTGCTCCAGCACAGCTGTCCAAATTTCAATCAGCTTTGCTTTCTGCACTTCCGATAAACGTTCCTGCGGTTCTGCTGTCTGTCCTGCATACATCCAAAGTACATTTACACCTTCCAGGTCTGGAATTGCTTTTTCATCCACAAGGGCTTCTACAATATCTGCGGTATCTGTATGAAAGAGATCATCTTTACAGAAATTTAAATAACCTGTAGTTGAAAGTCCCGGATCTGCCACAACCAGATATTTTTCATCTGTTTCAGCAGATTTCAAAGAATTTGCTGCCAGACGGATGGCATCCAGCGTATCAACTTCTTCATATTTTGCCATGCCATTCGTGTTAAACGCTGCCAGAATCTGATCACGCTTATCTTCTGCCAGAGACTTCAGTTTTCTATCTGAAAGCCCCTTTGTGGACGGTTCTTCAATTGTTGCCTTCAGAAATTCTTCCGGTTTACCGTCTGCCCGGATCAGGCTGACGGTACCGTATGTATAGGTACACTGATATACTTTATCTGCAATTTCTTTTGCATTTGGTGAGATCACATTGGCATTGGAATGTGCTCCTACCACAACACTTACTGACACGGATTCTCCAGTCTTCGGTGTCTTAGATCCCCCTGTACCAGATCCAGGATCAGAACCTCCGCATCCTGTAAGTACCGCCATAGTCAAAACCACTGCTGCAATCATCATCTTTTTACTGTTCTTCATCGCTTAACTCTCCTTCCAAGTCATATGTATTATTTTCTGATAAATCGACTTCTTCTAATTCATTTTTGACTTCCGTTGAATCAGCTTCTTCTGATTCAACTTCGATCTCCGGTATGTTAATTTCTTCTGATTGAACCTCTACTTCCGGTAATCCCGCTTCTTCTGCTCCAACTTTGTTCTCCGGCAAGCCAACCGCCTCTGCTTCAGCTTCCGGTAAAGTCAGCGTTTGATTTTGATTTATCTGCTGCACATCTTCCATTGACGAAACAACATAGCTGGCGCTCTCCGGATCACGCAAGTACTCTGCCAGCAAAGTACGTGCAACTGCTTTTAATACACAACATCTTGCATGAATTTCTTCTCTTGCCGCTAATTTTTGTCTGTGATCTGACAGGAGTAACCGGTTGCGTCGAAGTTCTGCCTCCTCCACGGTTGCCATATATGCTCTTAAGTCTCCTTCACATTCTGCCAGTTCCAGTCTGCGTTTTCGCAAATGATTGATGCGTTCACGAAGCTCATCATCAGAGATGAAAGCAAGCCCAAAATTGACCAGTGAAGTAACCAATGGCTCTACTGACAAAAGCAATACCACTGCAAAACCTTTTGGATTTGTTCCAGCATCTGCATTTGATTCAGAATCCAGCGTTTCTTCTACCGCAACTTCATTCTGGACATCATTGGAAGACGTTTCTCCATACTGATCCTGATAAGCAAAACGCAGCCACACAGTACCTGCAAAAAGTAAGAAAAATGAAAGTGTTGTGATAACAGTCAAAACTGTCGCACCCTTTTTAATCTTATAAATAGCCTGATGCATAAATTTTGCAATCAGTAATGGCATCATGTTGAGTACAAGTGCTATGCCGAAACTTGTAATCACGCCAAGAGTTTCCGATTGCGTCATTGCCTGATCAAGAATATCATAGAGAACCAGTCCATCAAGTGTACTCATCGCTATGGTAAGGAAAATAATAAATCCGGGGCTTGACCACCATGCAAACTCTGTTTTCTGTAGTTTCTGTTCATTTTCAATAGGCAGACAATAGTTTTCACTTTTCATTGCCGTGATACCGGTCTGTTTACTCATAGTCCTCCTCCTTTCCCTTTGTTATCTCACGATCATGGGATTCATAAGCTGTTCCTTTATAGAAAATATGTTCCAATCTCTGTAACTCCTGTTCGACAGAATCCTTTTCTTTTAAAGTTGCTGCCATCTTTGCCTCTGCTTTGATCTGATCTCCTGTTCCTATTTTGACCAGTTCATAAATCACATCCCGATGATCAATCTCCTGAAGATCAAGCATCTGAAACGCTTCATTCTCCAGCTGATCGATCAGCAGATCCATGTAACCGCGATTATATCGATCCGGTTTGGCATTTTTTAACCATGCTCTGCATCTTTCTTCAAAACGTTCTTCAAAAGATGCCAAAAGGTATGGTATCTTATAATTCTGAGCACAAAGGGTATCGTGTGGTCCGTATACCGGAATTTCTGTTGTTTCATCCTGATTGATAATGCGATTCTGTTCTCTCTTTTTGAATATCGACATCTCTTACACCTCCTCCGACCATTGATTTTCCATCAACACCTTATTTAACTGCTTCTGAATATTTTTCAGATGCATTTCATAGATCTTTTCTCCTGTAATATCCGGAGTTTCCATATCTGGCATTGCCGGTATCTCGGTATTTGATGCCGCTTTTAAAATTCCACTCCAGTAGAAGCTGACATGCTGTAAAATCACATTTTCTGCACACTGAAGATGATGCTGTAAAGCTGCATCAATTGTCTCAATCTCAACTTTTAATTCAGACAGGTGTACCAGAATATCTGATTTACGTTTTTCCTTCTGCTTCATTTTTGATTGATGCATTGCACTGGAACGCTCTGCATTTTCCGGATCCAATCCGGTCGGTACAGCTTCTTCCTTCTGTAAAATGTCCAGCTCCTTACATTCACTTGCGATCGTATGAGAAAAAGGCTTTATTGCCTCATCCACGTTGCAGTAAATTCTGTTTTTATATTCTGCCAGACAACGAATTTTTCCTGAAAGCCACGGCGTCTGAAAGCAATGATTCTGATTGCAGAGCTGAGAATTTTTGTAATCTTTCTCACCCAATCGACGGATAAAAAAGCGAAAATTAAAATATCCATCCGGATGTGCTTTCTTTTTTAATTTCTGAATAATCTGATCCGCCATTTTTAGATTCTCCCTTCTGTCGTTATATTGTTTCACAAGGTGTTTCACTTGGAACAATTACAGCGTACCTGATTTTTGAGGATTCAGACAGCACATCCTATTTTCACTTTTGAAAACAAACTTTTGAAACTGACGCAAAATTACCGATACAGTTGAAACCTCAACCATATCGGTATTTTTTCACGACAGTATCATTTATTCAATTACCTGATATAGTCTGGCATCTGGAAGAAGAATGGCTTCTCATTCTGTAAGGAAACAATAGCCTCTCCAATGCCAAGATTGATCAACTGCCAGTCCTCCACGGTGTGGCCTTCCCTCTGAACATTTAAGTTATTCTGCTGTACACTGATACTGTGGTTCTGATAATTTTCCCCCAGACGTTTTACCACAAACTGGCGCGTATCATAATCACACAGCTTGAAGGATATCAGGTTCTGGAAAGAAGAAAGCGCGTTGTCTGCACCGGCTTCTCCATATATCTCCCGGATACCTGCAATGTTTTGCAGACCGCACATTACACGCACACCTGCGTCTGTTCCGGAAGGCGATCTGCCAAAGTTTACACTATTCGCAAGATGATCCAGACGCGGAAGCAACAGGGCTTCATCAAGAATCATGTATTTATTTCCAGTGTATTCTGATCTGCCATCCAGCGCATTTGCAAATGCCCGGTCGATCAGCATTCCATACATAGGTGCGATCAGGTTTCCTTTTCTCAGATCGTACTCTATAAAAATCACTTTTCTTTTTCCACTGTTCATGATATCACGCATAGAAAATTCCCGAACTGGATCTGCCTGCGCAAACGGCCCGATAAACAGTTTTCGGATCATTGCGCCAAGATAACTCATAACGCCCTGTGTCTGGTTTCCTTTGTTGCCGATATAATCCAGACAGCTTCTCAAATCCCACATATTCTCTTCTTCAAAAATCTTTCGCAGCTCATCCACTGTTTTTTGCTGAAAGAAATCCACCAGCCCACGATTATTCAATTTTGATGGATCTGACTGCCAGTAAGTACGCATCAGGTAGATCATACCTGCCGCAAGCAGCTGTGCCGACATTGCCGGGAAAACCGGCTGGATCTGACTGTCCATCGTCTTTGACAACTGTAGTGCCAGCTCAAAGGCTTCATCATCTGATTCCGGCGTGTACACTAATCTGCCATTGATTGCCCGCGGCATAACTTCCGCGAACAGATTATGGTAACTTGTAATATTTTTATAACTAGCTCCGACACCGATCACAATTCTTTCATTCACTGGGACGTAAGAAGCAAATTCACGCAAATAGTCTCCTTTTGGATCAAAGATAACCATTACTTCACCAGCTTTCAGTGTTTTCAGTATTGGTTTCACAAGCCCGTTAAAACAGGTTGTTTTTCCACTTCCGGGTGCGCCGACCACCAGTAAGCCGTATGCCAGCTGTCTCTTACTGAATCCCCAGACTTTTCCATTTCTGGGATTCTGAAATGTCACAAATGGATAATTGTCTGGATCCGCCGTCCATTCCGGCACCGGGTTTTCATCAATCGTCTGACCTAAAAGTGTCTGCGTGTATATTCTGCTATTTTTCGCTCCGTTCATGGAAGTTGCAATTTTTTTTCCTACAAAATCGTATGCCATAATTATTTGATACCTCCTTATCCTTACAGATCAAGTCCATCATCGGCTCCTTCGCCGCCATCGATACCATCATCTACAGATTCGCCTTCGTTTGACATTCCGGTTCCACCGGCATGAGCAGCTGCGGAATCATCGCTGATACCGCCCTCCTGCAGATTACTTGTTCCAACAGACGCCTCGCTTTCACTCACCGTTTCGGTAGACTCATTACATTCTACCGATGTCGCTGCTGTTCCCTGTGACGCCTGAAATGCCTCCACAGAATTCAGATAATTTTCACTCATCTGTGCCGTAGACGTAATTGCATCTTCCTGTGACATGGTCGGATCATTCAGTGCATGCTGATAATATGCATTTACCGAATCTCTAAGACCCTGATTGTATTCATCCAGTGTTACCGGTTTTGGATCAAATCCCACTTTTGTTTCCTCCTTTGTATCTACATTCGCTGATTCTATTTTGTCTGCTTCCACTTTGTTGTAATCTGCATTTTGTAATTGCATGGTACGATAACTTTCAATCATCTCTGATTTCATTGCTTCCTCGGTGCGCGCATCCACAGGGACGTTCGTTTTAAAGTATTCATTCTGCAAAATCTGGCTGACATCTTTTACAAAATTTGGATTTTGAAACAGTTCTATTGCTTCCCGTTCCCGCGCCTGATATCCTTTCATCTGCACGGATTTTTCATACGCCGTAAAAGAGTTTTCCGTGCCAAATTTTGAGGTGATCTGACTCAGGATGGTTACTGTCTTGTTTTCCGAATTCAGATATGCGTCTCGCTCCGTCGGCTCGAAATAGTAAAAATAATAACCGGATGGCGTGACGCCCAACACATATTGAGAACCAAGCTGGTATGTTCCGTCTTTTAGAACCGCGCTGTATGTAAAATCATTTGCCATGTACTCTTTTGCCAGATCCGTATCCGATATGATAATCGTACCGTTAATGATCTGTTCCTGAAAGCAATGCTCATCTTCATGTAACACGGTGTTAAGAGCCTGAACATTATAGTCGTCCATCTGATGATAAAAAGTCTGACCGTTATATTCCAATGTTTGAATCCCGCGTGTTGCCATATCGCGATTTACCGTAATATAGCCATTTGCCGCGTTGCCGCTTTCTGTTGCCGGAAGATCTGCAAACTGTACCTGCGGTGCGCCAACCATGCCTTTTTCCAGAGCATCGCGGTTTACCGTCTCCTGTAATAAATCCAGTTTTTCAGAGTCCTCTAATCGGCTGTAAATAGATTCCCGGAACATAGCATAGAGCTGGCCGTTATTTAACCTTGCATATTGCGTCGGATGGTATCCAAATCCACTGTTATTGCTGTTCATGGCTGGCTACCTCCGCATTTCCCAGATTGCGGGCTCTGCCTGCTTTGTTTCACCGTTTGCTACCATTTGCATTAAGTGAAAGGCACGGAGAAAATCACGATTGCCCCAGATGTAAAAGATCATCGGCAGTGAGTAACCATCTACGAAAATGTCTGTCAGCGGACGATCTTCCACCCACTCACAGACATTTTGCGCCAATTGCTCCGGGCAATCCTGCTGGATCTGTGCTGCTTTCTCAAATGCTGCCTGCTCAGAAATGCCATATTCTGTTTTAATCTTTGCGGCAAGTTTTTGTGCATCTACCTGCTTCATAGCGTTAGCCTCCTTTCTGATATATTTTTGTCTCTCATTCATTGCTCTAGCTAGCTTCCAAAATAACGGGCTTAATATGCTCCTTCCAGCACTCTTGGATCTTATCAATATTTCCTTTAAAACTTCCTGCCACAAGCAAATCACCAGTTTCTGTAAGGGCCGCTATGCTGCCGGAAGGACTGCCTGCCAGTGCAAGGATCTGACTCTGTTCTGACCACTGTGAAACCTGTGATCTCCCGCGATCAAGAAACGCTGCACACGATCCTGCTACTTTTATCTCACCGTCTGCTGTTAATCCATAGAAGAATGCATTATCTGCGGTAAGTACCAGAATATCCTTCCAGTTTTCTACCTCACGTCTGGTATTTTCCTTTCCACAGAAACAAACGCTGCCATCCTCTTTCACACCTGCAATGCAATCTCCAGAAACAGCAATATCTGTGATCTTCGACCATTTGCGAAGCTGTTCCTGCACTTCTTGTCCACAACCGCTGGCTCTTACTAATCCCTCTGTATCTAAACCGACAATGCTGTGTTTTCCTGCAAAAAGCTGTTTCATATTTTTCCATGTCAGAACATCCTGTCGGGCAGAACCTGCCGCTACAACTTCACCGGAAACTGTAATGGCATAGGTACAGTTTGGAGCTGCCAGAACAGATGTTATATCTTTCCAGCTATCGGTATCTTTCTGACCGTAACCATTGTCCTCTCCAAACATTTTTACAGAACCGTCTGTATAAAGTACTGCGTAGTTTCGCTCGCTGGCTGAGAATCCTTGTACACCCTCCTCTTTCTGAAAATCTCCATTGCTATGTATCAGATACAGCTGCTCCTGAAGATATGCGGTGCATCCGCCCGCTGCCCAGAAGCGGGCAGCAAGGTTTTTGCGTTTTTTATTGGTCAATTTCTGTTTTTCCTCTTTGACCTGTTCGGACCACAGATCGTAACTTTCTTTATCAGAGAACTTTGTTACAAAAGCAAGCGGGAATCCACATTCTCCGCAACTATATGTATTTGTTTCTTTTGCTTTGCCACAAACCGGGCAATGTTCCTGTTTACTCATAATCTGAAACCTCCTCAAACGGTTTTGGTTTTAAATGACTACGTTTTCTAAAATATATTTCACTGGAAGCACATAGTTAATTTCTTCAACCAGCTTGCTGTCTCCCTCAGTCTGGCTGCCACAAAGAATTCCAATGATTGTTCCGTCTTTCTTCGAAAATACCGGAGCCCCGGAGCATCCACGCTTTGCCTCCATATTGGCATTGATGCGGCTCAGACCGCCTTTTCTCTGAATGGATGAGACAGAGCCCTGAAACAGACTTGCATCCAGTCCGTCCGAACTGTCGCTTAAACGGCTCCCGAAAGGATAGCCCCAGAGATAGATGGCTTCACCCGGAAGTGTCTCCGCATCGGCTGCTCTTAACGGCAGCGGGGAATAGTTTTCATCTGTTGGGATTTTTAAAATAGCAGCGTCCAATTTTGCATCGGACCAGCATACTTTTGCCTTTCTCCATACTGCTTTTTCGCCATCCTGTGCTTTTCTTACCCGTACCTGAATTTCTTTTGCTTTGTCAATGACGTGGTTACAGGTCAGGATATAACCGTCTGTTGTGATAATGGAACCGCTGCCATTTGATACAGAGCGTCCTCTTTTCGTACGGATGAACACAACGCTTTTGGTCTGATCCATATATTCTTCCTCGTACTTAAAGTTCTCTTTCGGAAGACCTAAGGTATCACCTGAAATCTGAAATGCCTCTTTTTCTTCTGTAACTTTCTCAGGAGCATCTTCCAAATACTCGCGATATTGTTCCGGAATATGCTCCGGTGTGTAATAGCTGCGGGTTTCACCGGTCGCCTCATCTACGCGGTTTACCGGGTTTTTCGTCCAGGTCATACGCATGCTTTTCTCAAGATTTTCTGCTTCACGGGCGTTAGCAAAATGTGGCAGATCGGCCGCGATCATATTTGTGAAAATCTTTTTAACCTGTTCCTTCATGTCGTCTTCTAAATAAAATCTCTTGTTCTGACACATGCTTTCAAATATCTGTAACAATTCTTCCGCAGTATAATCCGGAATCAAATAATTTTCACCAAACCGTGAATAAAAACCCGGATTACTATCAAGAAATGTTTCCATTTCTGCGGGATATCCGGCAGCAACGACTGCGAATTCGCCCATGTGATCCGTCATCTGTTCCAGAATCGTATCGATTGTTTCCTGTCCAAAATCGTTACCGGAATCTTCGCTGCGTTTGAGCATGTATGCCTCATCGATAAAAAGTACGCCTCCCATTGCACGTTCAATCACCTTCTGCGTCTTGATGGCAGTCTGTCCAACGTATCCTGCAACAAGATCGGCTCTTGTGACCTTTACCACATGTCCGCGCGGTAAAAAGCCTGCTTCCTTATATGCTTTTCCGATGAGCTTAGCGACCGTTGTTTTTCCGACACCGGGATTTCCACGTAAGACCATGTGCAGATTCAGATCATCCAGTAAATCTTCACGCCCGGCCTTTACTGCGTTTTCCTGTAATTTCAGTAAGTTTTTCAATTTTTCTTTCACTCCGGAAAAACCAACCATGCTTTCAATTTCTTCCATTGCAGTTCGGGTATCTTCCTTCTTCAGAGGTGTTCTGGTGTAGCGAACCATATCTGCCGGAATATCTGCACCGGTTAATTCACATTCCTTCACATGTTCCCGTACATAATCCTCTCCATGCTCGCTGATCAAACGATCAATCTGAGCGTCCAAACTAGCCGTAAGGAAGTGGTTGCGAATAAAGCGTGCATTTCCAAAATCTTTTTCTTTTCCGTGATGTTTCACGTATCTGGTTAAAGCACGAAGCGCATTTTCTCTGTATTCTGCATTTGCTGTGATTCCTTTCGCCTTCAGCATTCCCATCAGGATTTCTGTCAATTCTTCTCCTGTATAATTGTCAAAGCGAATGGTCTGTTTGAACCGGTTCTTATAGCCCGGATTATGTTCGATCAGATCATTCATTTCATCCTCATAACCAGCAACAATAACACAGAGTCTGTCGTGATTGTTTTCCATATAAGAAAGCAAAGCGCCTAAAATACTTTCTCCACGCCCTGTTTTATCCTGCTCTAACAGATATGCTTCATCAATAAACAGAATGCCGTCCAATGCTTTTTTCGCAACTTCGACAAAATTACCATTGTTTTCTCTGTTAAATACCTCGTTCATCAAATCTGTAGCTGTGTATTCCACCACATGACCTCGTTTTAACATCCCAAGGTTTCTCATAATCTGACCAAAATAACGGGCTACGGTTGTCTTTCCTGTGCCGGGATTACCAATAAAAATGTAATGTCCCGGATCACTCTGTCGTCCGCTGAGCATTCGGTTACGAATGGTATTCACCATTTCCTTTACATTAGCAAGTCCCACCATATTCTGAAGGTTTTCTAACACTTTTTTACGTGATTCAGAAATAGGCTGTAAATGTTTCTCGAACTCTTTTGGAATATGTCTGATATCAAGGATGCCGTATTCAATATCATTTTCACGGATGGTTTCTTTCGCTGCATCGTTACTGTATGCCCGGCCCATATCATTGATGAGGTTTACAGCTTCCCTTGCATTTCCCCACTCTTCCGGATCGGCTGTTTCTACCCAGTTTTCACAGAAATCCGGAAGCAGGTTCTCCAGCTCCTCTGAAAAACGGAAGTGCTGTTTCTTCGCATGAAATTTCAGGATTTCGCACATTTCAGAAGGTGCGTATGGCTCGATGTTCATTTTCAATTTAAAACGGCTTGCAAGTCCCGGATTCGATTTGATAAAGACCGCTGTCTCTTCTGGGTATCCCGCTGCCACAACAATAAATTTTCCTTTGTACTCGTCCATTAATTTGCAAAGGGTATCGATTGCTTCCTGACCGAAATCAGCTGCGCTGTGATCCTTACGTTTGAGGGCATAGACCTCATCTATAAAAAGCACACCGCCCATCGCTTCTTCCACTTTCTGTCTTACCAGAAGTGCAGTTTGTCCGATATAGCCACCGACAAGTTCGGAACGATCTGTTTCCACTACATGTCCACTTTTTAAATATCCCATTTCAAAAAATAACTGACCAAGCAATTTTGCCACCGTTGTCTTTCCAACCCCCGGAGGGCCGGTAAGCACAACATGTAGCATTTCTTCTTCCTTTTTCTCATCCGGATCGTCCAAATCCGGCTGCAATCTGGATACCGTCAGATATGGTAGTGCTGCTAATGGTGAACGGTCTTTTGTTTCATAGGACGCCAACTTTTTTTTGACCATTGCCATACCAATAAGTTTGGTGAGCTGTTCTTTTGCTGATTCTGGTTTCTTTGTACCAAGCAATTCATAACAACTGTCTTTATCCAGCAATTTTTCCTTTTCAAATCCGCGAAGTCTTGTATACAGTTCCTTGATACGAACCGGCTGCTCACTTAACTGCAATGCCTGATAAAGTGCCACTGCAACTTCGGTCAGCTCACTGAGGCGAATCTTCAATCCATAATTAATCTTCATATACATGAGCATATTTTTCAGCTCGATCGCATTCGGAGAAGGAATGTTGATAATATTATTTAATGCATCTTTATTTTCTTCGACCATTTTTTTCACTTCATAAATACTCGCCAGATCGTTATCTGTATAAATAAATATCATGATGTTCTGATTTTCACTTCCAAGACGCTCATAACCTGCGGTAAGAGAATGCAGTGGATCGGATCCAAACTCATGCAAAAATGTGGTCGGATCATTGATCACAACTGCGGTTTTAATTGCCGCATTATACATATAAGCATCCATCTGGCGTTTTACAAAGGTGTTATCTGTCATTCCAAGATGCAGTGGACCCCCCACAGTATTTTTCACCAGCACACCGGAATGTACACCGGCTTTCCAGCTCTGATCTTCAGATACCGTATCCTCCGGCTCCTGCTGTACAGCACCTTCCTGTGGCATATCGGACGGTGGTGTGGTATCTGCTGCAGCACTCCCCATACGATGTGCATTCCGTCCACGTCTTAATCCTTTTTGGAGGCGCGGTTCTGCCGAAACACCTGCATTTGCTTTGCCTGGACTGTCTTCCTTCGTCGTCTTGGTTAATAATTTAAAGGATTCATCATCATAACAATATAACTTCTGATCATTATCAAAAAATACAATACGTTCATATCCGTTTCTTTTGAGTTCCTGCCAGATTGCCTGCTCAATGTTCATTTTTATGCCGCTGTCCATATAAAACTCGTCTGCCGTCTTGCCAGTAATAAAAAACAGACGTTTCCATGAATTTTCAGCCGAAAAATAACTCGTATTTGCCATTGTCCAATTCTCCTTCTCTATCGATCCTTCTCATCCGTATATTGTTTCGCTTACTTGGCAGAAGTTACAGGTGTTTTCTGTGTACGTCTTACACGTGATGTCACAGCGTCTGTCTGTACTGCTCCCACCGGTTTCGTCGCTCTCACTTTCTCATCGCCACGCTCAACAGCTGTCATATCACTCACTCTTGCTACTTCCTGTGGTGTACGATCTCCATAACGACCGGAGCATGCGGAGAAAGAGCATCCCTCCAGACCGGCGCTTCTGAGCTTTTCTGCGACCTCCTGAGCAATGCGGTCTCTTGTCACCGGATTGTTGTCGGCATTTCCAACAATGAGTTCAATGTGATTCGTCACTACGCCACCCTCGTCCGGAATCGGTGTGATCACAACTGCCACCTGATCACGGGTGACCGGATTCTGAAAGAGTGCATGATATTCTTCGCGGTCTTCTCTGGCAAAAAATTCACCATCCGCATCCATCATCTCGTAGTTATCGTCCAAAATAGCACCTATCTTGGAAGCTGTTTCATAACGGCTTACCGACATCGCAACATTGATGTGTGCTGCGTTTTCAAGCAACAACAACTGTTCCTGCAAAGAATGAAGTTCTTCCTCTGCCTCCTGAAGCTGTGGCAGTTTCATTTCCTCCGCATGTTCTAAGGAAGCACGGACAGTCGCAATCTGATTACGCAAAATAGTCAACTGTCCAAACGTCCAATAATCAATGCCGTTGTTGTACTGGTAAGTACCCTCTTCTGTATCAATCTCATAGACTCTCTGTTCTGCCTCCTCCAATGCTTCCAAAAGCTGTCTCTCTCTCGTGCGGACACTGTTGTATTGATAGTTCCACTCCAATGCGGCCAGTGCAAGCTCCTCTTTCATATCCATTGCACCGTAAAAGGCTTCGCGTCCTGCGGTAATTGCTGACTGATATTGACCGCCTTTTACATCATCGCCTGCCTGACGGATCTTGCGATCCAGAAGTCCGATCTTGCGGTCATCTAACAACTGAGGCTGAAAGGTCTCACGAATCTGTGTTACCATGCGTGCCGCTTCCTGTGCCCAGTATACTGCCAGTTCACGGTCTCCCTGCTCACGCTCTGCGATCTGCTGAGCAAGTGTATTGACGGTTCTGTTTACCTCATTGATCTGACCTTCCAGTTTGCTGCTTACCTGAGCCAGTGCACGGGAAGCTTCTTCTTTCTGTTCACGGATTTTCTGATCTGTTTCTTCACGAAGCAGTGAGATGCTTCTTCTCATTTCACGACGATTGCGGCCAATCTCTGCCTGAAGCTCCTGCTGCACTTCCTGATGTTCTGTCTCCAGGCGCTGAACCTGCTGTCTGTGCTGGCGCTGCATTGCCTCAATTTTGTTATTCTGTAAACGCTCGCGTTCTTTTACCTGTGCATCCAGACGCTGTACTGCCGCACTCATCTGACTCACTTTTCTGTCGGCTGCCTGCTGCTGCTGACGAATCTGACGTGACAGACGTTCGTTTTCTCTCTGTACACGGCGTAACACATTCTCTCTTTCTCTTCTCAATGCATCACGCTGTGCGCTTGTGCCATTCAATTCTGCTGTCAGCCTCTCAATTCTATTTCTCTGCTCTCTGATCTGTCGCTGTTCTGCTGTCTCGTAATAACTCATATTTCTGTCTCCTTTTCTAATGAGTGGTACTCTGGTTAAAATCCGATCTGTTTTACTTTTTTAAACATATTTTTGGGTGGTACTCCGACGATTCTGATTTTTTCCTCCTCGTAAAACATTTCTATTTCTGCGGGCTTTGTTCCAATCTGTTTTGCGTATTCTGCATATCGGTCTGTCAGTGGAATGGCACGCTGATTGGATGATCCTCTGAGGTTTTTGGAATCGTTTAATTCATCTATGTACGGACCATCCACCAGCAGGTCACATTGTTCCAGTAACAAGTTGTAATCCGGGTTATCTGCCTCCTGAAGTTCTTCAAGGGTAAATCCGGTGTAGATCATCACGCCCAGATCTGTTTTCTTTCGAACTTCCTGAATTAAGTCTGCCAGTGCTTTCGCCTGTAAAAACGGCTCTCCTCCGCTGATTGTCAGTCCATGTCTGCCGGACTGTAAAATCTCCTCTGCCAGCTGTTTCGTATCTGCGGAAAAACCACCATTCATCTGCTGACTTGCCGCTGTCATACATCCCGGACAGCTGCGGGGGCATCCCTGCGTCCACACGACAAAACGTGTGCCAGGTCCCAGTTTTGTTATTCCATCTCGTTTCGCATGCAACTGAATCTTCATAGCTTTATACACTCCCTGCCTTTCTTCTGGTTTCGATTTTATTTTGCAGCTCTGCCACATCCTGACTGACATTTTTCAGGAAACGGTCATAGTCTTTCATTAACTGTTCTGACTGCTGATTCATTGCTTCCAGCTTATTGGAAAAACTTTCAACGTTGACATATCCATCCTCACGAAGTGCATCCTGAATTCTCTTTAATTCTGTCTGATAAGCAGACAATTCAGCATAAGAATCTTTTGCGTTTTCCACGTTACGAATCATCTTCTGCATATCTTCCTCAAATGCAGCGTGAATACCCGCCACCATTTCTGTTTCTTTCTTGTCAAACATACTTTTGTTTGTGACATAAAAAGCATTCATTCTCTTTGAAATTCCAATGTATCCGGGATAAATATTGTCGAATGTCTCTGCTGTCATCTCCTCGGTCAAAGCATTTTCCGCTTCCCGTAATAATGCGGAACAAGTTGCCAGAATAGATACAACCGTTTCTTCTGTATCATCTTCCAACGCAAACAGCTTTGCCTGTCGCTCTAACTGACGTTTTAATAATTCACGTTTCTGTACATTCATCTGTCTCTCACCTTCCTGTTCTCTGTTTTGTCCGATCAGCTACTATTCTAAACGAATAGAGTGTGTCATCTCGTCTGCATCTGAAGCGGTATGTCTGCGAACAAGCAAGGTATCTGTTCCCTCCTGTTTTTCCAGTCCCAGATCCAATAATTCCAACGGCTCCGTCAACCATGTATCCGGAAGTGTGTATTCCTTTTTCTCATCGTCGATACGAAGCACGATGGAACTCTTTGGACGGAACAAAACGGGTTCCAGATAAGACACTTTCTGCACGCCCTGACCTTTTTCTGCTAAAAGTAAAAATGATTCTGACTGGCTATCCGGATCAAAAACAACCAGCTTATAGGTATGGTGTGCAGCGTGTTTGTCTTTTTCTAAGTTCATGCCGCTTTCTACAATCTCTGCATAGGAAACGTCCAATCCTTCATTCAGGAAACGTTCATCCGGAAGCATGGAGTCCGCGGAAAAGAAATTTCTGATCTCATACATTACCCAGAACAGATTCTGTGCCTGTCCCAGAACAACAATTCCTGTGTCTGCCAATGTCGCTTCATCAATCTGTGCTTTGATCCGGTTCATAAGGTTTTTCAGCATTTCTTTTACCGGCTGCATTGCGTTTTCGAATGCAGCACAGGTAATCTTACTTTCGGGAAACTGATATAATGTCTTATTTACTGTGCGGTCAGAAAGAAAATAATTACGCATGATATTGTCTGCCCTGGAACGCTGTGACTCCAGTTCAGAAACAATCTGTTCTCTTTCGGTTCCACCTGCCAGTTTCTGTAAATTTTCGATACAAAGATCCCATAAATCTGTCTGTGTGGTATCCCAGTTATGAATCAGCTTTGTCTCTTTCTGATCACAGGTACAAAAACCTGCGGAGCACTGCTCCAGATCCAGAATCAGATAATTTCTTTCCTTTGTAACTTCTGTCTGTGCGGTTGTATTTTCATATGCATACATTGCCGCCGCTTCGTATTTGGAAATATGTTCTGCATCCATGTGTTATTCCTCCTTACTCATCTCAACCTTGACAACTGCCGGCAGCACCACATCGTCGTCAACCTGATCTGCTGCTTTTCTTGCCACACCAGGCACGATACAGGTAACAACGTGTCCACCGGTGCAATCCGCTTCGTTTTCAGGAAGATGCCACAAAGCGTCATACATCTCACCTGCTTCCGGGTAATATACATACATGTCTAATCCATGAAGGGAGCTCTCAAAACGATGTAAAAATGTAGATAATGTTTTTTTTAATTTCTCCAATTCTTTCAGCATATTTGTTGATGTGCCTTCTGCAAGGAGTTCCATACGGATCAGTGGATCTACATTCACCAGACGGTAAAGCTCCTGAAAATTCTGTGCGATCGGCTCATACTCCACCGGATACAATGATTTCTGCCAGGAATGAATGTTTGTGTAAAAATCTGACTTCACAGTCTCAAGCTTCTCGATGTTATCCTCCAATGCTGCAATAAACTTTGCCTGAACAGTGTTTGTATTTGCACACATCTCATCATGAATCTCAGCCGCACGTTTTTCTTTTGCAAAATAATTTTCTAACCACTGTCTTACATCCATATCCACTTCTCTCTTGTAACAGATCTGTCTGCTGTTCAGATATTCATCCAGACATTTTTTTCTCTCATCTTCACTTTTATCGCGTTGTTCTCTCTCCTTACGTACTTCCTCCTTTGCTTCATTTCTGATTTTTTCTGCTTCCGCCTTCGCTTCGTTGATCAGCTTGTCTGCCTCTGCTTTTGCCTCGTTGATTACCTGATACTTGATCTGTTCTGCCTGTACCTCCGGATTGATTAACATAACTTTTACCTCTCTGAGTTCCTTGGTCATCTCTGCCAGCTTATCTAAGATATTTTTCTCATTTGTTACACCGCCATAATAATTTCCAAATGCCATTTTTCATTCCTCCTTCTATTCATCTGTCAGTTTTTTCCACTCATCTGTAGTTGATTTTGTATAATGTTCGCCGTTATCACTCTGGATATCTACCTGCACTCCGTAGTTTTCCTGTGCTGTTAACGTTAAGTTGTACTTTGTTCCTTTTTTTACGTGAAATGGAATCCAAACAATGCCGTCACAGTTGTGTTCTGCATCTGTCTCCAGCACCTGATTCTTCTCTTTGGACTGGAAAACCTTGATCACAATTCTGGATGACTGGCTGACAAATGAGATGGGTTCTGAGCGGAACGGTCTTGTCTGTCCACTGGTTACCAGAAAACGAATCTCGCCTTCCAGCTTGCCTTCTGATGGATACCAGATGCCATAGCAGCGGTCGGTCTGCTGCTCCAGTACTGGATTTGTATTTTTCACATTGTCGTCTTCTTCCTCTGTAACCGGTTTTTTTTCTTCTGTTTCTATTTCTTTGTTTTCCGATTCCTCCTTTGTATCTTCCTTATGTGCAACGCCATCGCCATATCCAAAGCGGGATGCACCGGCAAAACGGGATGCACCGAAAGACACTGCCTCACTCGGTCTGTGCATGATGATCGGATATTTATCTTCCACCAGTTTTTCCAGACTTGTGCGGATCATAGGAACTTTGCTTCCGCCGCCCGAAAGAACGATTGCATCAATTGTGATCCCTTTTTCTTCCGCTTCCTCCAGCATCTTCTGCACGACTTCCAGCGTCTGAAATACCAGCGGCTCGCTCAGCTTTTCAAAGCGTTCTCTGGTGATCTCCACCTCACAGTATTCATTCTGCTGATTCATGACAGATGCCAAATAAGAGTTATCGTCTGTCAAAGCAATTTTTGCCTTGACGGCTTCACGCATGATTTCCGCTCTCTGGATCTCATTCTGAGGTTCAAATCCATACTGTTTCTGCAATACAGATAAAAGTTCCTGATATAAGACGTTGTCAAAGTCTTTTCCACCGACTTCCTCCAGTCCGTCTTTCGCATGCATTTTGTACGGAGTTCCCTCACTTTGAGCCGTCACGATAGCAGTATCGAAGGTCCCATGTCCTAAGTCATATACCAGTACCGTAAACTCATTTTTCTTGATGCGGATCTGCTCCGGCGCAATATGCTGCATGTAATGGAGATAATCGATTGCTACTGCTGCAGGCTCCGGCAGTCTGCTCAACACCTGAATCGGTTTTCCATTTATCTCAACCTTTCCCAGATTTTCCTGCATGATTTCCAACACAGGCACATTGTCGGCAAATGCTGCAGGAAATGTGAACACCACGTCATAAACCGGTGGAATGCCTTTATTTGCAAGCTCCTTTTCTGCCAACACAAGCAGATCATGTGCTGCTGCCGCATAAATGTGACCTGCCTGTACCGGTCTTTCAATTCCCGGAATCTTAAGTGTGAGTTCCGGCAAACGGGTTTTTGCCGCATACACAAGCTGCTGTGGGGTTCTTGCGTATTTCTGTTCTGCTGCTCTGCCATCAGAAAAGACATCGATCTGTTCTCCATTCGGCGGCTTCACATAGGCTGTTGTTGGCATTCCCTGTGTGGAAAGGGAAGCTGGAAGCAGCGGAATCGGATCGTTCTTCGGGTTTTCCAACAGGGATACATAGCCGTATCCATTACCAATGTCCAATCCTAATACTCTGTTTTTATTCTCTGATTTTTCTGATCTGGCCATCATTTATCCTCCCGTTTTTATGATTTACTAAGATTTTTCAGTTCCACAGTACTCTTGATCGGTTTCTCCGGGTGATCTGCCTCTCGCGCTTCAATCGTCAGTACTCCCAATTTATCAATACAAAGGCGGCTCTCGTTGCGGGTGCCTTTCGGGACTTCTCTTCCATGATCCAGAGAGACTTTCATGATCTCGGTGTAATCCTCTGCCACCTGTTCTGAATCCGGATGTGCCTTATTTGCTTCGTAAACAGTAAATCCGGAATATCTCTGATCTTCATGGAGTGTCGTTGAATTCTGGTAAGCTGCCTGATACGGAATCGGTGTTCCTGCAGGGATATAGGTAGAAATATAACCGCTCTCATCATCGACACTATGATAAAATCGGATTCCAAGGTCATATCCTACTCGTGTCTGAACAACAGAAGCAGCTTCTGCCTTTTCAGCAATATCATTCATTGCTTCTGCTGTACCATAACGTGCTGCACCATCGGCAATGGCACGGCTTGGATTTGAAATCTGGATTTTATCTTCCTTGTGTTTCATTTCATCCCCCTTATATTCCGGAAATGCCTCCTCCAATGCGCGTTTGACCATCGGCATCTGACTTGCTCCACCGGTTAAGATAATTGTCTCCGGCTTCTGATTGGAATGTCTTTCAAACATTTTTTTGGTCGCTTCAATGGTTCTCATCAGCAACTCTCTGGAAGCGGTCTCAAATTCTTCACGTGTGACACGTACCGTCAGATATTCGTTGTTATAAAGCACTTCCGCATCTGCATAGGCATCGAACGTTAAATCCTTTTTTATCTTCTCAGCTTCTGCCCGAAGTGCGGCTTTGTGAGACGGGTTCAATGGAACCTGCAGCTTCTGTTCTATTAACTGGTACATAATTTCATCAAACTCTCCACCTCCTACATCTTCCAGACCGTCTACGCCCAAAATGTCATAATAATAATCTCCGTCACCATTTGTTCTTCCCTTGGGATACAACGCAACCAGTGCAAGATCGAAGGTTCCTCCACCCAAATCGTACACTAACACGGTGGTTTCTTTGTCAGAGCCAAATCTGGACAGATAATCCAGTCCTGCCGCTGCCGGTTCCGCAATGGTGCCACTTACATGTACCTGTGTTCCATCGGCAAGAGATGCCTTCTCTGCCAGTTCGATCAGTCTCTGTCTCTGTGCGCTGGTATAAGTTGCCGGATAGCTCAGGGCAATCTCATTTGTTGTCATCTGCCAGCCTGACTGAAGCTTTTTATTCGCAGATCTCACACAATGCTGAATAACCTCTGTAATTGCTTCATCGTAAGAAATCTCTCTGCCATCCAGTGTCATTGTTTCTCCAAGATGACGCTTCAGGCGGTTAATTCTGTTTTGCACAGGCTTTGCGCGTCCGCGCACTGCTGTTTCTCCACAAAGAGTACCTGCTGCTTTTGAATAAAAGAACACGCTCGGGATTCCTTCATTTAATCCACCGGGGAGCAGATCATGTACGTTTCCGCCAAGTCTGGTTTTACCGTCAAAATCTGAAATATAACTCAGGAAGGAATAGCAGTTACCAAAATCCATACCGATCACTGGTTTATTTTTTTCTTTATTATTTCTTGCCATTTCATAAACTCCTTTATGATGTTTTTCTGTCGTTTTTGTTTCTTATTTATCAGTTATTGTTTTTATTTATCTGAATACCGTTTTCAGGGCATATCCTATTCCAAACAGTATGAGCAGTATCGGCATAATGCCATTAATCAATACTCCGGTATGACTTACAAATGCTTCTGCAATAAAAGCGTGATAACGGATACAGCTTGCCACAAACAGAATACCTAACGCTACTGCCCATCCAATCAGAAAACGTCTGATTGCCATCCAGATTTCCCACATCTCATAACCCATTATTACCACCTCCAAAATCGACTTCTGATTCTCCAACGCAAACGGAGAAGCAGGTATGCTATCACAGCGATCACAACAAATGCGATCACACCATAGGAACAGATTTTTGCTGCAAATACGGCCATCGCCGCCATAATCCGGTTCAGGTTTACCACCATCACAATTGCCAGGATCACAGATAAAATTCCCAGGATTCTTGTCACAAGCTGTGCCGGTGACAAATTACGGATTCCAGACATTCTGCCCGATCCATTTCCAAAAATATCTCGTCTACGTCTCATTTTTCATGTTCCCCTCCTTATTTGTTAACTGATACCTTGCTCCGGACTGCATAAAATCTTCCAACGGAACCAGAAAAATGTTGTCACTTTCCATGGTTTTCACTGCCAGATAATCAACAACTGGTCCCCAGCGGGATGGTGTCTGGTACAAATCATTACTTTGCACACGCAGACGCTGTTCTGACTGGATCTGCCAGTTGACTGCTTTTTGAAAGGTAAAAAGCAGATGCGGCGGTGTGCCTGCCGTCGGTGCCGGAAAATAATACTGATAGGTACTGAATAATCGTTCTGACACCAGATCGGTAGCAGCAGGTGTCTGCTGTGGAAACATCACAACATTGGCAAATGCCAGATCTGCTGCCTCCGGGAGCCATTTCACCGGATTCTGTGCCAGAAACATCAGCTCGATCCGTCCCTGCATTTTTTCTCTCAGAAGATATCTCAGTAATTCATCTTCTTCATTTTCAAAGATCATCTCATCCAGGATCACTCTCAGACGGGTTCCCTGTTTCAGACAGTTGTACAATTCTTCTTTCAAACAGGTATTTAAGATCTGATAATCTCTGGAAGCGGTATAGAAAGCAAACAGTCTACCATGATCTCTGATACCTGTTGCAAAACTGTAACCCGTATCACTTCCGGGCGTATAGACTTCCTCAAATACTTCCTCCAGTTTTCCACAGATTCTTCTCAGAACAATGCCTGCCTCATGATTGCTTCTGATGTTATCCACCACCACATTGGAAAGACCACATTCCATTGCAACCTCTGAGATCACATCGTCATCTTCCTGCAGCAGACCTGCCATAGCCGGCAGAGAAACCGGATATTTTACAGCAACGATATCCAGCAATGCCGCTGTATAAATCATTACTTTTCCGATTAAAACTCCGATTCCCATTTTCTCTGCTGCAAGGCTGACAAATCTCTGGATCTGCTGCTTTGACATTCCAAGAAACGGATGGTACGTTTTTTCTGATGGGCTTGCAATTCTCACATTTGAAAACGCGTCCTGTGTTCTCCGTCTCTGAAGTTCTGTAAACACACCCAGATGACCGGAAAGTAAAATGATGGGCATGTCTGCTTTTTCCATACAGCTTTCCACCAGATTCAGGATCATTTCCTGATCACCGGCTCTCTCACCGGAAACAAGCAGATCGCCACGTATGTTCTGAAAAAAACTGCGATTGTCAATGATTCCTTCAAACACGTTTCTTTTTCTATTCAAGAACTCACACTCTCGTGTAATTCTTCCTCTGTTACTCATGTTGTTCTCCTTTCGATCTCTCTCTTTGGAACAATTTCACAATATCGAATTTTTTCCCGTGCAAACAGGATGTTCTGAATTTCCTTTTGCAACCAAAATTCTGAAACCCCGTAATTTTTTGAAACTCCCCTCTAAATTATGCCCTGGCAGATTCTGAAAACCTGTATTTTTTGAAACCACGCAAGAGGTTGAAACTACAGAAGAATTTGAAACTATGTAAGAGTTCCAACCTGGTTTTCTAAAAAATGGCACAAAAAAAGAAGCGAAATGCTTTTCTTTTCACATTTCGCTTCTTTCAATTGAAAGTTTCTTTTATTTTTTTGATTCGAATATATTTTTTATAGGTTTACTCCGGCTATTCTTTACACCGAAACGTAACTTTCACCCGGAACAGATCATCCTCCAGACTGATCTCAAATTTGCCTCCCATCAGTTCGGTCAGCATTTTTGAAATAGACAGTCCCAGACCGCTTCCTTCGGTGCTGCGGGATTCATCCCCCCGTACAAACCGTTCTGCCAGTGCATCCGCATCCACATTCAACAGTTTTTCCGATATGTTTTTCATAGTAAAAGATGCTTCGTAACCATCCTTTGCCACTTCCACATACACGCGGGTATCCGGCATCGCATATTTTGACGTATTGTTATACAGGTTTCCGATCACACGCCACAGCTGCCGTCCGTCTGCATAGATCATCACCGCTTCCTTCGGGAACTTACTGATCACGTTTAAGCCTTTCTGCTCCAGTTTCTCGTTAAATTCACCGCCGGTCTGACGCACCAGTTCCACCAGATCGATGTCATCCATCTGTAAGATCACATTACCGGAGGAAATACGTGATACATCCACCAGATCTTCCATCAGCTGTTTTAACCGCATCGCTTTGGATTCCAGCACTTCAATATACGATTCTGCATTCGGGTTATCGATTTTTTCCCGGCGCAGCAGACCAATATAATTGATGATGGAAGTCAGCGGTGTCTTGATATCATGGGAAATATTTGTGATCATATTTGCTTTCATGCGCTCATCCCGCACACTCTCACCAATGGCATTTGCCAGACCTTCGCTGATATGGTTAATGCCCTCTGCCAGCTGATATTCGTCTCCCTGATACTCTTCCAAATTCAGTTTATAATCAAATTTTCCCTGCGTGATCTGATCAATTCCTTCCAATATTTTCCGCCGCTGAATGACACGCTGTGAAAAATAGATCAGCGTAAACAGCAGGAATATGATCAGCAAAATATATGCCCAGATAAATCCACAGTGAAATGCCAGATATGCGACTACAACATTTGCCAGTACAATTCCCCAGATGACCAGAGTCATTCTGTTCCCAAGATAACGGTTATGCAGGGTATCCTTCAGGTTGACGATCAACCAGTGCAGATAACTGTTTTCAAAAAACGTATCCGCTTTGACACGGCGCACCAGACTTAAGTACATTCCCATAAATGCACAGTCGCCCAGTACCGTAAACGTACCAACGATTACCATGCGCCCCATGACACCGTAATCTTGATGATGTACCCGCATGCCAAGTGCCGCCAATGCCACACTGAATACAAATAGCAGGGCAATCGGGATTTCCGTCCGCAGCTTATCAAAATTTGCCAGATGAATTTCCTTATCCTCACTTCGTTTTGCAGCTGCCACGGTCATATAACACAGTCCCACTAACCAGACGATAAGACCAACTGCTGCCAGTACAAGGCTCCGCTGCGCCCATGGGAATAATTTGTCAAATTCCCGTTTTGCCACCGCAAGGTCATCTTCCTGTGGAAAGTTCACATCCACGGCAACGATCAGCGTATAATCGCCTTTTTGCAGCTCATTATACTGCGCCATATTCTGATAATAATTGTTTTCAATTCCACCGATATTCGTCTCAAAACGGAAGGTTTTGTTGTTATAGCTCAGATACCGACCATAATTGACTGCTTTCTCATAAGCATCCTCCTGTTTTTCAACATCATGCATATTGGTCACATATGTGCCATCTTTCAGATCTCCAAGCCAGTAATACACATTGGTATTATTCTGATCGTATTTGTTGTTGTAGATTTTGTAATCTGAGATCCGCTCCTGAGAAGCATTCACTGTTTCAGGACGATTTTCATCATAAACGCCATCTGTCTCAAACTGCTCCTTCAGGTTCAGATAATCCAACAGTTGCAGCATCTGTTTTGAAAAGGTACGCTCAAAATATCCGGATTCCACAAAAGAGGAATTTTGCAGATCTCCCATATTCAGCATATTCTGATTGACACAGGTGCTGAACAGCACAATGCTGACCGAAGCCAGCACCGCCGCGATCATCTGCAGACCGATCACAATCGCCTTTGCCAGAGATGAATAACGCTTTCTGTTCTGTTCCATCGACTACCTCGGTTCTATTTTCTCAATCTTGTATCCAACACCCCAAACTACTTTCAGGTACTGAGGATCTTTTGGATTAATCTCAATTTTTTCTCTGATATGACGGATATGTACCGCTACGGTATTGTCTGCGCCGATGGCTTCCTCATTCCAGATGCTCTCATAAATCTGGTTGATGGAAAATACTTTGCCCTGATTTTTCACTAGGAGCAGTAAAATATTGTATTCGATCGGTGTCAGACGCACGTTCTGCCCGTCCACAGTTACTTCCTTCAGATCATCGTTGATGGCAAGTCCGCCCGTCTGAAATACTTTGCTGGATTCGGTTGCATTTCCAAGCTTTGTATAACGGCGCATCTGGGAATTTACCCGCGCCACCAGCTCCAGAGGATTAAACGGTTTCGACACATAATCGTCCGCTCCTACATTCAAGCCCAGAATCTTATCCGAATCTGCGGTCTTTGCAGACAGAACAATGATCGGCATGTTACTTTCTTCACGAATTTTTAAAATTGCACGGATTCCATCTAAACGCGGCATCATCACATCGATGATCACCAGCTGAATATCTTCTTTTTTCAGCACTTCCAGCGCCTGCACGCCATCATATGCCTTAAAAACCTGATACCCTTCCTGCTGCAGATAAATTTCAATGGAATCAACGATGGAAGTGTCATCATCGCATACTAAAATATTGTTCAAGGGAATCCCTCCTATTCTTCTTTACCGAAAATCAGATCTTTTAAAATGGAACTTGCATCCCGTTTTTCTTTTTTCCGATGTGGATGCTGCTCCTGTTCCTGTGCAAACTCGTCCTCCAGTACCGCACGGCGTATAGACGCTTCATCCGGAAATTCCGGATTCGGATGTTCCTGAGTTTCTGTTTCCGGCTCTGCCTGCTGTGCCTCCTGACTGGCTTTCCACTTAAAATAAGCCGCATCGGTATTGATCTTGATATCCGGTTTTTCTGCCGGTGCCCCATCCGATAAGATATCCTCCGGTCTCTTTGTTCCGGAGTTTTCAAAGTACTGCTCGTTTACTTTAATGTCAGGTTCGGATGGCGGAATATACATCATATTTCGGGCATACTGTACACCAGCCTCTTTTTCTGCCTCCAGATCGCGGTTTTTCCGTGCCCGCTGACGATTGATATCATCAATAACAGACAGGTATTTCTTCGTATCTGCCAGGTCTGCAAGCTGTCCCTGCAATTCATTTTCATGGGACTGCAGCTTGTCCTTCTGCTCCCGCAGATCTTTTTTAAACTGCATAAACAGATCATTCATGGAATCGTTGGTCTGATCCATCAGATCACGGATAGCTCCGATCATATCCGCAGTGTAAATAACAGATGCTGCGTACACATCCTCCGCATTGGCATTTGCCGCCTCAATGATCTCATCGCCCTTTTTGCGGAATGCCCGCTCCGCGTTGTTCCGGCTCTGACGTGTCTGCTCGTACTGATCCATCATATCGTAAATCCCCTGATTCAGACGATCCAGCAATCCCAGAAATTTCTTTCGGTCGATAATTACTTTATCCGGATGTCCGTCCATCATCTCACTTCTGGAAAAAGTGACATGAATCTCCTTTAACACCCGCTCTACTTTATCCTGTGGACTCATGCTTTCCTTTGTTTCTCCTTCTTCTTTTTCCTTTCCCAAATCGCATTTTTCTCAATCTGGCATGTAGCTGTTCAACATCCAGTTAAAACGCTCTGTTCTTCAGATCACAATGCTCTTTTTATACTTCGATCAATTCATACTGATCCGTACCAAGTCCTATTTTTACCGCATGCTCAATGCAACTTCTCCAGTTGGTATCCGGATGTGTGAAATAGAAATGATCATGTCCATGCTCACAGTCGCAGTCACCATGCTCATGCTTATGCTGCTCCATATTCTCTGCCAGCACACTGTTTGAAAGTACCGGCTGCTGATTGCACAGATCCGCACACGCCATATCAAGAGCGACCGGATCAAAGGATGCCAGCATACCGACGTTTGGAATGATCGGACGGTCATTTTCCGCATGGCAGTCGCAGTTCGGTGACACATCGCAGATCAGTGAAATGTGGAAACACGGACGGTCTTTGCAGATTGCCAGTGTATACTCTGCCATTTTGCAGTTTAAGATATCGTTGGACTCAGAAAATTCCGGTGTGACTGCATCTTTCGGACAGACACCGACGCATCTTCCACATCCGACACATTTTTCATGATCGATCTCTGCCTTGCGTTCATCAATGGTGATCGCACTATGGGCACAGACTTTTGTACACATACCACAACCTACACAGAGTCTGCGGCGTACATATGGTTTTCCGGCGCTGTGCTGATCCATTTTACCTGCACGGGAACCGCCGCCCATACCGATATTTTTGATAGCACCGCCAAAACCGGTTGCCTCATGACCTTTGAAATGAGTCAGGGAGATCAGAATATCTGCATCCATCAGCGCACGTCCTACTTTTGCTTCTTTGATATATTCGCCGTTCACTGGAACTAATGCCTCATCGGTACCTTTCAGTCCGTCTGCGATGATCACTGGACATCCGGTTGCATATGGGGTAAATCCATTCATGTAAGCCGTCTCCAGATGATCTACTGCATTTTTACGGCTTCCTACATATAAAGTATTGCAGTCTGTCAGAAATGGTTTTCCACCCTGCTCTTTTACGATATCTGCAATGACTTTTGCATAATTCGGGCGGAGAAACGCCAGGTTTCCGTACTCGCCAAAATGAATTTTGATTGCTGCATAATGATCCTGAAAATCGATGGTTTCAATGCCCGCAGTTTTTACCAGGCGCGCCAGCTTCTGCATCAGATTTTCGGTAAAACTTGTCTTAAAGGAAGTAAAATAAACTTTTGATTTTTCCATTTCCTAAACTCCTTCTATATTCGTATAAATTCATTCCATATTTCTTATAGTTTACCATAACCATTCCTGTGTTTACAGTTAAAATTTTCTTAAATGGTTGTAAGTATGGTTGATTTACATCCAAATGTTCTCTGCATTTCACACATATCGACTCATTGCCTGTCATCTTGCCATTTTCCCCGTTTTCCTGTAAAATGCTATCGAAAAAAACAAAATGAAACTTATGACAAGATTTTAAAGAAATCGCAGCACTCCCACCAGGAATGATTTGTTATTGTTCATCATGTGAAAAAGTGGAAGTCTCAATTTCGACTGAGGTAAACATTAAATTTATGGAAGTAATTCGTACTTATGGAAATATCATAAAAAAATATGCTCCCGACCATCCGCTGGCAGCTTTCCGCATGATCAAAGCCGGACTGGCTCTGGAGCAGTTTCGCAGTAAGCATCTGGCTGACAAAAGAATGCCCGGCGCTTACCAGTATTTAAATACCTATGCGGTTGGAGAAGTTCTGGCTGCTTTAAAGCACCCGGAGACCTCCGTCTGGGCAAATATTTTTGCTCCGGTGGAACTGCTACAGTGCTTTGGCTTGCACAGTCTGTCCATTGAATGTCTGTCCTCTTTTTTATCCGGCTTCACCATCGAAGATTATTTTCTGGATTATGCCGAAAATGAAGGTCTTGCATCCACCCTGTGCTCCTACCATAAAAATTTCATCGGCGCCATCGACAGCTGCATCATCCCGCCGGCAGCTTTTGCAGTAACAACCTCTACCATCTGCGACGGAAATATCAACACTTTCCGACATCTGTCTGAAAAACATCAGGTGCCGTCCTTTTTGATCGATGTCCCGCAGTACAATACACCGGATGCAAAAGCCTATGTCACGGAACAGTTAAAAGAACTGATTGCCATGCTGGAAGATACCTTCCACCAAAAATTTCAGGAAGAAGAACTGGTTCCTATTTTACAACGGGAAAATGCATCCAAAGCCTGTTATGAACGCTGCTTAAAAAATCTGCGGACGCATCATTATCCATCTACGCTGACTATGCAAATGTATATGCTGTTTGCGTCACATATGAATATTGGCACACCGGAAATCCTGCATTTTTATCAGCAGATGGAAGCCGAAACCGCAGCTGCACCGGAATTTCATGGCACCAACATTCTCTGGGTTCACCTACTGCCTTATTATCAGGAAACTTTAAAGGAGTACTTTAATCTCACCGATGATTATCAGATTCAGGCGATTGAAATGAATCTGGATTACCGCGCGCCGTTGGATACCGAACATCCGCTGGAAGCTCTGGCAGACAAAATGATCCACAATGTCTACAACGGTCCTTATGAGAGAAAAGCAGCACTGGTATCGGAACTGGCACAGGATCTGCAGTCTGACGGCGTCATCAATTTCTGTCACTGGGGATGCAAACAGTCCTCCGGCGGCGTCATGCTGTTAAAAGAAGAACTGGATAAAAAAGATATTCCGCTTCTGATCCTGGATGGAGACGGCATGGACCGCAGAAACAGTCACGACGGACAGATCCGCACCCGATTTGAAGCATTTTTAGAAGTATTAAAACAGCGAAAGGAGGAGGCATAATGCTGGCTTATTTTTGTAAATATGTCCCGGAAGAATTGCTGCAGGCGTTCGGCACAGAGCTTGTCTGTCTGGAACCGCATGTAACGAATTTCACCCAGGCAGATGCCCTGATGCACCCAAATATGTGTTCCTTCTCCAAAGCGGTTCTGGAAGAATTTGAAAAGCAGGATTATGAAGGAATGGTCTTTACCTCCTGCTGCGACAGTTCCCGCCGACTGTATGATATTTTATGTCAGCAGTTTCCGGATAAATTTTTCTTCTGTCTGGATCTGCCGCGCAAGATCAATGATTTTGCTGTGACGCTTTATACGAAACAGCTGCAAAAACTCATTGATGCCTATGCGGATTTTTCTGGAAAAACCTTTTCGGAGCAGAAGTTGTTGGAAATTTGCAGAGAATGTGCTGATGAACAAAAACTGATTGAAACTGGCAAAAAACATGATACAAAACAGAAAACGGCAAATGATGCTCAGAATTTCGATGCAACTGCTTATCAGACAACAGCTCCTGTCGATCACACCTCCATCTCATCTGGCTTAGCTGATAACCCAACTGCCGATTCACCGATGAATGGTCTTCATATCGCCCTTGTTGGTGCCCGTCCGGGCAGTGAGATCCGTCAGCTCATCACCGATCATCAGGCAGAGATCACACTGGATCTGACCTGCACCGGCATCCAGCGCAGCTACGACCTGAATTCTGAACAGATTCTGTCTGCCTATGCACATGCTCTGTTAGATCAGCTTCCCTGCATGCGTATGGCTGCCGCATCCAACCGCCAACGTATTCTGGAAGCCTATGAAGATCGCATTGACGGCATTATTTACCACACCGTTAAATTTTGTGATATTTATGCTTACGAATATACCAAACTGCACGAAACATCTAACCTGCCGATTCTGAAAATCGAAACCGATGCTACCGCTCAGTGCGGCGGTCAGATTTTAACCCGACTGGAAGCATTTTTAGAATCCTTACGTGCACAAAAAGGAGAATCTATGTTATTTAAAAATAAACGACAGCAGTCAGAAAACTATTCTACTGAAACACAAGATGCCGTTTCCGATACTGCAAATGCAAAAACAGCTAATACAACGGATGCACCTGTCTATGTCATGGGAATTGACAGCGGTTCCACTTCCACAAACGCTGTTATCTTAAACGGTAATCGTGAAATCGTTGCTTCCGCGGTCATCCGCACCGGAGCTAAAAGCGGCGAAAGTGCACAGCGCATTTTAGAAGAAATTTTACAGAAGGCAAACCTACAGCGCTCTGATCTGACCAAAATCGTGTCCACCGGATACGGACGTGTCAGCATTCCGTTTGCAGATGAAAACGTAACAGAAATCAGCTGTCACGGAAAAGGTGCACATTATCTGAATCCGGAAATCCGCACGATTCTTGATATCGGCGGACAGGACAGCAAAGCGATCCATCTGAATGAAAAAGGGGATGTGACTGATTTTGTCATGAATGATAAATGTGCCGCCGGAACCGGACGTTTTCTGGAAATGATGGCGCGGACGTTGGAAGTGGATATTTCAGAACTGGGACCACTGTCTTTGAAATCTACAGAAAATATTGAGATCAGCAGTATGTGTTCCGTGTTTGCAGAATCGGAGGTTATCTCACTGATCGCCCGGAATAAAGAAACTTCTGATATCGCCCACGGCATTCATATGGCCATCGCCGCGAAAGCCATTTCACTAATGCGCCGTGTTGGACTGGAACCAAGGTTTATGATGACTGGTGGTGTTGCAAAAAATCCGGGCGTGGTTAAGGTGCTGGAAGAACAGTTGAAGGCGCCGCTTTTTATCTCTGAGGAACCGGAAATTGTGGGCGCACTGGGTGCGGCATTGTATGGACTGGAAAATATACTTTAGGAATATTTAACTTCTCTTGTGGCTAAATTGTACGTATTGAAAAAGAAAGCAGGCTATTTTGTCCCGGTAGCTAACAATCGCTTACCAGGAAAAAATAGCCTGCTCTCTTTCATTTACGTTTTGCATTTATACTTTCTATATGACAGTTTGTAAAAAATGAAATATAGCATTTTTCTTTATTCCATCATTCGTTTTCGCTTCTGTCATATTCTTCGTTCAATATTTCTGCCAATTTATGTATCGTATTCGACAACGTCTCATAACAAATACCATAAGTCACCAGCTCTGCCCCATACGGATCCAGAATTTCCAGCTCATCACCGGTCAGCTCTGTCAGCACTTCCACATTCTGTGCGCCTTCCATCTCCAGCACTTTCTCTTTTGCTGCCTGGTCAAAGGTCAGAACCAGTGTATGTTCCCCAAAATCAGACGGTTCCAGCTGACTGGACATATAATTTTCCAGTGTAATCCCATTACTGATCATTACAGCTTCTGCTTTCTGATTCAGCGGTTCCGGAAATAATACTACAATGCCCCGCGCCAGTATCTCCACCGGAAAATTCAGATGTTCCCGCTGCAAGATTGCAGCCGCCATCGGTTCCCGGCAGATTGCCCGTTTCCCCGCAAAGATTATCTTCTCGATTTTTTCCAAATTGTCACCTCCAGCTAAACTTCGATCACCTGATGTCCCGCAGCTTTCAGCAGACGATTCATAATCGCGTGACCGATACGCGGAGTGGCAAAACTTTCAGAAAAGATCACATCCACATCCATATCATCAAAATCACGCAAAATAGCATACAAATGCTGTGCAATGCTATCTTCATCCTGTCTGCTGCCGGTGCTTTTGATCACATCACCGACATACTGTGAACGGCTCTCATCTGTACATATGATTCCGACTTTTTCTCCTTTTTGCTGATGCTCTTGTGTCAGCGCATTGATGCGCTCGATCACTGCCCCAGCTTCTCCGGATACGATCGTCAGATTTGCCTTTGGTGCATAATGTCTGTATTTCATGCCCGGAGCTTTCGGATGTACATTTGGATCTGCACTGGCAAATCCCGGATCATCCTTTACTTCTCCGATCACTTCCGACAACATTTCTTTTGTAATATAACCCGGGCGCAGAATCATTGGGATTTCTTCGCTCAGATCAATGATCGTTGACTCAATACCAATGCCAACTGCTCCGCCATCCAGGATCATCGGGATTTTTCCCTTCAGATCTTCGTATACATGCTCTGCCAGCGTCGGACTCGGTCTACCTGAAGTATTCGCGCTCGGCGCAGCGATATAACCGCCGCCTTCCCGGATCAGAGCCAGCGCCGTCGGATGGGACGGCATACGAACGGCTACCGTGTCCAGCCCGCCGGTCGTCTCATACGGAACCGCATCACTTTTCTGAAAAATCATGGTCAGCGGTCCCGGCCAGAACGCATCTGCCAGAGCCTTTGCCTGTGGCGGAATATAAGAAGTAATTTTCTTCAGTGCTTCAAAATCTGCGATATGCACGATCAATGGATTGTCTGACGGACGCCCTTTTGCTGCATAAATTCGTTTCGCCCCTTCCGGCAGTAACGCGTCTGCTCCTAATCCATATACGGTCTCTGTCGGGAATCCAACCAGTCCACCCTGACGGATAATTTCTCCCGCTTCCCGCATAATATCCATATCCGGATGCATTGCATCCACTTTTTTCACCTGTGTGTTCATCATTTCATTATCTGTATTTTTATTCGTATTCATGAAAAACAGTATACCACAAAAGATTTTACTTGTCAGCACCTGTCACCTGCGCGTATACTATAGATACATTTACCTAACTTAAAACAGAAAGAATGAGGGTTTTGAAATGAATATTACAAAAAGTTCTTTTGGAATCACAAATGACGGAGAAGAAGCTTTTCTTTACCGTCTGGAAAACACATCCGGCGCATATGTTACCATAACCAGCTTTGGCTGCCGCGTGGTAAATATCTGTGTTCCGGACAAAACTGGCACTCTGCGTGATGTATGCCTTGGCTATGACACCCTTGCTGAATATGAAAAAGATCAGGCAAGTTTCGGTGCCGTTGTCGGCCGACATGCAAACCGTATTGAAAAAGGTACGTTCACATTAAATGATAAAACATATCATCTGGTAATCAACAATGGACCAAACCACCTGCACGGCGGCACCCGCGGTTTCCACTACTACAACTGGGAATCTGCACAGGTTGGCAACACCGTTCGTTTTACCCGTGTTTCACCGGACGGAGAAGAAGGTTATCCGGGCACACTGACAATGAGCGTGACCTATGCATGGAGTGAGGACAATGAACTTTCCATCTCCTACGAAGCTTCCAGTGATCAGGATACCGTATTCAACACGACAAACCATTCTTATTTTAACTTAAATGGCGAAGCTTCCGGATCTGTTCTGGAGCATATACTGATGATCAATGCTGACCAGTATACCGAAACTGATGAAAACGACCTCACCACCGGTGTAATCTCCGACGTAGCAGGCACACCGTTTGATTTCCGTACTCCGAAACCGATCGGACAGGATATTTTTGCAGATCATCCGCAGTTAAAATATTCCAAAACCTACGATCATAACTTTGTATTAAACGGAAGCGGTCTGAAGGAAGCAGCTACTCTGTATGCAGAAGAATCCGGCATCCGCCTGACCTGCTTTACCGACCAGCCTGGCGTGCAGTTATATGTACCGGCACAGTCTCCGGCAGAACATGGCAAAAACGGCATCTGCTACCCGGCATACGGCAGCGCATGCTTAGAGACACAGCATTTTCCAAATGCAACCAGCCACCCGAATTTCCCATCTGTTATCTTAAAAGCAGGGGAAACTTTTAAATCCAAAACATTATTTCATTTTTCCGTGACAGCCAATAAACGATAGGAGTGATCGATATGTCGATGGAGCATTACAAAGCTGCCGCAAGGGCAGGCAAAAAAGACTTACAGAACCGAACAGCACAGAAACTGCCGACCCAAATGCCCGCTTTAGACACGATTCTGGAACATGTAGACATCAGCGGTGAAGTTCCATTAGGTCTGGTGGATATCCCAACAGAACTGATCATCGGAACCAAAACCTATGGACGTTCTTCCTCCTTTGCCCCGAATTTTATGCCAATCCTCGGCGAAGGTACAGAATTTGCTGCCAAATGGTCCGCACTCTGCGATGCACATTTACAGGAAGGTATTCGTGAACCCATTGTTGCTTATGAATACATGAACCAATATTATGTGCAGGAAGGCAACAAACGTGTCAGCGTTCTGAAATATTTTGGAGCGATCAGTGTTCCCGGCTACGTCACAAGGATCATCCCTGCAAGGGAAGATACGAAAGAGAGCCGTATTTACTACGAATTTCTGGATTTTTATAATGCAACGAACATTAATTACCTGTTTTTCAGTCAGGAAGGTGCCTATCAGCATCTGTCCTACCATCTCGGACACAGCCGCTATGAGCGCTGGAGCATGGACGACCGCATTTTGTTCCGTTCCTGCTACAACCGTTTTGCCGATGCGTTCCGGGAACTGGGCGGTGACAAACTGAATATGACCATTGGAGACGCTCTGCTCATCTATCTGGATCTGTTTGATTACAGCCAGCTTTCCGATGAGACGCCTTCTGAGATCAAGGAAAATCTGAAAAAAATGTGGGCAGAGATCGAACTCCACGATACGAAAGAGAAACCTTCGGTCAAATATGATCCGGAACCGGAACAGAAGAAAAATATCTTTACCAAACTGCTCACCGGTACCGATGAAGAAAATATCACACATATTGCATTTATTAACAGAAAGACACCGGAGACTTCCAGCTGGACTTATGCCCATGAACTTGGTCGTCTGTACCTGAAAGATGCTTTTCATGGCAGTGTACAGACTAAAGCTTATGACAACATTTCCGGAACAGACAATGCTATTGCTGCCATTGAACAGGCAATCGCCGATGGCAATGAAATGATTTTTACCACATCACCGGAATTTTTAAGTGCCAGCCTGCGCGCTGCGGTTGACCACCCGGAAGTAAAGATCCTGAACTGTTCCCTGAACGCTTCTCATAAATATATCCGCACTTACTACGGACGTATGTATGAAGCCAAATTCCTGATCGGCGTTCTGGCAGGCGTTATGACAGACACGGACAAAATCGGCTACATCGCGGACTATCCGATCTACGGCATGACTGCCAATATCAATGCCTTTGCTCTGGGTGTCAAAATGGTAAACCCGAAAGCAAAAGTATATCTGGAATGGTCCACCCTGAAAGAAAATGAGCATGTCGACCTCACAGGAAAACTATATGCGCTGGGAGCTACTTATATCTCCCATCAGGATATGATCATTCCGCGCAAGATCACCCGACAGTTTGGTCTGTTCCGCGTCAACGGAGAAACACCTGTCAATCTGGCATTTCCGGCATGGAACTGGGGAAAATATTACGAACGGATCATTCGAAATGTACAGAACGGGATCTGGAATACCGAAGAAAAATCCGATGCCAAGAAAGCATTGCATTACTGGTGGGGCATGTCCTCCGATGTGATCGATGTGGTCTGGTCCTCTGCGGTTCCGGACGAAACACGGCATCTGCTGGATACCCTGCGAAATGCCATCCGCAATTACGATTTCAACCCGTTTGACGGCATTTTGCATTCTCAGGACGGACTTGTATCAAAAGATGCGAACCACCATTTGACCTCAAAAGAGATCATTTCCATTGACTGGCTCGCGGACAATATTATCGGTCGGATTCCAACTGCAGACGAATTGCGCGAAGATGCGCAGAACGTTGTACGGCAGGAGGGAATCCGTAAGGAGGAACCTGTATTATGAGAATCATGGCAATCTCCGATACAGAATCAACTGCATTGTGGGATCATTACAACAGTAACAAAATCACCGATACCGATCTGATCCTTTCCTGTGGCGATCTGAATCCAAATTATCTCTCATTTCTGGTAAGCTGTACGAATCTGCCATTGCTGTATGTGCATGGCAACCACGATGAGAAATACGATCAGACACCGCCGGAAGGGTGCATCTGCATTGATGATAAAATTTACGTTCACGAAGGCATCCGTATTCTTGGTTTAGGCGGTTGTATGCCGTATAAGCCCGGCAAATATATGTATACGGAAAAAGAAATGAAACGACGCCTGTTACATATCAAACACCAGTTGATTTTCTATCATGGCTTCGATATTCTGCTGACTCATGCACCGGCTCAGGGACTGGGCGATGGCGATGATCATGCACATCAGGGATATGAAGTTTTTCTGAAATTGCTGGACAAGTATCAGCCAAAATATATGGTGCATGGACATATGCATTTGCAGTATGATCACTCGTTGAAACGCACCATGCAATATAATAATACGCAGATTATTAATGCGTATGAAAGACATACCTGGAAATATTAAATTCTTGTTTAGGGATAGCTTAAAAATTTACTATGTTGGATTTTAATAGGAACTCCTGTAATTTTGTCTCAGTCGCTAGCAATCGCTCCTTGAGAAAAAATTACAGGAGTTCTTAATTTACGCAGTGAATTTTGTGAATTTTTGCGCCACCCTGCACTTCGTGCCACGCATGCATATATACATTGAAATAATACGCTCTGTGTTACATGCGCTAATTTATCTCAGTCGGAGATTGAACTCCCACTGAGAAATACTTGTTACTACTCACC
>ERZ838118.210-NODE-210-length-81130-cov-10.721196_pt1 | contig 81130 bp, 70 predicted proteins | sample MGYA00519863_ERZ838118 | MGnify/ENA primary metagenome ERZ838118 (study PRJEB31850, sample SAMEA3708827) | human gut metagenome | biome: human gut; feature: human-associated habitat; material: faeces | place: China | collected 2014 ...
CGCCGGCAAACGCCGGCGCGCCCCTGCTATTCAAAGAAGCTCGGAAGCCTCTATGCGTCTGTGCAAAAGCGCGTGAACGAGCTCAACTCTTGAGCTCCCAAGAAATTCGCGAGCGCATCAACTCGGGCGTGGCCACCCTGCTGGCCGCGCCCCTCTGCATCGCACTGCTGCTGGTTTTACCATTTCTGATTTGGGATAGGCACCTTCGCTAGCTCCATGCAAGTGAATTGTGGTCCCACGTGGATTCTTTGGGCCCGATCGCGAGCGCGGGCCCGAAGGCTGTAGTAGCTGGCCCATGCCTGGCGCGACGGGTCGCAGACGCTTTCCTGGCTGCCGCCGTCCCAATAGGTGGGCACGTCCATGCGCGCCTTGGCCTGGGACGAGCCGTTGGTTTGGGTTACGTGGAAGGTCGTCGCGGTGCCCGCGGGGGCGTCGTTCCACGATACGGTGAAGGTGACGCCGTTTTGGCTTGCCGTGGCGGAGTGGGCATAGCCGGTTTCTGCTGCAACGGAGATCGCCTCGGGCGTGCCGTTGGTTTGGGCGCGGAGGGATGGGGTGGGGGCTGTGGTGGCCGTGTTGGTTGCGGCGGCGGTGGCGTCAGCGCTTTCCGCATTGACGGCGTTGGTGCCGGTTGATGTTGTGGTGCTGTCCTCTTCGGTATCTGCTGTCGTATTTGTGTTGGTGCCGTCTTCAGCCTTGCCTGTGTCGATGCTCGTGGCGTCGGCTTGCGCCTGCTGCTCGGTTGTCGCTCGAGGCTGAATGGCTTCCGCAATGGCTGCCATGGGCATCGTCGCGCTGACCATAGACGTGCACGCGATCGCGCAGAGCAGGTAGTAAAGGGGTCGTTTCATAGCGGAGCCTCTCGGTGAGCAGCCAATAGGGTCCGAAGGCAGCTCCAGGCCGGCACTCCGCACATATTTTGTTGGTGTTCATTTTACGGGAACCCCACTCAACAACAGCGAACTTTCTGGATTTTGTTGGGGAGGGGAAAATCGTAGTTCGTTGGCGACGTTGTGAGTTGTGCCGTGAGGCTCGAAACAGGTACCTTCCAGGAAAAGTCCGTAAGGCCGTTGCCTATGTCTAGCTCCGCACGCCCGTGCTCTTTGATTTTGCGGTCAGGGTTGTTCTTGTCGGGCTTGAGGTGCCATCCGAACGATTGCTTACGTTGGTGCGCTAAATGTAGTTGCCAATTGGCAACTATGCGAATATAGTTAGCAACATGCTAACTAAGGGGTGGTCATGAACCGAACCAAGTTCCGGCCGACATATTCGCTAGACGAGGCCAAATCCTTGGCTCGCTCGGGAGAGATGGTTGTAAACGGCAGGGTGCGCAGGCACCTGATCAACCAGTTTGGCTATTTGGATATTGATCGTTTTCTCGCCGATTTATTTGATTGCCTAAAGCCCGGCGATTTCAGGAAATCTATCGAACTCGATATGGATGGGCCCTTGCACGATGTTTACGCAGACGTCTATGTTTGTCGGGATTTTGAATGTGAGGATTGGTACGTTAAGTTTTCAATCGATTCTGAAGGCAAGGCGCATTTAAACGTCTTGTCTGCGAACATCGATGGATATATTCATTAAAGGAGGAGTCATGCGTTGCATGGAGTGCGGTAGGGAAATGCAATTTACCTCGGCGCCAATGACTGAAACTTACCGTGGCGAAAAAATTACTGTTGAAGGAATTGAGCATTATATTTGTGAGTGCGGCAACGATGAAATGACCGCTGTGGAGGCGACTAAACTCGCCCATGCGCTTGCCGCGCAATACGCCAAGGCTCATGAGCTTCTAACTCCCTCGGAAATAAAGCATTTGCGCTCAGATCTTGGCTTGACTCAGCATGAATTTGAATCACTTTTAGGAGTTTCAAAACCAACGTCATCTCGATGGGAGAACGGAGCGTCTCAGCAGACTGTTACCGCCAATACCCTTATGAAGCTCATTCGCGATGTTCCTGAGGCGCGCGAATACTTGGGCTTGGTAACCCATGAGAGAACTGCAACTCTTAGCTCGTCGCTTTTGTCTGTAATACCAGGAGGAAAAGCCCCTGCTTATAGGGATTCTGGTCCTTTGGCTGATAAGAATTCCTTCCGATTGGAGATGTAAATGGACTCGTTGAAGAAACAGCGCATTGAGTCTTCGTCGATTACATGCGTGTCTAAAAAAGTCGATAGGTTCTCATTTGACGGCGGAATGACCCCGAAGGAGGGAGTCAAAAAGTCAGACGGTGAGTTTAACGTTAGAAATGACATAACGAGCGCCTTCTCTGATGAAAATGGAGCTAGATTTCGCCAGCTTAACCTTGTCATAGAGCTTGTTCCCAGCGATGAGGGCCATTATTATCGTTCCGAATTATCTGTGTCCGGTATCTATCGTGCTCCATCTGATTTGAGTGATGAGGCTTTTGATGGACAGGCGCTTAGCTTCGGTATGCAGGATCTGTATTCCTATGCAAAGGGTATCATTGAGAATGTTGCTTCCGGCGGAGTATGGGGGCCTCTTTATCTGCCGCAGATCAGCTTCTCTATTTAGCTCGGTCTTTTCTCGCATCTGAAAAATGATTGACCAGGATTGGGCATTACCTTAAAGTGCTAGCTGTGAAGAGACTTTGCTACGGTACGTCCGGCTTGGTCCGTGGGAACCGCCGAAAGGCGGTTTTTGCGTTTTAGGGGCTGTTTTCCGGGGAGTATTTGTCGTGTCTTCGCTTCCGGACACTAGCTTTTACCGCGTATTTTCGGAAGTGCGGGGAAAAATCTGAAACCGCCGAGCACAACCAGATTTTCGGTAATAAAACTGCAGGTCACCGGAGCTCAAAGTAGGGGTCTGGTCGGTGGATCTCGGTTTTTCCCCGCACTTTCGGAAGTGCCTTCCGGAAGTATGCGGCAAATTCCGGAACCCCCGAGCACAACGCCTTTATCGCACAAAGAAACCGCAGGTAGATGCGTTGGCGCTACTTGGCGTGGTCGACCTGTCCTGATTTTGCCGCATACTTCTGGTTTTAGCCATCGTTGCGGTCGATCGACTGTCAAAACAATTCGATTGACAAGGCTTTCGAGGTTAATTATTTCTAGATTTCGGAATAATTTATAACTAATTCGCAAAAACCTATCGATATCTAGTATGATTGTCAGCAACTTCCACGCTAGGAGACTGCTGATGGTTCGTATTGTTCAGATCGCGTTGCATGATTTTAAGAATATTGCCTTTGGCGAGATTGCCTTTACGAAATCGAAGCCCGGCTCTGCCTTTGTGCCCGGGGCGGACGTTATAGGCATTTATGGTCAAAATGGCTCCGGTAAGACTTCTGTAATTGAAGCGATTGATCTGGTCAAAACCCTGATGACGGGTGCCGCATATGACAGGCAGAAAGTCCTCGACTACTTTTATCCTGGCAAAGACTCTTTTTCAATAGACATTGAGTTTAACATTGATACCACGGATGAATCATTTCTTACGTTCTACACCGTCACTTTTTCGCGTAGAGCAGCCTCGGTCTGGATTTCGCACGAAAAAATGGCTGTAAAACAATTTAATGTCGATAAAGACAAATGGGGCTCTAAGAGGACTCTCGTGGAGCTTGTTCAAGAGGCCCCCGAGTCTGCCGCGGCGGTTCTGCCCAGAAATCGCTGGTCTCATCTTTTGAACGCGGATCAACAGCTTAAGATGTCGATGTTGGTTTCGTTAGGCGTTCTTCAGCGGGGCAACATGTCCCCCATGCTTTCCATACAAACTGTTAAATATCTGATCTCGCTTTTTGCCTGCGATTTCAATCTTTATATGCAGGAGGAACCTCCGGAGCAATTGCAGATTAATGAGGCAGCGTACGAGCTGCAATCGGCTTCTTTCAAGAGTGCCCATCAAGAGATTCTCACTCCGCTGTATTGCCTGCTCGCCGAGCTTGGGCTTTATTTCCGTTACCGAGTCAATGTGTTTACGACGCTGGCAAATGCAACTTGCAGCTTAAACGTACTTTCGATGGATATTATCGATGACCGCGTGTTTGGCCAGAAGGGTCACCTTTCTGTCAATCTTTTTAAGCCCGCTGTTATTAAGGACGATGATTTCCCAGCCGTTTCGTCTGCGATTAAGCGTGTGAGCGGATTAATTGGCACACTTGTACCGGGCCTTTCCATCGAGGTTAAAGTCATTGGATCTCAGCTTTTGGATAAGGGCGATTCACCCGCCAAGCAAGTCGAGTTCCTTTCTTGCCGCAATGGGATCGAGATTCCACTGCGCTGTGAATCTGAGGGCGTAAGAAAACTCATCTCTTTCTCGCTCTGCCTTATGGAAGTCCATTCGTACTCTGACGCATTCCTTGCAATTGACGAGCTCGACTCGGGCGTATTCGAATTTCTCTTGGGGCAGCTTCTTTCCGTGGTTGAGTCGTTTGGCAAGGGGCAGCTCTTGTTTACTGCCCACAACCTACGTGTTCTTGAATTGCTGCCGGCATCAGAGATTCTTCTCACCACTGCAGATCCTGATAATAGGTTTGTTCGCTTTAAGGGCGTTAAGCCCACCAATAACATGCGTGATCAGTACTTGCGCGCGATTAGCCTTGGCGATGGCGGACAGCGTTTGTACGATTCTACGGACAGGTACTCGATCGATGCCGCGCTCTGCTTGGATGGAGACGAGTAATGGGTGCTACCAAGTTCGTTCTCTTTATCGTTGAAGGTGAAACTGATGAGCTCGCATTGGGCCGTGCTCTTACAAGTTTGTTTGCAAGCGGGGAACATCCTGGTCCTCGTTTTGGGATTGTGCGCGGCGACATCACATCGGTACATGCTCTCGGTGCGGGAAATCCCGCTTCGACTATTAAGAAGCGGCTGGTTGATGCTGTAAAGGAATTTCTCGCTAAGGACAAGCTACGTGTCACCGATTTAGACGCCATTGTGCTGCTGTCCGATACCGATGGTGCATTTATCGATGATTCGCTGGTTGTCTTTGATGAAGATGAGCCTCGTTGTTCCTATTTTGAAGATAGAATCGAAACGTCGAACGTCGCCTCGCTGCGTCAGAGAAATCAATGTAAATCTTCGTGTCTTAAGACGTTATCTAGGACGCATGAGCTGACCTGTAATAAAAGGAAGATTCCTTTCAAAGCTGCATATATGTCACGCAACCTTGAGCATGCTTTGTCCGATTGTTCGGGTAGGGTAACGCAGCAGAAAAAGTATGATCTGGCGCGCAAGTTTTCTAAAAAATACGGTACGGACGTTATTGGTTTCTTGGAGCTCCTTACGTTCCTTGCTCCCGTTGGCTCATATCAGGATAGCTGGGTTTATGTCGCGCGGGACAATAACTCTCTTTTGAGGGGTTCCAACATGAAGCAGACGCTCGAGGCTTTGCCCTCTAGTCCAATCAAAGCTGTCTCCTCCCTCTAAAGATGTTCTTAAAACAGCCTTAAGGATTTTGGACATATGCGTTGGCAGCGTACAATACGCGTGTTTGACTTTGGCAAAAGTAAGAATTTTGGGGAGGGGAACGCCATGGAGGTGCTGGTTGTTGGCAACACCGCATATGTTGACAATGACTTTTGCGCCAAGGCATTCCCCGGGGATCACGTTAAGGTTGTAGCCGCCAAGGATGCGCACCGCGATGGGTCGTCGCCTCATGCCTCGTGGAAAGAGCTGCTTCAGCACTTGGAGCAGGCCTACGAGTTCGACCGCGTGGTCTACCTGTCTAATTACCTTACCCCGCATACCGATACCGTGGGCGATATCGAGCTGCTGCGCTCGGTCTTTCGTACGTGCGCGGGTCGCCGGGTCCAACTGCTGTATGTAGCGGGGCCCGCGGGTGCCGAGGGTGCCGCCGATGCCGCGGGGCGAACGGGCAAATTGACCGTGACGTCCCGTCTTGCGACACGCATGTAGCTCCGCACGGGTATTATGGTGAAAGCGATTTCAACGACAGGGGTGCTCGTGGTAAAGATGAAAGATGTGGCCGAGTTGGCGGGCGTTTCGAGCGCCGCCGTCTCGCGCTACCTCAACGGTGGCTACATATCGACGGACAAGGCCGAGCGCATTAAGCAGGCGATTAAGCTGACCGGATACGTGCGGTCCAGCCAGGCTCGCGCGCTGCGCACCGGTTCCACCAAGCTCATCGGCGTCATCGTACCTAAGATTAACTCGGAATCCGTGAGCCGCATTACCGCAGGCATTGGCCAGGTGCTCGGTCGCCGTGGCTACCAGATGCTTCTTGCCAATACCGACAACGCGGCCGATCGCGAGCTCGAATACCTCGATTTATTCCAAAACCACCCGGTCGATGGCATTGTGCTGGTGGCAACCATGATTACCGATGAGCATCGCCGGGCGATTGCGTCGTGCCGCGTGCCCATCGTGCTGATCGGTCAGAATGTTGAGGGCGCGGCGTGCGTCTATCACGACGACTACGAGGCCGCCTTTGAGCTGGGTCATGCGCTTGCGGGTCGCGTGGATGGCAAAATCGCCTACATCGGTGTTACCGAAGAAGACCGCGCTGCTGGCTATGACCGCCGTCGCGGTTTTGAGGCCGGCTTGCGCGCCGCGGGAGTGGCGCTTGATCCGAGCCTGATTCGCCAGGGGTCTTTTACGCTCGACTCGGGCTATGGTGCGGCGCGTGAACTGCTTTCCGTCGCTCCCGATGTTTCGTTTATCGCCTGCGCGACCGACACCATGGCGGCGGGCGCGCTGCGTGCCATCGATGAGGTTCGCGGCATGGGCGAGGGCGTGCGTCGCGTGAGCGGTTTTGGCGACAACGCGTTTTTGCGCGCGCTGACGGGCGGCATTCCCACCGTGCACTATGGCTACCTGACCAGTGGCGTCGAGGCGACCAATATGTTGCTCAACACGCTCGATGGCGTGGAGGGGGAGAGCGGTCTCAAGACGCTCAAGCTCGGCCATCAGCTTATGAATGTCTAGGGTTTGGGCATGTCTGTCTGCCTCTGAGTCGCCTGTTTTTGCCTTAAAACTACCTTTCGCCGGCTTTTTCCTACCGTTCACCCTATTATGAAAACGATTACAGAATTATGAAACTGAAAACGATTACAGTATAAGTGTCAAAGATGGCCGGGTGCAAATGCACCCGTTGGAGGAAAGGGAAGTCATGGACTACCGTAAATCAGCCCAAGAGGTGCTCGACAACATCGGTGGCGCCGGCAACGTTGTTTCGGCTGCACACTGCGCCACGCGTCTGCGTCTGGTGATTGCCGATAACGCCAAGGTCGACAAGGAGGCCCTTGAGAATATCGACGGCGCCAAGGGCGTCTTTGAGGCCCAGGGCCAGCTCCAGATTATTTTTGGTACCGGCACCGTCAACAAGGTCTACGAAGAGTTCATTGCGTTCAGCGGAGTCGAGGCTGCCACCAAGGCCGAGGTCAAGGAGGCCGCCGCACAGCAGCAGAACATCTTTATGCGTGCCATTAAGGTGCTCGGCGACGTCTTTGTCCCCATCATCCCCGCCATCGTGGCTTCGGGTCTGCTGCTGGGCATTATGAGCGCCCTCAACTTTATGGCCTCCAACGGCTTTATCGCGCTCGACACCAATAACTTTATTTACAAGATTGCCGACCTGGTCTCGGGCACGTCCTTTGGCATTCTGCAGATCCTGATCGGCTACTCCGCCGCCAAGGCCTTTGGCGCCAACCCGTATCTGGGTGCCGTCGTCGGCGGTGCGTTCATCAACTCCTCGCTGCAGAGCGCCTACACGGTTGCCTCCGAGGGCGTGCAGACCATGGTCACCGTCATCCCCGGCGTGTACAGCTTTGAGTGGGTCGGCTATCAGGGCCATGTGATTCCCATCGTTATCGCCTGCGCCATTCTCGCCTTCCTCGAGAAGCGTCTCCACAAGGTTGTCCCCGAGATGTTCGACCTCTTTGTGACCCCGCTTGTCTCGGTGGTCGTGACCGTGCTCGTGACGCTCGTTGCCGTCGGCCCCATCTTTGTTTGGGCCGAGAACGCCATCCTCGGTCTGATCCAGACCCTGCTGGCCCTGCCCTTCGGCATCGGTTCCTTTATCGTCGGCCTGTTCTATGCCCCCACGGTCGTTACCGGTATCCACCAGATGTACACCGCCATCGACCTGGGCCAGCTCGCCCAGTACGGCGTGACCTACTGGCTGCCCATCGCTAGCGCTGCCAATATCGCCCAGGGTGGCGCCGCGCTTGCCGTTGCCTTTAAGACCCGCGATGCCAAGATCAAGGGCCTGGCGCTTCCTTCGGCTCTGTCCGCCTTTATGGGCATTACCGAGCCTGCCATCTTTGGTGTGAACCTGCGCTTCTTTAAGCCCTTCATCGCCGGCTGCATCGGCGGCGGCTGCGGTGCCCTGGTCTGCGCGCTCACCTCGCTGGCTGCCTCCGGTACGGGCGTTACCGGTATCTTCGGTATCCTGCTGTGCCTGGCCCAGCCCGTGCAGTACGCGATCATGTTTGCGGTCGCCGCGCTGGTTTCCTTTGGCGTCTCGTTTGTCCTGTACAAGGACGAGCCCAAGGCTTCCGAGCAGGCCTAAGGGCTTTTGATTGAGGGGGTGCCCGCGGGTTGTATGCTCGCGGGCGTTTCCCGTATCTGGTGCCGATATCTGGTGCCTTGTAACTTTCGATCCGTTAGGACTTTGATATGTCTAATGCACTTGGTCGCGACCTTGCAAAGCTGGTTGCCGCTGTTGACGCTGCCGCCTCTGAGTGCGGTCATGGCGCGTATGGCCAGCACTTCCATATTATGCCGCCGGCGGGTTGGCTCAATGACCCCAACGGTCTTTGCCAAGCGGGCGGCGTGTTCCACGCTTATTTTCAATATGCGCCGTTTGATGTCGAGGGTGGCGTTAAGGTCTGGGGTCATGCGACGAGCCGCGACCTTATGACGTGGGACTACGTTGGCGCCCCGCTGCTGCCCGACGAGCCGTTCGATTGCCATGGCGTGTATTCGGGCTCCGCGCTTGCTGAGGACGGCCGCATTCGCGTGCTGTACACGGGCAACGTTAAGCTTTCCGATGCAGACGGCACGTACGACTACGTCAATACCGGTCGACGAGCCGATACTGTTTATGTCGAGAGCATTGATGGTCTTGCCGGTCGGGAGTTCAGCCAAAAGCGCGTGGTGCTGGCGTCCGATGATTATCCCGAGGATTTGACCTGCCACGTGCGCGATCCCAAGGTGTGGCGTGACGCGGACGGGCGTTATCACATGGTGCTGGGCGCCCGTCGTCGCGTGGATGGACCGCATATCGAAAGCCATTTTTGTGCGATGCACGGCGAGGGTGCCGGGCGCGATGTGGGCGAGATCCTGGTGTATGGCTCGGCCGATATGTTGAGCTGGGAACTCGAGAGCCGTGTGTCTACGCCCGAGCGTTTTGGCTTTATGTGGGAGTGCCCGGGATACCTTGAGCTTGAGGCGGATGGCGGTGCGCCGGCGAAGTGGCTGTCCTTCTCTCCCCAGGGGCTCGAAGGCGGTCGTTGGGACCGCGGCAACGTATACGCTGCTGGCTACATGCCTGTAACAGGCGACATTACCGGCGGCGACGGTGCCTATGAGCTGGGCGAGTTCCGCCTGTGGGACGCCGGTTTTGACTTCTATGCTCCGCAGGAGTTTACGGCGGAGGACGGTCGCCACATGCTGATCGGCTGGATGGGCATGCCCGATGAGCCGACCTATGGCAACGCGCCCACCGTGGTGTGCGGCTGGCAGCACTGCATGACGGTGCCGCGTGAGCTTACAGCCGGTGCCGGCGGCGTGGTGCTTCAGCAGCCGGCGCGCGAGATCGAGCGCCATTATGCCTCGGTGCGTGTGGGGGTGGGCTCGTTGGAGGTTGCCGGCGATACCTGCTTTGACGTTGTTGTCGACGGTGTCAACGACGCGTTTACCGCGACCGTTGATGACGAGCTGAAGCTGGCGTTTGTGCCCGCCGAGGGCGAGCTGCCCGCGCGCTTTGAGATGCGATTTGCCGATGAAGGCCGCGCATCTGCCGGCTGCGGTCGTACCGTGCGCTGGGAGCCCGTCGACGAGGTTCGTAACGTGCGCATTGTTGGTGATGTCTCGTCGGTCGAGGTGTTTGTGAACGATGGCGCGCTCGTGTTCTCGACGCGCATCTATCCCGAGGCCTATGGCGTGACCGTTGACGCTCCGGGTGCGAGCGTGAACTATCACACGCTCAACATCTAGGTGATTCGTCGCATATCGGCGCTATACTGCAGCCGTTGCCCACGATGCGGGGAACACCCGCATCGTGGGTTTTTGCTTATGAAGGGACGGTGCCTTGTGGATGTACAGCAGCTAGAAGAGACCTGGGCTTTGAGGACCGGCGCGCGTGAGGCGCGTCTTGTTGCGGCCCCGCATGTGCCGGCGGCTCTGTCGCTGCTGCGTATTGTGCGTCCCGGTGACCGCCTGGTTGCGTTTGCCGATGACTTTGCCGATGCGTTTGCGCGCGGCTTTGATGGCAGCGACGTGGCTATAGTGGGGGAGCCGTCGGTTGCGGCGTTTGCTGCTGCGTCCGAGGGCTTTGATGCTTCGTTTGAGGTCGAGGGGCCGCACCTGTGGTGGTTCGTCAACTCTATTGGCGGGTTTGGACTGCGCGTGCCCGATCTGCGCGCGCTGGGTCGGGCGGCGCGTGAGGCCCATGCGCTGCCCGTTGTGGACAACACCGTGGCGTCAGCTTTTGGCTGCGATCCGCTGCGACTGGGTGCTGCGCTGTCGCTCGAGGCACTCGATCGCGTATGCGCCGGCAAGGCTCCGCGCAAACTCGTTGCTGTTTCGGTGGCGCGCTCGCAGCTTAAACGCCATCGTGTGGATGCCGCGGCTGAGTGCACGCATGCGTTGTTTGTGGGCGGCGATGCGTTGACACTCGATCTGTCTGTTGAGGAGGCTGAAGTGCTTGAACGCGGGCTGGACTCGCTCGATGCCCGCATGCAGGCTCACTTCGACCGCGCACGTGCACTGGCCGAGTACTTGGCTGCCAATGAGATGGTGCGCGACGTGCGCTATCCCGGTCTGAGCTCGCATCACGACCATGCCATCGCGACGGGAATCCTCGAGCACGGCTTTGGTCCGGCAGTTGAGTTTGACCTTATCGAGCGCAGTGCGGGTGATCTCTTCGAAGCTTTGCCGGGGGAGTTTCGCACGTCGCCCGCCGGCGGCGCCGCGACGCGCCTTTCTGCTCCACGCGGCAAGCAGGGGAGTACCATCCGCCTTTTCGCCGGCATCGACGATCCTCTGGCAGTAGCGGCCACCCTAGACCACGCCCTCCGCAAGTAGCTAATTTGGGACGGGGCTTTTTTAGCTACCCAATGTCTATTTTTGGCTATGAGTCAAGAATGCTCTGGATGGGTAGCTAAAAAGCCCCGTCCCAAATTAGCTACGCTTTGATGCTGGCGATGAGGTCGTTGGCCTTGGTGGCGATCGCTTGGTTGATTTCTGCTTGCAGGCCCTCGTAGACCGCTACGGCTCGCTCGCCGGCGGGGGTGAGCGTGGATCCGCGGGCGCCGTCGCGCTCGATGAGCTTGCAACCCAGCTGTCCTTCGGCCTCATTTATGATGCGCCAGGCCTTGGAATACGCTATGCCCATGCTTTTGGCGGCGCGGTTGAGCGAGTGCTCGCGGGCGATACCCTGCAGCAGCAAGACGCAGCCGTGGCCGAACGCGCCCGGCAGATCGTTGTCGCACGATTGAATGACCAGTCGCGCCGTCGTCTTGTACTCCATGTGCCCCACGTCTTCCCGCTAAAGTGTTTGCTGGGCAAACGCAATGCCTGCGTCAAGCCCTCGTGTGCTCTTCTTAATTCATGCTTTGTAGCAGTCAAAGTGCGTTAAGATACTTCCCCAGTATTGGGCGCCCAAGGTTGGGCTGGGTCCTACGAGGCCTGCAGCCGACCGGTCGCATGGAAAAAGGAGAAACATGGCTACGTTCTTTCCCGGTGAGTCCCACACGTTTTCGGAGTATCTGCTGGTCCCTGGTTACTCGTCCTCGCAGTGCATCCCCAACAACGTCTCTCTTAAGACGCCGCTGACCCGTTTTAAGCGCGGTGAGAAGCCGGCAATCACCCTGAACATCCCCATGGTTTCCGCCATCATGCAGTCCGTCTCGGGCGTCGACATGGGTGTCGCGCTCGCTACCGAGGGTGGCCTGTCCTTCATTTACGGTTCCCAGACCCCCGAGTCCGAGGCCGCCATGGTCAAGGCCGTCAAGGATCACAAGGCCGGCTTTGTCCAGTCCGATTCCACGCTGACTCCCGACATGACTATGGAGCAGGTTATCGCCCTCAAGGAAAAGACCGGTCACTCCACTATGCCGGTTACCGACGATGGCACCCCCAAGGGCAAGCTCGTGGGTATCGTCACCAGCCGTGACTATCGCCCCAGCCGCGATGATCACCAAAAGAAGGTCTCCGAGTTCATGACCCCGCGTGAGCAGCTCATCGTGGGCGACAAGAACATCAGCCTCAAGGTTGCCAACGACGTCATCTGGGACAACAAGCTCAACGCTCTGCCCATCGTCGACGACAACGATCACCTCATGGGCATCGTCTTTCGCAAGGACTACGACAGCCACAAGACCAACCCCAACGAGCTGCTCGACGGCGATAAGCGCTACATGGTCGGCGCCGGTATCAACACCCGCGACTATGCCGAGCGCGTGCCGCTGCTTATCGAGGCCGGTGCCGATGTCCTGTGCATCGACTCCTCCGAGGGCTTCAGCGAGTGGCAGAAGCGTACCATCGAGTGGATTCGTGCCAACTACGGCGAGGACGTCAAGGTCGGTGCCGGCAACGTCGTCGACGCCGAAGGCTTCCGCTTCTTGGCCGACTGCGGTGCCGACTTCATCAAGGTCGGTATCGGCGGCGGCTCCATTTGCATCACCCGCGAGACCAAGGGTATCGGTCGTGGCCAGGCCACCGCGCTGATCGACGTCTGCCGCGCCCGTGACGAGTACTACGAGGAGACCGGCGTCTACGTGCCCGTGTGCTCCGATGGTGGCATCGTCTACGACTACCACATGACGCTCGCCCTTGCCATGGGTGCCGACTTTATGATGCTGGGCCGCTACTTCGCCCGCTTTGACGAGAGCCCGACCGAGCGCGTCAACGTCAACGGCCAGTACATGAAGGAGTACTGGGGCGAGGGCTCTGCGCGTGCCCGCAACTGGCAGCGCTACGACCTGGGCGGCGCCGCGAAGCTTAGCTTCGTCGAGGGCGTCGACTCCTACGTTCCCTACGCCGGCTCCCTCAAGGACGGCGTGGGCGGCACGCTCTACAAGGTCAAGTCCACGATGTGCAACTGCGGTGCCCTCTCGATCCCCGAGCTCCAGGAAAAGGCGCGCCTGACGCTGGTAAGCTCGACCTCGATCGTCGAAGGCGGAGCCCACGACGTTGTTGTCAAGGATTCCCAGCAGAGCGTCACGTACCGCTAGGCGGCTTTCCCAAGCACCACACCTTGGGCCTCAAACCGTCGCTCGCGTACCAAAGTACGCGTCGCTCCTCTTTCGGCCCAATCTGCGGCACCTGGAAAACCCGTTCATACTAGGACGGGTAACAAATACTGGTTGACTCGCAACCACGTTATTTAGATAAAGCGAGATGCCCGCAAGTCGCAGGCATCTCGCTTGTTGTATTTGCTATCATCAACCAAGTTAACCTTAGGGTAGGGCGGCTTGGCTTTGTTCGCTACAAGTTCCGCACGCAAAGAAGAGCACTTAATGTGCTCTTCGTCTTGCGCAGGACTGTCCGCAGTAGCGAATAAAGCTAAGCCGTCCGACCCCAGCTAAGATTAAAGGAGCTGATATGTGCGATTGCACAGATCATAAGGACGAGATCCCTGCTTACGACGCGCAGGCCATTGAGTCCCGGTGGATGAAGGCGTGGGACGATGAGAACCTCTTTGCCGTCGACACCGATGCCACCAAGCCCAAGAAGTACGTGCTCGAGATGTTCCCGTATCCGTCGGGCGACCTGCACATGGGCCACGCGCGCAACTACACCATCGGCGATGCCATGGCCCGTCAGGCCCGCATGCGCGGCTTTGATGTGCTGCATCCCATCGGCTTTGACGCCTTTGGTCTGCCTGCCGAGAACGCCGCCATCAAGCACAACACGCAGGCTGCCGCCTGGACGTATAAGAACATGGACCAGGCGCTCGCCACGATGAGGCGCATGGGCTTCTCCTACGATCTGGATCGTACCGTTAAAACCTGCAGCCCCGACTACTATCGCTGGGGTCAGTGGATCTTTGAGAAGATGTGGGAAAAGGGCCTGGTCTACCGCAAGAAGAATCCGGTCAACTGGTGCCCCACCTGCAAGACCGTTTTGGCCAACGAGCAGGTAACCGAGGGCAAGTGCTGGCGCTGCGGCACCGAGCCCGAGAAGCGTGACCTCGAGCAGTGGTACTACAAGATTACCGAGTACTCCCAGGAGCTGCTCGATGACTTGGAGAAGCTCCCCGGCTGGCCCGAGCGCGTCAAGCAGATGCAGGCTAACTGGATCGGCCGCTCCGAGGGCGCCGAGGTCGACTTTACCCTGTGCGATGCCGATGGCGAGCCCATCGAGGGCGACGAGGGCAAGATCACCGTCTTCACTACGCGCGCCGACACGCTCTTTGGTGCTTCCTTCTTTGTCCTCGCTCCCGAGTACGCTCGTCTGCACGAGCTCGTCGAGGGCACTCAGTACGAGGAAGCCGTCACCAAGATCGTCGAGGACTCCAAGCATATCTCTGCCGTCGAGCGCGCCCAGGGCACCCTCGAGAAGCACGGCGCCTTTACGGGTCGCTACGTGGTGAACCCCGTCAACGGCGAGAAGATCCCCGTATGGGTTGCCGACTACGTCGTGGCCGACTACGGCACCGGTGCCGTTATGGCCGTTCCCTGCGGCGACCAGCGCGACTTTGAGTTCGCCCGCAAGTACGATCTGCCGATCGTGCCGATCATTCTGGACGATGAGGATCGCGCTGCCGTCGAGGCCAGCGGTGAGACCATCGACACCTTCCATGCCGAGACCGTCGACTGGGATTGCGCCCATGCCGCCGAGGGCACGCTGGTGCAGTCGGGCAAGTACACCGGCATGCGTGGCGGTAAGCACTCCGAGGGCGAGGCTGCCATCGTGGCCGACCTCGAGGCCATGGGCTGCGGCCGTCGCAAGGTCGAGTTCCGCCTGCGCGACTGGCTCATCAGCCGCCAGCGCTATTGGGGCAACCCCATCCCGGCCATCCACTGCGAGCACTGCGGCATCGTGCCCGTGCCCGAGGATCAGCTGCCGGTGACGCTGCCCGAGAACCTTGACCTGGGCGCCGGCGAGACCCTTGCCGAGTGCAAGGAGTTCTACGAGACCACCTGCCCGGTCTGCGGCCGCCCGGCCAAGCGCGAGACCGATACCATGGACACCTTTACCTGCTCCAGTTGGTATTACCTGCGCTATACCGACCCGCACAACACCGAGCTGCCCTTCTCCCGCGAAGCCGCCGACCGTTGGATGCCCGTCGATAACTACATCGGCGGCATCGAGCACGCCATCCTGCACCTGCTCTACAGCCGCTTCTTTACCAAGGCGCTGCGCGACCTGGGCCTGCTGAGCGTGGACGAGCCCTTCACCAACCTGCTGTGCCAGGGCATGGTTAAGGACGAGAACGGCGACACCATGTCCAAGTCCAAGGGCAATGTCGTGCCCCCGAGCTCGGTTATCGAGCCCTACGGTGCCGACACCATGCGTCTGGCGATCCTGTTTATCGCCCCGCCCGAGAAGGACTTCGACTGGGATCCTAAGGCCGTTGAGGGCGCCAGCCGCTTCATCAAGCGCGCCTGGCGTATCGTTTGGCAGCTCGTCCAGTCCGGCGACGCCAACGTGGCCTTCGACAAGTCTGCGCTCGACGAGGTTGCGATGAAGCTCTATCGCGAGCGTCACCGCACCATCGCCAAGTGCACCGAGGACTTCGATCGCGGCCAGTTCAACACCGCGATCTCGGCCGTCATGGAGCTCGTCAACGCGGCGAGCGCCTACCTTAACGCCACCGAGGGCGCATCGCGCGACAAGGCGCTGTGCTATGGCGTGGCTAAGGACATCGTGAGCGTCCTTGCCCCCATCTGCCCGTTCTGGGCCGATGAGCTGTGGCATGAGGCGCTCGGCTGCGAGGGCAACGCCTACACCGCCGCCTGGCCCGAGTTTGACCTGGCCGAGTCCGTTGAGGACACGGTGCAGATCGTCGTCCAGGTGCTCGGCAAGGTCCGCGGCCGCATCGACGTGGCCCGCGATGCCTCCAACGAGGAGATGCAGGCTGCCGCCGAGGCCGCTGTCGCCAAGTGGACCGAGGGCAAGACCGTTGTTAAGGCCATCTGCGTGCCCGGCAAGCTGGTCAACCTGGTGGTTAAGTAAACGCCACGCGCATAATTGACGTGTTAAAGACGAGGGACGATCCAGCTGGGTTGCCCCCCGTTTTGTTTTGTCTGCCCAAAGCGCCTGCGGTCAATTGTCTTATTCTTGTGGAGATGCTGTGGGCACGCTGACCTGCGGGTTTCTGTGGCACTTGCGTGTTTCCGCAGGTATTGGTATAGTTTGCTTGCAAATGAAGTTGTAATTGAAAGAAGTGGGGTTTCGGCCCCGCTTCTTTTTTGTATGGATGGAGGTGCCGCAATGGTCAAGACCAAGACCGAGCAGGCGATCATCGACGCGCTCGAGGCCGTCGCTCCCCAGCACGATGTCGACATCGTCGATGTCGAGCTCGTGGGCGCCACCAAGGCCCCCTGCGTGCGCGTGCGTATCGAGGGTGCCGAGGGTCAGAGCCTGTCGCTCAACGACGTCACGGCCAACACCAAGTGGGTCGGCGATGTGATTGAGGAGCTCGACCCCATCTCTTCGAGCTATACGCTCGAGGTGTCGAGCCCGGGTATGGCGCGCCCGCTGCGCCGCCCGAGTGACTTTGCCCGCTTTGTGGGCGAGAACTGCGAGCTCACCTCCACCGCCACCGAGGGCCGTCGCAAGTACGCCGGCAAGATTGCCGCCGCCACCGAGACGAACGTGACCCTCGAGCTCGAGGACGGCGAGTCCGTTACCCTCGATTTCTCTGATGTTAAAAAATGCAAGTTGAAGCCCACCTACGACTTCAAGCCCGCGAAGGAAGGAAAGTAAGATGGCAGCATCCGACATGATGTCCGCCCTGATGGAGCTTTGCCAGGAGAAGCACATCGACCAGCTCTACCTGATCGACCGCCTGGAGCAGTCGCTCGCCAAGAGCTATGCCGAGATCCTGCATCTTGAGTGGGGCGCCAAGGTGACCATCGACCGCACCACCGGCAAGATCTATGTCTACCGCCTGGAGCCGATCGACGATTCCATGGACGAGGAGGGCAACTTCACCGAGTTCGAGGAGATCGACGTCACTCCCAAGAACACGAGCCGCATCGCCGCCCAGCACGCCAAGGCCGAGATCAACGCCATCGTTCGCAACTCCGCCCGCGAGCAGATCTACGAGGAGTTCTCCGGCCGCATCGGCGACCTCATCAGCGGTACCGTGCTGCAGTCCACCCCCGACTTCACGATCGTCAAGATTCGCGAGGGCGTCGAGGCCGAGCTTCCGCACTTTGACCAGCGTCGTTATGAGAACGAGCGCAACGAGCGTCCGATGGGCGAGCGCTATCTGCACAACCAGCACATCAAGGCCGTGATCATCGACGTTCGCGACCCCAACTCCAACCTGCAGCCGGTTCGCGGCGAACACAGCCGTCCGCCGATCGTCATCTCCCGTACCCACCCCGAGCTCATGCGTCGTCTGTTTGAGCAGGAGGTGCCCGAGATCTATGAGGGCACCGTCCAGATCAAGTCGATCGCCCGCGAGCCCGGCCAGCGCTCCAAGGTCGCCGTCCACTCGCTCGACGATCGTCTGGATCCCGTGGGCGCCTGCGTCGGCCCCAAGGGCAGCCGTGTTCGCGCTGTCGTGGGCGAGCTCCGTGGCGAGCGCGTCGACGTCATCCTGTGGGATGCCGATCCTGCCGTCTACGTCGCCAACGCCCTTTCGCCCGCTAAGGTCACCCGCGTCCTCATCGACGAGGAGAAGGCCTACGCCGGCGTCATCGTGCCCGACGACCAGCTGTCCCTCGCCATCGGCAAGGAGGGCCAGAACGCCCGCCTCGCCGCGCGCCTGACCGGCTGGCACATCGACATCAAGTCCGAGACGCTTGCCGCCGACATCCTCAAGAACGTTCCCGTTCACGAGGAGCCCGCCGCCGACCTGATCGGTGACGAGGAGGACGAGGACGTCCGCCGCTGCGAGTACGTGTCCGAGGACGGCATCCAGTGCCGCAATCAGGCTCGTCCCGGCTCCCGTTTCTGCGGTGTCCACGACACCGACGCCTTCGATGATGCGGAGGACCTGATCTAGCGCGCGGTCGCGCTGGGCGGGTCCCGGCGCATCTCCCACGCTCGTTCAGTCTCTAGGCACCCAAGGTGCCAGAAAGGGTAGGTGAAGTCATATGGCAAAAGTCCGTGTGTCCACCCTGGCCAAAGAGTTCGGCATGACCTCTAAGGAACTGATGGGTCATCTCGCCGATATGAAGATTCCCGCTAAGTCCGCTTCCTCCACTCTGGAGGACGCCTACGTTGCCATGGTCCGTAAGCAGCTCGCCTCGGTGATCGAGGCCCGCGCCCAGGAAGTCGAGGCCGCCAAGCAGGCCGAGGAGGAGGCTGCCGCCGCCGAGGAGGCCGCTCGCGCCGCCGAGGCCGAGCGCGAGCGCATCGCCGCCGAGAAGGCCCGCGAGGAGGAGCGCCGCCAGTTTGCCGCAGCCCAGGCTGCCGAGGAGGCTGCCCGCGCCGAGGCCGAGGCCAAGAAGAAGGCCGAGCAGGAGCGCCTTGCCCGCGAGAAGGAGGAGGCTGCCCGCGAGGCCCAGCGCCGCGCCGTTCCCGCTTCCGACTCCGGTTCGCGCTTCCGCTCGCTGCTCGATCAGATCGCCGCACAGGAGACCGTGCTCAAGGAGAAGAAGGACGCCGAGGACAAGGCCAAGGCCGAGCGCGCCGCCGAGCGCGGTAACCGTCGTGGCGGTAACAACGACCGCCGCGGTGGCCGTCGCAACGACCGCAACGCCTCCGACAACAACTCCGAGCGCAACGTCTCCGAGAGCCGCCCGCACAGCCATCGCACCAACGCCAGCAACAACGTCGCTGCCGGCATGGACTTCCCCAACCCCGACAAGCAGGGCAAGGGCAAGAAGCGCAAGGGCGGTCACAACAACGAAGAGGACCACTACAGCCGCATGGCTCGCGAGGCCGAGGAGTACAGCCGCGAGAAGGTGCTCGAGGAGGCCCGTGCCGCCGTCGAGGAGGCCTCTCGCGAGTCCACCGGTCGCCGCAAGAAGCGAAAGGAGAAGCGCGAGCGCGAGGCTGCAAAGGCTCAGGAGGAGCGCAAGATAGAGGAGGCATTGGCCCAGGGCGTGAACCCCGAGGAGCTCGATGCCATCAAGGTCTCCCAGGGCGTTACGGTCCAGGAGCTCGCCGAGGCGCTTGACGTTCCGGCCAACGATATCATCAAGCGCCTGTTCCTGCTGGGTACGCCGCTCACCATGACGCAGTCCATGTCCGACGACCTCGTCGAGCTCGTTGCCGACGACCTGGGTCGTCAGATCAAGATCATCACCCCCGAGGAGGAGAACACCTTCTCGTTCTACGACGATCCCGCCGACCTTAAGCCGCGCGCACCGGTCGTCACCGTCATGGGCCACGTCGACCACGGTAAGACGTCGCTGCTCGACGCTATCCGTCACACCGGTGTCGCTGCCGGCGAGGCGGGCGGCATTACCCAGGCCATCGGCGCTTCGCAGGTCATGATTAACGACCGCAAGATCACCTTCATCGATACCCCGGGCCACGCCACCTTTACGGCCATGCGTGCCCGTGGTGCCAAGGTGACCGACATCGTCATTCTGATCGTGGCTGCCGACGACGGCGTCATGCCCCAGACCATCGAGTCGATCAACCACGCCAAGGCCGCCGGCGTACCCATCGTCGTCGCCGTCAACAAGATCGATAAGCCGGGTGCCAACCCCGACCGCGTGCGCCAAGAGCTCACCGAGTACGGCATCATCCCCGAGGAGTGGGGCGGACAGAACATGTTCGTCAACATCTCGGCCAAGCAGAAGATCGGTATCGACGACCTGCTCGAGACCGTGCTGCTCCAGGCCGACGTGCTCGAGCTCAAGGCCAACCCCGACACTTTTGCCTCCGGTAACGTCCTCGAGGCTAAGCTCGACAAGGGCCGCGGTTCGGTTGCCACGGTGCTCGTGACCCGCGGTACCCTGCACGTGGGCGATACGCTGGTCGCCGGCCTTACCTACGGTCGCGTCCGCGCCATGCTCGATCCCAAGGGCAACGCCGTCACCGAGGCCGGTCCTTCCGACGCCGTCGAGATCCTGGGCTTGCAGTCCGTGCCCAACGCCGGTGACGAGTTCCGCGTGTTCGAGGACGAGCGCGAGGCTCGCGCCCTTGCCGACGAGCGTTCGCTCAAGGCCCGTATCGAGGAGCAGAGCCGCGTCAAGCACGTCACGCTCGAGAACCTCTTCGAGACCATCGCCGACGCCGACGTCAAGGAGCTCAACCTGATCATCAAGGCCGACGTCCAGGGTTCCATCGAGGCCCTTCAGGACTCGCTCGACAAGATGGATCAGTCCGAGGTCCGCATCAACACGATACACTCCGCCGTTGGCGCCATCAACGAGACCGACGTCGTCCTGGCCGACGCCTCCAACGCCATCATCATCGGCTTTGGCGTCCGTCCCGACGGTAAGGCCCGCTCCGCCGCCGAGCGCGAGGGCGTCGAGATCCGTTGCTACGACGTCATCTACAAGTGCCTCGAGGAGCTCGACGCCGCCCGTATCGGCATGCTCAAGCCCACCGAGGTCGAGGTCGCCACGGGTACCGCGACCGTCCTGGACACCTTCAAGGTGCCCAAAGTCGGTATCGCCGCTGGTGTCCGCGTCGAAGAGGGCGAGATCGCCGCGACCGATTCCGTGCGCCTGGTGCGCGACGGTATCGTGGTCTTCAACGGCAAGATCGCCTCGATGCGCCACTACAAGGACGAGGCCAAGAGCCTCAAGAGCGGTTCCGAGGGCGGCATTGGCCTGGAGAACTTCCAGGACATCAAGCCCGGCGACCAGATCGAGGGTTACCGTATCGACCAGGTTGCCCGTACCGAGTAGGGGGTAGCGCTATGAAGCAAACGCAGGCAACCCGCCGTCTGGGCGAGCAGCTTCGCGAGAAGCTCGGTTATATCCTGCTCTTTGAAGTTTCCGATCCGCGTCTCGACCTGGTTACTTTGACCGCGGTCGAGGTCGCGGTGGACCGTTCGTTCGCGCGTGTGTACGTGTCGTGCGATGCGAGCCGCTACGACGAGGTCATGGAGGCGCTCGCCAGCGCTAAGGGCCGTATTCGCAGCCTGTTGGCTCGCTCGCTCGATTGGCGTGTTACGCCCGAGCTCGATTTTCGCATCGATCGCTCGACCGATGAGGCCGAGCGCATCACGCGTGCGCTGGAAAACGTTCCCGCCACGCTTGCGATCGAAAAGGACGAGGACGGCTATCCGATAGCGGATGCCGCCCAGGAGGCAGCTTTAGATGACTAATTCCGCCGACCTCGCCTCGTGCGAGTCTGCAGATATTCAGCGACGCATCCTCGAGCTCATCGAGGGTGCGTCCTCCATTGCGATTTCGGGACATACTTCTCCCGATGGCGACGCCTTGGGCTCCGTGTTGGGTCTGGGTCTCTCGCTTATGAAGTTTTTCCCCAACAAGGACATTGCGCTGCTGCTGGCAGACGATGACCCGGTTCCGCGTATCTACCGCTTTATGGAAGGCTCCGATCGCCTGGTTCCGGCATCTGCGTACACCGGCAATCCGGACCTGTTCATCTCGGTGGACGTACCGGTCGTCGAGCGTCTCAATAATTCCGCCGAGGTGCTTCGTCGCTCCAAGCATGTGGTGTGCTTCGATCACCATCCGGCGCGCGAGGAGTTTGCCGAGCTGAGCCTGAGGCGCGTCGAAGCCGCAGCCTGCGCTATGATCATCGACCGCTTCTTGGACAATTGTGGCATTGTCGCACGTGATGGCGTTGCGACCTGTCTGCTGTGTGGCCTGGTCACCGACACCGGCCGTTTTCAGTACCAAAACGCCGATGCCGCTGCGTTCCATGCGGCCTCGCGTCTGGTTGCCCACGGTGCCGATCCGGCGCGTGTGGCACTCGAGGTATATCAGAGCATGCGCGTTGAGTTTTTGCACCTCAAGTCCATCGTTATGGGCCGCATCAAGACGGTGGCCCACGGGCGCGTCGCGTATAGCTACGCGTACCAGAGCGACCTTGAGGCTTGCGGTGTCACCTCGGATGAGTGCGACGGCCTGGTTGACGTGGTGCGCTCGGTGATGGGCGTCGAGGTCTGCCTGTTCCTGAAGGGCATTGAGGGCGATACCAAGGTGCGCGGCAACCTGCGCTCCAAGGGCGACCTCAACGTGTCCGAGATCGCTGCTTCTTTTGGCGGAGGCGGACATCCCGCTGCCGCCGGTTTCTCCAACAACGGAACGATTCTCGAGACGCTCACCGTGGCACTTCCCATGCTCGCCGAGCTGGTAGGGGAGGATCCCGCTTCGGTGACCGTCGAGCTTTAACTTTTTGGATGGTACATGGCTCGTCGTACGCCTTCTCAATTGAATATGCTGCTCGCCGTCGATAAGCCGGTGGGCTGCACGTCCCACGATGTGGTCTCGCAATGCCGGCGCGCCCTCCATGAGCGGCGCGTCGGCCATGCCGGCACGCTCGACCCCATGGCTTCGGGTGTCATGGTGGTGGGTGTAGGCCAAGCCACCCGTCTGCTGGGCATGCTCACGCTCGATACCAAAAGCTACGTCGCCGACATCTCGTTTGGTGCCGAGACCAATACCGATGATGCGGAGGGCGAGGCGGTCCGCACGGTGCCCGTTGCACCCGAGCTGCGCGATCCGGCTTATGCCCGCGAGCGCTTGGTCGCCATGTTGGGCCCGCAGATGCAGGTGCCGCCGGCTTTTTCGGCTATCTCGGTAAATGGCGTTCGCGCCTACAAGTCTGCTCGAGAGGGCAATGCGGTGGACCTACCTCCGCGCCCTGTCGAGGTCTATGCCGCCGACCTGATCGCCGTGGGCGGTGAAGGTGATACATGTGTGTGGACCGTGGCGTTCTCGGTGAGCAAGGGCACCTACATTCGTGCGCTAGCTCGCGACTTGGGCCGCGCCTGTGAGAGCGCCGCGCACATTTCCGCGTTGCGCCGCACGGCCTCCGGTGTTGTTTCCATTGGCGCTTGTCATGCGGTCGAGGAGCTTTCTCCCGAGTCCGCGGCTGGCTTTGCCCTGGATCCCATTGCGGCCCTGGGCGCCACGCGTGTTGACTTGCCGGGCAATCTTGCCGACGACCTGCTCTGCGGCCGACGCATTCCCGTTGAGCGTGCGCTTGCCGATTTCGATTCCTCGAAGGCGCCGTTCGCGCTGGTGCTCGATGGCGGGCTCAAGGCGCTCGCCCGCATTGAGAGTGGCCGCTTTGTCATGGATCACGTGTTTCCGCAGGCAATCGGCGGTGTTCGATGATGTTTTCCGCTCGCGAGCTCGCGCGTATCTTTTTCGCGGGCGAGTCGGACGAGGCTCGCATCGTTACTGCCGATGTGTTTGATGAGTGCGAGCACTTGGGTGCTGCCTCCATCGCCATCGGTGTGTTCGATGGTGTGCACCGTGGACACCAGGAGCTTATTGCGGCGCTCGTCCGTGATGCCCGTGCCCATGGCTGCAAGGCGGTCGTAGTTACCTTCGATCCCGACCCGGACGTTGTCGTGAGCCCTTCACCCGCTCAAAAATTGATGACGACGGCCGACCGTCTGCATGCCCTGGCTCAAATCGGGGTCGATGCAGTGGTGGCCGTTCCCTTTACGCCTGAGGTTGCGGCACTCGACCATGTCGGTTTTCTCGCACTGTTGTCACGCGTGGTCGACATTCGTTCGATTCGCGTTGGCAGCGACTTTAGGCTGGGTCGCGGCGGTGCTTCTGGTGTTGCCGAGATGCGCGTTTGGGGTTCCGAGCGCGGCGTTGACGTGTATGGTCACGACCTGCTTTGCGAGGGCGGTGAGGCCATTTGCGCCACCCGCATTCGTCACGAGCTGGGACAGGGCCATGTGGGGCTTGCTGCTGGGTTACTCGGCCGCCCGTATATGGTGCGTGGCGGTGTTATTCGCGGTCGTCACGAGGGTTCTGGCATGGGCTTTCCCACGGCAAACCTGCAGGTTCCCAGCGGCATTCAGGTGCCTGCCGATGGCGTGTATGAGGGTCTGGTGCTGGTCGATGACACCGTGTGGCCCGCTGCTGTCAACGTCGGCCTGCCGCCAACGTATGCCGACGATGCGGCATCTGCGCATCTCGAAGCCAACTTAATTGGGTATACGGGCGACCTGTACGGCGCTTCCGTTTCGCTGGCGTTTACGCGCTGGCTGCGTCCGTCACGCGTGTTCGATTCCCTGGACGAGTTGATCGCGACCGTCGAGGGTAATATCGATGATATCCGTCATAACTTGGGTGAGCAGGGGGTGAGTATCCGTGATTAGCGATGAGGAGAAAGACCAGGTCCGCGCTGCGTCCGATCTGGTAGCCATCGTGCAGGAAACGGTTGAGCTCAAGCCCCGCGGCCATGAGTTTTGGGGCTGCTGCCCCTTCCATGGCGAAAAGACCCCGTCGTTTCACATTATCCCTGCCACGCAGGTGTGGCACTGCTTTGGATGTGGCGAGGGCGGCGACGTCTTCACCTATATCATGAAGCGCGAGAACCTGAGCTTTCCCGAGTCAATCCGTTATTTAGCCGATCGCGCGGGTATTGAGCTGCACGACACCGGAGACCGCCGCGAGCGTGGTACTAAGCGTGCCCGAATCTATGTTCTGTGCGCCGAGACCGCCCAGTTCTACCACACCATGCTTATGCGCGGTAAGGACGGCCGTCCACGTGAGTACTTCGCCAGCCGCGGCATGGGTGGCGACGTCTGCCGCCGCTACTGCCTGGGCTTTGCACCGGGTCGTAACATGCTGGTGGCTCATCTGTCGCAGGCGGGCTTTACTCCGCAGGAGATGATCGACGCCAACGTGGCTGTGAGCCGCGGGCGCGGGCAGCTTGCCGACCGCTTCTACGACCGCGTGATGTTTCCCATTTTTGATGAGCAGGGGCATAACATCGCCTTTGGCGGTCGCATCATGGGAGACGGCCAACCTAAGTACCTCAACACCGCCGAGACGAGCGTGTTTCATAAAAAGCGAAACCTCTACGGCTTTAATTGGGCCAAGGAGTTTATCGTCGCGCAGGATACCGCTATCGTGGTAGAGGGCTATACCGACTGCATCGCCTGTTGGGAGGCGGGGATTAAAAACGTCGTCGCCACGCTGGGCACTGCGCTCACGGAGCATCACGTCAAGACGCTCACCCGCTTTGCCAAGCGCATCGTGTATATGTTTGACGGCGATGCCGCGGGCCAGAAGGCCGCCCGTCGCGCGATACAGTTTATCGAGCAGGATTCGATGGACCTGCGCTGCGTGGTGCTGCCCGACGGCAACGATCCCATGGAGTTCATCACGGCGCACGGCGGAAAGGAGCTGCAGGCGCGCATCGACGCCGCCGAGCCGCTCATGGACTTCGTGTACCGTTCGCTGCAGGAAGCGAGCGACATCACCACGCCGGGCGGTCGCGCCAAGGCGCTGGAAGATGCGCTGACGCTTATCTATCCGCTGCGCGATAGCTATATGATCGACACGTACTTTATCCAGATTGCCGATCTGCTGGGTTTGGATTTGGAGACGGTGCGCGCGAGTTCGGGTCGCGTGTTTCGCGATGTCGCCAAGCGCGAAGATGCGGAACGACGTCGTGAGCAGAATTATGAACGCCAGCGGGCGCAAGCCGAGCGATCTGGTAGCGCGGGCGGTCGGTCGTCTGGTTTGCAAGGGACATCTCGTGGTGCTTGGGCGTCGGGCGCGACGCCGGCAGTAGCGGCGCCGGTCGAGGAAGAGCCGTACGACTATGTCCCGCTCGATGCTTACGGTGCCGCTCCTGTGGAGGTCGTCGACGACCTGCCGCCGATCGACGTGCCTGATGGTATGGGCTCTGCGCCCGCCGGTGCTCCGGTAGACGCCTCGTTCCCTATGGTTTTGACCGATCTAGAGCGCAAGTCCTTGGCAGGGGAGCGCGAGCTGCTGACCATGCTCACGAGCTACCCCGACCTGTTCCGCACGTATGCTGACCGCATCTGCTCCATCGAGTGGGTCGACCCGCGCCACGAGTCCATCGCGTGGGCCGTGCTGGCAACGCCGCCGGGTACCGATCCTGCGACCTGCATGGATGCGGCGCGCTCGGTGTGTCCCGAGGCGGCAACGCTTGTGAGTGCCGGGCGCATCTCCGCGACGAGCAAACACCCTACCGAGACGAACATCGTATTCATGCTCGATACGCTCGAGCTCTACACCATTAAGCGCCGCATGCGTGCCGCACAGGCCAAGCTGCGCCAGGATCGATCGCTCGATGATGAGGCCCGCCGCGCGCTGACCGTGCAGGCCGCGCAGGATTCGCAGCGTCAACGTGAGCTGCAAAAGTCTATCGGCGGCGTGGCGGACCCGTTCCGTTTGATCGGTTTGGAGACCGCGGGCACCGAACAGGCCTAGATGTTGTGGTCAACCAGCGTATTCTCGCCTATATCCAGTTCTCTTTTTGGGTATAGACGTCTATGTGTGTGCTAAAGTATTGAGTCCTGTGGACTATGAAGGGAGAATCTGTGCCAAAAAAGACTGAGAGCACGGGTACTGGGCTGGAATCCTGCGTTGCAAAGCTCATGGGCAACGGCTCAAACAGGACTTCGGTAACCGAGGACGAGATTCAGGTCGCCCTGAAGGATATCGATGTTTCTGACGAGCAGCTCACCGCGGTGTATTCCGCGCTGCGCAACAGCGGCATCCAGATTATCTCCGCGAGCGGTAACGACGACGCCCCCATGGACGTCGACGATGACGATAACGATACCGATACCGACGATTTCGATGACGACGACGAGCACGATTCCGGCTCGCTCGACGATCATGAGCTCAAGATGGCCCGTCAGGCCGACGCCGAGATGGGTTCTTCCAAGAGCAAGAAGAAGCGCACCGTGCGCACGTCCCGTTCACGCTCCCGCGTGCGTGGCATCGATGCCTCCACGGTGATGCTGACTGGCGATCCGGTTCGTATGTACCTCAAGGAGATCGGCAAGGTCGACCTGCTTACCGCCTCCGAAGAAGTCGATCTGGCCATGAAGATCGAGGCCGGTCTCGAGGCCACCGAGAAGCTCGAGGCTGCCGAGGCGGGCGAGCTTGAGCTCACGCGTGCCGAGATGCGTCGTCTTACGCGCATTGAGAACGTGGGCCTCGAAGCCAAGCAGGCACTCATCAGCGCAAACCTGCGTTTGGTCGTCTCCATCGCCAAGCGCTATGTCGGTCGCGGTATGCTGTTCCTGGACCTGATCCAGGAGGGCAACCTCGGTCTGATCCGCGCCGTCGAGAAGTTCGACTACCAGAAGGGTTTTAAGTTCTCCACGTACGCCACGTGGTGGATCCGTCAGGCCATCACGCGCGCTATCGCCGACCAGGCCCGTACCATCCGTATTCCCGTGCACATGGTCGAGACCATCAACAAACTCGTCCGCGTGCAGCGGCAGCTTCTCCAGGACCTGGGTCGCGACCCGACCCCCGAGGAGATCGGTGCCGAGATGGACATGAGTGCCGACCGCGTCCGCGAGATCCAGAAGATTTCGCAGGAGCCCGTGTCGCTCGAGACTCCCATCGGCGAGGAAGAGGATTCCCAACTGGGCGACTTCATCGAGGACTCCCAGGCCATCGTTCCGCCCGATGCGGCCAGCTTCTCCATGCTGCAGGAGCAGCTCACTCAGGTGCTCGATTCGCTTGCCGATCGTGAGCGCAAGGTTATCGAGCTGCGCTTTGGCCTTGTCGACGGACATCCCCGCACGCTCGAGGAAGTCGGCCGCGAGTTTGGTGTCACGCGCGAGCGTATCCGCCAGATCGAGTCCAAGACCCTGGCCAAGCTCCGCCACCCGAGCCGCTCGAGCAAGCTCAAGGACTACATTGAGTCTTAGTAGTCACGGCGTTTCCGTTCCGGCAGTTAGGGACGTTCCTTTTTTGCCGGCACTTTGGGACACTCCTTGCCGCAACGGTTGGGTCGGAAAATTTCTTAAAAAAGTTCTTGCCCTGAGCTGATTCGTCCGTATAATAAACTTCGTTGCTTGAGAGCACGCACCTATTCCTCGGTAGCTCAATGGTAGAGCACGCGGCTGTTAACCGCGCTGTTGTAGGTTCGAGTCCTACCCGGGGAGCCAGGTTGTAAAACCCGTCGCTTATGCGGCGGGTTTTTTCATACCGCGATCGCCTGGCGCGAACGTTACCATATCAACATTTCGTGTCGAGGATGTAATCCCGCGACCCACCACCTCAACATGGCGCGCTCGTTGTAGAATATTGCAATGATTGCTCCCACGAGATGGTGCCGCGAGCACCAGATAAGGAGATTCTTGTGTCTGAGACCATTAACGGCAGCCTGAGCGTCTCGAACGACGTTATTGCCGATATTGCCGGTTATGCCGCGATGACGTGCTATGGCGTTGTCGGTATGGCCGAGCAGCTCCAGGGCGCCGAGAGCGTGCGCCTGCTTGCCGGTCAGCGCCTCCGCAAGGGCGTGCTTGTCTCCGCCGACGAGAACGGCCTCACGGTCGACCTTCACGTCGTGCTCGAGAACGGCGTCAACATGAAGTCCGTCTGCCACAATCTTTCGAGCTCCGTTGCCTTCACTCTGCAGGAGGTCGCCCAGATCGATCCCGCCAGCCTTAAGATCGGCATTCACATCGACGCGCTCAAGAGCCGTCTGAACTAGCATCCGAAAACGGAGATTCAAATACCCATGATTGCAAAGACCATTCGCACCTGTTTTCCGATCGCTGCGGCTGCTGTTTCCGACAAGGCCGAGGAGATCAACAAGCTCAACGTCTTCCCCGTACCCGACGGCGACACCGGTACCAACATGTCGCTCACACTCGCCTCGGTGACCAAGGAGCTTTCCGCCCTTCCTGCTGACGCCGACATGGAGGCCATCGCCGGCGCCATCACTCACGGCTCCCTGATGGGTGCCCGTGGCAACTCCGGCGTCATCACCTCGCAGATTCTGCGTGGTGTGGCCGAGGGCCTTGTCTCTGCCGATGAGCCCATCACGTCCGCCAACATCGCCTATGCCTTCCGCCGAGCCGTCAAGGTTGCCTTCCAGGCAGTGCGTAAGCCCATCGAGGGTACGATCCTCACGGTGTTGCGCGACGTCTCGACCAAGGCAGACGAGTGCGAGAAGAAGAAGTTCTCGGCCGAGGAAGCGCTCGACGCCATCGTCGTCGAGGCCTATCAGTCCGTCGCCCGTACGCCCGACCTGCTGCCTGTTCTGAAGGAGAACGGCGTGGTCGACTCCGGCGCCTTTGGATTTGCCATTTTCCTTGAGAACTTTGTTGCCGCCGCGCTTGGTCGCAGCACCGTTGTCGAGGATTTCTCCGCCATGTTTGACTCCGCTGGCTCTGCCCGCGACGCGGCCCTCGACCGCGTTGAGATCGAGGCCAACGACGACTGGGAGGGCTCGGAGTTTCGTTACTGCAACGAGTTCCTCTTTAAGGCCGATGCCCCGTTTGATGAGGACGAATGCCTTAAGTTCCTGGGCTCCATGGGCGACTGCGAGCTGCTCGTGGGTGCTTACCCCGATTACAAGATTCACGTGCACTCCAACACCCCCAACCTGGTGCTCGAGCACATGCTGCAGCTTGGTCAGATCTATGAGGTCTTTATCCACAACATGGAGATGGAGGCCCACGACCGTACCGCCAAGATCCATGAGGATCAGGAGAAGGCCGCCGAGCCCGCCAAGGCGCTGGGCTTTGTCGCTGTTGCCGCCGGTTCCGGCGAGGCCGATATCCTCAAGTCCCTCGGCGTCGACGTGATCGTGTCGGGTGGTCAGACTATGAACCCCTCGACTGCAGACCTGCTGGGCGCCGTCGACCAGGTCAACGCGACCTCGGTCATCATCCTGCCCAATAACGGTAACATCCGCATGGCCGCCGAGGCTGCCGCTTCTGCCTGCACCGACAAAAAGGTTGCCGTCGTTCCCACCAAGACCGTTCCGCAGGCCTTCTCCGCGCTGTTCGCGGTCCTGCCCGATTCCGAGCTCGAGGACGCCGTCGCCGCTATGGTCGACGCCATCAGCGAAGTCCGCGATGGCGAGGTCACCCGCGCTGTGCGCGACTCCAGCGCCTCCGACGGCTCGCCGATTCACTCCGGTGACGTTATGGGTATCATTGCCGGTTCCATTGACGTGGTCGGCTCCGATGTGAAGCAGGTCACGCTCGATTGCATCAACCGCATGCAGGAGGAAGAGGAGGGTGACGCGCTGACGATTCTGGCCGGCGAGGAGCTGTCCGATGAAGCCTTCCAGGAGATCGTCGACGCCATTGAGGAGGCTCAGCCCGATCTGGAGATTGACGCCCATCGTGGCGAGCAGCCGCTCTATCCCGTGATCTTCTCGATCGAGTAGGCAACTGCCCATGTCCGAGCTGTGCTCCGTGCCGCGCGTCTCGGAGCGCTTTGCCCAGAGCAATGCGCTCGACGAGGATATCGCGCGACTCAAATATGTTTCGGGTAAACGTGAGGAGGCCCTTCGCCGTCTGGGAATTCGGACGGTGGGGGACCTCCTTCTCCATATCCCTCATCGATACCTCGACTTTACCCGCTCGTGGTCCATCGAGATGGCGCCCATCGGTACCGTGTGCACCATCATCGCCACGGTTGACCGTATCGTCCAAAAGCAGCCGCGTCCGCGCATGCAGGTGACCGAGGTCTCGCTCGTTGACGAGACGGGCGTGCTGCAGGTCGCCTTTTTCCGCCAGCCCTGGATTGCCCAGCAGCTTAAGCAGGGCGACCGCCTGGCCGTGATGGGCAAGGTCGAGTTTGCCTATGGTTTTAAGCAGATGGCCTCTCCGCCTTTCGAAAAGCTCGAGGACGGGCGTGCCGCGGGCACGATCCTGCCGGTCCATTATGTGAGCGATGGGGTGAGCCAGGCATGGATGCGCCGCATTGTAAGCGGCGCGCTCGAGGTTGTCGGCAATCCCTTTGATCCCATTCCGGCACCGCTGCGCGCAAAGCGGAAGCTCATGAGCAATGCCCGTGCTTTGCACTCGATCCACTTTCCCTCGAGCATGGCTGAGCGCGATATCGCGCGCGCACGGCTTGCCTACGAGGAGTGCCTCTACCTGCAGCTGGCGCTGCGCCTGCGCAACGACGGCGGCCTGGTCGATGTGGTGCCCTATGCCCATACCGCGGGCGATCACCTGGCCGCGCTCAAGCAGGCCCTGCCGTTTTCGCTGAGCGACGAGCAGGAAGCCGCGTTCCAGGATATCCTGCGCGATATGTGTGATGGCGGGCGCGTGATGAACCGCCTGCTGCTGGGTGATGTCGGTACCGGTAAGACCGCCGTCGCCGCCTGCGCACTGGCTGTCGCGGCCGATTCGGGCACCCAGGCCTGCGTTATGGCGCCCACGGGCGTGCTGGCGCGCCAATATGCCGATAAGACTGGCCCTCTGCTCTCGCAGGCCGGCATGTCCTGGGCGCTTCTGACGGGTGCCACGCCGACCGCAGAGCGCGAGCGCATCCATGCACAGCTGGAATCGGGCGAGCTTGACGTGCTCTTTGGCACCCACGCGGTGCTTTCGGATGACGTTGCGTTCAAGCACCTGTCGCTCGTGGTCATCGATGAGCAGCACCGGTTTGGCGTCGGCCAACGCAACGCCCTGCGCGCGAAGGGCCCCGGTGCCGATCTGCTCGTAATGACGGCAACGCCCATCCCGCGTACGCTGGCGCTTTCGGTCTATGGCGATCTGGACACGAGCATCATCCGCCATCGGCCCGTCCCTGGCGCTGGCGTGACGACACGCGTGCTGACCGAGTCGAGCCGTGACCTCGCCTATGGCGCCATCCGTGAGGCGCACGAAAAGGGCCAGCAGGCTTACGTGATCTGCCCGCTCGTGGAGCCGAGTGACTCGGCCGATGAGCTGGAGGACGTGCCCGGTATCGCCCGCGACGACGAGGGCCGCGTGACGGTCCCCGTGCCGCTGCACGATACGGCAACCGAGCTCGACCGATTGCGTCTTGCGTTGCCTGGGCTTACCGTCGAGCGCCTTCACGGCCGCATGCCGGCGGGGGAGAAGGATCGGGTCATCGATGCCTTCAAGCGTGGCGAGATCGACGTGCTCGTCTCGACTACGGTGGTCGAGGTGGGCGTCGACGTGCCCAATGCCACCGTCATGGTTATCGAGAACGGCGAGCGCTTTGGTTTGGCTGCCCTGCACCAGCTGCGCGGTCGCGTGGGCCGTGGCAGCGTGTCGGGCACGTGCCTGGTCATGACGCACTCCAAGGGCAACGGCGGCGCGTCGGCAGCACAAGATCGCCTACAATCGCTCGAGAAGACCTCGGATGGCTTTACGCTCGCCCAGATGGACCTGCGTCTGCGCCACGAGGGCGAGATCCTGGGGTACCGTCAACATGGCGGTGTGACCCTGCGCTTTGTCGACCTGGATGCCGACGAGGAGCTGATCGAGTGGGCCCATTTGGACGCGGTCGAGCTCTTGCGGTATGCTTGCACCCTTGACTCCGTGGCGACGCGCCCCCTGCGCGATGCGGTCGCCATGCGATATCGACACATTTTTAAGGAGGTCAGCGGAGGATGAGAATCATCGGCGGCGAATGGCGCGGTCGTAAGATCGAGGAGCCCCGTGGTCGCGATGTCACCCGCCCCACGACTGATCGCGTACGCGAGGCGTGCGCATCTATGGTCATGTCGGCATTCGACTTCGATTTGGACGAGGTCCGTGTGCTGGACGCCTTTGGCGGCTCCGGTGCCTTAGGGTTAGAGATGCTCTCTCGTGGGGCCCGCTCGCTCACGACGTTTGAGATCGATCGCAACGCCGCGCGGCTCATTACCAAGAATATCGAGTCGCTCTGCTGTGACCGTGCGCGTTGGCGCGTGGTAGCGGGCGACATGCTGGCGAGTGCTTCGCGCGGTCGTGTGCCGGGCGGCCCCTTTGATCTGGTCCTGCTCGACCCACCATATGCTTTTGGTGCCGAGCCGGTCGAGGAGCTGCTGCAGAACCTGGCTCAGCAGGGTCTGCTTGCATCTGGTGCTTATGCCCTGTTTGAGCATGCCGCTGCCGATGCGGGCGCGCATCCGGCAGGTTTTGAGACCGTGCGTGAGAAGCGTTATGGCATCACCTCGGTCGATCTGCTTCGTTGGGTCGGCGATGACGATGGTGAGGGTGATAACGCCGGCACCGATGCTGACAACAACGATGCCACGACGTTTCAGGAGGACGCCCATGAGTGACACCATTAACCGCGTCATCGTTCCGGGCACCTTCGACCCCATTACGTTTGGCCATATCGATGTAATCCGCCGCGCCCGCCGCATCTTTCCCAGCGTGATCGTCGCTGTTGCCGAGTCGCAGGGTAAAAACGGTGTGGGCACGACGTTTATGCTCGATGAGCGCGTGGCGCTGGCCCGCGAGGCGCTCGGCGATATCGACGGCGTCGAGGTCCTGCCCTTCACCGGCCTCTTGGTCGACTTCGCTCGTGAGCAGGGGGCGGGGGCCGTGGTCAAGGGCCTGCGCGCCATGACCGACTTTGAGTACGAGCTGCAGCAGGCAGATCTCAACTATCGCTTGGATAACGAGCTGGAGTCCATCTTTGTCATGAGTGCGCCGCAGTACGGCTACATCTCGAGCTCGGTCGTTCGCCAGATCGCCTCACTCGGCAGCGATGTATCGACGTTTGTCCCGCCCAACGTGGTCGAAGCGCTCAGACTTCGCTTTTCGTGACGTTTCTTATTGCCTGGTGGCATGTGGTAAACTAGCACGATGATATGTTACCTATGAAAGGAGACCGGATGCCGGGCGAGAATTTTCCTGGCGATAGGATCGTCAGCTTGGTCGATGAGCTCGAAGGGCTGATCGAGGAAGCCAAGCCGCCTTTCGGCAAGAACGCTCAGTTCAAGGTCATCGACGCCGATGTGTTCTTCAACATCCTCGACGAGATCCGCATGAGCTATCCCGAGGAGTGGCAGAAGTCCCGCCGTATCCTTAAGGAGCGCGAGGAGCTTATGGCTTCCGCTGCCGCTCAGGCCGATTCCATCATCGCCGACGCTCAGCAGCAGGCTCTTACCATTGCCGGTGAGCAGGAGATCGTCCGCTTAGCGCAGCAGCAGGCCGACGACATCCGTGATCGTGCCCAGCAGTACGAGCGCGAGACGCGTTATGCTGCCGAGGACTACGCAGAGCAGGTCTTTACGCACCTGGAGGAGAACCTCAAGAGCCTGACCGGCACCGTTACTCGTTGCCGTCAGCAGCTTAACGAGGGTGCCGCCCAACAGAATGGTCAGTGGTAATGGCTGAGTTCCCGAGCGTTACCGTCGATCTATCTGAGCAGCTCGAGTTCCCTGGAGATTCGTATCCGCTGACCGGTAAGGTCGATGTCGCCACCTACACGGTGGGCGAGAAGGAGTACCAGCTACAGGACGGCATCGACTACGACGTTGTCTTTACCAACGCCGGTACCGGTGTCTTGCTCACGGGCATGGTCCGCGCGCACGCCACCGGCGAGTGCGACCGTTGCCTGGAGCCCGCTTCGTTTGATATCGCCGGCGAGATCGAGGAGTTCTACCTCTTTGAGGAGCCCGAGGACCCCGAGGCCTACGAGGACGGCTACGAGCTCCTGGGTGAGGACCGCATCGTCGATCTGGGTGAGCCCATCAATGACGCGGTCGTCATGGACACGCCGTTTGTGGTGCTCTGCAAGCCCGATTGCCACGGTCTGTGCCCCACTTGCGGTTGCAATCTCAACGTCGAGCAATGCGATTGCGCCGCCCAGACGGAGGCCGAATGGGCCGCTGCCACGGAAAATCCATTTGCAGCATTGAAGAATCTCAAGCTTGACGAGTAAAACTGTGGTAGTATCGCTACTTGCGCGTAATCGCCACACTGGATAGTTCATAAGGAAGGTCACTATGCCCGTACCTAAACAAAAGCAGGGTCGTATCCGCACTCACACCCGTCGTTCCGCCAACATGAAGATCTCGGCTGCGGCTCAGTCCACGTGCCCCCGTTGCGGCGCCGTCAAGCTCCCGCACCACGTGTGCCCCAGCTGCGGTTTCTACAAGGACCGCGAGGTTATCGTTACCGAGTAACGGTATACTCTGGATGCGATGCCGTTCCAAATGGAACCACAATGGCCGGCTCAATGAGTCGGCCATTTTTGTATAAGGAGCATGTATATGAGTAACGTTCGCGTTTGTGTAGACGTTGTGGGCGGAGACGAGAAACCTCAGGTTGTTCTCGATGGTATCGAGGCTGCGCTTGCCGCCGATCCCGATATCGAGGTCTTGGCAGCTGGCCCCGCCGAAATCGTCAATCCCTTTGCAGCTTCCCATGCACGTGTTGAGGCCCTTGAGGCACCCGACGTTATCGCCATGGATGACGATCCCATTCGCGCCGTGATGACCAAACGCAAGTCTTCGATCGTGCTGTCGTGCCGTGCCATCAAGAAGGGAAATGCGGACGCGTTCTTCTCTGCCGGCTCGACCGGTGCCATGACCGCCGCCGCCACCGCCTATGTGACGCCGTTTAGGTATCAGGCCGAAGGCAAGAAGCAGCCGGTGCGCCCCTGTCTGACCAATGCGCTGCCCAATCGCGCCGGCGGTCTGACGGTGCTGTGCGATATGGGCGCCAACCCCGATGTCGAGGTCGATGACATGGTGCGTTTTGCTCAGATGGGTAGCGCCTATGCCCGCGTCGTCCTGGGCATTGAGCATCCCCGCGTGGGCCTGCTTGCTAACGGCACCGAGGACGAGAAGGGCTCCAACTTTACCAAGGCGTGCTTCCCGGCCATGAAAGCCGTCGTTCCCGGCTTTGTTGGTAACTGCGAGGGCACCGATCTTACGTCGGGCAATTTTGACGTCGTGGTCGCCGACGGCATGTCGGGCAACATCGCGCTCAAGGCCACTGAGGGCGCTGCTAAGTTTTTGCTGCAGGAACTCAAGGGCGTCTTTATGTCTTCACTTGGCACCAAGATCGCCGCGCTGCTTATTAAAAAGCAGATGCGCGAGATCAAGGCTAAGCTCTCTGGCGACGCCAAGGGCGGCGCGATTCTTTTGGGCCTGCGCGGCGTGGTTCTGATCGGCCACGGCGCCACGTCGGTCGAAGCTGTCAAAAACGGTACGCTCGCGGCGGCCGAAGCCGTGCGCGCCGGGCTGGTCGAGAATGTCGCCAACTCTATGGACGGTATCGTTTTATAAGAGCGAGTTAGAGCGCTGTTATGCGCCTCGGGGCGTGCGTCGTGGGGTAGAATCAGAACCGTGTCTTGGTACCGCCCGGGCGGTACCATTCTTTTGGTATTCATGCACTATGAGAGGAAGCGCTATGGACCGCTCCGAAATCTTCGACAAGATCGCCGAGGTCGCTGCTGACGTTCTGGGCGTCGATGTTGCCGAAATTAGCGATGAGACCACCTTTGACGACCTCGATGCCAACTCGCTCGAGCGCCTGCAGCTGGTTACGGCTATCGAGGACGAGTTCAACCTCGAGATCGATGACGAGACTCTGCTTTCGCTCAACTCTGTCGCCGACGCCGTCGACGCGATCGAAAACGCCAGGGAGGCCTAGGTCTTGGCTTTGTCTGAACGACTTACGCGCGCCCAGGAAATTCTGGGCCATGAGTTCAATAATAAGGTGCTGCTGCGCGCGGCGCTTACGCATCCCTCGGCAGTCGAGGGCCAGCCGGTTTCTGCCAGCTATGAGCGCCTTGAGTTCTTGGGCGATTCCATTTTGGGCGCCGTGGTCGCACGCTCCCTGTTTGAGTCCTATCCGGAGTTTGACGAGGGCAAGCTCACGCGCCTGAAGGTGTCGCTTGTCTCGGGCGCCACGCTGTCCGAGGTTTCTAACGAGCTGGGCATCGACGATATCATCATCTTTGGTGCCTCCGAGACCGGTACGGGTGCGCGCGGCCTGCATTCGGCGCTCGAGAACGTCTACGAGTCGCTCGTGGGCGCGCTGTACCTGGATGCCGGCTGGGATGCGGCGGCGGAGTTCATCCACCGTACGCTTAAGCCGCACCTGGCTTCCGAGCGTGCCGAGCACCCTGCGAACCCCAAGTCGTTCTTGCAGGAGTGCGTGCAAGCCGACGGTCACGAACCCCCGGCGTATAAGCTCGTTGGCTCCGAGGGCCCGGCGCATGCGCCCACCTTTACCGCCGTGGTGTTGATCGATGGTATTCGCCAGGGTCGCGGCTCCGGCTCCTCAAAGAAGGAAGCCGAGGGGGCCGCTGCACTCGAGGCACTTGACCGCATGGGCTACACCACTAACGGCGTGATTCTCAACAAGAAGCCTGTGTAAGCGAGGAACCGTGTATCTCAAGTCCCTCACGCTCAAAGGGTTCAAGTCGTTTGCCGACCGCGCCCATATGACGTTTGAGCCGGGCCTGACCGTCATCGTCGGTCCCAACGGCTCGGGAAAATCGAACATCTCCGACTCCATCCTGTGGGTTCTGGGCGAGCAGAGCGCCAAGCAGCTGCGCGGCCAGGCCATGGAGGATGTCATCTTCTCGGGCTCGTCGGCTCGCAAGCCGGTGGGTGTCGCCGAGGTCACGCTGGTGCTCGATAACTCGGACCATGTGCTACCCGTCGATTTTGACGAGGTCGCCATCACCCGTCGCATGTATCGCTCGGGCGAAAGCGAGTACCTCATCAACTCGAGTCCGTGCCGCCTGATGGACATTCAGGACATCCTGCACGATTCGGGCCTGGGTAAGGATACGCATTCCATCATCAGCCAGGGCAAGCTCGACGCCATTTTGCAGAGCCGCCCCGAGGAGCGCCGTGCCCTCATCGAGGAGGCCGCCGGCATCTCCAAGCACAAGCGCCGCAAGGAGCGTGCGCTCAAAAAGATCAAGTCGATGGACGAGCACCTGACGCGTGCCCGCGACATCAATAAGGAAATCGCCCGTCAACTGCGACCGCTGGAGCGTCAGGTCGATCGCGCGCGCAAGTACAAAGAGCTGTCCTCGCGCGCGAATGAGCTTACGCAGATGCTGGCTGTCGACGAGCTGCGTTCGCTGCAGTCGCAGTGGAACGACTTGGAGAGCCGCTCCAAGGAAGGTGCCGCCGAGCTGGAGCTTGCGCAGTACCGCATGGGCGAAAAGGAGCGCGAGCTCGAGAAGCTCCAGGTTATGCTCGAGGAAAAGGGCCTGTTTGTGGGCGATCTGGGCGAGCAGCGCCGCCATATGCAAGACGTGGTCGGCCGCATTAACTCCGATATGCGCCTGCTCGAGGAAAAGGGCCACAACATGGTGTCGCGCCTGTCCGACATGCGCGGCCAGATTTCGAGCTCCGAGCATCAGCGTCGTCGCGTGGTCGAGGAGCTCGAGGACGCGCGTGCGCAGCTTGAGGAAGTGACTGGTGCGCACATGCAGGCCCAGGAGGACGTTGACGCCGCTGGTCCTGCTGCCGCCGAGCTCCACGAGCGCCGCGTGGCGCTCGACAATCAGATTTCGCAGCTTACGCGTGAGCAACGCGATGTGCAGCGCGTGGCCGATAACGCCGCGCTCGAGCTCGCTAAGGTGAAGGATTCCTTGAGCAATGCCGAGGTCGAGGACAACATGTACGCCTCGCGCCTGGAGCAGATCGATGAACAGCTCGAGGAGGTCACGGCTTCGCTCGAGAGCCGTCGCGACCGCGCCGAGGAGCTTGAGTGCGCTCTTGAGGAAGCGCGCCAGGCTCAGGTCGATGCGCGTGAAGCCACCGAGACGGCACGCGCGGCCCTGAAGGACCTGCGTGCCCGCGAGAGCGAGGCGCGCAACAAGTTATCCGAGGTGCGCTCGGAGCTTGCCAGCCAAAAGAAACTCGATGCCCGCATGGGCGACAGCTCGCCGCTCGTGAGTCGCCTGGTGGGTGCGCTGGGCGACGATATCTCGGGTCGTCTGGGCGACGTGCTCGAGGCCCCGCGTGAGCTTGAGGGCCTGGTTGAGCAATTGCTCGCCGGCGATATCGATGCGCTGCTGTTCGACGATACGTCCGCGCTTGAGCGTGCCGGTCGTGCGGCCCTGGACCAGAAGAAGGCCTCGGGCGAGGCGCTGCTGGTAGCGCGCGGCGTGAGCGGCTCTACCGCCGCTGAGGGCGCCTCCGGTACCCGTCTGGTCGATCGTCTGTCCGTGCGCGCAGGCTACGGTCCCGTCGTTGAGGCGCTGCTCGGCGGCTATTACGTCGTGGACGATCTTGCTGCTGCGCTGTCGGCACCGGTCGTTGACGGCGTGACTTACGTGACCCCCGATGGCGCCCGCGTTGCCTGCGGCGGCTTGGTGCGCGTGGGTCTCGATGCCGGTGAGGCATCGGGTGCCTTGGAGCGCAAGCGCCGCATTCGTGAGCTCGAGGGCTTGGAGCCCGATCTGGCTACCGTGTTTGAGCATGTTTCTGATCAGGTCGTCGAGGCCAATGCGGCCGTTGAGGAAGCGCGTGCCGCCGAGGGCGATGTCGCCGGAGAGATTGCCCGCCTTGAGGGCGAGCGCCGCTCCCTGTTGTCCGAGATCGGCCGTCTGGAGCAAAGCGCCGACAATGCCGAGATCGAGCGCGTGCGTATCTCCAAGCGCCGTGAGCAGGCCGCAGAGGCCGTTCGTGCTGCGCGCCCGCGCGTGGACGAGCTCACTCGTTCGCGTGACGAGGCTCGTGCGCATGCGAACGACCTAGGTCTCCAGATTGCCGAGGCCAACGATGAGCTCGACCGTGTGCGCCGCGATGACTCCGAGGCCGCCGGTAAGCTCGCCGATGCCAAGGTGCGTCTGGCCCAGACGAGCGAGCGCCTGCGTTCGCTGAAGGGCCGCGTGCCCGACCTGGAGCATCGTCTTGAGGGCATCGACCGTCGTATCCGCGGAACACGCCAGGCTTCGCGCTCGCTCGAGCTGCTGCGCCTGCGCGTCGACCCCATGTACGAACGCTATTCTGCCCTGTTGGAACGCGCGTCGGATTGGGCAGCGCGCCTGCGTGACCAGGCCTCTCTGGAAGAGGCAGACTCCGCTTCGCTCAAGAAGACCATCGAGGATGCCAAGGCAGAGGTTGCCCGCGCTAAGGAGCGGGTCGATACCGCCACCGCCACGCAGAATGAGTTTAAGGTCGCGCGTGGCAAGCTCGAGGTGCAGGTAGAGGCCGCCATTAAGGCCATTACCGCCGATGGCACCACGGTACTCGAGGAAGCGCTCATGCTTCCCGCGCCCACGGACCGCGATGCCGCCGAGCGCGAGCTCAACCAGCTTGTGCGCCAGATCAACAACCTGGGCCCTGTGAACCAAGTTGCCATGGAGGAGTACGAGCAGCTCAAGCGCCGCGCCGACTACATCGAGGAGCAGCTGGCCGATCTGGAGAGCGCGCGCAAGGCGCTCACCAAGATCACGGTGGCGATCGACCGCAAGATGCGCAAGGCGTTCCTGGTGACGTTTGAGAAGGTCGACGCGAACTTCCGCGAGATCTTCGCCATGCTCTTCCCGGGCGGTCAGGCTTATCTGGAGATGACCGATCCCGAGCATCCGGCCGAGACGGGCATTGAGGTCGTGGCGCAGCCGCGCGGCAAGCGCATCACCAAGATGATGCTCATGTCGGGCGGCGAGAAGAGTCTGACGGCGCTCGCCCTGCTCTTTGCCGTGTACCGCACGCGCACGGTGCCGTTCTATGTGCTGGACGAGGTTGAGGCGGCGCTTGATGACGCCAACCTGTCCAAGCTCATCGGCGCCCTCGATGTGCTGCGTTCCGATACGCAGCTCTTGGTTATTTCGCATCAGCGCCGTACCATGGAGGACGCTGACGTTCTCTATGGCGTCTCGATGCAAGCCGACGGCGTCAGCCGCGTCGTCTCGCAAAAACTCGATCGCGAAACCGGAAAGGTCGTGAATGCATAATGGGATTATTTGACGCTCTCTCGCGCGGACTTGAGCGCAGCCGCGAGGCACTCAACGAGGTCTTCTACTTTGGCGGCGAGGTTGACGAGGACTTTTGGGAGGACCTTGAGGACACCCTCGTTATGGGTGACATGGGTGCCGAGGTCGCCATTCAGGTCTCCGATGACCTGCGCGATGCCGCGGCAAAGAAGAACCTCAAGACCGCTCCGCAGCTTCGCCGTGCCCTGGCCGAGCAGCTCGAGCAGCACTTTGTGCCCATCGAGCGCGATCCGTTTTCCGATACGCCGAGCTGCGTGCTGTTTGTGGGCATTAACGGTGCCGGCAAGACCACGACGGTCGGTAAGATCGCGAGCGCCATGGCCGCCCGCGGCAAGAACGTCGTGATCGGTTCGGCCGATACCTTCCGCGCCGCCGCCATCGAGCAGCTCGATGTGTGGGGCCAGCGCGCCGGCGTCCCCGTCATCAAGCGCGACCGCGGCTCCGATCCGGCGAGCGTGTGCTATGACGTGCTCGACGAGGCCGATAAGCGCGGCAGCGACCTGGTGCTGATCGATACCGCCGGCCGTCTGCACACGAGCCCCGAGCTCATGCGCGAGCTTGCCAAGGTGGTCAACGTGACGCGTAAGCGCGCTGCCAATATGGCCGCCGGTCCTATGCCCGTCTCGGTCGTGCTCGTGATCGATGCTGCCACCGGTCAGAACGGTCTGAACCAGGCGCTCGAGTTTAACGAGGCGCTGGGTCTGGACGGTATTATCATGACGAAGCTCGACGGCACGGCAAAGGGCGGTATCGCCATGGCCGTGGCTGAGAAGCTCAAGCTCCCGATCCTGCGCATCGGCGTGGGTGAGCAGGTCGATGACCTGCAGGAGTTCAATGCCAAAGATTTCTGCCGCGCCCTGGTGGGCGAGTCCAATTAAGGAGTGACTAGTGTTTGATTCCCTGAGCGATCGCCTCAACGACACATTTGACCGCCTGCGCGGCAAGGGCAAGCTGACCGAGGCCGATATCACCTCGGCCATGCGCGACATCCGTATGGCGCTGCTCGAGGCCGACGTCAACTTTAAGGTCGTCAAGGAGTTCGTCGCCAAGACCAAGGAGCGCTGCATGACCGCAGAGGTCATGGAGTCGCTGTCGCCGGCGCAAAACGTCGTCAAGATCGTGCTCGACGAGCTCACCGAGATGCTCGGCTCCACCGAGAGCAAGCTCGTCTTTAGCAACCGTATTCCCAACGTCATTATGCTTGTGGGCCTGCAAGGCTCCGGTAAGACCACGGCGGCTGTTAAGCTGGCCTACCTGCTCAAGAAGCAGGGCCGCTCGCCGCTGCTCGCCGCGTGCGACGTCTACCGCCCTGCCGCTGCCGACCAGTTGGCAACGCTTGGCGGCGAGATTGGCGTGCCGGTCTTCCGCGGTGACGGTGCGCATCCGGTCGACATTGCCACGGGCGCCATCCAGGAGGCCGTCGACCACCTGCGCGACGTGGTCATCGTCGATACCGCCGGTCGCCTGCAGATCGATGAGCAGATGATGAAGGAGGCCGTGGACATCAAGAAAGCCGTCAAGCCCGATCAGGTGCTGATGGTCGTCGATGCCATGACCGGCCAGGATATCGTCAACGTGGTCTCGACCTTTGCCGAGCGCACCGACTTTGACGGTGTGATCATCTCCAAGCTCGACGGCGATGCCCGTGGCGGCGGCGCGCTTTCCGTGCGCCAGGTGACCGGCAAGCCCATCAAGTTTGTGAGCATGGGCGAGAAGCCCGATTCGCTGGAGCCGTTCTATCCCGATCGTATGGCCAAGCGTATTTTGGGCATGGGCGACGTCGTCGGCATCATCGAGAAGGCCCAGGAGGCAGCCGATGCCGAGCAGCTCGAGGCTGCCGAGCGCATGCTGCGCGAGGGCTTCACCATGAACGATATGCTCGACCAGATGAAGGCCGTTAAGAAGATGGGCGGCATGAAGGGCATTCTGGGCATGCTTCCCGGTGGCCAGCGCGCGCTCAACCAGATGGGCGGCAACCTGGACGAGGGCATCTTCGATAAGAACGAGGCCATCATCATGTCGATGACCAAGGAGGAGCGCCTGCGTCCCTCCATCATCAACGGTCAGCGCCGTGCCCGCATTGCCAAGGGAGCTGGCGTAACCCCAACCGAGGTCAATAGCCTTATGAAGCAGTGGGGCGAGATGAACAAGATGATGGGTCGCATGCGCACGATGGCCAATCAGGCACAGGCCGGCGGCAAGAAGGGCAAAAAGGGTAAGAAGGGCAAAAAGATGCGCATGCCCAATATTCCCGGCCTGGATGCCATGGGCCTGGGCGGCATGGGCGGCCTGGGAACGGGCGGCCCTAAGTCCGATATGGATATGCTGCGCCAGATGGAAGCGCAGATGCGTAATAAAAAATAGCGACTGGCTGAGTCGTGTATGGCGAAGGCCGCCCGGATGGTATTCCAGGCGGCCTTCGTCGTTGGTGCGTTATTTGTTGTGTGAGCAGGCACGTGATGGCATCGATTGCCTGCCGCTAGTGGCAGCCGCAGCTCTCATGGCCCTCGTGCTCGTGATGGCCGTGGCAGCCACAGGACTCGCCATGCTCATGGGAATGCTCGTGGTCATGGCCGTGGCAGCCGCACGTGGCCTCGCCGTTCTGTGCGAGCGTGCCGGCGATAAGGGTTTCGACGCACGCATCGCAGCTGCCCTGGGCTCCCGCATAGACGGTGATGCCGGCTTGAGCAAGCGCGTTGATAGCGCCACCGCCGATGCCGCCGCAGATGAGCGTGTCGACGCCGCCGTTGGCGAGCAGACCCGCCAGCGCGCCATGACCGGTGCCACCGGTGCCCACGACCTGCTCGTCGATCACCTCGCCGTCCTGGATGTCGTAGATCTTGAACTGCTCGCTGCGGCCAAAGTGCATAAAGATGTTGCCGTTGTCGTACGTCGTTGCCACCCTCATAGTGTCAATCTCCTTTGCTGGCCATGCGGCCGTCGTCGTGGTGATGGGGGAGTACGCGATGTTGCCACCTTCGATACTCAGCGCGCGCCCGTTGACCAGCGCGTTTGCCACCTTGCGATGTGCGCGGCTGCAGATGGCCGCCACGGTGGCACGGGCGATGCCTATGTGCTGGGCGACAGCCTCCTGATTGAGGCCTTCCAGGTCGCATAGGCGCAGGACCTCGAGCTCGTCGACCGTCATGTTGATGGCGTCTCCGCTGGCAAGGCCATCGGGGGTAAAACCGCGATATTCGGGAATAATCCCAACGCGGCGCAATTTTTCGCGTCTTCCTGCCATATACACTCCAAATCTGACATATGTCAAAAATAGGATAGCGCACCTGCGGACCCGCGCAAGGCATTTTCGGCATATGTCAGAAAATGAGGGCTTATGTTTGGGCTGTGGGGCCGCGTGCGCCTGGGCTACAATGAATCTCGCTTATAGGCGACTGACAGGAGGGTCAATGAGCAAGGCTGATCAACAGTTTGTAGCCATGTGCCGCGATATCTTGGACCATGGCACCACCACCGAGGGCCAAAAGGTCCGTCCGGTGTGGGAGGACGGCACCCCTGCCTATACCATTAAAAACTTTGGCGTTACGGCGCGCTACGACCTGCGCGAGGAGTTCCCCGCGCTCACGCTGCGCCGCACGGCGCTTAAGTCTGCCATGGACGAGATCCTGTGGATCTATCAAAAGAAGTCCAATAACGTCCATGACCTCCACAGCCATATTTGGGACGAGTGGGCTGACGAGACCGGCTCCATCGGTAAGGCTTACGGATACCAGATTGGCCAGAAGAGCCATTATACCGAGGGCGACTTTGACCAGATGGACCGCGTGCTGTACGACCTTAAGCATACGCCGTATAGCCGTCGCATCATGACGAACACCTATGTGTTCAGCGACCTGTCCGAGATGCACCTGTATCCGTGCGCCTACAGCGTGACATATAACGTGACGCAGCGCCCGCAGGATGACAAATCGACGCTCAACATGATTCTCAACCAGCGCAGCCAGGACATTTTGGCCGCGAACAACTGGAACGTGTGCCAGTACGCCATTCTGCTCATGATGGTTGCGCAGTCCGTCGATATGATTCCCGGCGAGCTGCTGCACGTGATTGCCGATGCTCACATTTACGACCGTCATGTCGATATTGTCCGCGAGCTTATCGAGCGTCCTCAGTTTGCGGCGCCTAAGGTAACGCTGAGCCCCGACGTGCATGATTTCTACGCGTTTACGACCGATGACCTAATCGTCGAGGGCTACGAGCACGGCCCGCAGGTCAAGAACATTCCTATTGCGGTGTAGGTGGCGCTTATGACGTGTAAGCTTTCTGTCATCGTCGCCGTGTGTGACGACTGGGGCATTGGCTGCGAGGGCGACATGGTAGTGTCCAATCGCGCCGACATGCGCCATTTTGTTGCGTGCACCAAAGGCTGTCCGGTCATCATGGGACGCAAGACGCTGCTGAGTTTTCCCGGGGGGCGTCCGCTCAAGAACCGCCGCAATATCGTGCTCACGCGCGACGTGGACTTTGCTCCCGAGGACGTCGATGTGGTGCATAGTATTGATGAGGCGCTCGCTGCGGTTGCCGATGAGCCCGTTGCGTGGGTGATTGGTGGCGGCGATGTCTATCGGCAGTTTTTGCCGTATTGCGTCGAGGCCGAGGTCACGCACAACCATTGCGTGCATGTCGTGGATACGTACTTTCCCGATTTGGGAACCGATCCTGCGTGGGAGATTGCGCAGCGTAGCGGGGTCGCAACGATTGCCGCCGGTGAGGGTGACGAGGGCGTCGATTATGAGTTCGTGACGTATCGTCGCATCGAGGCGTAAAACCGATTATCCCTTCGGTATTATCGGGATGAAATGAATGACGGGGCGGCGCATGGCGTTGCCCCGATATTTGTATAGGTGCTGCAAAGAAAGGTGCGGGCTGGCTACTATGACTGATGCCGTTGAGGTGCTGCGAATCGATTCGCTCGAGGACGAGCGGCTCGATGCCTACGTGCGACTGACGGAGCGTGAGCTACGTTGCGTGCTGGAGCCGCAAAAGGGCATCTTTATCGCAGAGAGCGCCAAGGTCATCGAGCGTGCGGTACGCGCCGGCTACGAGCCGGTGAGCTTTCTGTTGGACGAGCGCTGGCTCGATCAGATGATGCGGCTGTTTGGGCGTCTGGCCGTTCGCGACGGTGAGGGCCCGGTTCCCGTGTTTGTTGCCTCGATGGAGCTCATGGAGCAGCTGACGGGCTTTAATGTGACGCGCGGCGCGCTGGCGGCTTTTCGTCGCCCGCGGCAGATTCCGGTCGATGAGTTTCTCGGCGGCGTCGCTGAGGCGGCAGGGGAGCGTCCGGTGCGCGTGTGCGTGCTTGAGGGCATTGTCGACCATACCAATGTGGGCGCGATTTTCCGCTCGGCTGCCGCATTGAATGTTGACGGTATTTTGGTCAGCCCTACGTGCTGCGATCCGCTGTATCGTCGTTCCGCCCGTGTGAGCATGGGCACGGTGTTTCAGGTGCCGTGGACTCGTATTGGCAGCGAGGCGCGCGTATGGCCGCATGATGGCCTGGCGGCGCTGCACAATGCCGGGTTTTCCTGTGCCGCCATGGCGCTGACGGACGACTCCGTTTCGCTGGACGATCCTGCGCTGCGCGAGATTGACCGTCTGGCGATCTTTATGGGCACCGAGGGTGCTGGCTTGGGCGCCAAGACCATTGCCGGCTGCGACCGAGCCGTGCGCATTCCGATGGCGCACGGGGTCGATTCGCTCAACGTTGCCGCGGCGAGCGCCGTCGCCTTTTGGCAGCTGTGCCCGCACGTGAGCAACGAGTATCACTACCAGCCGGGTTTGTATCATTAGGCAGATATTCCGCACCGCGCTCTGATTCGGGGCGTTTCGGTAGCCGCCAGTCGGTGCTAAGCTGGTTTTGACTTTGGTTTTAAATTGCTAATTTGTTGTTTGACGTATACGAGTGGGGAGGGCGTGTGGCTAAGAAATCTACGGCTATCGATGTAACGCAAGGTGTCATTTGGCAGCAATTGCTGTCGCTGTGCGTTCCCATCTTTTTTAGTTCGTTTTTCCAGCAGGCTTACACGCTTATCGGCACCTATATCGTCGGTCAGTTTGGCGGCAAGCTTGCGCTGGGTGGCATTCAAGCCACGATGGTGCTCACGGAGCTCTGCATTGGTTTTTGCGTTGGCGTTGGCGCCGGTTGTGCCGTTATCACGGGGCAGTTTTTTGGCCAGCACGATGACGAGCGCTTGAGCCGTTCGATCCATACAGCCATGACGCTTGCGCTCGTGGGCGGTATCGTCGTTTCCATTCTTGGCATAGTGCTTGTCGAGCCCATGCTCGTTTTGATGAATACGCCGCACGAGCTTCTCGCCGAGGGCGTAGCCTATGCTCGCTGCTATTTTGCCGCCATGTTTGCGGCGCTGCTGCTCAATATGGGTACCGCGCTGCTGCGTGCCGTGGGCGATACGCGTGGCCCTGCCGTGATTATTGCTTCCGGCTGCCTCGTGAACGTGGTGCTCGATATCATTTTTGTTGCCGTGCTGCATTTGGAGGCCTTGGGTTGCGGTATCGCGGTGGCACTGACCATTTGCTCTAATGCCACGATGATTGTGATTCGCATGATGCGTGCTCCGGGCGCATGGCGTTTGTCGATATCCAAGCTCGGCATCGATCGCGGTATTTGCAAGAGCATGCTTTCGTGCGGTTTGCCGCTGGGTTTTCAATCGGCGGCGTATTCGATTTCCAACGTTCTGATTCAGGTATCGGTCAACTCGTTTGGTGCCGATGTTACGACGGCGTGGGGTCTTTCGGGCCGTCTCGACGGCATCATCTGGATGGTGACCGAGGCGCTCGGCGTATCCATCACCACGTTCTCGGCGCAGAACTTTGGCGCGCGCAATTACGAGCGCATGCGCAAGGGCTACCGCACGTCGCTCGTGCTGTCGTTTTTGCTCATCGGCGGTCTGTCCGGTGTACTGTTGGTGTTCTCGGGTCCCCTGTCGCGCCTGTTTGTCGATGATGCTTCGATTTCGGGTTACACCACGACCATCATCCATTTCATTGCACCGTTCTACGCGATCTTCTCGATTATCGAGAACGCTTCGGGCTCCATCCGCGGCGCCGGCGTGAGCTTCCAGCCCATGGTTCTCACCATCTTCGGTACCGTCGTCCTAAGGGTAATCTGGGTGTTTGCGATTATGCCCTTTGATCCGTCGCTCGAGCACCTGCTGCTGGTCTATCCCGTAACCTGGCTCATCACGGCTACGATGTTCACCATCTACCACCACAGCGGCAATTGGCTAGGCCGCGCCACCGCCTAGCCGGCAGAAAGGGAACGTCCCTAAGTGCCGAATTAGTATTCGATGCCTTGGCGGGCTAGGAGGCCTTCGTCGAAGTAGTGTTTGACAGGGCGCATTTCGGTTACCAGGTCGGCAAGGTCGGCGAGGGGCAGCAAGCCTCGGCCGGTCAGTACGAGCTCCGTGGTGTCGGGCTTCATCGCGATCAGCGCTTCGACATCTTTGCGCGTCACAAAGCCCCGCCGCATGGCTTCTCCCAGCTCATCCAAGATCAACACGTCGACCTGGCTAATCTGCTCGCGCGCCAGCTCCATGATTTGTGCGGCACAGGCTTCGGGCGTGTCGCGGTCGGCTTGTACGATGCGCAGACCCAAACGGGGCGCCGCATCATGCTCGGCGCAGTGCAGCTTCTTTGCAAACTGCAGCATAAGCACGTTAAGTCCGTAGCCCGTCGCGCGCAAGGCGAGCCCCAACGCAGCCGTTGTCTTGCCCTTGCCGTCTCCCGTATAGATTTGAACCTTGCCGACTTCCAGTGATGCCATCTCTGTCCTTTCGTGCCCGGCGTCGGTTTATCGCCGTCCGGGTTGGGTATTCTAAAAACATTATCAACCCCAGTAGATGGAGTTCAAGCAGATGGAGATGGATGACAACAAACGTAGACGGAATATGATCCTCTACGTGCTCATCGCCTTCGTCGTCTACCTCGTGCTCTCGACCGTTCTGTTCCCCAACATCGGTCACACGCAGCAGATTACGAAGACCGATTACTCGACGTTTGTCAAAGCGCTTGATAAGAAGAGCGTTGACAAGGTCGAGTACAACACGGACGATTACTCGATTTATTACACCAAGAAGGGCGAGGACGAGAACATCGCCTACAAGACGACCGGTGTGCCGAATGACGCGGGCTTTACCGATCGCGTGCTTGAATCTGGCGCCTCGCTTGAGTCGGTCGTTCCCGATAAAAACTCGGGTTTGATGACCTACTACCTGCTCACCCTCATTCTTCCCATGGCGATTTTCTTCCTGATTGGCTGGTGGCTCAACCGCCGTATGAAGAAGGCCATGGGCGATGACGGTCCGTCGATGAACTTTGGCGGCGGCGGTTTTGGCGGCGGCGGACTGGGTAAGTCCGGCGCGCGCGTGATCGCCTCCAAGGACGTGGGCGTGACCTTTAAGGACGTCGCCGGCCAGGAAGAGGCCAAGGAGTCCCTCAAGGAGGTCGTCGACTTTCTGGAGAAGCCGCAGCGCTACGAGGAGATCGGCGCCAAGCTGCCGCGCGGCGCTCTTCTTGTTGGCCCTCCGGGTACCGGTAAGACCCTGCTTGCCAAGGCTGTTGCCGGCGAGGCGGGCGTGCCGTTCTTTAGCATTTCGGGCTCTGAGTTCGTTGAGATGTTTGTTGGTCGCGGCGCTGCTAAGGTGCGTGACCTGTTTAAGCAGGCCAAGGAAAAGGCCCCGTGTATCGTCTTTATCGATGAGATCGATACCATCGGTAAGAAGCGCGATGGCGGCGGCTTTAGCGGCAACGACGAGCGCGAGCAGACGCTCAACCAGCTGCTGACCGAGATGGACGGCTTCGATAACCACAAGGGTATTGTCGTCCTTGCTGCCACCAACCGCCCCGACAGCCTCGATCCGGCCCTGCTGCGCCCCGGCCGTTTTGACCGCCGCATTCCCGTCGAGCTGCCCGACCTGACCGGCCGTAAGAACATCCTCGAGCTCCACGCCAAGAGCGTGAAGACTCAGCCGCCGATCGATCTGACCGCGATTGCCCGCGCCACACCCGGTGCCTCGGGCGCCGACCTGGCCAATATCATCAACGAGGGCGCCCTGCGCGCCGTTCGCGAGGGTCGAAAGCGTGCAACCCAGGACGACTTCGAGGAGTCGGTGGAGGTCGTTATTGCCGGCCAGCAGCGTAAGTCCACGGTGCTGTCCGACCACGAGAAGCAGGTTGTTTCCTACCACGAGATTGGCCATGCCATCGTCGCTGCCCGCCAAAAGGGCTCTGCTCCGGTCACCAAGATCACCATCGTGCCGCGCACGAGCGGTGCTCTTGGCTATACCATGCAGGTCGAGGAGGACGAGCGTTTTCTGACCACGCGCCAGGAGGTGCTCGACAAGCTCGCTGTCTACTGCGGCGGACGTGCTGCCGAGGAGCTCATCTTTGGTGAGATGACGACCGGCGCGGCCAACGATATCGAGCAGGCCACCAAGCTCGCCCGCAACATGGTGACGCGTTTTGGTATGTCCGATGAGTTTGGCATGATGGCGCTCGGTACCGTTCAGAACGCGTATCTCAACCAGGACACGTCGCTCACCTGCGCTCCCGGTACGGCTGAGCGCGTGGACGCGATTGTCGCCAAGCTGATCGAGGATGCGCATGATCGCGCCCTGCAGATCCTCAAGGAGAACAAGTTTAAGCTTCACGAGCTGGCTCGTTATCTGTACAAGAAGGAGACGATTACGGGTGAGGAGTTCATGAACCTCCTCACGCGTGAGAATCCGCTGATGCCAAAGAAGCAGTAAAGCCGCGGCCGAGCCAGTGATCGCCGACGCCCCATTTGAGCAGCTTTCTCAAATGGGGCGTTTTGCTTGAGAGGGATGGAAATGAAGATCGTGGTGAGCGCCTGCTTGATGGGCGAGAACTGTAAATATAACGGGCTTGACAATTACCATCGCAAGCTGGTCGAGGCTTGCGAACGTACGGGGACCGAGGTCCTGCTGGTGTGCCCTGAGGTTTTTGGCGGTCTGCCTACGCCGCGCAAGCCGTCCGAGATTGTGGACGGTGAGGTCCGCACCTGCGAGGGCACCTCGGTCGATCGCGAGTTTCGTCTAGGTGCCCAGCGTGCGCTCGATATGTGCGAGCACTTTGGCGGCCCGTCCGAGATTGCTGCGTGCTTCCTTCAGGACCGCAGCCCCTCGTGTGGCGCGGGTCGTATCTATGATGGAACCTTTAGCGGTACGCTCACCGCGGGCAACGGTGTCTTCGTCGACCTACTGCTGCGCTACGGTTATCGCGTGATTCCGGCTAGCGAGTTCGACCCCAGCATGCTGGAGCAATAAAAAACCACCACAAAGGTGCCTGTCCCCTTTGTGGTGGTTTTGGTAGGTTAGGCGAGGAGCGTGTGACCGTAGGCGTTGGCGGCCCGGAATTTTGCTCCAAGAGAAAGTCCACAGCCGCGAGATTTTTCGAACGTATAAAACCAGTGTTGAGGGTTTTTCGCTGGCGCGGAACGTGCTAGCATACTCCGCATAAGCGTTGATGGGGACGAGTAGTCGGCCGTCCGCATGCTACAGAGAGCGGGAAGCGCTGAGAACCCGTGCATGCGACCGATGAAAATCACCCCGGAGCTGCGGTCCCAACGGACGTGCCGCGCAGACACGTCTTAGTAGATATCGCCGAGATGGTCGTCGATACAGGCCAGCCGAGTAACGGATGCGAGCGCGCGAATACGCGGGTGAGGGCATCTAAGCTGGGTGGTTAAACGAAGAGCTTTTGCGGGCGTACAGCTCGTTTTGTTGCGCTTCGTCCCAGCTTGTAGGGACGGGCGCTTTTTTGGTGCCCAACGGGCGTGTGCGCCCATGACATGAAAGGGGTACCGTGGCAAACGAGTACAAGCAGACGATGAATCTGCCCAAGACCGGTTTTCCCATGCGTGCCGGTCTTTCCAAGTCCGAGCCCAAGCGACTCAAGGACTGGCAGGACAACAAGGTCTACGAGCAAGTTTTGAAGAAGAACGAGGGTCACAAGAAATTCGTGCTGCACGACGGTCCTCCGTACGCCAACGGCCCGATCCATATCGGCCACGCCATGAACAAGATCTCCAAGGACATGATCAACCGTTACTGGATGATGCAGGGCTATGAGGTTCCTTATGTCCCCGGTTGGGACTGCCACGGTCAGCCGATTGAGCACAAGGTCGAGGAGAAGCTCGGCACCGAGAAGTTCAATCAGACCTCCACGGCTAAGATTCGCGAGCTGTGCAACAAGTTCGCTGTCGAGAACATCGAGCTGCAGAAGGCCGGCTTCCGCCGTCTGGGCGTGCTTGGCGACTGGGACAACCCCTACCTGACGCTTTATCACCAGCACGACGCCGCCGACATCGAGGTCTTCAAGGCCATGTTCGACAAGGGCATGATCTATCGCGGTCACAAGCCCGTCCACTGGTGCAAGCACTGCCACACCGCGCTGGCCGAGGCCGAGATCGAGTACTCCGACGAGACGAGCCCCTCCATCTTCGTGCGCTTTGAGATTACCTCCAAGCCCGCCGGCCTCGAGAACTTCGATGGCCCGGTCGACTTCATTATCTGGACGACCACGCCGTGGACCATCCCCTCCGACCAGGCCGTTTCCCTTAAGCCCGGCGCCGCCTATGTCGCCGTTGAGCACGAAGGTCGTGCTGAGGTCATGCTTGAGGACCTGGCTCCCAAGTGCTGCGAGGAGTTTGGCTGGGAGTACACGCCGGTCATGGTCGACGGTAAGCCCTACGTGGTTCCCGCCGAGACCTTCCATCACATTCACTACAAGCAGCCGATCTTTGACGGTGTTGAGGGCGTGGCTCTGCTGGCCGATTACGTTGGTGTCGATGACGGTACCGGTATCGTCCACAACTCTCCCGGCCACGGCGTCGACGACTACTTCGCCTGCCTCAAGGAGGGTATCACCGACATCTGCATGCCGGTCGATGTCGACGGCAAGTTCTACACCGGCGAGGAGTTTGGCACCGGTGGTCCCTTCAGCGGTATGGATACCGATGAGGCTAACCCGCACATCATCGAGTTCCTGCGCGAGCGCGGCACCCTGGTCCTCGAGAAGAAGATCACGCACAGCTATCCGCACTGCTGGCGCTGCAAGCACCCGGTGCTCTTCCGTGCTACTGACCAGTGGTTCGTCTCGATGGACAAGACCGGATTGCGTGAGCAGGCTGGCAAGGAGGTTCGCGAGAACGTCAAGTGGTATCCGGCTCACGCCGCCAACCGCATCGGCGCCATGGTCGAGCAGCGTCCCGACTGGTGCATCAGCCGTCAGCGCAACTGGGGCGTGCCTATCCCCAGCTACACCTGCGCCGACTGCGGCGAGAAGGTCATGAACGACGCCACGCTCGACGCCGTCATCAAGCTCTTCCACGAGAAGGGCTCCGACGCCTGGTTCACCGACGCTCCCGAGAGCTACCTGGGCGATGCCTGCGTCTGCCCCAAGTGCGGCGGCCATCACCTCAAGGCCGATAAGGACATCCTCGACGTGTGGTGGGACTCCGGCGTGTCTTGGAAGGCCGTCTGCGAGTATCGCCCCGAGCTGGAGTACCCGGCGGACGTCTACCTCGAGGGTTCCGACCAACACCGCGGTTGGTTCCAGAGCTCGCTGCTCACCTCGGTGGGCGCCAACGGCCACGCTCCGTACAAGGCGGTCGTCTCGCAGGGCTTTACCCTCGACGGCCAGGGCCGCAAGATGTCCAAGTCGCTCGGCAACGTCATCGACCCCAACAAGGTCTGCGACGAGATGGGCGCCGACATCATCCGTCTGTGGGTTGCCTCCGTCGACACCAGCTCCGACGTCTCCATCGACCACGAGATTCTCGCTCGTACGTCCGATGCCTACCGTCGTTTCCGTAACACGCTGCGCTTCTTGCTCTCCGAGCTCGAGGGCCAGTTTGAGCCCGAGACCGACGGCGTCGCCTTTGCCGACCTGCTGCCGCTCGATAAGCTCATGGTCGCCCGTCTGACCCAGGTCCAGGCCGAGATCGACGACGCCTACGCTAGCTACGAGTTCCCGCGCGCCTACCGTGCGCTCTACGACTTTGTGGTTACCGAGCTTTCCAACGTGTACCTTGACGCCCTGAAGGACCGTCTGTACTGCGACAAGCCCGGCTCGCTCGAGCGTCGCAGCGCCCAGACCGTGCTGGCCGAGCTCTTCTCGATGCTCATGCGCGACCTGCAGCCGATCTTGTCCTACACCGTCGACGAGGCCATGGCCTACGCGCCTGCTGGCTGCGTCGATCACCAGAAGTACGCCGCGCTGCTCGATTGGTACAAGTCGCCCATCACGGTCGACGAGGCCAACGAGTTTGAGGGCTTGCTTGAGGCTTCGCTCGAGCTCCGTGGCGCCGTGACCAAGGCCCTTGAGGATGCCCGCTCCGCCGGCACCTTCACCAAGAGCCAGCAGGTCCGCGTCAAGGCGGTCGTTCCCGCCGAGATGTATGCGCTGCTGACCGGTGATAAGGCCGTCGACTTGGCCGAGTTCTACATCGTCTCCGATGTTGAGCTGACCCAGGGCGAGGAGCTTTCCGTTGCCATCGAGGCTGCCGAAGGCGAGTGCTGCGACCGTTGCTGGAACTACCGCACCACCGTCGGCGAGTACAACGGCCACGCGCACATCTGCAAGCGTTGTGCCGAAGCTCTTTAGTTACGCGGTTTTACCAAACCGCGTAACCAGTTGACGCTGCAAACCCGCTAGAGCGGCAATCTGCCTTTCAACTTCGGCGGCATGACCAGAAGGTCAATGCCGCCTTGTTTCAAGGCACCTTGCTCGCTCTGGCGGGTTTTCGCTGTCGGTAACGAATCATCGGCTATTTCGTTGCTGGTCAATATAAGATATTGATTTGCGTTAAACGTAATTCGATGTTCTTGAGGGTAGGGGATTGATTTGGGTCGTACTGCGGATATGGCGCCGTCTTTGCGTTGGCGGCTGGGTATTGCTGGTGGGGTGGCGCTGGTTGTGCTACTTGTTGACCAGCTGACCAAGCTTGCGGTTCGTGCCGTGGGCGATGCCCTGCATATGACCGTTATCCCTGGCGTGATCGATTTTGTGTTTGTTCGCAATATCGGAGCTGCGTTTAGCATGGGCAAGGGCCATGGCGTTGCGTTCGCTATGCTGGCGCTTGCGGTCATTGCCGCCATTGCCGTGTACTTGGTTCGTGCGCCTCAGCTTGCTCGCCTGGAGGTCGTTGGTATGGCTATGGTCGCGGGCGGTGCCGTCGGCAACGTGATCGACCGTCTCGCCTTTGGGTTCGTGACCGATTTTATTGCCACCACCTTCATCGATTTCCCCGTCTTTAACGTTGCCGATATCGGCATTACGGTCGGTGTCGTGCTGGCGCTCATCGGCTACATGTTCTTGAGCCCCGCCGCTCGCGAGGTCGATGCGACCGCCGAGCTCAACGCCCGTGATGAGGCCCGCGCCAAGCGCAAAGCCAAGCAGCGTGGGGAGCGTGCCCGCAAGATTCGCGATAGGAATGAGCGATAATGGCCGACATTCATATTCTTGTTGCTGACGATTCCGCTGGTCAGCGTCTTGATGCCTATCTGGGTGCCAATGACGGCTGCCCTACGCGCTCTGCCTGCGCGCATCTGATCGAGGGCGGTGCCGTTGCCGTCAACGGCGAGACCTGTCTCTCCAAAAAGTACGCCGTGCGAGCCGGCGACCGCATTTCGGTCGATTTGCTCGAGCCGCACGACCCGGCCGACGTGATTCCCGAGGCCATTCCCATCGATATTCGCTACGAGGACGACTATCTCATTGTGCTCTCCAAGCAGCGCGGCCTGGTGTGCCATCCTGCGCATGGTCATGAGAGCGGTACGCTCGCGAATGCCCTGGTCTATCACTGCGGCATCGACCATCTGGGCACCGTGCAGGGCGAGGATCGCCCCGGCATCGTGCATCGCCTGGATCGCGACACTTCGGGCCTTATGCTTGCGGCGAAGGACGACGACACCCAGCGCGCGCTCCAAAATCTTATCCGTACGCGCACGCTCGACCGCCGCTATATTACGCTCGTTCACGGACATATCGCTATGGATGAGGGCACCATTAACACCGGCATTGCCCGTTCTACGCGTGACCGTGTCAAGATGGCGGTTTCGGATGATCCTTTCGCGCGTCAGGCCATTACGACCTTTAAGGTCCTCGAGCGCTTCGATTCCACGCGTTTTGACGACGGCTATACGCTCGTCGAGTGCCACCTGTTTACGGGCCGCACGCATCAGATTCGCGTGCATATGCGCCATATCAACCACGCCTGCGTGGGCGATCCACTCTACGGCAAGTGCGATGCACGCGCCGATCAGGGTCTGACCAGGCAGTTCCTGCATTCCTGGCGCGTCGCATTCGACCATCCCGTGACGGGGGAGCGCATTGAGTGCCGCGATGAGCTGCCGTGGGATCTCGCTGCGGTTCTTGACGACTTGGCACCGCGCTCGCTTGGTCGCACCGCTGCCGGCGACGAGATCGTTCCTCAGCTCGGTCTTCTCGAAGCCTAGTCAGTATTAGGTGGTTTCTTGAACGCCCCTAGCCTGCGGTAAGATATACGGTTGTTTACGTAACGCGTTCCTGGGAGCCTGCATGCTCGCCTTTTTACAAACTAACACTCCCATCGTGATCTTTAACCAGATTGTGGTTACGCTGCTCACGTTCTGCTTTCTGTACCAGGTGGTCTTCTTTGTCATTGGCGCCCTGCGCGGTGAGGTCGCACCTCCCAAGGCCAAAAAGCTCCATCGCTATGCCTTCTTCATTGCGGCGCATAACGAGGAGGCGGTAATTGCCAATCTCGTGGGCTCCATCAAAGACCAGGACTATCCGTCCGAGCTTATCGAGGTCTTCGTGGTTGCCGATGCCTGCACCGATAACACGGCGCAGCTCGCTCGCGAGGCTGGCGCCATCGTCTACGAGCGTAATGACCTGGCCCGTAAGGGTAAGAGCTGGGTCATGGACTTTGGTTTTGACCGCATTCTTAACGAGTATCCCGATATCTTTGAGGGCTACTTTATTTTCGACGCCGACAACGTTATCTCCCGCGATTACGTCTCCAAGATGAATGACGCCTTTGACCAGGGCTTCCATGTGGTCACAAGCTACCGCAACTCCAAGAACTTCGGTAGCTCGTGGATCTCGGCAGCGAATGCCACTTGGTATCTGCGCGAGGCGCGTTTCCTCAATAACGCACGTAATATCTGCAAGACTTCCTGTGCCGTTTCGGGTTCGGGCTACCTTATCTCGGCGAGCGTGATCGAGGGCATGCACGGTTGGCAGTTCCATACGCTGACCGAGGACATCCAGTTCACCACGTTCTGCGCCATTCACGGCATCCGCATTGGTTATGCGCCGGCGGAGTTCTTTGACGAGCAGCCCGTGACGTTCAAGGCATCCTGGAAGCAGCGTATGCGTTGGACCAAGGGCTTTTACCAGGTGTTCTTTACGTATGGTAAGCACCTGGTCAAGTCGACCTTCCGCTATCATCGCTTTGCCGCATATGACATGTTTATGACAATCGCTCCGGGCATGCTTCTGTCCCTGATTTCCATGCTAGCCAACGCGACGTTCCTTATCGTGGGTGGACTCTCACACGGCTTCTTGGCTACCGAAGTCGAGATGCAGGCTTGTGCCGCCTCGCTCATTATGACCTTCGCGATGATGTACCAGACCTTCTTTATCCTGGCGCTGCTCACGACCATCTTTGAGTACAAGCACATTCACTGCGCTCAAAAGTGGCGCCTGGTGACCAACCTGTTTACCTTCCCGATCTTTATGTTCAGCTATATTCCCATCACGGTGGCCGCACTGTTCCTAAAGGTCGACTGGGTCCCGACGCAGCACGCCGTCAACGTTACCCTCGACGAGGTCATGCAGGGCGCTAAATAACCACCACCAAAACCACCACAAAGGGGACAGGCACCTTTGTGGTGGTTTTTGCTTTTGAGCAGCTGTTCATGGAGGTGCATGATGTTCTATATCCCATTTTGGATCTGCGCCTTTGCCGGTGCGGTGGTTGATGCCCGCGAGCGGCGGTACCCGAATGAGCTTGCCGGCGTGTGCGCGGTGGCGGCGTTTGCGGGCGTTTGGCTCGATCTCGGTTTGAGCACAGCGCTTGACCACGCGGGTCTAGCCGTCATCATGTATCTTGCTCTCGTGCTGACTGAGTCCCTCTGGCGTCGTCTTCGCCAAACCCCGGGCATCGGCATGGGAGATGCCAAGGCGCTCTTCGCGCTTTGCACGCTCGACCCTATGCGTGGCATCGTGGCATTTGCCGCCGCGCTCCTGGCCCTTGCCCTCTCCTGCCTCATCACAAAATCTCGCTCCCTGCCATTGCTCCCGTTTTTGGTGCCGATTTTTGCCATAATCGAGGTCGTGGGCTGCACATTGTAACCGATTGCGCATCCTTCTTAAGGAGCATGCCATGGCAACTAATCAAGAAACGGCCGTCATAAAGGCGCGCATGGACCGTATTCCCTCGGCGTTGTCGTCCGAACTTGTCGAGCGCATTGCCGCCGATCGTGCTTCGGGCTATGTCAACCCGTGTCGTTGCAACGACGACCAGGTCATTCGTCGTGTTGATCGCGTCGCCGACAAAGGTACGCTTATGCGTCCAGCGTTTATGCGCGATACCGAAAAGATACTTCATCTTCCGGCGTACACCCGGTATGCAGGCAAAACGCAGGTCTTCAGTTTTCGCAGCAACGACGACCTGTCGCGCCGCGGTTTGCACGTGCAGCTTGTTTCGCGCATCGCACGCGATATCGGCCGCGCCTTGGGGCTCAACTGTGATCTGATCGAGGCAATTGGCCTGGGCCACGACTTGGGGCACACGCCCTTTGGCCATGCCGGTGAGCGATTCCTCAACGATATTTACCACGAGCGCACCGGCCGCTTCTTTTTCCATAACGTGCAGTCGGTGCGCGTGCTCGATGCCCTGTATGGCCGCAACGTATCGCTCCAGACGCTCGACGGCGTGCTATGCCATAACGGCGAGTACGAGCAGCGCGTGTTTGAATTGTCGGATATGGGCTCCTTTGACCAGTTCGATCGGACAGTTGAGGACTGTATCGCCACGGGCTATGGCGCTATTGAGCACCTGCGTCCCATGACGCTCGAGGGCTGCGTCGTTCGCATTTCGGACATCCTCGCCTACGTCGGTCGTGACCGTCAGGATGCGATCGCGGCGGGCCTGCTTTCGCCCGACGCTTTTGATGATGGCCGGGGCGGTGCCTACAACAGTTGGATCCTCACGCACGCTTCCATCGATATCGTCGAGCACAGCTATGGCAAGCCGCGCATCGAGATGAGCGAGGACCTGTTTGAGGAAATACGCCGAGCCAAGCGCGAGAACTATGAGAAAATCTATAGCAAGGGCGGTATCGAAGGCGACTCCGAAGCGGAGCTGCGAGAGGCCTTCGAAAAGCTCTACGGCCGTTGCCTGCGGGACATAAACGAAGGCGACGAGTCTTCGTACATCTTTAAGCATCACATTTCTCGCATTGAGCAGCAGCTTTCTTACTACGATCGCGTGTATGCCTGGCAGGACGACAAGGATCAAGCCGTGGTGGATTACATCGCGAGCATGACGGACGGTTATTTCTGCGAGCTCACGAGCAAGCTGTTCCCGGGTTTAAAGTTTCCGCACCGCACCTATATTAACGAACGGTAGTTCGTATCCTTTCGGTATACTGTTGGTCAACAACGATTTTGATTGATGCACGGGATGGCTATGGACGACCTTTTTTCTGCCTCGACGCGCGAGCGTTCCTTTAGAAATGCGCCGCTCGCGGTGCGCATGCGCCCCAATTCGCTCGATGATTACGTGGGCCAGCAAAAGGCCGTCGGTAAGGGCTCATGGCTGCGTGCCGCGATTGAGCACGACGTGCTATCGAGTGTGATTCTGTACGGGCCGGCCGGTACGGGCAAGACGACGCTGGCCCACATTATCGCCAACCATACCAAGAGCGAGTTTGTCGAGGTCAGCGCCGTCACGGGTACTGTGAAGGATCTGCGCCGCGTGATTGACGAGGCAAAGACGCGCCTGAATACCTACGACCGTCGCACCATCCTGTTTATCGACGAGATTCATCGCTTTTCCAAGTCGCAGCAGGATGCCCTGTTGCATGCAGTCGAGAATCGTACCGTCATCATGATCGGCGCCACGACGGAGAATCCGTACTTTGAGGTCAACTCGGCATTGCTCTCGCGTGGTCGCGTGGTGGAGCTTGAGCACCTCAAAGACGAGGATATCGCCACGCTTATCGAGCGTGCGCTCGAGGCGCCGCAGGGTCTGAACGGCAAGTTCTCGGCCGATGAGGATACGGTTAAGACCATCTGCACGCTGGCCGCCGGCGACGCTCGCTCGGCGCTCACGACGCTCGAGCTTGCGAGCGAGATTGCCGTCACGCGTCCCGATACCGAGGGAACGCCAGCGCCTGCGGCGGGGGAGCGCTATCCCATTACCGTGGATGACGTGAAGATTGCCAATCCGCGTCGCGGTTTTTCGTATGACAAAAACGGCGACATGCACTATGACATTATCAGTGCGTTCATCAAGTCCATGCGCGGCAGCGACCCCGATGCCACCATTTATTGGCTCGCGCGCATGATCGATGCGGGTGAGGATCCTAAGTTTATCGCCCGCCGCATTATGATTCAGGCTTCTGAGGACGTTGGTAATGCCGATCCGCAGGCACTTTTGGTGGCGCATGCTGCCTTTAAATCTGCTGAAGTTATTGGCTATCCTGAATGTCGCATTAACCTGGCACAAGCTGCGCTCTATGTGTGCTTGGCGCCTAAGTCCAATGCGTGCGAGGCCTCGATCGATGCGGCGCTAGCCGATATCCACAGCAGTGGTCTTCGCGAGGTGCCCAGTTACCTACGCGATCGCCATCGCCCTGGTAGCGATGAGTACGGCGTTTACAAGTATCCGCACGATTATCCCGAAGGCTGGGTCGATCAGCGCTACTTGCCCGACGGCCTGGAACATGGTGCCTTTTGGCAGCCTGCCGGCCGCGGTTGGGAAGAGTGGCGTGTGGAGCAAAGCGAACGTGACCGTAGCGGTAACGCGCCCAAGTAGGTCATTGGCACCTCGCACATTCCCTTTGGGTATCTTTCCCCTTCTTTGGGGTACCATGAACAGCGTCTGTATTTCGATTTTTCCGGGAGGCTTGTATGAGTCCCATTCAAATTGCCCTGCTGGTGCTTGCCATTGCCGGCGTGTGGGCTATCGCTGAGCTCGCGCTCACGCTGCGCAAGACCCGCACCGTTGTCGACTCGCTCGATAAGACCGTAACCGACCTCAACAACACTATCGCCGAGGCGCAGCCGGTGGTGGCAAAACTCGACGGCGCTGTCGACGAGCTTACACCGGCACTTGCCCAGATTGAGCCGCTGCTTAAGTCGAGCAAGACCGCCGTTGACGCCCTGACGTCCAACCTCGTTGAGGTTGAGGCCGTCGTTCGCGACATTTCCGAGGTCACGGGCAGTATGGCCGAGGCCAGCAACGCCGTGTCGAGCGTGACCGATTCTGCCGCCGGTGCCGTGCAGAAGCTGTTCAATAAGGTGAAGGCACCTGCAGCTGACGCCGAGCGCAAGCTCGCCGCTGCCGCTGCGGAGGCCGAGCAGCCCACCGAGCGCGTCCTAATTGGCGAGGACGAGGCCGCCGATGGCGCAGATGTGGCTCACAAGTCTGTAGCCAGGCCGGCTCAGTATTACACCTATACGCCCGCCGAGACCTCTGAGGAGTCCTGCGATGAGTAGCGAAGCAACCTGCCCCATCACGCTGACCGTTGCTGGTGACCCACGTCTCGCTCGCCTTGTGCGCATGACGGCGGCCAACGTTGGTGCCCTGTGCTCCATGTCTGTCGATCGCATCGAGGACATCCGCATGGCTGCCGAGGAAGCCTTCATCTTTGGCTGCACGGCTGTTGATTCCGACAATATCTCGATCAAATTCGATGTCGACGAATCGCACGTGGGCATGACCTTTACCTTTGGCGATCAGGCGACTGTCGATGAAGACGACCAGGCTGCGGTGTATGCCGAGCTCATCCTTGCAAGCGTGTGCGACTCCTACGAAAAGACCGCGGCGCCCCTGACGCTTTCCCTCGACCTCAAGGCGGATATCTAATATGACCGAACGTTCCCGGAGCGGCAAGACCGCTTGGGATAAGGAGAAAACCCGCGAGCTGTTTCGCCGCTACAAGGAGACCGGTGATCCGGACGCCCGCGAGCAGCTCGTCATGTCCCATATGAACCTGGTAAGGTTTCTTGCCAACAAATTTAAGAATCGCGGCGAGCCACTCGATGACCTTTTGCAGGTCGGCTATCTGGGCTTGCTCAAGGCTATCGACCGCTTTGACCCCGAGCGCGGACTTGAGTTCACGACGTTTGCGACACCCACTATCCTGGGCGAGATCAAACGCCATTTCCGCGACAAGGGCTGGAGCGTACGCGTGCCGCGTCGTCTGCAGGAGCTCTCGGCCAAGGTCAACCAGGCTACTGACAAACTTACCAACGAGCTGCAGCGTTCGCCCAAGGTTGAGGAGATCGCTGAGTATCTAGATGTGACTGTCGACGAGGTCCTCGAGGCTATGGAATCGTCTTCGGCCTATACCTCGGTGCCTATCGAGGCTCCCGGTACATCTGATTCCGACGATGCGCCTTCGATTCTCGACCGTTATGCCGACGAGGATAATGAGCTCGACTTTACCGATGACCGCTTGGTGATTGAGGAGGCCATTCGCGATTTCTCGCCGCGCGAGCGCGAGGTGATCGATCTGCGCTTCGTGAAGGGTATGACCCAGATCGAGATCGCCAAGAAGCTGGGTATTTCTCAGGTGCAGGTTTCGCGTCTGCTGCGCCGCACGCTTAAGAAGATTCAGGACAAGATCGACCCCGACGGAGTGATGATTCGTTCATGAGTGAGCGCCCCCAGCAAACCGATCGCGCGCTGCGCGGCACCCGCATTCTGACGCTGCGCATTTGGGCTGTTGTCGGCTGCATTGTTATTGCTGCTGTCATCTTTAACCTTATGGGCATCCTGGCACCGGTTATCGAGTTTCTCGCTGTCGGTTCCATCATTGCTTTTGTGATGTCCCCGATCACCAACTGGCTCGAGCACCATGGCTTGAATCGCGGCATCGGTTCGCTTATCGCGCTTATTGTGGTCGTTGCCGTGCTCGTCGGTGTCGTTTGCATCTTGTCGCCGATTCTTTTTGGTCAGATCATGGAAGTCCTGAGCCGCCTGCCCGAGCAGCTGCGTGTTGCGGGTGGCGATCTCAATGAGATAATCTCGCATGCCAAGACGCTTAACAACACGCCGCTCAAGGAGTATTTGGACGATAATCTTTCGTCGCTGGTTACCGTGGCATCGAAGTATGTGTCACAGATCGCTGCCGAGCTTGGCCGCGGTGTGTTCCCGCTCATCACCAATACGGCCTCGCAGTTGTTCGTGATCTTCCTTGGTCTGGTGCTTGCCTACTGGATGGCCTGCGACTACCCTCGCATGCACCACGAGATTTGCACCATCATCGGTCAGGAGAAGGAGACTTCGTACCGCTTTATGGTCGCCATCCTTTCTCGCTCTGTCGGCGGCTACATGCGCGGTATGGTTGTGACGTCCATCTGCGGTGGCTTCCTTGCCTTTATCGGTTTTATTATCATCGGCCATCCGTATGCGGCGCTCATGGCTATCTTTACCGGCATCATGCATTTGGTACCGGTCGTCGGTCCCTGGGTGAGCGCAGCAATCGCCACGGTACTCGGCTTTATGTTCAGCCCCATGTTGGCGTTATGGACGCTCATCGTGACGATGGTCGCACAAAACGTCACCGATAACGTGATTTCGCCTAAGGTCATGCAGAGCTCGGTGCAGGTGCATCCCATCATGAGCCTCACGGCGCTCGTTATTGGCTCGGCACTCATGGGCCCCATCGGCATGATTATTGCCATCCCGCTGTGTGCGGCCCTCAAGGGTATCTTCGTGTACTACTTCGAGAATGAGACCGGCCGCCAGCTCGTGGCCTATGACGGCGCCGTGTTTAAGGGCACGCCGTACCGCGATGCCGATGGCAACCCGGTCGCCGCCTACGACGCGCTCGGAGATGATACGTTCATTTACGAGTCTGAGCTCATCGGCAACGAGACTGCGCCCGAGGCCAAGGCCATGCCCAAGCCCGAGCTCGATAATCCCTGGATTAAGCTCTCGGGTCTGCAGCCCGATGCGACGGGTTTCTTCAAGAATCCCTTCGCCAAGGATGACGATTCCAACACGGATGACGACACCAAAACCGGCATCAACGGCTCCATGGACGATGACGACAACTAGCGGGGTAATTCGATTCAACATTCATGCGCGCTAACATGCAATTTCGCTGAAGGGCCGGCATTGTGCCGGCCCTCTTTTTGCACTTGCGCGGTGGGATGGTAATATCGTTACGTTTGAACTGTTTCGATATGAAACCGAGGAGATTCCCTCTATGAGTGCTGACTACCCGTCAATGACTACGGCCGAGATTCGCTCCAAGTTCCTCAACTTCTTTGAGGAGCGCGGTCTTAAGCTCTATCCTTCTTCGTCCCTCGTCCCCGACGATCCTTCGCTGCTGCTTGCCAACGCCGGCATGAACCAGTTTAAGGAGTACTACCAGGGCAAGAAGACCATGAAGGAGATCGGCGCGATCTCCTGCCAGAAGTGTGTCCGCACCAACGACATCGATTGTATCGGTGAGGACGGCCGTCACCTGTCCTTCTTTGAGATGCTCGGCGACTTCTCCTTTGGCGGCATCTCCAAGCAGCAGGCCTGCGCTTGGGCTTTTGAGCTCATCACCAAGGAGTTCAAGCTGCCGCTCGACCGCCTGTACTTCACCGTCTTTACCGAAGACGACGAGACCCACGATGTGTGGCGCTCTCTGGGCGTTGCCGAGGATCACATCTCCCGCCTGGGCGAGGACGACAACTTCTGGGCCGCTGGCCCCACCGGCCCCTGCGGTCCGTGCTCCGAAATCTACTTTGACATGGGCGAGGAGGTCGGTTGCGGCAGCCCCGACTGCAAGCCCGGCTGCGACTGCGACCGTTTCCTTGAGTTCTGGAACCTCGTGTTTACCCAGTACGACCGCCAGGAGGACGGCTCCATGCCGGAGCTGCCGCACCGCAACCTCGATACGGGCATGGGCCTTGAGCGCATGGCCGCTATCATGCAGCATAAGACCGCTAACTACGACGGAGATCTGATGCAGCACCTCATCAAGCTCGGTGAGGAGATCAGCGGCAAGACCTATGACGCCGACGATTACTCCGGCGCCAGCCGCTCCCTGCGCATCATCGCCGACCACTCCCGTGCCGTCGACTTTATGATCTCGGACGGCATCCTGCCCGGTAACGAGGGCCGCGAGTACGTCCTGCGCCGACTACTCCGCCGTGCCGTGTTCCACGGCCGCCTGCTGGGCATCGAGGGCGCCTTCCTGACCAAGTTCATCGACGAGGTCAACGCTCAGATGGGCGAGGCCTATCCTGAGCTGCTCAAGAACGTCGCGCTCGTCAAGGGTATCGTTGCCTCCGAGGAGGAGCGCTTCTCCACGACTCTCGACAACGGCCGCGTTTATCTTGACGAGGCCCTGGCAGCGCTCGCCGACGGCGCTGTCCTTCCGGGCGACGTTGCCTTTAAGCTGCACGACACCTTTGGTTTCCCCATCGACCTGACCGTCGAGATCGCCGGCGCTGCTGGCCATGACGTCGACATGGACGGTTTCACCGCCTGCATGGAGGACCAGAAGGCCCGCGCTCGCGCCAATGCCAAGGGCGACGCCTGGGGCAGCTTCAACGACGTGTGGGTCGAGCTTTCCGACAAGGTTGCCGCGACCGAGTTCGACGGTTACGACAACGATGTGATTGAGGCCGCCAAGGTTGTCGCCATCGTGCGCAACGGCGAGTCCGTCGAGTCCGCCGCTGCGGGCGAGGACGTCGAGGTTGTGCTCGACCGTACCCCGTTCTACGCCGAGATGGGTGGCCAGCAGGGCGACGCCGGCAAGCTTTCCGCCGAGGGCGTTGCGCTGACCATTTCCGATACCAAGAACCACAACGGCCTGTATGCCCACGTCGCCCACGTCGCCGAGGGCACACTGACCGTCGGTGCTACCGTGACCGCCGCGCTCGACGCCGAGCGCCGTGGCTTCCTGCGTCGCAACCACACCGCCACGCACCTGCTCGACGCCGCGCTTAAGCAGGTCCTGGGCGATCATGTCTCCCAGGCTGGCTCGTTGGTGACGCCCGAGCACCTGCGCTTTGACTTCACGCACTTCGAGGCCCTGTCCCCCGAGCAGCTCAAGGCTGTCGAGGACTTGGTCAACCAGCAGATCTTCGCTTCCAAGCCGGTCGTGACCCGCGTCATGGGCATCGACGAGGCCAAGGCCGCCGGTGCTGTCGCCCTGTTTGGCGAGAAGTACGGCGACGTCGTCCGCGTTGTCTCCGTGGGCGCCGAGGATCAGCCGTTCTCCCGCGAGCTCTGCGGAGGTACGCATGCCGCCAATACCGCCGAGATCGGTCTGTTCAAGATCATTTCCGAGTCCTCCACGGGCTCGAACGTCCGCCGTATCGAGGCCGTGACCTCCAAGGGCGCTCTCGATTACATGGCCGACCGCCTGGCGCTCGTCGACGCTGCCGCCGCTGCGCTCAAGTGCCACGTCGACGAGGTTCCCGCCCGCGTGGAGAACCTGCAGGCCGAGCTGCGCGAGACTTCTAACAAGCTCAAGAAGGCTCTGACCGGTGGCTCCTCCGACGCCATTTCCAGCGCCATCGACGGCGCTGTCGAGCTGAATGGCTACAAGCTCGTCGTCGCTGAGCTCCAGGGTCTCGAGGCCGCAGACCTGCGCAACGTCTGGGATACCGTGCACCAGAAGGTTGCCGGCCCCGTCGCCTGCGTCGTTGCCAGCGTTACCGAGAAGGGCACCCCGGCCCTGCTCGCCGCCGGCTCCGATGACGCTGTGAAGGCCGGTTTCCACGCCGGCAACGTGATCAAGCAGATCGCGGGCCTGGTCGATGGTCGCGGTGGCGGTCGTCCCAACATGGCCCAGGCCGGTGGCAAGAACGCTGCCGGTATCGCCGATGCCATCGCGGCCGCCAAGACCGCGCTCGGCGCCTAAGAACCTAAGTAGTCGCTGTGGTCGCGCTCGCGCTGGACATAGGGGAGACTAGGATCGGTATTGCCGTCTCAAGCCGTGATGGCAAGATGGCAATGCCTGTCAAGGTGCTTCCGGCTGCTGAGGTCACCGGTATGGCCAAGACGTTTCGCTACCTGGTCGAGGACTATGAGCCCGATATCCTGGTAAGCGGACGTCCCTTGACCATGGCCGGTGAGCCCGGCCCCCAGGCCGAGCGCGTCGCCGCCGTAGCGCAAAAGATTGCCGACGAGCTCGAACTTCCGCTGGAGTTTGAGGACGAGCGCCTGTCCTCGCAAGAGGCCAAGCGCATCTTGCGCGAGCAGGGACTCAACGAAAAGCAGATGAGGGGCAAGATTGACATGATTGCCGCTAGCCTGTTTTTGCAGACGTGGCTTGATCGTAAAAACGAGGAGGTCTCGTATGCCTAGCGCTTCCGATCCGCGCCAGCCGATTCGTACACGACAGCCTGTGCCGCGCCCTACCCAACCTGGCCAGCGTCCGGCACAGCCGACACAGCGCGCAGCTCAGCCTGCCGCGCGCCCGGTGCAGTCCTCCTCTCGTTCGGCCCAACCTGCTCAGCGGACGGGTCAGCAGCCCACTGCTCGTACAGCCCGGCCTACAGGCGGTACCCGCTTCAAGCAGCAGGCACCTATCCAGCGAACGCAGCCCCCCCAATCGCATTCGTATCACGCTCATGGCTCGCACGGCGTTGCTCCGGCCACGCGATCGAGCTATAACACGCACGCCCGCCGTGGTGCCCAAAAGAAAAGCTCCCCGGTGCCTATGATTATCGGTGGCGTCGCCGCCGTGCTTGCGCTTGTCGCGATCGTTTTCTTTGCCGTGCCAGTCGTCAAGGGCTTCTTTGCCGGCGAGGATTCGAAGGTCACGGCTGGTCAGCAGGTTACGGTGACCATTCCCGACGGTGCTTCGGGCGATACGATCGCCTCGATTCTCTCCGAGAACCATATCGTCGAAAATCCCAAGGATTACTATGCGGCGGTAAAAAAGCTCAACGCCGATATGTCGCTTAAGCCCGGTACTTATTCGTTCACCACGCTCATGGATACGACTAAGGTGGTGCAGCAACTCATGGAAGGCCCCAACGCGGGCTCCAATGCGCTGACGATTCCCGAGGGCTTGACGGTCGATCAAGTCGCCGACCGTGTGGCCCAGGCATACGACAGCATCTCTAAGGAAGACTTCCTCAACCAGGCCAAGGCCTCCAACTACGTGGACGATTATAGCTTCCTTAGGGGTGCTGCAAACGATTCGCTCGAGGGCTTCTTGTTCCCCAAGACCTATTCGCTGGGCGATTCGCCGACGGCCGATGAAGTGATTCGCGCCATGCTCGATCAGTTTAAGACCGAGTACAAGTCGCTTGACTTTGCCAGCTGCGAGGCCAAGATCAAGGAGCGCTACGGTGTGGAGATGTCCGATTACGACATCGTTAACCTTGCCTCTATCGTTGAGCGCGAGGGTCTCAACGCCGATCAACGGTCGCACGTGGCCTCGGTCTTCTACAACCGCCTTGCCGGTAAGCTTGGCGGTCTGCGTTATCTCAACAGCGATGCGACCATGATGTATGTTACCGGCGGCGAGGTTACCGCCGACGACCTGCAGAGCGATAGCCCGTATAACACCTATAAGCACGAGGGCCTGCCGCCCACGCCCATCTGTTCTCCGTCGCTCGAGGCGCTCAAGGCCACCCTTGAGCCGACCGACTCCGATGACCTGTATTTCTACATTACACAGGACGAGGAGTATTTCTCGCAAACCTACGAAGAACATCAACAGTCTTGGAATTAACATGAGGATTTTTAGCCCCAAACGATACGTTGCCTCGGTCGATCGCATCGACCTTGATACCCTGTGGGCCGACGGCAAACGCGCCATTCTGCTCGATCGCGATAACACCCTGGTGCCGCGCGATACCGAGCAGGTTCCCGCCGCGGTTTTCGCTTGGCTCGATGCCGCCCGTGCCAAAGGCTTTAAGCTGTGCATGGTGTCCAACAACTGGCATCGCGACCAGGTCATGAGCTCTGCACGCGAGTTGGGGCTCGAGGCCATCAGCCACGCTATGAAGCCGGCTCCGTTTGCCCTCAAGGCGGGTCTTAAGCGCCTCGACGCCACGGCCGATGAGGCGGTGCTGATCGGTGATCAGCTCTACACGGACGTGTGGAGCGGCAACTTTGCCGGCGTCGATACCATCCTGGTCAAGCCGCAAGCAACCCAGGACCTGTGGTACACGCAGATCTTCCGTATCTTTGAGCGCCGGGCCCTGCGCGACCTTCCCTGCGAGGAATAGGTCTCGCTATGTCCCAGCACATCAAACACGGCTGCGACCATATCTTCTTTATCGGCTTTTTGGGCGCGGGCAAATCGACGCTCGCGCGCAACGTCGGCACCATGTTCAAGCGGCGTTTTATCGATACCGACCGCCTGGTCGTGCGTCGATGCGGCAAGTCGGTTACCGAGATTTTTGAGACCGAGGGCGAGGATCGTTTTCGCGAGCTCGAGACCTCGGCACTCCGTTCGCTTCAAAGCGAGCGCAGCCTGCTGGTATCGTGCGGGGGTGGCATCGTCGAGACGCCAGTGAACATTAAACTGATGCACGAAATGGGTACGTGCGTGTACCTCGAGGGCGACTTCGAGGACTCGTTGCGCCAGATTCGTCGGTGCGACACGCGCCCCGATTTCCGCTCGCCCGAGCATGCCGCGCGCCTGTTTGAGCATCGCCGTCCGCTGTATCGCCAGGCCGCCGATCTTACCCTTGATATTCGCAACAAGTCCTTCGAGGACGTTTCCTACCTTTGTGCCGAGATGCTTTTGGAGCGTGGACTGCTATGATTCGCCGTCAACTGATCAATTTCCAAAACCGCAGCGTCGATGTCCGTGTCGGATTGGGCGCGTTCGATGAGCTGTCGCGTATGTTTGCCTCGGCCGTGGGCAAGCCTAAGCGTGCGATGGTCGTTTGGAACACCGCCACGTCAGAGCGTTTTGGCGAGGTCGTTGAGCATGCGCTGGTCGACGCCGGCTTTGCCGTGTCGCTGCTCGTCCTCGAGGTTTCGCCTGCCGGTGCCACGCTGGCCGATGCCGATACCGTCTTTGGCGCCCTGTCGGCTAACGGCATTACCTGTGACGATCTCGTTGTCGCCGTCGGCGACACGGCGACCTGCTCGGTCGTTAGCTGGTGCGCCAACCAGTGGTGTGGCCGAACCGAGTGCGCGCTGCTGCCGACGACCTTCGACGCCATGCTCACGGTCGCGACGACCATGAAGCCGCTCGTCGCTTCGTCGGCGAATGCGCTTCCCGCTATCGCGTTTCGTCCCGAACCGGGCTTGGTCGTGTGTGACCTCGACCTTGTTCGCGAAGCGGACCCCGAGGACCTCAAGCTCGGCTATGCGGTACTTGTTGGCACCATGCTTTCGAGCAGCAAGTCGCGCTGGAATCAGTTTATTGAGACTGTCCCCGAGATTCTTGCTGGTGAGGAGGTCGCGCTCGTCAATGCCGTCCAATGGTCTCAGACTGCCCGCAAGGACGTGCTGACGGCCACGAACCCGAGCGCTCGCCATGCGCTCGATTTTGGCAAGATGGGGGAACGCACCCTGCGCGCCTGCTTGGGCGATGCCGCTTCGCAGGTCCCTGCCTACCAGCTGTTGTCCGAGGGCATGCGCTTTGAGGCGCGCCTTGCACATGATGCCTGCGACTTCGATATCGATTACGTCTTTGAGGTCGATGACTGCCTGGAGGACTTTGGTATCGAGGAGCTTGCCTTCGATCTGGAGCCCGCCGCATATATCGAGGAGTTCCGCAGGCAGCAGTTCGCGCGCTCGAACCGTAGCATGCTGCCGTTGCCCGCGGCGCTTGGCGCTATTCGTTTGACCAGCGTGGAGGACGAGGTTCTCGAGCGCCATGCCCAGGCGTATCTGGCTTCTCGTAAGGAACTTCTCTAAGATTTATTGACATCCATCGTCTTTCGTATCATGTTGAGGGACGGGTTTTCAATCGGTTACGAATCGCTTGCGTTTTCGTACGCTGATTGAGCCCGTCCCGTCTTTATGTGACGACAACAAGAAAGGAATCTGCATGTCTGAGTTTGCTGCCGGTCCTGCCGGTCGTATCGAGCGTGTCCGTGCCCTGATGGTCGAGCGTGGCTACGACGCCATCGTGGTGCGCGACGAAGCAAATCTTCGTTGGCTTACGGGCGTGAAGGGCGTCTTCGATTACACCTTCGAGTTTCCGCACGCGGCGTTTATTACGGCTGACCAGTGCCTGTTCCATACCGATTCGCGCTATCTCAACAGCTTTGAGGAGAACACGCCCGCCGGCAGTCCCTGGGTCTACGACATGGACGAGGGCACCATCCCCGGTTGGGTCGCCGGCAAGATCGCGGCCAACAAGTGCCGCGTCTGCGCTGTCGAGGACGATATGCAGATTAACTTCTACCAGGGCATTCAGCGCGGCCTGGAGGACCGCTCCGTCGCTTGCATGCTGCCGCTGATGCACGACGACATCCGTAAGATGCGCGCCGTCAAGGATGCCGAGGAGATCGAGCTCATGCGCCACGCACAGTCGATCACCGACGCCGCCTTCCAGCATATGCTCGGCTTTATTAAGCCTGGTATGACCGAGAAGCAGGTTCGCAACGAGCTTGAGAACTTTATGTTCGCCAACGGCGCCGACAGCTTGGCCTTTGGCTCCATCGTCGCGAGCGGTCCCAACACTGCGAACCCGCACGCCGTCCCGAGTGACCGCGTGATCGAGAAGGGCGACTTCGTCCTCATGGATTACGGCGCGGGCTATTGCGACTACCGCTCCGATATGACGCGTACCGTCGTGATGGGCGAGCCTACCCAGGAGCAGCTCGACCTGTACGCGCTCGTGCGCCGTACGCACGAGGAGTGCGTCGCCGCCATCCATCCGGGCGTCGAGGGCAACGACATTTTCAAGCTTTCTAAGAAGATTATCGGGGATGCCGGTTATGGCGATTACTACAACCATGGCCTGGGCCACGGCGTCGGTATCGACATCCACGAGCTGCCCAACTTCAACCGTAGCAAGAACATCATCGAAGTTGGCTCGGTTATTACCATGGAGCCCGGCGTGTACCTGCCCGGTGTGGGCGGCGTGCGCTTGGAGGACTACGGCGTGGTCACCGAGAACGGCTACGAGCCCTTCACCAAGACCCCGCATGACCTCCACGTTATCGACTGCTAGTCTACTTCGTAGATAGTTTGGGGCGGGGCGACCGAAATGATTCGGGCGCCCCGCGTTCTCTTTTTATGCGCTCGCTGCAGGCGCCGTCTGCAAGTGTATAATTTCGGTCGTATGTAATTTGGACGCTTGTGCGTTCTGCCTATAACAAGAAAGGTCGCTATGCCTACCATTTCTACCGCCGACTTCAAGAACGGCCTCGGTCTCCGCATTAAGGACAAGGTCTACACCATCGTCGAGTTCCAGCATGTCAAGCCGGGCAAGGGTGGCGCGTTTGTGCGCTACAAGACCCGCGACATCAAGAGCGGCCGCGTCGTCGAGAACACCTGCAACGCCGGCACCAAGTTCGAGAGCGTCATGCTCACCACCCGTGAGTTCCAGTACCTCTACAACGATGGCGCCGACTACATCTTCATGGACAACGAGTCCTATGAGCAGGTTCCCGTTCCCGAGGACATGGTGGGCGAGAACTCCAAGTGGCTGCGCGAGAACGACGTCTGCCAGCTGCTCTTCGCCGACGATGAGCTCATGGGCGTGACCCCGCCGATGTTCATCGAGACCACCATTGTCCAGACCGACCCGGGCTTTAAGGGCGACACCGTCCAGGGTTCCACCAAGCCGGCCACGATCGACACCGGCGCTGTCATCCAGGTCCCCATGTACCTTAACGAGGGCGAGGTCATCAAGGTTGACACCCGTGACGGCAAGTTCGTCTCCCGCGTCTAGCAACCAACTCTTCTAGGAGGACTCATGCCCCAGGAAATCAAGATTGACGGCATCGGCATTTCGCCCGATGTTCTGACCGCCATCGTCTCGCGCGCCGTGTCCGATGTCGAGGGCATCGCCTCCGTTGGCGTCAAGGACCTTGCCACCAACCTTGTCTCCATGATGCTCTCGTCCAAGGCCCCGGCTTCCGAGCCGGCGGTCGAGGCCGAGGTCGTCGGTGACAAGCTCGCACTCACCGTGCGTGTTGTGGTGTTCTTTGGCTATCCGTTCAAGAAACTCGCCGAGGCCGTTCGCGCCGCCGTGGTCGCCGCCATCGATGCCCAGGTGGGCGTTGAGGTCGAGCGCGTTGACGTTTGCATCGACGGCCTCGTTTTCCCCAAGGAGTAACCTTTGAGCCTTAAGGTTTATCGCGGGCGCACGCTTGCCCGCAGTCAGGCGCTGCAGCTGCTGTTCCAGGCCGAGGCCACGGACAGCCCGCTCGAGCGTGTCCTCGAGGGCGATTTCCTGATCTCGAAGGGTCCCCTCGACCCCTATGCGCTGGAGCTTTGCCGCGGTGCCTACGAGCATATTGATCGCATCGACTGTGCCCTGCGCGCCGTCGCCAAGAACTGGGATCTTATGCGCATGCCCGGTGCCGACCGCAATCTGCTGCGTATCGCTGTCTATGAGATGCGCTTCCTCACCGACGAAGAGGTCTCGGACGCCATTGTGATCAACGAGGCCGTCGAGCTTGCCAAGGCCTATGGCACAGACCAGTCCGCGTCGTTTGTCAACGGCGTGCTGGGCAAGATCGCACGCAGCGAGGAGCTGCCGGGCGAGGACCTGTACCAAGAGCTGCTGGCCGAGGATCGCGCTCGCGAGGAGGCACAGGCTGCCGAGGCGGCCGCCAAGGTCGCTGCCGCTCAGGCTGCCGCCGGCGTATTTGCCGAGGATGCGGACGCTGCTGAGGCCGTCGAGGCCGACTCCGTCGAGGAGTAGTCATGCCAGAGGGTTCTGTCCGCAACTTTGACGAGATCTCGGACCGTCTAGACCAGATCATCGCTACCGTTCGCTCCAAGGATACGTCCTTGGAGCGTTCACTCGATCTGTTTGACGAGGCGATTGAGCTGGGCTCCCGTGCGGTCGGTATGGTCGACAAGTTTGAGCTGACGCCGCGTGAGGCCGATAAGCTCGAACAGGAATACGATGAGGATGCGGCAAACGAATCCCAAGATAGCTAGCCGCATCTCCGGATACGAATGGTTGATGGCATTCATGAAACGCGTGCGTCTTGATGACGAACTGATTTCACAGGGCATCTGCGCCGATCGCGCGGATGCCCTTCGCACTCTTATGGCCGGCTTGGTCTCGAGTGGCGGCGAGCGCTTGACTTCGCCGGGCCTTAAGGTGACCCCGGGTCTGCCGCTGCACGTGAAGGGGCGCATTCCCTATGTCGGCCGCGGCGGTCTTAAGCTCGAAGGCGCGCTTGATGCGTTTGGCATCAATCCGACGGGCCTTGCCTGTCTGGATGTTGGCTGCTCTACCGGCGGCTTTACCGATTGCCTGCTCAAGCGCGGAGCTGCGACCGTTGTCTCGGTGGACGTGGGTCGCGCCCAGTTCGATTGGTCGTTGCGTCAGGACGATCGCGTGACGCTGCATGAACGCACAAACGTGACGCAGCTGCCCGAGCTTGGCTATGCGGGCGCCATCGACCTGGCTGTGTGTGATGTCTCGTTTACCAGCATTGCGAACATTATCGATGCGGTGCTGGCGTGCTTGGCACCTATGGGCGCATTCTGCACGCTCGTAAAGCCGCAGTTTGAGGCTCCGGCGGCGCTGGTGGGTGAGGGCGGCATTGTGACCGATCCCGCTGTGCGCCGCGATACACTCGCGGCGGCGATTGAGCTCTTTGCTGCCAAGGGCCTGTTCCCGGTCGATGTGTGCGTGTCACCCATTCATGGTGCCAAGGGCAACGTTGAGTTTTTCCTGTACGGCACGAGGTTTGCCCCCGGTGAACGCACCGACGATGAGCTGCAATCCCAGGTATCGGTTTTGAGCGAGAAAGCTGCAACGCTATGAAGGTCTTTCTGGTTCCCAATTACTACAAGCAAGAGGCGGTCGAGAGTGGCCTGATGCTCGAGCTTTGGCTTTCGCGCCAGGGCTACGAGGTGGCATGGGCTGCCGATCAGCGCTCCAAGATCCAGAGCGCGCCCGATGTTGACGATGCCGACCTGGTCATTACGCTCGGCGGCGACGGCACGCTGCTGCGCGCGGCTCGTATCCTCAACTATCGCGAGATTCCTATCCTCGGTCTTTCCTATGGTCACCTGGGCTTTTTAACTGCTGCGAGTCCGGAGGAGCGCGACATCCTGCAGGTCGTGAGCGATGCCCTGTCCGGCGAGCTGCACGTGAGCCGTCGCGCCACGATCGCCGCGGATATCGTGTCCGTGCGCGACGATGGCACGAAGGATGTCGTGCGCACGTTCGCCCTCAACGACATGGCGCTCACGCGCGGCCCCCTTTCCGATATGGTCGAGTTTGACATCACGGTTTCCGGCCACCATATCGATCGCTTGCGTGGTGATGGCGTGGTCGTGTCCACGGCGACTGGTTCTACGGGGTACGCGCTGAGTGCCGGTGGCCCCATCGTGAGCCCCGACTATACGGGCATGGTCTGCGTACCCATTGCCCCGCACACCATTCAGGCTCGTGCCTTTTTGACTTCGCCGAGTGATGTCGTCGAAATCTTTATGTCTGATGACCGCCCGAGCGTTCCGGCGATCGCTATCGATGGACAGTTTATTACCTGCGATGGCACCGTCGAGAGCGTGGCGGCGCGCCGTGGGCCCGGAGATGTGCTGCTGCTCGATTACGGCCCCGAGAGCTTTTATAACTCGGTGAGCCGCGTATTCTACGGAGTCCGTCATGATCGATGAGCTGCAGGTTTCTAACATTGCACTCATTCGCGAGGCGACGTTGGTGCCGAGTGCCGGCCTGACTGTCCTGACCGGCGAGACCGGCGCCGGCAAGACCGCGCTGCTCTCGGCGCTCAAGCTCATTTTGGGCGAGCGCGCGGATTCGTCGATGGTGCGCGAGGGCGAGGCGCTGGCGAGCGTCGAGGCGCGCTTGTTCGACGGGCCGCACGACACGGAAGGCTTCACCGTGCAGCGCAGCCTTTCCGCCGAGGGCCGCAGTCGCGTAAAAATTGACGGCCGCATCGCCAGCGTGCGCGAGCTTTCGGAGCGCGTTGGCGTGATGATGGATTTGTGCGGGCAGCATGAGCATCAGCGCTTGCTCGATCCGGCGCATCACGTTGCGATGGTCGATGCCTGGGCGGGGCGCTCTGCGCTCGAGGCGCTGGATGCGTACCGCACCTGCTTTAAGGCATCGCGCGCTGCCGCCAAGGAAGTTCGACGTGTCGAAGAGGCCTCGCGTGCGCAGGGGAGCCGCGTCGAGGAGGCGCGCTTTGCCCTCGAGCGCATCGGCGAGGTCGACCCCAAGCCGGGCGAGTATGAGGAGCTCGAGGAACTGCTACCGCGCTCCGAACATGCCGAGGTACTGGTTGCCACAGCTAACGATGCCCATGCATCGCTTGCCGCCGAAGGGGGAGCGCTCGATGCCGTGAACAGTGCCGTGGCAGAGCTTTCCCGTATGGCTGCCGTCGATCGCAAACTGGGCGACATTGCCGACGCGCTTTCGGATGCCTGTATCTCCCTTGAGGATTGCGCGAACGAGCTTCGTGCCTATCGCGATGGCATCGCCTTCGACCCGCGCGAGCTCGCTCGCATGCGTGAGCGGTATTCCGACCTCAAGGGCCTGTTGCGTCAGTGGGGTCCCACCATGGACGATGTGTTTGCCATGCGCGATCGCTCGCAAGAGCTGCTGTCCCTGGTTGATGATGGCGATGAACAGATCAAAAAGGCGCGTGAGGCACTCGGGATCGCTGAGCGCGAGTTGTTTGCCGCTGCCAAGGCACTTAAGCGCGCTCGCAATACGGCGGCCCCGCGCTTCTGCCATGAGGTTGGCCGCCAGATGGCGCGCTTGGAGATGGGTAGTGCCGAGCTCGTCTGGGAGTCACGTGATCTTCCCCGTGCTGAGTGGACGCCCGTTGGTCCTTCGAGCTACGAGCTGCTATACCGCAGCGGTGCCGGTTTGACGCCGCGCCCCCTGCGCCGAATTGCGTCGGGCGGCGAGCTAAGCCGCGTCATGCTGGCAAGCAAGGTTGTCCTCGGTAACGCAGACGGTGTCGATACGCTGGTGTTTGACGAGGTTGATGCTGGTGTTGGTGGCTCCACGGCGCGTGCGCTTGCAGACGTGCTGGCAGATCTCGCCGCTACGCATCAGGTGATTGTCGTAACCCACTTGGCACAGGTCGCCGTCATGGCCGACAAGCATTATGTTGTCAGCAAGGAACCGGGCGATGTTCCCCAGACGCATTTGGACGAGGTAACCGGCGAAGCGCGTACCGCCGAGATCGCCCGCATGCTCAGCGGCGATCAGTCCGAGGCAAGCTTGGCCCACGCCAAGCAGATGCTCGAAGAAGCTCGAGGTTAGGTCGTATCAGCGGTGTTGGTGGGACAAAATAGACTGTAATTTTTGTCCCACAACGCGTTTTACTCAACGACCTTGTCCGGCTGGATGAGCTCCTCGTAGTAGCTGATATGCTCGCGCGCGTCCTCGATTTCGGGCAGCAGGAAGTTGTAGATAACCTCGATGATCATCGTTGCGCTGATTTTAGAGAACGCAAAGTCGCCCGTCGTCAGCAGCGCTTCGTGGTTGACGGTATTAAAGGTGTAGTCTGCCAGGCGCGCGAGCGGGGATTTGCTGTCGCTGCTGATGACGACTATGGTTGCGCCGCAGTCGCGAGCCGCTTTTGCCATGCGATTCAGTCGGCGCGATTTGCCGGAGTTTGAGATAAGCACGATGACGTCACCCGGGCGCAACGTGAGCGCAAAGCCGATTGATGTCTCGCTAATGGTGCTTGCCATGCAGCGCAGGCCCAGCTGCGAAAACTTAAACGTCGCATCGAGCGCGACCGCGTTCGTATTGCCCACAGCCGCAAACTCAATAACCCCTGCATGCTTAAGGGCATGCACAACAGCCGCCAGCGTATCGTGGTCGATCCCGTCGATGGTCGCATTAAGCTCGCTCACCTTGGCAGCCAGAATGTTCTTGAGGCTCTGCTCCATATTGTCGAGCGAGACCTCGTCAGTCAGGCCCTCGTTGCGCTGGCTTTCCAAATCCCTTGCCAACGAAAACTGAAAGCTGCGGAAGCTACCAAAGCCCAGCTTGCGGCAGAAACGCGAAACGGTCGCCTCGGACGTGGCGGCGGCGCGCGAGAGCTGAGCCGCCGTGAGGCGTGGCGCCTCGGACTGGTGCTCCAATATATAGTCGACAATGCGCTGCTCGGACTCGCTGTATCCCTGATGGGTACTAATGAGGGAAAGTGCGCTCTTGCTACTATCGGTCATGGATGGCTCCTGGTTGGCATGAAAATCGGACTCGTTTTGTATTCTCATAGTATAGGGGGATTTTCAATTACAAGATACACCTTGCCGTTTCAAGAGTTGATGGTAAACTTTCACCTACCGTTTACGGTTATGAAAGAACCTTTCACCGGAGAATTGCGCCTTGTCTCTTCTCACGCGAACGGTAGGTTGGTATCTTTCAGTTGTGGAAAAGCGCGCAAGGACGCGCGTGTAGGGGAGCGCCTGCGGGCGCAAAACTTAAAAAGGAGGGACACATGGCTAAGTTTGACATCATCGCCGCGACCGGTTGCCCGACCGGCATTGCGCACACCTTCATGGCGAAGGAGGCGCTGGAGAAGGCAGCTGCCGAGCGCGGTCTGACCATTAAGGTCGAGACTCATGGCCAGGTCGGTGTCGAGAACGAGCTCACTAAGAGCGAGATCGCTGGCGCCAAGGCCGTCGTCGTCGCAGCTGACAAGGATGTCCAGGCCGAGCGTTTTGCCGGCAAGCCCATGGTTTCCGTTGGTGTTTCCAAGGCCCTGTCCGTTGAGGCCGCCGGTAAGCTGATTGACCGCGCGCTCGCCGCCAAGGGCGACAGCACGGTTGCAGCCGCTGCCGATGTCGAGGACGAGGTCGAGGAGAAGGAGTCCATCGGCCACGTCATCTACAAGCACCTTATGAACGGCGTCAGCCATATGCTGGTCTTCGTCGTCGCCGGTGGTGTCCTGACCGCCGTTTCGTTCCTGTGGGGCATCACGTCCTTCGATTCGACGGCTGCCGACTACAACAGCTTCGCCGCTATGCTCAAGATCATCGGCGGCATTGCCATGAACCTCATGGTTCCCGTGCTTTCCGCCTACATCGCCGAATCCATCGGCAAGCGCCCGGCGCTCGTCCCCGGTTTTGTTGCCGGTATGATCGCCATCCAGGGCCTGCCTGTTAACGCCGAGACCGGCCTGATCGACGCCGGTGGCGCCGGCGTGGGCTTCGGCTTCCTCGGCGGCATCGTCGGTGGCTTCCTCGCCGGTTATGTCATCCTACTGCTCGAGAAGGTCTTTGCCGGTCTGCCCAAGAACCTGGACGGCCTCAAGGCAATCTTCCTGTACCCGCTGTTCTCGACGGCTATCGTCGGCTTGGTCATGCTCGGCATTTCCGGCCCCATGGCTGCCATCAATACCGCCATGATGGACTTCCTCAAGGGTCTGTCCGCCTCTGGCGCCGTTGTTCTGGGTCTTGCTATCGGCTGCATGTGCGCCTTTGACATGGGCGGCCCGGTCAACAAGGCTGCTTATGTCACCGGTACCGCTATGCTCACCGAGGCCCTGGCCGCCGGTGTTGGCACCGACACCTACAACTTCGGTACCAACTTCATGGCTGCCGTCTCCGCCGCTTGCATCGTTCCGCCGCTGATCACCACCTTCGCCGTCGTTGTCGGCAAGAAGTACTTCAGCCAGGAGGATCATGACGCCGGTATCGTCAACCTCATCCTTGGTTGCACCCACATCACCGAGGGCGCCATTCCGTTCATGACCAAGAACATCTGGCCAGTCATGCCCATCATGATGCTCGGTTCCTCTATCGCTTCGATCCTGACCATTATGTTCAACGTTCACGATCCGGCGCCTCACGGTGGCTTCCTGGTCCTGCCCGTTGTCGAGAACGGTCCGCTGTGGGTCCTCGCGATCCTCATCGGCGCCGTTGTTGGTGGCATCCTGTTCGTGGCCTTCAAGAAGCACGACTTCGAGAAGAATCAGAAGGCCGCTCCTGCTGCTCCCTCTAAGTCGGTCGAGGCTCCCAAGCCCGCTGTTGTCGAGGCCCCCAAGGCCGAGGCTGCCGACTTCGTGAAGGTCGAGAACGTTTTTGTCGCCGAGGACTTCACTTCTCGTGACGAGGCTCTGGGCTTCGTTTCCAACCAGGCTGTCAAGGCCGGTATCGCCAGTGACGCCGACGCCGTGATGAACGCCTTCCTGGCTCGCGAGGCCGAGGGCACCACGGGCATGATGGAGGGCTTCGCCATTCCGCATGCCAAGTCCGACGCCATTACCGAGGCTGCCGTCATCGTCGTCAAGGACGAGTCTGGCGTGACCGGTTGGGACACCATGGACGGCGCTCCCGTCAACGTGGCCATCGCTCTGCTCATCCCGGGTGCCCAGGCTGGCACCACGCACCTCAAGATCCTGTCCAAGGTCGCCGAGGCGCTCATGGACGAGGACTTCCGTGCCACCGTCAAGGGTTCCACCGACGCCGCCGAGATCGCAAAGACGATCAACGACCGCCTGGTCTAATCCCACAGTCGCGAATTACATCGCCCCCTGTAACAAAGGCGGAGACCCTTTCCAGGGCCTCCGCCTTTTTCGGAAACAGAGAACACACCGGTTTATCCCATCAGCCAGAATTCCTTTCAGCCGACATTGCTCTGGACCGACCGAGTTTCCGCAGCTTGCTCGCCGGGCGGGGCGATTAAGTTTGTCGCGAGTTCCGCACGCAAAGGAAAGCACTTAATGTGCTTTCCGTC
>ERZ838118.212-NODE-212-length-80711-cov-9.148916_pt1 | contig 80711 bp, 66 predicted proteins | sample MGYA00519863_ERZ838118 | MGnify/ENA primary metagenome ERZ838118 (study PRJEB31850, sample SAMEA3708827) | human gut metagenome | biome: human gut; feature: human-associated habitat; material: faeces | place: China | collected 2014 ...
GCCCGCGACGTCGTCGCCGAGGGCAAAGACCGCAGCGCCGCTGTCAAGGCCGCCAACGCAGCCAGCCAAGAACGTGCCCACGACTTCGAAGACCAGCTCTCCGGCACCGCCGGCACCATCGCCGATGCGGCCGTGGCCAACGCCAACGCCGACATCGACACCGACGCGCCGGCCGCGCCGGCCGCGACGGCCCCTGCCGACCCCGCAGCCGCTGCCCCGCCGGCCATCTCTCCCAACGCCGCCGCGGCTCAGGCCAAGCCGGCCCCCGCGGGGAACAGCCCCTACACCGTTCAGTAGCTTGCACCCGAGGAGATTCCCATGAGCACCGACGCGTCTCAATCGCAGGGAGGAGCCGACGCGCCCGCTTCCGTCAACAACCCGCGCAGCGCGGCCGCCGCGGCCACCGCTGCCGCCAATGCCATCTCGCGCACCAAGCAGGCCCGCGCCCGCACGCGCTTCTTCGACCTGTGGGCCGTGGTGGCGGCCATTCTGCTTTTGGCGGCGACCGTCTATCTGCTGAACATCCTGTCGGTGCCCGTGGCCATTCTCATCTGGACCGTCATCATCGTCTTCTGCCTGCGCGGCATTGTGAACGGGCTGGAGAAGCGCCATATCAACCGCGGTTTGGGCACCACGATCGCCTATGTCATCATGGCGCTCGTGCTCGCCCTTATCGGCTTCCTTCTGTTCTCGCCTATGTTCGGCCTGAACGCCCAGTTCAACGACTTGGTCAGCAACCTGCCCCATTATGTTGATGCGGTCATCGCTTGGGGCAACGACCTGTACGCCCGCTACGCCCCGATGCTCGAGGACGAAACGGTGAAGAACGTCATCAGCGAGGTGCAGAAGTCTGCTGCCTCGTGGGCCTCCTCCATCGCCCAGGGCAGCGCCAACGGCATCGTGGCCTTCTCCACGACGCTGGCCAACGGCCTTATGGCCTTAGGGTTCGCGCTCGTCATCGCCTTCTGGATCCTCATGGAGCTGCCGGCCATGGGCCGCGAGACGCGCCGGCTCATCGGCCCCAAGCACGCCGAGGACGCCGAGTTCTTCCACGCCACCTTCACCCGCGTCATGGGCGGCTACATCAAGGGAACGCTTCTGCAGTGCGCCGTCATCGGCGTGGGCTGCGGCATTCTGTTCCAGGTCGTCGGTGTGCCCAACGCGGCCGTGCTCGGCCTCATCACCGGCGTGATGAACATCATCCCCATCATCGGCCCGTGGCTGGGAGGTGCGCTCGCGGCCATCGCGGCCGTCTTCGTGAGCCCGCTGGTGGCCCTTATCGCCCTGGCCGGCACCGTGGTCATCCAGCAGCTCGTCTACACCTTCGTCTCGCCGAAGATCATGGCGAACTCGGTGGACATCCACCCGGCCCTCACCCTCATCGCGTTGATGGTGGGCTCGGCCCTCGGCGGTGCTATGAGCGGCCTTATGGGGTCGCTCGTGGGCATGCTCGCCTCCATCCCGCTGGTGGCCGTGGCCAAGTCGGTGTTCGTCTACTACTTCGAGAAGAAGACCGGCCGGCACCTGGTGGCCGAGGACGGCGTGTTCTTCAAGGGCGTGCCGTCGGACAACGAGGAAGTGAACCCGCTGTCGGACGCCACGTCACCGGGCGTCACCACCGGCTCCATGAAGCCCATCAAGCTGGACGACGCGACGCTGTTCGGCCGCAAGTTGCCGAAGCTGCGCTCGCAGGCCCATGGGAAGGTGACGGCGCGCCATTCCCATGATGACACGTCGTCTTCCAAAAAGTAGCGCGCAAGGAGCGCTATAATCTGCTGCAACTGTTTTCGTTGACCGTAAAGGACGGATAGAACACCTATGCGTTACATGACCACCGCTGAGATTCGCGAGAAGTACCTGAACTACTTCCAGGAGAAGGGCTGCAAGCTCGTGCCCTCCTCCTCGCTCATTCCCGACGACCCGTCGCTTCTGCTGACGAGCGCCGGCATGGTGCAGTTCAAGCCCTACTTCCTGCAGCAGAAGCAGCTGGAGGCGCCCTACATCGGCACCACCTCCGTGCAGAAGTGCGTGCGCACCAACGACATCGACATCATCGGCACCACGGGCCGCCATCTGAGCTTCTTCGAGATGCTCGGCAACTTCTCCTTCGGCGAGTACTTCAAGGAAGAGATGTGCGCCTGGGCCTACGACTTCTCCGTGAACGTGCTGGGGCTGCCGCCGGAGCGTTTGTACTTCACGGTGTTCGAGGATGACGACGAGACCATCGAGATTTGGAAGAACCTGGGCGTGCCCGAGGACCATATCTCGCGCCTCGGCGAGGACGACAACTTCTGGCGCGCCGGCCCCACCGGCCCCTGCGGCCCCTGCTCGGAGATCTACTACGACCAGGGCCCTGAGTTCGGCTGCGGCAGCCCCGACTGCGCGCCGGGCTGCGACTGCGACCGGTTCCTCGAGTACTGGAACTGCGTGTTCACCCAGTACGACGGCCAGGAGGACGGCACTTTGGCGCCCCTTCCCAAGAAGAACATCGACACGGGCATGGGGCTCGAGCGCATGGCCGCCGTCATGCAGGGCGTGCAGTCCAACTACGAGACCGACGTGCTGCGCAGCCTGGTGGCCGTGGGCGAGCGTCTGGCCGGCGTGACCTACGGCGAGGACGCCGAGACCGACCTGGCCCTGCGCATCATTGCCGATCACTCCCGCTCGGTCACCTTCATGATCGCCGACGGCATTCTGCCGGGCAACGAGGGCCGCGGCTACGTGCTGCGCCGTCTGCTGCGCCGCGCCATCATGAAGGCCCAGCTCATCGGCATCGAGGGGCACTTCCTCAACGAGTACGTGGACGAGATCGTGCGGCTCATGGGAGATGTGTACCCCGAGATCGTGGAGAACCGCGAGCTGGAACGCGGCCTCATCATGGCCGAGGAGGACCGCTTCGGCGCCACCCTGCGCCAGGGCCAGGCCTACCTGGAGGAGGCCCTCGGCAAGCTCGAGGGCGACGTGCTCTCCGGCGAGGAGGCCTTCACCCTGCACGACACCTACGGCTTCCCCGTGGAAGTGACCCAGGAGATCGCGGAGGGCCGCGGCGTGAAAGTGGACATGAAGGCCTTCGAGGCCGCCATGGAGGCTCAGCGCGAGCGCGCCCGCGCCGCCGGCGCGAAGGACGCCGAGGCGGCCTGGTCCACCTACGGCGGCATCTACAGCGATCTTTTGAACGAGCTCGGCCCCACGGAGTTCATCGGCTATGACGCCACCGCCGCCGAGACGCGCGTGCTGGCCGTTATCGTCGATGGCGAGCGCGTGGGAACGCTGGCGCCGGGGCAGACCGGCGAGGTGGTGCTGGCCGCCACGCCCTTCTACGCCGAGATGGGCGGAGAAGTGGGGGACACCGGCATCATCGAGAACGGCGAGGGACGCATTTTCGTGCTGGACACGAAGGCTCCCGAGAAGGGCCTGTTCGTGCACGCGGTGCGCGCCGAGGAGACCGGGCTTGCCGAGGGCGATACCGTCGTGGCCCGCGTGGACGCGAACCGTCGCGCCGCCATCGAGCGCAACCACACCGCCACCCACATCCTGCACGCCGCGCTGCGCCGCGTGCTCGGCGACCACGTGAAGCAGGCCGGCTCCTACGTGGGGCCCGACCGCCTGCGCTTCGACTTCACCCATTTCGAGGCGTGCACGCCCGAGCAGCTGGCCGAGGTGGAGCGCGAGGCCAACGAGCACATCATGAGCGCCACGCCCACCACCATTTACGAGACGTCGCTGGAAGAGGCCCGCGCCGCCGGCGTGACGGGCTTGTTCGGCGAGAAGTACGGCGAGGTCGTGCGCGTGGTGGAGGCGGGCGACCTCTCCCGTGAGCTGTGTGGCGGCTGCCATGTGAACAACACCGCCGAGATCGGCTTTTTGAAGATCACGAGCGAGTCGTCGGTGGGCGCCAACGTGCGCCGCATCGAGGCCGTGACGAGCTACGGCGCGCTCGCCTATGTGAACAAGGTGGAGGCCGAGCTGAAGGAGGCCGCGGCCACCTTGCGCGTGCCGCCCTTCGACGTGTCCGAGCGCGTGGCGGCCGACCAGAAGGCCTTGAAGGAGATGCGCACCAAGGCCAAGCGCGCCAAGGATATGGTGAGCGACGACATGTTCTCGGCCCTGCTCTCCCAAGTGCAGCAGGCGCCGGCGGGGTATCCCGTCATCATCGCGCGCACCGAGGTGCGCGACGGCGGCCAGATGCGCAACATGTGGGACGTCGTGAGAAGCCGCATGAGCGCGCCCGGCGCCATGGTGGTGGCCGGCGTGAACGACGGCAAGCCCGTACTCATGGCCGCCGGCACCGACGAGGCCGTGGCGGCGGGCTTCAACGCCGGGGCCATCATCAAGGCCATGGGCCCGGCCATCCAGGGAGGTGGCGGTGGCAAGCCCACCATGGCCCAAGCCGGCGGCAAGAACCCCGACGGCATCGACGAGGCCCTGGAGATCGCCCGCAACATGATCCTGTAGCGACGCGGAAGGGCGCCACTGCGCAGTCTTCGGTATCCGAGAACTCTCAAGAAAGGACGGCCCCCGAGCCGTCCTTTCTCTTATGTTCAAGCCCTGCTATCGGTATGACAGTATTTCAAATTCTTTTAAAGTGCGGTATAGTGCAACGCCTAAGATAAGGTCAGGGGGTTTGTTATGATGCCGAGGGAAAAGCTCGCTAAATATGGTGCAGCGACATTAACAGATCTAGAGCTGCTGTTGCTTGTGATAGGGAGTGGAAACAAGCAAGTGTCAGCGCGAGCGATTGCTATTCAGATCCTCAAGCTGCTTAAAGAAAAGGGCGGTGAGGTGACGTATCGCGACCTTGCAGGGGTAAAGGGTATGGGCGTTGCCAAGACAAGCGAGATGATTGCCCTGTTCGAACTGGGCAGACGCTATCTTATTCCTGCAGACAAACCGGTCATTACTTCTACTGATGATGCTGTGGAGCAGCTAAAAGACCTCCGTTCCAAGAGGCAAGAGTGCTTTGCCGTTCTTACGCTGGATGGTGCCAATCGGCTTATAAGCAACGAGATTGTCTTTCAAGGGACTTTAGACCGAAGCATCATTCACCCTCGGGAAATATTTGCTCGCGCAATCGAGGATCGAGCTGCGAGCATTATTGTTGCCCACAACCATCCCAGCGGAAATCCTAGGCCTTCAGAGAAAGATATTGCCGTTACGAAGCGGATTCAAGAAGCTGGAGAGCTTCTTGGCATTAAAGTTCTCGAGCACATCATCGTGACACAAAATGAGCAGTGGAGTATTTAGATGTCGGCTCCAAAAGAAATGTAATTAGAAAAAATTACAGAATTCTATTGACAACTCAGTCAGTTATATTAGTATACAACGTGTAATTATAGAAAGGCACGGTTGTAGACTATGAAATTGCTTGATGTGGTTGAGCTGAAAAGCGGAACGCCGCAGTTTCGTCTGGTCGAAACGTCAGATCTGGAGGCGCCTGTCTATTGTTTTTACGGTCAGCAGGAGCTTGAGGCGGATCTGTCGGGGAAGAAGAGAGATGTAAATTGCGCGAAGAAGATCCGCACGTATGATGCGGTCGAGGTGCTTTCCGTGGGCGATCCCGTGTTCAGCCTTATGTCGGGAAAGGCCACATTAGTGGGCGAATGCCATGAAGGGTATCTTCTCACGCAGAATTTCGTAAAGCTTGATCCATCATCGATGATAGATGCTCGGTATCTCGTCTATCTTTTGAACGAGCATAAAGGAGTGAGACGGCAGCTTGCGCTCGGTCAGCAAGGTTCTTTCACTATGAAGTATACCGTAAGGCAGTTGGCTGATCTGCTGATCCCCGATCTTCCTCCACGGGCAACGCAAGAGGCCATAGGCAGTTTGTACTTCAGTATAAATAGGGTTACCGCTTTGAGGCATGATGTGGCAGAAAAAGAGAAACTTGTGGTGATGGGTAGAATCAAGGAGGCGTACTAGCGATGGACGAGCTTCGATTTGAAACCGAACTAATACAGTATCTATGCCATGGGGCAGTTTCTTCGGCGCAATCGCCGGAAGCTGATTCGGTGGCAGAGCGACCCGTCGATTATGTCGTCAAAACGAAGCTCTGGAAGTACGAGCCCGATATTAAGACAACCGATCAACTTTGGGAAAACTTCAAGAACATTCTTGAGAGGCACAATTGGGCAACGCTTGATCACCCTCTGAGCGTGATCGAATTCAACCAGGTCAAACGCATCATATCCGATTTGCGCACGCCGTATAAGGCGGGTCAGTTCCTTTACGGGATGAACGGTGTGTCACAGATTGAGATCGATCTCGATGACGGTCGCCATGTGTTTCTCACGGTATTCGATCAAAGCCAGATTGGCGCAGGCGATACGATTTACCAGGTAGTGAACCAAATCGAGCGTCCAGCAAAAATAACAGGGAAGCAGGACAGGCGCTTCGACACAACGCTGCTTATCAACGGCTTGCCTATCATTCAGATTGAGGAGAAGCGTGATACTCGCAATGTAGATGAGGCACTGAATCAGATGCATCAGTACATCGATGAAGGACAATATCGTGATATCTACTCGACGCTGCAGATACTGGTAGCTATCACTCCGAATAATGTGAAGTACATGGCGAACACAACGGCCGAGGCCTTTAACAAGGATTTCGCTTTCAACTGGCAGCGAAAAAGCGACAATGCCATTGTGCGCAATTGGAGGGAGTTCGCCGACTCGATGCTCTCTATTCCTATGGCGCATCAGATGGCGACGAACTATATGATCCTCGATGGCACCAAGAACAAAGAAGCGCTGAAGGTCATGCGTCCTTATCAGGTGTACGCCACGCAAAAAGTAATCGATGGTCTTAAACGTATCGATTTCGAATTTGGCGATAACAAGGTGGGATATATCTGGCATACTACTGGGTCGGGAAAAACGATTACGAGCTTTAAAACCGCTTGGCTTGCCAGCCGTATGCCCAAAATCGACAAAGTCGTGTTTCTCGTCGATCGCATCGCGCTTACCAACCAGACAACAGACAATTACCGTGCCTATGACCCAGATGCGCAGATGGCGGCAACGGGGAGTTTCGACGAGGATCCGTCGGGGAGCGTACGGGACACCAAGAGCACTGCCGATCTTAGTCGTAAGTTGAAATCGAAGGACAACGGCATCATCGTCACATCGGTGCAGAAGCTCGACAAGCTCGTTAAGCGCCCATCGTTTAGCGCCCCTGACAAGAATATCGTCTTTATTGTGGACGAGGCGCATCGCTCGACGGGGGGCGACTCGTTCGAAGCTATTCAGAAAGCATTCAAACATGCAGCATGGGTTGGCTATACGGGAACGCCCACTTTCGACGATGCCGGGCAGAGTGTTCGCACAGAAGATATCTTCGGGGAGTTGCTGCATGCCTACACCATTCGAGAGGCTATCGCCGATCAGAATGTTCTTGGGTTTAAGGTCGATTTCGAAACGACAATCGACGAGGAGGAAATGAAGGAACGTTATCTTCCCGGATTCTATCGCGAGCAGCATCCCGATTGGACCGACGAACAAATTCGGCGCAAGATAGACAACATGACACCGGAAGATATGGATGATGCTGTTGCCGCGAGTTTTTACGATGAGAACAAAGACCACGTCAAGCTCGTTGTTGCCGATATTTTCAAGAACTGGCGAAACCGCTCCAACGAAGGCAAATACAACGCGCTGCTCACCACGCATGTTGGTGGAGGAAAGGCGAGTACGCCGATGGCGATGATGTACTTTGATGAGTTCTGTCGAGTGAATGAGGAGCGGCGGGTGCAGGGGGAGTCAACCCTCAAAGTGGCGGTCACGTTCAGTCAGAACACCTCGAACAACGATTTTCAGCTGGAGACAAATCGGGGTCTTCATCGTGCGATGCAGGCTTACAACAAGGAATTCGGAACGAGCTTTGGCATGGATAACGTTGCCGGATATACCGAAGACGTTACCTCGCGCTTGCGAAGAACGACGGACGACGGCAATTATCTCGATATCGTCATCGTGGTGGATCAGCTGCTGACCGGGTTCGATGCACCGGAGCTCAACACGCTCTATGTCGATCGCACTCTGAAGGGTGCTAGTCTCATTCAGGCTTATTCGCGCACGAATCGTATTGCGGATTTGCAAGATAAGCCGTGGGGTCGCGTTGTGAACTACCGATGGCCGGCGCAAAACGAGCGGCTTATGAACGAAGCGCTCGCGGTGTACGCTAACAAGGAATCGGCCAATCTCTCGGATGCCGAACGCAGCAGGCAGAACGTTCTCGATGGTCTAACGGCTCCGCAGTTCGAGGAAGTTTTTCAGACAGTGAAGAACAAAGTGGAAAAGCTCGATGAACTGACGAGCGGCTTTACCCAGCTGCCGGCCTCGGAGAAGCAAAAGGAGTACATGTTCGAGCTTTTGCGCGAGTACAATGCCGGCATGGCGAAGCTCAAGCAGTTTGAACCTGGAGAAGCTGCGGGAGAGGGTTACAACTACGACGATCCCGACGAGCTCATTGTGGCGCTGGGGATGTCGCCCGATCAGGAAACCATGCTGACGACTGTTCTCACCAACGAGCTCAAGGAATACATTGCCAAGCAGAAGAACATCCCCGTCTTTCAGCTTGAGTTGAAGCTCACTCATGTAAAGGACGTGGAAGTCAACTACGATTATCTGACTGAACTCATCGAAATGCTGCTCAACCAAGTCCATGACGGCGAACAGGCGCAAGCGCAGGGGACCCAATCGGAAATCAGGCAATTTGCCAATGGCTTGGAAGATCGCGCCTATGCCGCCAAGGTGATCAACGCAGTGGCGGCGATCATGCGCGGAGACTATCCGACCGATGCGACCGACTTGAAGTATCCTTACAAGCTTAAGGACAGCATGAGGGTTATCGAGGAAGCCAACGATGTGAGTTTGGAAAAGATGCTGCTCGATTTTCGCTATCAGTGGGGAATTACCGAAGTCGTGAAAAGTGCCGATATGCGAGAGTTGTTCGCCCGTCATCGGTACGGGCAGCAAGATCTCGACGATACGGGTCGCCTTCGCGCCATCATTGCCGATGCGAGTGAGAGCTATCGCGTTATGGCCAACGACGCAGAAGTGCGCGCGCTGTCGAAGATCAAGTACCGCAACGGACTTCGCGAGGCCATTTACAAATTAGCCGATGCACTTGTCGAGAACTAGGGGTTTGCATGTCGTACGAACCGCCATTCAAGTTGAATGAGAGGATTCTGCAGCTGGTTGCAGATATTGCGCAAAAGGTCGGCCGCGTCGAGATCCTGGGAGGATTCAACGCCAGTCCCCAGCTTCGCAAGGAAAACCGTATCCGCACTATTCAGTCGTCACTGGCAATTGAGAACAACAGCCTCTCCCTTGAGCAAGTCACGGCGATTGTAGACAACAAGCGTGTGCTTGCACCTCCCAAGGATATCTTGGAAGTGCAGAACGCCATAAAGTCCTACGAAGCCCTGCCAACGTTCGACGCGACATCCTTGGAAGACTTGCTTGAGGCGCATCGACTTCTCATGTCGGGTCTTACCTCGGAGTCTGGTCGCTTTCGAAGCGGGAATGTGGGCGTATTCAGCGGAGATCAGCTTATCCATGCGGGGACGCCGGCTCATTACGTCCCGGAGGTCATGGAAGACTTGTTTTCATGGCTGAAGCATTCCGAGGCTCATCCTCTTGTAACGTCATGCGTGTTCCATTACGAGTTCGAGTTTATCCACCCCTTCGCAGATGGTAACGGCCGCATGGGGCGCTTGTGGCAGACTTTAATACTCAGTGGTTGGAATCCGCTCTTTTCATGGCTTCCTGTGGAGTCGATTGTTAAAGACCGCCAGGAAGGCTACTACCGCGTACTTCAACAAGCGGACAATGCGGCTGACTCAACACCGTTTGTGACGTTTATGCTGGGGGCTCTTAATGATGCTCTCGATGAAGTTGCTTCCCGGGGGGATGATGTCGGTATAAATGTCGGTATAAATGTCGGTATAAACGACGGAGAAGCGAATGCGGTGAGCCAGGTGCAAGAGAAAACCCTCGCGCTGATGAGAGCTAATCCGACTATTACGGCTGCTCAGTTGGCTGAGCGACTTTCATTGAGCAAACGGCAAGCAGAGCGACTCGTGGCTACGCTGAAAGCTGAAGGCAGGCTCGTCCGTATCGGCGCAAACCGCAATGGTCACTGGGAAGTGAGGTAGAAAAATGGAAGAAAGAAGGAACGCTCCCAAGCTCCGTTTCCCTGGTTTCACTGACCCTTGGGAACAGCGTAGGTTTGGAGAACTAGCGCTACTCCGGCGAGGATTAACGTACACCCCAGACGACGTTGTCGATGCGCAACAAGGCACTCGCGTTTTGCGCTCCTCGAATATCAACGAAGACAGATTTGAGCTATCTAATGACGACGTTTTCGTTCGTGAAGATGCTGTCAATATCGATCTAGTTCGGAATAACGACATACTGATAACTGCAGCAAATGGTTCAAGTAGACTTGTTGGAAAACGGGCCCTGATCAAGGGTTTAACCGACAGTGCGGTTCATGGCGGGTTTATGCTGCTCGCCTCAACAGAGGAGCCCGATTTCTTCAATGCCGTCATGGGTACAGAATGGTATAGACGCTTTCTTCGTATGGGAGTAGCTGGTGGTAATGGGGCATTAGGGAATCTGGACTCAAATGCGCTTCGGAACCGCGATTTGCTGGTTCCGAAGCGGGCCGAGCAAAAAGCCATCGGCGTCCTCTTCGCCAAGCTCGACTCGCTCATCGCCCTTCATCAGCGTGAGCTGGACCACGTCAAGGAACTAAAAAAAGGTCTGCTTCAGCAGATGTTCGTCTAAGAAAGGAATACAAGAAAATGAGTGATTTGAACGAAATCTCCTCCAAGCTTTGGGCGATGGCAAACGAATTGCGCGGCAATATGGATGCTGCGGAGTACAAGAACTATATTCTGGCTTTCATGTTCTACCGCTATCTTTCGGAGCATCAGGAAGAATACCTGGTGACCAATAACGTTTTAGATGTGGAGCCTGGCCAGACGGTCAACCAAGCCTATCTTGAGCAGGCCAACAACGAGGAGTTGGCAGACTATCTGGAGGATATCTCTTCAAGCTTGGGCTATGCGATTGAACCGCTTGATACGTGGGCTTCTCTTGTTCATAAGATCGACGAGAGCATGGTCGTGCCGAGCGACTATCAGAGCATGTTCGACCATTTCAACAAGAATGCGGAGCTCAACAAGGAGGCGGAGCGCGATTTCCGCGGCGTGTTCAACGACGTGAATCTCGGTGACTCACGGCTGGGGTCATCGACGAACGAGCGCGCCAAATCCCTTAACCGCATTGTGAAACTTGTGGATAGCATAGAGTATAAGAGCGATGACGGCAAAGACATTCTCGGCGCCATCTATGAGTATCTTATCAAGCAGTTCGCAGCTTCAGCGGGCAAGAAGGGCGGGGAGTTCTATACGCCTCACGAGGTGAGCGAGATTTTAGCGAAAATCGTAACGATGAACTGGAACGATGCGGATTCAGCCTTCAGCGTATATGACCCCACCATGGGATCTGGCTCCCTTCTGCTGACCGTTGGGCAGGAGCTCCCTGATGGTCAGCCAATCAAGTATTATGGTCAAGAATTGAACACCACCACGTATAACTTGGCACGCATGAATTTGATGCTGCATGGGGTGTCGTTCAACAACATGACGCTTTCGAATGCCGATACGCTTGAAGGCGACTGGCCGGATGGGCCGGACGAGAAGGGCATCGATCGCCCTCGCTCCTTCGATGCCGTCGTCGCGAATCCGCCCTATTCCGCTCATTGGGATAACAGCGACACAAAGCTTAAGGACGCGCGGTTCAAGGACTACGGCAAGCTGGCGCCCAAGACCAAGGCTGATTACGCGTTCATTTTGCACAGCTTATACCATCTGAAGGATGGCGGCACTATGGCCATCGTGCTTCCGCATGGCGTGTTGTTCCGCGGAGCAGCTGAGGGCGTGATCAGAAAGGCGATCATAGAGAATAAGAATTATCTCGATACCGTGATCGGGCTGCCTGCGAATATCTTCTATGGCACGGGTATTCCGACGATTGTTCTCGTGTTCAAGAAGGGGCGCGAGGCTAAGGATATCTTGTTCATCGACGCATCTCGCGAGTTTGAAAAGGCAAAGAATCAGAACCGTCTGACTCCCGCCAATATTGAGAAAATCGTTGAGACTTACAAGAATCGCCAGGATGTCGAAAAGTATGCCCACGTTGCATCCCTCGATGAAGTGAGAGAGAACGATTACAACCTCAATATTCCTCGATATGTCGATACGTTCGAGGAGGAAGAGGAGATAGATCTCAACGAAGTTTTGAAGCTGATCGAGCGGGACAAGAGGGAAATTGCCGAACTGGAGCGAGAAATCGCAGATCAGCTTAAGCTGCTCGGCGTGTAAGTTTTCCGCGCCCGCTGTTTTGCCGTTCGGCAAAACAGCGGGCAATATGAGGCGACATGGTTAAGGGGACGCCTGTCCGTCCCCATGCTATCGAGAAGGTACCGTGATGGATCGTGAACGTGCAATGCGAGCGGCCATCCATTCTGGAGAGATGGAGGGTGCGTGGGTGTCCGTGGAGTTCCGCGCGGATGCTGAAGCATATATCGCCGGTGAGATCACTCTAGAGGAGCTTGGGGAGCGTACAAGAAGGCGCTGGGTGAGTCGTAGAGAAGATGCATTTCAAGATAGAGGAGCTTCTTGAGTTTTACTTAGGCGCCGCCGCGCTCGCGGGCTTAGTCAAATGGCGATTCTGGCTGCGTAAGGCTCGACTCGCTCACGCTGATGAAGGGCGATGAGCGAGTCGAGCTTTAATACGAGAATTGATATGGCCCTTTGCTCGTCGATACTTGGATATGCCAATTCAGTCATCGCGATGTCAGCGTTATGCACATGCACGACTGATTTTCCTTGTGCGCGCTTGGCCAAATTGCTATGTGCGCTCCCGTAGGTTATCCCAAGCGCGACGTAGTCGGGATCAAGGGCATCCCCCGGAGTTAGCACATTCAAGTCGCCGCCAAAAATGATGCCTGGCCTGCGAACGGATGATGCAACTGCGATATCCTCGGCCGTCTCGCCCGAGGCCGGAACTATCACCTCATTGCCCTTTGAGAGCAGCGAGCCATCCTTCTCCACGGTAAATGTATCAACTTCCTCGATTTTGGTTTGATACTGCGTATAAAGGCGTCCATAGAGAATCAGGGGCACTCCCGAATCGCGGATATCGATCTTACTGTAGCCTCGTCCTTTGGCAAACGAGCACAGCTCCCCCAACCTACGCTGTTCCCAATCATTAGCAGATGCTTGCTAAAATGATGCAAAAAGCTCAAGTGCGAAGAGGCCGCAAGAGATTCACAACAACTTGGGAACAGCGTAAGTTGGGAGAACTAAGCGCCATCAAGACTGGAAGCAGTGATTTGCAGGACGCTGTTCCTGGCGGCGATTATCCGTTCTTCGTGAGGTCAGATGAGGTGGAAAGAAGCAATCACTACCTATATGATGGCGAAGCGATTCTCGTGCCCGGCGAGGGTAGGTTAGGTGAAATCTTCCATTACATTGTCGGCAAATTCGACTACCACCAGCGCGTTTATAAGATTTCAGATTTCGATGGCATCAGAGGCAAATTCGTATACCACGCGATGCGAAACTCGTTCAAAGAGCATGCGTTGAGAAATACTGCTAAAGCGACAGTAGACTCGATACGTCTTCCGACGTTGACCGAATTCGAGTTTTATGCGCCTTCGAGTGATGAAGAGCAACGGCTGGTGGCGTCATCGCTTGATACCCTCGACAACCTCATCACCCTTCATCAGCGTAAGCGGCTGCCGACTAGATGAGGCTGGAGATCGAGCGCATCACAAGATCGACGTCTTGGTTCTCGAGCTCTTGAATGATATGCAGATAGGTCTTCTGGGTGGTGTTCATGCTGGCATGTCCGAGGCGCTTGGCGACGCTGGCGATAGAGACGCCGGCGAACAAGAGAAGCGACGCATGGGTGTGACGCAGCCCGTGAACCGAGATGACGGGTACGCCGGCTCGCTTGCAATGGCGTTCCAGCACGCTGTTCGCGGTGGAGTTGTAGACCTTCCCTTCCACAAAGATTGGCTCATCATGGGGAAGTCTCTTGGTGAGTTCGGAAAACTGGATGACTAGCTGCCAGTCAAGTTGCACCTTACGTACTGAGGAGCGGTTCTTGGTGGGAACGAACCCCGTTCCTGTTTTATAGTCCCAGGTCTTGTTGACCGAGACAACCTGGCGACTGAATTCGAAGTCGTCGGGCGTCAGCGCAATGGCCTCGGAAAACCTCAGCCCCGTCTTTGCAATGAGAAGGATCAGCCAGTCCCAGCTCACCTCCGGCCCCAGATCGAGGTCGTTCAGAAGGCGGTGCAGTTCGAACTGGTTGAGGTACTTCTGCTTCTTGGCGCGCGGAGACTTTCCCTTGATAATGGCCTTACGCGTTGGGTCGCGTTCCACGAGGCCCTCGTCGACGGCGTCGAGGACGGCGCCTTTCAGCTGGTGATGGAAGTCCATGGTGGTCTGCCGTTCGTGGCTGACGGCGTAATCGTTCAGCAGCTTCTGATAGGTGATGCGGTTGAGCTCCGCGAGGGTCAACAGGGGAATGAGTCGTTGCAGCCACGCGCAGGTGAGCCGGTACTTGCTGAGTGTGACATCGCGCACGGCTCCCTCCTTGTACATAGCCACCCACTGCCGATAGTAGTCGCAGAACGTGTCGTTGGGCGTGAGTTCGTTGAGCATTACTGGGTTTCCTTTCTGCGTTTTTTGGTTCGTTTGAAGGCTCACGCTGATGAAGGTTCGCTTAGCATACGGCGATTTGCCGTGTGTGGTTGCTTTTGGAAAGAATTAAAGGTGGTGCGCATTCCGTGCGGTTGGACGGAGGCTCGGGGCGCCGTGGTAAGATGACGCAGAAATGAGAAATGCGCGGTTGAGCGATCGCGTGGATGTGTTAGGGGTTTGCATGAATTCGCAGAGTCCGGGTGTGGGCGGCCAAGGGTCGCGCGATGGTTGGGGCGCTCCTCGGAGCGCGGCCTGGCAATCTGCGTCGCAGCAATCCGGCCCGTGGCAGCCGCAGCAGTCCCGGCCGCAGCAGCCCGGGCCGCAGCAGCCCGGGCCCGATTATGTCTATGAGGTGCCCGAAGATTTTCAAGGGCAACAGAGTGCCTGGCAGAGCGGCGTCAGCGGGAATGCGAATGGGCATCCCCAGGGCGGCGGCCCCGCGTCGGGCACGTCGGGGACTGGTTCTGGGTCGGCGGGCCCCTCGGGCAGTCCCATCCCCGGCATGTCGGCCAAGGACTTCCAGAAGATGTGCCGGTCGGTGGACAAGGCCTTCTCGCAGTTCGCTCGCATTGTTGATGCGGGGGTAAGCGAGGCGGCCGAGGCGCTGGGGCAGTCGCCCGAGAAGAACTTGAAGGCCCACAAGGAGCTGCAGGAGAAACGCAAGCGCGAGAAGAAGGCGCGCAAGGCCGAAGAGGAGGCCCGACGTCGTGCGGCGCAGCAGGCCCACGGGCAGCAACGTTACGGGCAACCGGGCTACGGGGCGCCTCAAGGGGCACCGGCCGGTGTTTCCCGGGGGTTTCAGCAGGCGGCGACCTCCGCGGCCCAGCAGGCTCAGCAATGGGCGCCGCTTTCGAAGGCGAAGAAGCGCTTCCGCTCATCGGGCGGTTTAACGGCGGCAGGCGTTGTCATGACGGCAATCGGGGGAGCATGCACGTTCGCTTTCGGAACGTTTACCGTCGTGGGCGTTGCTACGGGATTGGCGGTAGGGCCGGGAGGCATCATCACGGCTGTGCTGTTCGGGGCCCTCACCGTTGGCGCTGCCGGCTTGCTCGCGAACGGCATCGGGCGCCTCCGCACTGCCTCGCAACTGAAATCGGTGCGCCGCATCATGGGGGAGCGCGAGGTGTGCACCTTCGACGAATTGGCGAGCCGCTCCCAGGTCAAGCGTTCGCGCGTCGTAGCTCGCACGCGCAAGCTTTTGAAGCAGGGCCTTATTCCCCAGGGACGCATCGATGACGAGCAGACCTGCCTCATGGTGACTGACGGGGCCTTTCACCAGTATCGTCAGCTGCAGATGGCTCAGCGCCAGACGAAGGAGAACGAGCAGGCGGCCGCGGCGGCCCGGGCGGCCGAGGAGACGGCGCGAGCGGCTCGCGAGCAGGACATCTCCGAACGTCTGACGCCCGAGCAGCGCGCCTTTGTCGCCAGGGGTCGCGACTACGTGCGCCAGATGGACGAGTTGAACACCGCCATCGACGACGCCGCGGTGAGCGAGCGCATTACGGCCATTCAGGACGTGGTGGGCCGCATTCTCGCCCGCGCCGAGGAAGAGCCGGCCGTCATCGCCGGGCTCGACCGCCTGACCGCGTACTACCTGCCCACCACGGTGAAGCTGCTCGATGCCTACGACCGGCTGGAGGAGGAGCCCATCCAGGGCGAGAACATCTCCAGCTCGCGCAGCGAGATCGAGCATACGTTGGAAGTGCTGCACAGCGCTTTCGAGAAGCTCTTCGACGACACGTACCAAGACCTCTCCCTCGATGTGTCCACCGACATCTCGGTGCTGCACGCCATGCTCGCCCAAGAGGGACTCACGGAAGGCCCCTTCGATGTGAAGCCGTAAGCAATGGCTTCGAGCGCCTAACCCCGGACGCTCTTGAGCGCGAGGTCCGCAAGGCCCCCTCGCAGTTTCCGATCCATCCGTACCGTGCCCGTGAAAGGATATGCCATGACCAACGAACTGACCGACCTCACGAACATTCCCGCCCCGACGCTCACGCTCGATCCCGTAAGCGACGGCGAGGTGGCCGAGGCCTCCATCATCGAGGTGGACCCACCCGCCGCGCCCAGCCTCGCCGACTCGCTTTCCGCCGAAGAGCTGGCCCAGGTGGACGCCTTCGCCCAGCAGATCGACATCGCGAACTCCCAGCAGGTGCTCACCTTCGGCGCCGGCGCCCAGAAGAAGATGGCGTCGTTCTCCGAGACGGCGCTCGCGAAGGTGCGCACCCAGGATTTGGGCGAGGCGGGCGATCTTATCGCCGGGGTAGTGACCGAGCTCAAGAACTTCGACGTGGATGACGACGACAAGGGCTTCTTCGGCCTGTTCAAGAAGTCGGCGAACAAAATCACGTCGCTCAAGGCCCGCTACGACACCGCCGAGGCCAACGTCGACAAGATCGCCAAGACCCTCGAGGGCCATCAGGTGCAGCTCATGAAGGACGCGGCCACGCTCGACAAGCTCTACGAGCTGAACCTCACCTACTTCAAGGAGCTGACCATGTACCTTCTGGCCGGCCGTCAGCGCCTGGCCGAGGTGCGCGAGGGCGAGCTGGCCGAACTGTCCGCCAAGGCTCAGGCCTCCGGTTCCACCGAGGACGCCGAGGCGGTGCAGAAACTCGCCGCTGCGTGCAACCGCTTCGAGAAGAAGCTGTCGGACTTGGATTTGTCCCGCACTGTGGCCATGCAGATGGCACCGCAGATCCGTCTCGTGCAGAACAACGAGATGCTCATGATCGAGAAGATCCAGACGACGCTCGTGAACACCATTCCTCTGTGGAAGAGCCAGATGCTGCTGGCGCTGGGGCTCGCCAACAACGAGGCGGCGCTCAAAGCCCAGTCGGCCGTCACCGACATGACCAACGAGCTTCTGCGCAAGAACGCCGAGAAGTTGAAAGCTTCCACCGTGGAGGTGGCCCGCGAGTCCGAGCGCGGCATTGTGGACATCGAGACGTTGAAGGCCACCAACGAGAACCTCATCCAGACCTTCGATGAGGTAATGAAGATCCAGGCCGAGGGCCGCGCCAAGCGCGCCGAGGCCGAGGCGGAGATGCGCCGCATGGAAGCCGAGCTGCGCCAGAAGTTGCTGGAGGTGAAATAGTCGCAAGGCGAGACGCCGTAGGGATATCCCCCCGTAGGGACTGACCTTGGTCAGCCCTCGCGAATGGGACAACCATACGCGACAAAAGAGGGGCGACTAAGGTCGCCCCCTACGGATTGGGGTTGTACGAGAAAAGGAGCCAGTATGCGCGTGATGGCGCTGGATATCGGGGAAGTGCGCGTGGGGGTGGCGGTGAGCGACCCGGGCGAGCGCGTGGCAAGTCCGGTGTGCGTGATGCCCGCCGCCGAGGTGACCGGTTGCGCCAAGCCCTTCCGCCGGCTTCTGGAAGACTGGGAGCCGGAGCTGCTCGTCTGCGGGCTGCCCCGCACGCTCGCCGGCGATGAGGGCCCCCAGGCGGCCCGCATTCGCAAGGAGGCCGCGCGCATCAGCGACGCCTGCGGCATTCCCCACGTTTTCGCAGATGAACGGCTCAGCTCGGCCGAGGCCAAGCGGAGTTTGCGTGAAAAGGGTCTGACTGAGAAGGAGATGCGCGGCAAGGTTGATATGATAGCCGCAAGTCTGTTTTTGCAATCTTGGCTCGACGAGCGTGCCCGCGCTTGAGGTATTCGCGGGGCTAATCGCCGGGCCGTTTCGTAGAGAAAGGCCGCACCTTGGCTCTCCATGGCAAGAAGGTCACCTATTCGTCCCACTCCTCTCGCGCCGCCCGGGCGGCGCACGCCAAGGGGGATCGGGAGTTCCGTACCTACGACACGAGCGCCATCATGCCGAAGAAGTCGCCGGCGCCCTTCATTTGCTTGGGCATCGTGGCCGTCGTCGTCATTGCGGCCGTGTGCTTCTTCGCCTTCCGCGGCTGCGCCGGCTCGCAAGTGGAGCTGCTCGCGCCGGGCCAGTCAGCAGAGGTGACCATCACGGAAGGGGAGACCGCCTCCTCCATCGGCGACGCGCTCGTGGCCGCGCGCCTCATCTGCAGCTCGCGGGAGTTCACCGACGAGGTCACGCGCCTGGAAGCCGCCTCGGCGCTCATTCCCGGCACCTACACCTTCCAGGGCGGCAGCACCCCCGAGGAGCTGGTGCGCGCCATCATGGCCGGCCCCGCCCAGGTGGGCGACACGCTCGCCGTGCCCGAGGACATCACCCGTGCGGAGCTGTCCGAGCTGGTGGCGAGCGCCACGGGCGGCCGCATCACCGCCGAGGCCTTCCTCGCCGCTTCCGAGAACGCGAGCGCCTATGCGGCCGACTACGCGTTTCTGGAAAGCGCCGGCGAGAACTCGCTGGAGGGCTTCCTGCTCCCCAAGACCTACGCCGTGACCGAGGACATGGATGCCGAGGCCGTCGTGCGCATGATGCTCGACCAGTTCGGCACCGAGACCGCCAGCATCTTCGGCGACTTCGCCAACAGCTACCCGGCGAGTCAGGGGCTTACGCTGTACCAGGCGGTGAACCTGGCCTCCATCGTCGCCAAGGAATCCACCGGCGACCAGGAGGTGCGCGATCATGTGGCCGGGGTGTTCTACAACCGCCTCGCCTCCGATCGGCCCTACCTGGAATCCGACGCCACCACGGCCTACGAGGTGGGCCGCGAGCCCACGGCCGAGGAGGTGCACGCCGAGACGCCCTACAGCACCTACGCGAATGCGGGCCTGCCGCCGACGCCCATCTGCTCGCCGGGCCTCGAGAGCCTCACCGCCGTGTGCGAGCCGACCCAAACCGAGGACATGTTCTTCTACTTCTATCCCGATGCCGACGGCAACATGCAGGCGGCGTTCAGCAAGACCTACGAGGAGCATCAGCAGGCCATCGCCGATAATTCCAACGCTGGTGGCGCCGACGGGTCGGGCGATGCTGCAGCCGGTGAAGGCGCGGCCGCCTAAGGGCGCCCTTTCGGTCTTCAGGTGCGACCCATGGCGCTTCTCACCCCCGATCGCTATTTCTCGCGCATCAGCGCCATCGATATCGAGCGCGATTTGCTCGGGTGCGGCCTGACTCATGTGCTGCTCGACATCGACAATACCGTGCGCGCCCGGGATACGGGATGCGTGCCGCGCGATGTGGGGATGTGGCTCGGTCGGGCGCGGGAGGCCGGGGTGAGCTTCTGTTTGCTCTCGAACAACTGGCATGCCGACGTGTACCGATTCGCCGGCGAGCTGGAGCTGCCCATCGTGGCCAAGGCCTTAAAGCCGCTGCCGCCGGCGTTTCTCGCGGCTCGGCGGAAGATCGGGGGAGCCGCCGCCGACACGGTCGTTGTTGGCGATCAGCTGGCGACCGATGTGCTGGGAGCCCATCTGACGGGCATGAAGGCCTATATGCTGCAGCCGTTGGTCGAGCAGGATCTGCCCCACACGCTGCTGCTGCGCAACGTCGAGCGGGCTATTTTGGGAGATCGCAAGCCGGAGCCGGCAATCAATATCGCGGAATGCGAGGCGAGCCGTTCCGCGGCGCGCCGCGGACAAGGAAGCGCCCCGCGCCGCTTCGGGCAGGGCGCGCAGCGCGGGGTCGAAGGGGCCTCGCGCGAAACGGGAAGGGAATCGCTGTGAGCGAGAAGCTGTATGTGCTGGGGCACCCGGTGAGCCATTCGAAGTCGCCGGTCATGTACAATGCCGTCTACGAGAAGGCGGGGCTGCCCTGGCATTACGGTCTCATGGATGTGCCGACGGCGCCCGAGGCCGAGGCGTTCCTTGCGGCTCGCGACTTCCTTTCCATCAACATCACCACGCCCTATAAGCCCGAGGCGTTCGCTGCCGCCGATGTGCGGGCCGCCTCGGCCACGCTCGCCCACGGGGCCAACGTGCTCGTGAGCAAGGACGGGGCCCTTATCGCCTACAACACCGACGGCCAGGGCTGCGTGGCCTATTTGGAACGGGCCGGCGTCGATTTTCGCGGCGCGTCCGTCGTCGTTTGCGGCACGGGGCCGACCTCCCTCTCCATCCTGCACGCCGTGGCCCAGGCGGGGCCGGATGAAGTGATCCTCATCGGCCGCGACAAGGCCAAGGCCCGCAACGTCATGCGCACCTACGCCGACGAGCTGGGGGCGATGGTCGGACGGGTGGTGGACATGCCCGCCTTCAAGGAAGGGCACCTGAGCTTTTCCGAGGTGTACAAGCAGGTGGGCTTCAAGTTCGGCAGCTACGCCACGTCGCGGCAGGCCATCGCGGGCGCGGACATCATCATCGACGCCACGCCGCTCGGCATGAAGGCGGGCGACCCTGCCCCCTTCGACACGGCGCTTCTGAGCGCGGACCAGACGGTGCTCGACGTGGTGTACGGCCGCGGCGAGACGGCGCTGGCCCGGGCGGCCCGGGCGGCGGGGTGCCGGTTTTTCGACGGTGCCGGCATGCTCGTCGGCCAGGCCGTGGTCACGGTGGGCATCCTGCGCGACATCACCGGCGAGGCGGCCCTCGACATCCCCGAGGACGAGCTGTTCGCCCTTATGGCGCAGGCGGCCGGGTTTAATCTCGCCTAAGGCCCTTCGGGCGCGCGGGGATTTGGCGGCCGAGATGCCTTTGGCCCCATAGGCGGCGCGGCGCTGTCCTGCTATCATAGCGGCAATGGAAAACACCCTAGCTCGAAAGGTCGCGCCATAATGAACCGCACTAAGATCGCCCAGCTCTACGCCGATGCCGACGCCTTCGCCGGGAAGACCGTCACCGTTGCCGGTTGGGTCAAGTCAGTCCGCGATATGAAGAACTTCGGCTTCGTCACGTTGAACGACGGCAGTTGCTTCAAGGACTTGCAAGTGGTCATGGACCGCGCGACGCTGGAAAACTACGACGAGATTGCGCACCAGAACGTGTCGGCGGCTCTCGTGTGCGAAGGCGTGTTGAAGCTGACGCCGGACGCCCCGCAGCCCTTCGAGCTTGCCGCCGAGAGCATTCGCGTCGAGGGCGCCTCGGCTCCCGACTACCCGCTGCAGAAGAAGCGCGCCACGCCGGAGTTCCTGCGCACCCAGCAGCATCTGCGGCCGCGCACGAACCTGTTCCGCGCCGTGTTCCGCATCCGCTCGGTGGCCGCCGCCTCCATCCACCGCTTCTTCCAAGACCGCGGGTTCGTCTATGTGCACACGCCCATCATCACGGCGAGCGACTGCGAAGGGGCCGGCGAGATGTTCCGCGTGACCACCATCGACCCGGCCCAGGTACCGCTCGTGAGCGAGGAGGCTGCCGCGGCCTCGGACGGCGCGCTTGTGGCCGGCGAGGTGGATTGGAGCGCCGACTTCTTCGGCAAGCCCGCCTCGCTCACCGTGTCCGGCCAGCTGAACGCCGAGAACTTCGCCATGGCCTTCGGGGATGTGTACACGTTCGGCCCCACCTTCCGCGCGGAGAACTCCAACACGGCGCGCCATGCCGCCGAGTTCTGGATGGTGGAGCCCGAGATTGCCTTCGCCGATCTTGAGGACGATATGGAACTGGCCGAGAGCATGCTCAAGTACGTCATCCGCGACGTGATGGAGCGCTGCCCCGATGAGCTGGCCATGTTGAACAAGTTCGTCGACAAGGGGCTACTCGAGCGCCTGGATCATGTGGCCTCCTCCGACTTTGCGCGCGTCACCTACACCGAGGCCATCGACATCCTGCTCGCGGCGCAAGCGGCCGGGCGCGCCTTCGAGTATCCCGTTGAATGGGGCATCGACTTGCAGACCGAGCACGAGCGGTTCCTCACCGAGGAGCACTTCGGCCGCCCGACGTTCGTGATCGACTATCCCGTCGGCATCAAGGCCTTCTACATGCGCCTGAACGACGACGGGCGCACCGTGGCCGCCATGGACTGCCTCGTGCCGGGCATCGGCGAGATTGTGGGCGGCTCCCAGCGCGAGGAGCGCCTGGAAGTGCTCGAGCGGCGCATCGCCGAGCTGGACATGGACGCCGAGCAGTACCGGGCGTATCTGGACTTGCGCCGTTTCGGCACCTGCCAGCACGCGGGCTTCGGGCTCGGGTTCGAGCGCTTGGTGATGTACCTCACGGGCGTGAGCAATATCCGCGACGTCATCCCGCACCCGCGCACGGTGGGCAACGCCGAGTTCTAAGAGGGCTCAGGGGCCGCTTCCGCCCGCACTTTACCGTCCCGAAACGGTCGGGTGCCTCTGCGTGCGCTACAATGGGTGCCGATCTGTCTCGGGCGCCCTCTGTCGGCGCGCCCTGCGAGAAAGCTGCGTCTATGGAATACATCACTGCCGGAGAAAGTCACGGGCCGAATCTTACGGCCATCGTGACGGGCGTGCCGGCCGGCCTGCCCGTGTCCGTCGATCACATCAACTCCGATCTGGCTCGCCGCCAGGCCGGCTACGGGCGCGGCGGCCGCATGGCCATCGAGAAGGATACGGTGCGCGTCACGAGCGGCATCCGCTTCGGTCGCACTATCGGCAGTCCCATCGCGCTTGAGGTGGCCAACCGCGATTGGGAGAACTGGACGGAGCGCATGGCCGCCTTCGGCGAGGCGCCGCGCGATCTGGTGCGCGAGGTGACGCCCCGGCCGGGGCATGCCGACCTGGTGGGCGCCTTGCGCACGAATACCGATGACTGCCGCAACATCCTGGAGCGCGCGAGCGCCCGGGAGACGGCGGCCCGGGTGGCCGCGGCCGGCGTGGCGCGCGAGTTTCTGGCGGCGCTCGGCGTGGAAGTGATGTCGTACGTGGTGTCGGTGGGAGATGCGGCCATGCCCGAGGAGACGATGGCCGACGTCGCCGAGCACAAGCCGCTCGACATCGAGCTTTCGGAGATGCGCTGCCCGGACGCGAAGGCGACCATCGCCATGAAGAAGGCCATCGACCGCGCGAAGTCCGACGGCGAGAGCTTGGGCGGCACCTTCCGCATCGTAGTCTGCGGGCTTGCGCCGGGGCTCGGCACCTACGCCACGGGCGCCGATCGGCTCACCTCGCGGCTGGGCGCGGCGCTCTTTTCCATCCCCGCCATCAAGGGCGTGGAATTCGGCCTCGGTTTTCAGGCGGCCGCGCGTCCTGGGTCGCAGGTGCACGACCCCATCGTGCTCGCCGACGGCGAGTTCCGCCGCACGTCGAACAACGCCGGCGGCTTAGAGGGCGGCATGACCACGGGCATGCCGCTCGTGATCACGGCGGCCATGAAGCCCATCCCGACGCTCATGACGCCGCTGGAAACGGTGAACCTGGACACGCTCTGCGTGGAGGAGGCGTCGAAGGAGCGCTCGGACGTGTGCGCGGTGCCGGCGGCGGCCGTGGTGGCCGAGGGCGAGGTGGCCTTCGCGCTGGCCAACGCCTACTTGGAGGCTTTCGGCGACACCTGCATGGCCGATATCAAGGCGAACATCAAGGCCTACAAGGCGCGGCTGCGCACCATGGGGCGCTAAGATGGCAGAACGCATGGAGCTGACTCGCCCGGTCTTTTTCGTCGGGTTCATGGGCGCCGGCAAGACGTCGGTGGCCCGGCGCCTCGCCCGCACGTGCGGCGTGGCCTCGGTGGACATGGATACCTACATCGAGCGCCGCGAGGGCAAGAAGGTGAAGGAGATCTTCGCCGAGGGCGGCGAGGAGGGCTTCCGCGCCATCGAGACGGACGTGCTGCGCGAGCTGGGCGCTAAGCCCGACCCTTTGCTCATCTCTTGCGGCGGCGGCGTGGTGGTCACGCCGGCCAACCACGACGTCTTCCGTGAGGCCGGCTTCGTGGTGTATCTGGAAGTGACCGCCGACGAGGCCGCCAGCCGCATCAGCGATACGTCCACCCGGCCCTTGTTCCAGAACCTGGAAGCGGCCCGGGCCCGCTGCGAGGAGCGTCTGCCGCTGTACGAGGCGGTGGCCGACGTGCGCGTGAGCACCGCCGGCAAATCGGTGCCGGCCATCGCGCGGGAAGTGCAGCGCATTTTGGAAAAGGAGGGAATCCTGTGCCCGCAACAAAGATAGTGGTCAACATCCCCGGCGAGACGCCCTACGACGTGCGCATCGGAGCCACGGTGCTCGGCGGTCTCGGCGAGTCGGTGCGGCGGCTCGATGGCGTGGGACGGGCGCCGCACCTGCTCGTCCTCACCGATTCCAACGTGGGGCCGCTGTATCTGGAAGAGGCCAAGTCGTCGCTGAAGGCGGCGGGCTTCCGCGTGAGCGATATCGTCGTGCCCGCGGGGGAGGACTCGAAGTCGCTCGCGGTGGCCGGGGAGATCTGGTCGGCCATGGCATCGCTCGGGCTCACGCGCGACTGCGCCGTGGTGGCCCTCGGCGGCGGCGTCGTGGGCGACTTGGCCGGGTTCGTCGCCTCTACCTACATGCGGGGCATCCCGTTTGTGCAGGTGCCCACTTCGCTTCTGGCCATGGTGGATTCCTCGGTCGGCGGCAAGACCGGCGTGAACCTTCCCGAGGGGAAGAACCTCGTGGGCACGTTCAAGCAGCCGGCCTACGTGTGCGCCTCCACGGCGGTGCTCGCCACGCTGGACGACCGCGAGTGGGCCTGCGGCTGCGCCGAGATCGCCAAGGCGTCGGTGATCGATTCCGACGAGTTCTTCTTCTGGATGATGGGCCACGCCGCCGCCCTGGAGACGCGCGATCCGGTGGTGGTCACCGAGGCCATCGCGCGGTCGGTGGTGTTCAAGGCCAACATTGTGGCCGAGGACAAGACGGAGAGCCGCGGGGTGCGCGAGTGCCTGAACTACGGGCACACCCTGGGGCATGCGGTGGAGGCGCTCGCGGGCTATGGGACGTTCTCTCATGGAGCGGCCGTGGCCGAGGGCATGCGCTTCGCGGCGCGCCTCGGCGTGGATGTGGTGGGCACGTCGGCCGAGCTGGTGGATGCCCAGGACGAGCTTTTGGACGGGCTCGGGCTGCCGGCGCTTGACTGGTCGGCGCCGGCCGACGAGATGCTGGCCGCCATGAAGCGCGACAAGAAGACCCGCGCCGGCGAGGTGCGCTTCGTGCTGCCGCGCGACATCGGCGACTGGGAACTGGTGGCCGTGCCTGACGACGTGATTTTGGAGCATCTGCGCCGGTGGGAGGCTTCCAAGAGTTTGTGACGTTGACGGCGATCGGTCGGGGAAGGTGCTCCGCAGCCCGCTGCGCGCTTGATCCCCTTCCGAACGCGGCAAAAGAAACAGCGAAGATGACGCACATAAGCCGGTACCATCCCGGCATCGTTGCTGCTGAAGTGGAAGCTGTTTCTTAACGGCCGCGTTCTCCAGGGGGCGATCAGAGGTCTGCGGAGAGCCCTCTGCGGCCAATCGAGGAAAGGTTGACGAAGGTGAAGAAGATACTGCTCATGAACGGGCCTAACTTGAATATGTTGGGGGTGCGTGATCCGGCTATTTATGGCACGGACACGCTTGGGGCCATCGAGGAGATGGTGCGTGCCTACGGGACCGAGCATGGCTGCGAGGTCGACTGCTTTCAGTCGAACCACGAGGGCGCGCTCATCGATCGGCTGCATGCGGCCCACGGCAACTACGATGGTATCGTGTACAACCCCGGGGCTCACACGCACTACTCCTACGCGCTGCACGATGCGGTGGAATGCATCGACGTGCCGGTGGTGGAGATCCACATCTCCGACATCTCCAAGCGCGAGGAGTTCCGCCGCCACTCGGTGATCGCGCCGGCCTGCGTCGCCCAGGTGAGGGGCCTCGGCAAGGAGGGCTACCTGCGCGCGCTGGATATTCTGCTGGAAGGGGAGTAACCTGCTGGTCCGGCCGTTACCGAGGCGGGACTACCCGTGCTCAAGCAATGGCTCGCTTGGTGGAACAGCCCACTGGGCTGTTCCAGTCGCTGCGCAACCTGCGCGCGGGCAGCCCCACCTCGGCAACGGCCTGCTTTTGCATCGTTGAGGAAGGACGATAATGACGGTATTCGACGAGCTGAATGATCCAAAGGCGTGCGAGCGGCATCTGGCTCGCTTGCGCGAGACGTTTTCCGAGCTGGGTGTGGGGGCGTTTCTCGTGCGCGACACGTCGAACATCCAGTGGCTCACCGCCTTCGACGATGTCTTCGACGAGGAGGCGGCTCATGCTCTGTATGTCTGCCCCGATCACGCGTGGTTGCATACCGACTCGCGCTATGTGACGGCCTGCGAGAACGCCGCGCATCACAAGCCTTTGGAAGTGAGCGCCGAGCGCGAGACCCACGCGCAGTTTGCCGCCAAGCGGTGGGGAGGCCGGCCCTCCGGAGCCACCGATGCGCTTTTGGGCATCGAGGACGGTGTCTCGCTCGCCGAGTACCGCCGCTTGCAGAAGGCGTTCGCCGAAGCCGACGCGGAGGAGCCCTTCGTGGAGACCGACGGCGTCGTGGTGGGCCTGCGCGCGGTGAAGGACCGCTACGAGATCGCGCGGATGCGCGGTGCCCAGTCCATCACCGACGCCGCCTTCGAGCACATCGTCCGCTATATGCGCCCGGGCATGATGGAGCGCCAAGTGCAGCTGGAGCTCGAGGAGTTCATGCTGCGCCACGGCGCCCAGGGCCTGGCGTTCCCCTCCATCGTGGCCACCGGGCCCAACGGCGCGAGCCCGCACGCCATCCCCGGCGCCACCATGCTGGAAGCCGGCCAGTGCGTCGTGCTCGATTTCGGTGCCCGCTCCTACGGCTACTGCTCGGACATGACGCGCACGGTCTTCCTCGGCGAGCCCGACCCGGAGATGCGGGCGGCGTGGGATGCGCTGCGGGAGGCCAACGAGTCCGTGGAAGCTATGCTTCGGCCCGGCGTCACGGGCAAAGAGGCCCATGAGCGGGCCGAGGAGGTGCTGGCGGCGGCCGGCTTCGGCGGCCGCATGGGGCACGGGCTCGGTCACGGCGTGGGCATCGACATCCACGAGGAACCGGTGCTTGCCCCGCGCAACGAGCGGCCGCTCGTTGCCGGCAACGTCGTTACCGTGGAGCCCGGTATCTACCTGCCGGGTAAGTTCGGCATGCGCTTGGAGGACTTCGGCGTCGTGACCGACGACGGCTTCGACGTGTTCACCAACTCCACTCACGACCTCGTGGTCATCTAGGGCGCTATGATTGGCGGCGCGTGCATACTGGTCGTGGAAGACGACGCGGCTATCAACAAGGTGGTCTGTTCCTATCTGGGCAAGCTGGGCGCCGAGTGTGTGCCGGCGTTCTCTGGCACCGAGGGGCTCATGCATTTGGAAGGGGAGCGCCGCTTCGATCTGCTGATCACCGATCTCATGCTGCCTGGGGCGCCGGGCGAGGAGGTGGTAGCCGCCGCTCGGGCGCGGCACGTGCCCATCGTCGTGCTGTCGGCTCGAGCCACCGTGGCCGACCGGGTCGATCTTTTGCGCCTTGGTGCCGACGACTACCTGGTGAAGCCCTTCGATCTGGAAGAGTTGGCCGCCCGCTGCGAGGCGGTGCTGCGCCGGGTTGGCGGGGGAGGTGCTTCCGGCGCTGGCGGAGACGGCGGCGATGCCGACTTCGGGAATCGCACCTCCGCCTCTGCATCGGATGGGGCCGCTGGGCCCCCGGCGGCTTCTCGGGCCTCGGATGGCATCGCCTGTGGTACAGGCTCTGACGCCGCGTCCCAGAGCCCCGACGAGTGTCTCCGCTTTGGTAGCTGGATGCTGGACGAGGGCGCCCGCGCATTCATGGTAGCGGGCGAGCCAGTGCGCCTGACGCGCACGGAGTTCGACATCCTGCATGCGCTCATGGCTGCCCCGCGCCGCGTGCACACCAAGCGCGCCCTATCCGAGGCTGCCGGCGGCGATGCGGCGGCCCTGGAGGGCAAGACCGTCTCCACCCACATCGGCAACCTCCGCGCCAAGTTGCGTCCCACCGGCACCGACCGCTACATCGAGACCGTCTGGGGCGTCGGCTTCAAACTGCGCGACGTGATCTGAGGCCTCTGCGCGACTTCTGGAACGTCGAAATCCTCGCATTTCTCGCCATTTCCAAAAACTACTAATGACCTGGGGATATCCTCTATAATACCAGCTCAGAAGCCTGGCGAGAAATTCGAGGATTTCGACGTAACGAACCACATGCGTGATGCATGGCTGCAAAGCAGGCTCAAATCTTGGCACTTTCTTGGAACTTTTCAGGAAGATTCTGGAAGCGAGGCGTATAGGATGGAAGGCAGATGGCAGTTCCGAGGGAAAGGATGCAGCCATGGCTGAATGCGAAGAATCCCCTGCGGCGCGGGCGATGGCTCTCGATTGCGCGCACCTCACGCGCGTCTTCCATGGAAAGCGAGCGGTGGACGATGTGTCCCTGGCTCTGGCGCCTGGGGATATCTACGGGCTTGTGGGGCGCAACGGCGCGGGCAAATCGACACTCTTGAAGCTGATCGCCGGCTATCTTGCGCCTACAGGTGGCACCGTGGCGGTGTGCGGCGAGACGCTGCGTCCTTGCCAAACAAGCGCGCGCATCGGCTGCCTCATCGAGCATCCGGCGGTGAACCCGGCGCTCACAGGGTTCGAGAACGTGATGGTGCGGGCACTCGCCCAAGGCCTTCCCGATCCGAAGGCCTCCGTGGCTGAGGTTATGGAGGCCGTGGGGCTTCGGGAAGCGGGCCGCGACCGCGCTAAGGGCTATTCTCTCGGCATGAAACAGCGCTTAGGGCTGGCGCTCGCGCTCATCGGGCATCCGGACGTGCTGCTTTTGGACGAGCCCTTCAACGGCCTTGATCCCGAAGGGGTGCGGCTTGTGCGTCGCCTCCTGGAGAATCTTGCCACGCAGCGCGAATGCGCCGTGCTCGTCAGTTCTCACGTGCTCGATCAGCTTGAGCGCCTGGTGGATCGCTACGGCATCTTGCGCGAGGGGCGGCTTGTGGCCCAGATGACCGCCGAGGAAGTGGAAGAGGCCTGTCGCGACTACCTGTGCGTGGAAACTCCCGAAGCGCCCCGGGCTCTGGCGGTGCTTGAGAGCGCTTTCCCGGATGCCGCATTCACCATGATGCCCGACGACGCCATCCGCCTGTCCGGTGTCGGTGCTGACGAAGTGGGTCGCGTTCTGCTGGCGGCCGAGGTGCCCGTGAGCGGCCTGTATACCCATGCTCGCGACATCGAGGACTACTTCATCGGGCTCATGGGCGGCACCAGTTCGGTGCGAAGTTGCTCGACGGAGTGCACCGTGAAAGGAGGCGAGGGAAATGCTTAACCTATTCCGCGCGCAATGGTATCGACTGGTTCGCAATCGGGCGTTTTGGGGCCTACTGGCAGTGTTCGGCGTCCTGGTTTTCCTGTTTGTGATTCAGGTGAACGAGCAATCGGTGCGTGAGGGGGTCTACCGGAATTTTCCCGCCCTCGGAGGAGCGCCCGAGGGCGTAGGGATGACGATGGACGTCGAGGCGGTGCTGGGCCAGTTTTGGGTGCCCCAGTTGCTGCTGGCTTTTGTGGGTATGCTGTCTGCGGCCTTTTTCGGGGACGACTTTAGATATGTGGGCGTGCGTTCGCTTGATGTAATGCCTGGGTTTCGCTGGCGGTATGTGGGAAGTGCTGTTTTGATCATTGTAGTGATTGCCTTGATCTTCCTTGCGGCTGCCTCTTTCGTCGCATGGTTGGCTCTTCTGCCCAATCCGGCGATGAGCGTGGGGCTGAGCGGTGGGCGTTTTTTGCGCTGGGGCCTTTTGCTGGTGGTGATAAGTCTTGTCTACGCTATGGCCGCGCTGGCCGTGGTGGCAGCGACGAATCGGGCTGGGCTGGGAATTATTGCGTTCTTCCTTTTGGTGGGTGCTCTCCCCGACGCACTCCTTCAGCTGGCTTCGGGCTGGCTCTCAGCGTTTCAAGGACCGATCGCCGCAGTGGTTTCGGCGTTGCCCTCCGCGCAACTAGGGCAATTGAGTGCAGAGGGCTTTACGCCTGTGGCAACCGATGTGTTGATGCTGCTACCGTGGCTTGCCGTCGCTGTGGCGGGGTGTGGTTTGGTCATGCGACATAAACGGCTCTGATGGAAATCGTGAGGTTGAAAAGGAGGGCCCTATGATCTGGTTGGGAGTGCTCTGCCTTTTGTTGGCGGTGGCCTTGGCGGGGTATGTGGCGGCTACGGAGCGGCAGATGTGGGCGTTGGCCGACGCGCTGGCGGTGCGCGGGCGCGATCTACGGCGGGTGCGGCTGCGGTTTCCCACGAGGGCGGCGCGGGCCTTGGCCCAGGAGGCCAACGGGCTCATCGACGAGGCTGATGCTGCTCGTCTTGAAGCGGCTGAGGAGCGTCGCGAGCTGCAGCGGAACCTGGCGACGTTCTCCCATGATGTGCGCACGCCCTTGGCCGGTGCCCAAGGCTACCTGCAACTGTACGCCGTGGCGGAAAGCGACGAGGAGCGCAGCGAGTGCGTGGCGGCGGCTATCGAACGGCTCGGTGTCATGCGGGTGCTGGTGGATCAGCTCTTCGAGTACGCCAAGGCCGTAAGCGACGATCGGGAGCTGGCTCGTGAGCCGGTGGATGTGGCGGACGTGTTGGGGGAGTGCCTGGCCGAGCTGTACCCCTCTTTCGTCGAGCGCGGCTGGGCGCCCGAGGTGGCGGCCGACGAGGCCGTGGAAGTGCTTGCCGATCGCGAAGCGCTGACGCGCATCGTGGAAAACGTGCTGGGAAACTGCCTGCGCCACGGCAGTGGGGCGCCTCGCATCGAACTGTGGGGAGCTGTTGATCCCGCGCGTCCCTCCGATACGCCGCGCCTCGCATGCGACGGCGCGACGGCAGGGTGCAGTGGCTTTGCGCTCTCGATTTCCAATGAGGCCGAGGGGCTGGAGGCTTTGGACGTCTCGCGGCTCTTCGAGCGATTCTATCGGGGCGATGCCGCTCGCAGCACCGGCGGCAGCGGCTTGGGGCTTGCCATCGCTGCCGATTTGGCCCGCGCCATGGGCATGAGCCTTGAGGCAACGGTGCCGGATGGCCGCTTCACCGTCACGCTTTGGAAATAGAGATACGGCCTTTGCGGCGCTCGCTAGCGCTGCCGCTTGTCGGCGGTGAGCGGTTGAGTTTCCACCGTCTAACCTTTGCGTGGTTGTGCTTGCGTAATTTCCGCGAGCCGCGCCCTTCCCCGTGCTATAACTGAAACCGTACAGAGGTAATTTCGATGCCGGAAAGGACGGTGAGGAGACGATGACGGAACGGAAGATCAATCGTGGGAGCGAGATTCGGGCCAAGGGAAAATCCATGGGGCGCGAGCGCTCGGGTGTATCGGCCGATCCGTCTGACAGACCCTCGCCGCAAGCCGGTGGCTTAAAGGCTGCGTCTTCGGCCGAAGGCGTCCGAGGCGGTCTTTCGTCTTCGGTGGAATCTGCGGAAGGCTCGCCCGCCGCTCCCGCCGAGCGCTCGCTGACGCTGCGCGCCGCCCTGTTTCTGACGGGCCGCATCGCGCTTATGCTGGCGGGCATCGCGGTCATGGGGCTTGGCATCGACATCGTCGTGAAGGCCGATTTGGGCAACTCGCCCATCTCCGCCACGCCCAACGTGCTCTCCCTCGGGTTCACGGCCGTGAGCTTCGGCACGTTCATGCTGGGGTGGCAGTGCTTTCTCGTGCTGGTGCAAATCGCTCTTCTTCGCCGGGAGTTCCGCTTGGTGGACTTGTGGCAGATTCCCATCTCGGTGTTCTTCGGCGTGTGCATTGACGCCTTCATGGCGCTGCTCGGCCCTGCTGCGCCGACGAGTTATGTCGCCTCGTGGCTGTGGCTCGCCGGCGGCATGGCCGTTCTCGCGCTGGGCATTGTGATGACGGTCGTCTCGGGCACGGTCATGAACTGCGGCGAGGCCGTGGTGCAGGCCGTAGTGCGCAAGACGGGCGCCCGGTTCGGCACCGTGAAGGTGGGCTTCGATCTCGCCTGCGCGGCCTTGGCGTGCCTGTGCGCGTTCCTGTTCGTGGGCCATTTGGCCGGCGTGCGCGAGGGCACCTTCGTCTGCGCCGCCTTCACCGGCGTCATCGTGAACGTCTACATGGGCCTCTACGGCAAGCTGCGCGACGCAGCCCGCAGCCGCCGCGCCGCAGATTCTGGTACGGCGTCGGAATGCTGCACATCGGCTGAAACGGTAGGGCCCTTTACTTCCGAGTGAATAAATACTAGGCGGTGGCTTTTTCGTCTGGATCGAACAAGCAGTCTGGCTGGTGGACCTGGGTTACGCGTGGCTGGCGTCGCGCGTGGCCATTGCCGATCGCCTTTGCTATGCGCAGGATCGTGTAGGCTCCGAAGAGGGCGGTGTATACGAGCAGCGATCGCTGCGCGGCGATTCCGCCGTGCAGAGCTGCCGGCGCCAGAATGAATGCGAGATGGCAGAATACCAGGCCGAAAAATACATAGGAAAGCCGCTGCGCTCTATTCCAGGTTGTTGCAGTCATAATGCGTTTGACGACGTTAAGTGACGTGATCCCTAAGACGGTTAAGAGTGCAAGCAGAATGAGCGCCACAGCCATGGAGACGACGATGTTCTCGTCGAGATTGTTCGTACTTAGGAGTCGCGGCAGATAGGAGACGGCATAAACGGTCACATGGCTCATGGCGAGTATCCAGGCGATGATCGATAGCTCTCCCCGAATAGGGCTGAGGCGGCGATGGAGACGGGAGGTGCTGTCGAGACATCCTATGAGCATGACGATGGCGAAGAGTGCCAGAGCAAGCTCGCATCGTTGTACGAGTTCCACCAGGATTCCCCACAGCCAGCGGGGGAGGACAATGAAGCCGCTGGCGAGATAGAGCGTATCGAGGGCGATGGCGCAGAGGTAGAAGACGACCGGCCAGCGTTTGATCGGTTTTCGAAGCAGGTAGACTGCCGCGCAGGTCGTAGGGAAAGTCAGAAGGAAGTTCATGGCGGCCTCCTTGGTTTCGAGAAGCGACGGCCGACAGCTCATCAGAGCGTGCCGGCCGTGCGATGCGGTTTACGAGAGGGGCGTTCCCGCTAGCTCGTTTTCGATGCTGGCAAGCGTTATCGCGGTGAGGTGCGCCAGCGCTTGATAGAAGCTCCCCTCAGCTGCGCTGTTGAGCTTTTCGAGATAGGTCGGCGCCCAGGGAAGCAGATGCTGATCCAGAAACTCGCCAACGAGTTCGGGGCGATTGCTGGCGAGCCAGCTGAGAAGCGCGAGCATGCGTCCGATGTGGTCGATCGGCTCCCGGCTTTCCGCCTCGTGGAGCTCGATGCCCTGGGCGCGCATCCATCGGCTGATCGCGAGGCACGAATCGCCGAACACGACCGCCTCGGAATCGAGGTACACCGATCCCCAGGGAGGCGCCGCTAGCTTCCGGGGGCCGACGAAAAGGCGGTGGTAGGCGCGGTCTGTCTCGTGGATGTCCGCTCTGCCTGTTCGGGCGAGCTCCTCGGAGACGGCATGCAAGTCTTCGGCCGTGCCCCAGGGCCATTCTTCGGCGAGGTTCATGGCGGCCAAGCCGCGGATAATCTCCTTGCAGTGGGGCAGTGCCGGGCGCTCCAAGAAGAGGGTGCCCAAAAGCAGGGCGCACTGCTCGATATCCTCAACGTTCGCGTTCATGACTATTCCACTTCCAGCGGATTGGCGATGTAGCCTTCGTCGAGATTGTAGGTGTTCGAGTCGATGGCTTGGCAGGAGCCGATAACAAGGTTGGGTGCCGTGGTCGGCTCGGGAAGGGGAGCGACTTGGCTCGTGTCCCCGTACTTTTCTCGCAGCTCGTCAATGGGGCCGAATTCAAGGGCTCGCAGTGGGCAGGCGCCTACGCACATGGGCTGTTCCTCGTTGCGCACGCGGGCCAGACAGCCGTCGCACTTGCGGGCGCGAGAGAGTTCGGCGTCGATGCGCGGGGCGTCGTAGGGGCAGGAGTTTCGACAGGTGCCGCAGCCTATGCAGACTTCTGGATCGGAATTCACTAGGCCGGTCTCCTCGTCCTTCTGCATGGCTCCGGTGGGGCAGTTTTCCACGCAGGCGGCGTTGTCGCAGTGGTTGCAGGAGATCGCCAGATGGTAGTTGAATGCCGTCTTGTTCCAAGCGCCCTCGGAGGTCTTCTCCCAGCTGCCGCCCTCGAAGTCGTAGATGCGGCGGAACAGGATATCGGGTCCCAGGTCGTGGTAGTCCTTGCAGACCAGCTCGCAGGTCTTGCAGCCGGTGCAGCGGGACGAGTCGAAATAGAAGCCGTACTGGGTCATGGGTTCCTCCTTAAGCCTTCTCGACCTGGACGAGCGTGGAGCCGGTCGACGGACAGTTCTTCGAGATGGGCGACCAATGGTGGCCGCTCAGTGTGTTGGCGTTGGCGCCGATATCCACGCCGTCAACCATTTCGCGACGATGTGCATGCGGCATTCCCACCACGCCGGGCATGATGCGGGAAGTGACGCGGGCCATGATCTGTACCTCGCCACGGTCGTTGAACACGCGCAGGGTGTCACCGTTCTGGATGCCGCGCGATTCGGCGTCGATGGGGTTGATCCACAGGCAGTGGCGACAGGCCTGCTGGAGCTCCTCGATTACCTGGTAGCGGCTGTGGAACTGGTTTTTGGCCTTCCAAGTGGAGAACAAGAGCGGGTAAGTGTCGTTGATATCGGCCACGCCCTCGATTTCGGGGAAGTAGCTGGGCACGGGACGTACTACGTCGCGGTCGCCGTTGTGGAACGTCCAGGTGTCGCGAATGGTGGCCAGGCGCTCGGAGTACAACTCGATCTTTCCCGACGGCGTCGTGCGCGGGCGGCCCTCCGGGTCGTCGACGTAGTCTTTGAGGGCGATGAAAGGAACGGCTTGCACCGGGTCGCGCCAGAAGCCCATTTCGAGCCCCTCTTGGAACGACGGTGCATTGCCGTTGGGGGCCGAGGGACGGCTGTACTCTTCGTAGCGGGTCTCCATCCAGTCCTCCCAGGTTTTGCCCTCGGTGAACTCGTCGCGCAGCCCGAGGCGCTCGGCGAGATCGGCGACCCAATCATACGAGAGACGGCATTCGAACTGCGGTTCCTGGACAGGGCGGCCGAAGACGAACCCGAGAGCGGATCCGCCGGTCACGGTGGAAACCATGTTCATGCGTTCCTGGTACATGAGATCGGGCAAGATGATGTCGCAGAAGGGCAGTGAAGTGGACATGATGACGTCGCAGCCAAGGATGAACTCGCACTTGCTCTCGTCTTCGAGGATTGTCGCGGCCCAATTCAGGTCGGAGCTGGAGTTGCCGAAGCAGCCGGCCTCGTACAGGGCGAGGAACTTGATGCCGACCTCCAGCTTGTCGCCGCCCTGGATGCCGTCGGTGAGCGCGGTCATCTCGAGCGGATGGTCGATAGCGTTGAACCGGCCGGAGATGGAGATCTTCTTGGTGACGGGATTCTCTCCGATGGGCACCGAGTTCCACATACCGCCGTCGAAGTTCATCTGCATGCCCTTGCCGTTGAGGCCGGGGCATGTGCCCTCGCGGCCGATATTGCCGGTGATGACGGGAAGGGCAGCGATGGCGGCTGCGTTCCATTCGCCGTTGTGCCGACGCTGCGGCCCAAAACCTTGGGTGATGAAGCAGGTTTCGTGGTCGGTGATGAAATGGGCGAGATAGGTGATCTTCTCGGAGGGAAGCCCGCAGATGGGGGCGGCCCACTCGGGGGTCTTAGGAATGTTGTCATAGCCGGTGCCCATGATATAGTCCATATAGGAGGAGTTTGCCGGCGCAGATTCAGGCATCGTGTCGGCATCAAATCCGACGACATACTTGTCCAAGAAGGCCTTGTCGTGCTTCCCCTCGCTGATAATGACATAGGCGATAGCGCTCGCCAGAGCTCCATCGGTGCCCGGGTAGATGGGGAACCACTCGTCCGGATTGCCAGATGACCCCTCTCCCAGGCGGTAATCTACGAAGGCGACCGGGATGCCTGCCTCGCGCGCTTTGGCCACCTCGTAGACCTCTCCCATGCCGCACATACGCGATTCGCCCGACCCGCAGCCGAAGAACAGACCGCAATCGGCGTCTTTGATGGCCGAGGTGTTGCTTCCGAGACCACCAGCACAATCGAATGTCTGGCTGTCGAAGCCGAACAGGTAGTTGGCTGTCTGGGCGATCTGGCCATTCGATTCCGAGTTAATGGTTCCCAAATGACCGCCGGTCAAATTGAAAAGGCGCTGGATGGGGTAGTTGCGGGTTCCTGTTGCGCACAGGAAGAATGCTTCGGGACCGTAGGTGTCAAGGGTGTAGCGGTACTTCTCGGCGATGATATCGAGAGCCTCATCCCAGCTGATGCGTTCGAACTCCCCGCTTCCTCGTTTGCCCACGCGTTTCATGGGGTATTTGAGGCGATCGGGGCTGTTGATCCATTTTCGCACCGAACGAGCCTTGAGGCACGCGCGGAACGATACAGCGCCGAACTCGTCGTCGCCGTCGGTGTCGTTGTCGATCCAGCGAAGGGTGCCGTCTACGACGTGGCACTTGAGGGGGCATGCAACAAAGCCGCAGTGGCAGCAGCTCTGCCAGATGATTTCTCCCTCCTCGGGAATCTCGTTGGCGACGACACCATTCGACCCCGTCTGCGCGAGCTCACCTTTGCTTTGCGCGCTCTGAGGGGCGCAGCCGAATAGGGAGGCGGCGGTGCCGGCTCCGGCCGCAGTTGCAAGGGTCGCGAGTGTCGATCCCTTGATGAAGCCTCGCCGCGAGACGGCCCTCTCCGTTGCTTTTCTGGTCATAGATATCTCCTTCCTCTCTTAGGCGGCGTCCCAATAGCTGCTGTGCCGCTTGACGACAGTGTGCGCCTAGAGAGGGGGCCATCGTGAGACCTCGTTTTGGTGAAAGGGATTCAAAACGTGTCAACCTTTTTCGTGATTTTTTGAGAAACGCCTGGTGATCGCAGAATCAGCAGAGAGTGTAAGGCGTGGTTGTGCTGAGAGAGAATTATCTTTTCTGGTAGACTTCAGCTGTTCGCGGATGAGGAGGGGCACTGTCGATGAAACTGTTCGATGCGGGCAAGATCATCTCGTCGTCTCTCGGCATGGCCGTGGCCATGTCGCTTTCGTCGCTCTTTTTATGGAAGAGTGACTGGCTTTCCGTTCCTTCTGGTTCCTTTCACGGCTCCCATGGCATGGGGATCGTCATCGGCATTGTGACGAGCGCGGCGGTGATGTTGTGGTGTTCTCTGTCGCGGCAATCGCTGCGGCGCTTCGGGATGCAAGTAGTCCCTCCTATTGCCCTTGCGAGCCTCGTCGTCTCTGGTTTGCCGGTGGTGCAGGGGTCGGCTCAGTGGGTACTTGGCATCGCCATTCCCGTGATCGGCTCTTACACGCTTATGTTCTCGTGGTTCTACGTTGTGTCTCTGCGCGATATCGAGGGCAGCCTCATGACCCTGCTCTTTGCCTGGGTGGTAAGCTTTTTTGTGAGAACTTTCTTCGAGTCGTTTACAGGAGCGGCGGTAACCTTGGCTATTTCCGCTACCCTGATGAGCGTCTGCTGGGGACTGCTTCTTGTCCAAGCGCGTCAACTCGATCTCGCTTCGCCCATGGCGTCGAGCTCTTTCTCCGCCAATCGTGTGAGCTATGTCCATGGGCTCGCAAGTTTCTGGCGTAGCGTGCTGTACTGTGGCACCTTCGCCTTTCTCGGGGGAGTTGTTCGCTTTCTGGCTGTCGACACGACGGCCATGACCTTCATCAACTATAGTTCTGCGCTCGCGGGCCTGTTCGCCCCCATCGTCCTTATGGCGCTCTGGCGGTTTCGGACGGTGCGGTACAACATCGATGGCGTATTTCGCCTGGCGTTCCCGCTGATCGTGGTCGCTCTCGGAATTCTGCCATTCGCTGCTGGCATCCCCTTTGTCATTCTAGCGGCGTTGCTCTACATGACATATAGCTTCTTGTCGCTGAGCGTTCAGGCACTTTCCATTCAGATTTCTCATGACTACGGCATTGACCCCGTGTTCTGTCTCAGCTTCCAGACGCTCGTGTGCGTGGTCGCCCAGGGGGTAGGGTATCTCCTAGGAGCCTGCGCGCCCGCAGGCGAGTCCTTCGGAGTTTCCCCCTATGCCGTCATCGCCCTCGGGTCGGTGTGCTTTCTCGCTTTAGCGCTCTACGTCACGCGAGCGCTGCATCCCTCGCAATCTGAGAAAAGCCGACCCGTCGAGTTTCTCTCGCTCGCTAGCGGACGAGTCGATTGCGGGACCCAGTCCACGCCGTTTGCCGAGATTGAAGAGGAAGACGATGGGGCTGCGTCAGTCTCTGAGGAGACGATCGTCCGGCCGCGCTACGAGGATAAGACGGCTCTTCGCTGCGATCTCATAGGGCGCAAGTACGCTCTGTCCCAGCGGGAGATCGAAGTCATGCTTCTCTTTGCTCGCGGAAATACTATCAGCTCCATAGCGGGGGAGTTGTTCATATCTGACAACACAGTGAAGACTCACATGCGGCGCCTTTACGCAAAACTGGGGATTCACAAGAAGCAAGAGTTGTTCGCCCTCATAAACAGCTACGTCGAGTGACCCATATTTTTCTTTGCGAAGAGGGCGCGAGACGGCTATACTGTACCAGTTTGAACCAAACGCGGCGGCCGACCGGAGGGTTTGCTGCGGCGCGTGAGCAGGAAAGGAAACATCCGTGGCAAGCATTTCTACCGCCGATTTCAAGAACGGCATGTGCATCATCAACAACGGCAAGATGTGCACCATCGTCGAGTTCCAACATGTGAAGCCGGGCAAGGGCGGCGCGTTTGTGCGCACCAAGCTCAAGGACATCAAGACCGGCCGCGTGGTCGACTACACCTTCAACGCCGGCACGAAGTTCGATTCCGTGCGTCTTGAGTCCAAGAAGATGCAGTACCTCTACAACGACGGCGCCGATTACTGGTTCATGGACAACAGCACGTTCGAGCAGATGCCCGTCTCCGCCGATATGGTGGGCTCCGCGGCCGACTGGCTGAAGGAGAACGACGAGGCGACGCTTCTGTACGCCGGCGACGAGCTCATCAGCCTGGAGCCCCAGATGTTCGTGGAGCTTGAGGTCACCCATACCGAGCCGGGCTTCAAGGGCGATACCGCCACCAACACGCTGAAGCCGGCCACGCTTGAGACGGGCAAGGAGGTGCAGGTGCCGACGTTCATCGAGATTGGCGACGTCCTGCAGATCGACACCCGCGACGGCCGCGTCATCAAGCGCGTGTAAAGTTCCGCTGCCGTTTCAGTGATCTTGGGTCTCCCTTCGGGGAGGCCTTTTTTGTGCTCCAGACAAAATGCCCTCGCGATTTTTCCGAAATACTGCGTTTGTTAGCGTTCGCAGCCTCGTTTTGGGGCACCGCCCATCCAGTTCAGTGAATTTGGGCATAATTCCTCCGTTATGCCCCCCCGTTATGAGCTGAAAACAGGATCCAAACAGGGTCGTTTGGGCCATCTTTACGCTAACAAACGCAATTTCTTGGAAAAGATAGCCATGCAAATGTTCTGGGAGGACGAGATGGCTCTACGAAAGAGCGCGAAAGACTATGCGGGCCCTATTCCCGGGCGAAGAAGGCGAAGGCGACGCCGCCCGGGCCGACGTGGGTGCCGATGACGGCGCCGACCTGCGTGAGGGGCAAGTCGTCCGGCACGGCGGACTCGTCGGCGGCCGCTTCCTCGGCGGCTTTCGCCTGCGCCAGGCTGTCGGCGATGTACTTGCGGGCCGTCGTGTCGGACAGGCCCGAGTAGGCCACCCAGATGGGCCGCGTGAAGTCGATGCCGCCGGCCTCGTCGATCTTCTGGAACACCATGTTTTTCGACTGCTTCGATCCGCGCGCCTTGCCGAGCACCACCACGTCGCCATCGACGACGCCCACCACGGGCTTGATGGAGAGCATGCCGCCCACGAGGGCCGCCGCTCCGGAAATGCGGCCGCCGCGGCGCAGGTACTCCAGCGTATCCAGCGAGGCCACGAGCCGGATATCCTTCTTCTCCTGGTTGAGGCAGTAGGCGATATCTTGGGCGGAAAGCCCTTCGTCGCGCAGAGCCCAGGCGCGCTCGGCCAAGATGCGCTCGCCGATGGTGGCGTTCTCGCTGTCGACCACGAACACCGACTCCTTGAACGGGGCCGCGGCGATGCAGGCGCTCTGGTAGGTGCCGGAGATGTGGCTGGAAAGCGTGATGCAGACGACCTCGTCGCCGGCATCGACGGCCTCTTGGAAGAGGTCTTGGAACACCATGGGAGGGATCTGGCTCGTGCGGGGCAGCTCGTCGGTTTCTACGAGGCGCTCGAAGAACTCCTCGCGCGAAAGGTCGACGCCCTCGGCGTACTGTTCGGAGCCGAATGCGATGGTCATGGGGATGATGGTAATGTCGTGGGCGCGGGCGTAGCCCTCTTCCATGTCCGCCGACGAGTCCACGATGATGCGAATGGCCACAATGCCTCCCTCGAAGTCGTTTCCCTTATTTTATCGTCCGTACGCGGGGCCTCGGCGAGGCGGCGTAAAGGCAAGTAAATTGTTCATAATTTGGGAACGGTTTCTCGATTGACAGCGAGCCTCAAAAGTGGCCACTGGGAAGTGTTTAGCCTTCCACCAGATCGAGCAGCTCCTGGTGGGAGTGGATGCCCAGTTTCGCGTAGACGTGCTTCACGTGGGCCTTCACGGTGTTGCGGGACACGACGAGCGCCTCCTCGATGTAGGCGCGGTCGCGGCCCCGGGCGAGCATGGCGAACACCTCGGCCTCGCGCGGGGTGAGGGAGAACTCGCTTGCGATGGCCTCGCAGCGGGAGGCGAAGGCCTCCTCGGGGGTGCGGGCCGCGGGCATCGGCAGCGGCACTGGCCCCGTTCCGGCGCCCGGTACCGCTTCTGCTCCGGCATCGGTTCCCTTCCCGGCGGCCGTTGTCCCCACCAGCACTGGATCGATGCCGTCGATGGCGCCGGCGAAGGTGAAGCGCTTCAGCCCGATGGTCACATAGGCGGCGAAGACCAGCAGCAGTGCCGCGGGGATGGCCACACGCAGGGCGGGCATGCTTGCCGCGGCGCTGTTGGCAAGCATGCCCGCGGCAGCTCCCGTAAGCGATCCTAAGGCCGAGATACCATTGCCCCAGGCTACCGTTGTGATGGCTCCGAGTGGGTTGCGTGCGGCAATGGTGACCAGCGCCATCTGGGCGGCCATGATGAACAGGCCGTTGCCTGCGTTCAGCAGCGCCACGTCGGCCGCACCGCTGTCAGCGGCGAGCAGGGGCTGGGTTGCCAGAAGGAACCCGGCCATCACCGTGAGGGCCGACAGCTGCACGAGACCGTCGGCGGGAAAGCGCCGGCGCAAACAAGTCACGTAAAGGGCCACGAGGGCAAGCGGGATGGCCGAGAGAAACGACATGCGCGGTGTGCCTGCCACCTCCCCGAAGCGCAGGGCAAAGCCGAAGGCCACCTGGAACAAAAACAAGCACACGAACAGGGCCGAGAACGGCGCGAGGAACGAGGCCGGCCGCGTGACGGCGATGTCGCTCGGCGAAGGCCGATCGTGGGCCATGTCGAAGTAGAGGCGCGCCCCCCGGGCCGTGAGCGCGATGGCGGCCAAGGGGAAAGCCAGGAAGAGGGCGGTTCCGACCCACGGGGGCAGAAGCGACGACGCGGGGCTCGCCGCCAGCTGAACGGTGTAGGCCACAGCGATGATCACGGCCGTCGCGTGCATTTCGAGGCGCGCGAGATAGAGCGCCACCGATATGGTCGCCACCGATCGACCGATGGCGGCGAGGCTCGCACCCGCAACGAGGAGCGCCGGCGCGGAAAACCCAAGCCCCAGGGACAGAAGCGCGCCGCCGCCTACAAGACAGGCCACCGCCACGGCGATGATGGCGCGCTCCCGCAGAAGGCGCGGGGCGCGGTAGGCCGCAAGCCCAAGGCCGAGCAAAGTTGCTGCCGAGAACGTGACGGAGATGTCGCGGGCGAACATGAAGATCGCGTCGAACTGCGGGAAGAGCGAGCCGTTCATGAGGGAGGTGGTGCCGAGCGTCAAAAGCAGCGCGACGAACCCGCACAAGGGGCTCGCCTTTTCTGCAGTGCATTCCGTTTCCATGTCGCTCCCTTTCGCTCCTTCGCGCTTCCCTCCATTCTACATGCGAAAACCCCCTGTCCGCACGGGACAGGGGGTTCGCTCTTATAACCGCTGGTCGCTGGAGGGGAGGCGCGACCGGCGGTGTCCCTTGGGAAGGGCTTGACGAACTGCCTTCGCGGGATGTGGAATAAACGGCTCGCGAAGGCGAAGGGGCCTTGAAGGCGCGGACGCCTTACGCCTGCCCGGTTGCCGCCAGCATGCCGGCGCGGCGGCCGAAGGTCATGGTGCGCCCGCAGGCAAGGCCCGTCAGCAGGTTCGGGTAGCTCACCGAGAAGAAGCCGCCCGAGTCGTTGCCGGTGAGGTACAGGCCCTCGATGGGGTCGCCGTTTTCGTCGCACGGGTGCATGTTCGTGTCGATGGTGACACCGTCGAGCGTCGCCAAGAACCACGCCCCGGTGCGCACGCCGTAGAAGGGCGGCGTGTCGATGGCCATCAGGCGGTGCTTTTCCTTGTAGTAGTCGGCGTCCTCGCCGGCTGCGGCCATCTCGTTGTAGTGCTTCCACGAGGCCACGGTGGTCTCCACGGGCAGGTTCAGCTTCTCAGCGAGCTCTTCCATGGTGTCGGCCTTCTGCACGTAACCGTCCTCGATGAGCTTCTCGATCATACCGTCCACCACCTGCATGGGGATGTTGTTCTTCGCCCCGTTGGGGAAGGGGAACAGCCGGCAGCAGCCCACCTCGTCGAAGGCCTCGGCCTGCGCGGCGTGGTTCGCGTCCCAGATGTCCACGTAGGTCTGGTGCGGCTGCATGATGGTGGAGTGCAGCATGTAGTCGTAGGGGCCGCTCTCGTTGCAGAAGCGCTCGCCCTTCAGGTTCAGCTTCAGGAAGGGCTGCTCGCCGAACCAGAACCAGCGGCCGAGCACCCCGTCGCCGGCGTACTGGTCGGGCTTCACGCAGGCGCGGTTGAAGGTGCAGGCCGCGCCGAGCGGGTCCATGGTGGCGCCGAGCCACAGCGCCGCCTTGATGCCGGATCCGGTGGGGTTGCCGCCGGAACCGGGGGCTGCGATGCGGATCTTCTGGTTCCAGGCCTGGCGGTCCTCCATCATCTCCAGGTTGTTGCCGTAGCCGCCGGTGGAGAGGATGACGCCCTTGCTGGCGTTGATGCGCAGGTAGGGGCGCTCGCCCTGCACGTCGCGGGCGATGACGCCGGTCACGCGGCCCGTCTCATCGGTCTCGCACTTGATGAACTCGGTGTACCAGCGCACCTCGGCGCCCTGCTCGGCGGCGTAGGCCAAGATGGACTCGGCGAAGCCCCATTCCTCGTCCTCGGCCACGGCATCGGTCTTTTGCGGACTGTGGCCGGTGGCGAAGGCCTTGTCGCGGCCCGGGTCGGAGGTGTCGCCCACGCCGCCCTCGAATTCCATGACGAGTTTGCCGTCGCGCTGGATGATGTCGGTGAGCCAGTCCACCATGGCGCCGGACTCGTCGGCCCACAGCTTCACCAGGTCGTAGTTCACAAAGCCGTTGGCGTAGCGGACGATGTCCTCGACGGCTTCTTTCTTCTCGATGCGGAACTCCGGGAACTCGTCGAAGGAGGCCTGTTGCAGGCGCGAGTCGATGGCGCCGATGTCCTCGCGGACGTTGTGCGGGGTGCCCTGGCGGTCGATGCCGAGCACGCGCGCGCCGTTCTCGGCGGCCGAGATCATGGCCGGGATGCCGCCGGTGCCCATGCCCACAACGAGCACCTCGGTGTTGATGGTCTCGGCGATGTCGGCCTCGTCGATGACGGGCGGCGCTCCCAGCCAGGAGGGGCCGCCGAAGTCGCCGGCGCTCGGGTTGGCCGGGGTTGCGGCCGCGTAGCCCTGGCCGCAACCGGACAGCGTGCCGGCGGTCAGGGCGCCCATGGCCGCGAGGCCGGCGCCTTTGAAGAAGCTGCGGCGGGAAACGTTACTGGACATTGGGGGCCTCCCATCCTTCGGGCAGGGTCAGGTCGTGGCACTCGTTGCAGACGAGCACCTGGTTCTCGTGGGCTTTATGGCAGTCGCCACATTCCAGGGCCGCGTCCTCGTGGTTGGCGTGCGGGTTGTACTTCTCGTCGTTGCCGGCGAATCCCCACAGGCCCGCGGTGATCTCGTCGAAGGACTTGCCACCGTGGCACTCGGGGCGCGCGCAGAACTCCTCGCTTGCGAACTGCTTGCCCGTGGCGAGCATGGTGCCGTCCTCGGTCATGGGGTAGTTGTCGGACACCCAGGCCATCGCCTCCGAGATTTGGGTCGTCAGCTCGGCGGTGTGGCAGTCGAGGCACGACTCGCCGGCCTTCGCGTGCGCGGTTACGCCCAGCTGCGGGTCGCCGGAGTCGTAGGTTTCCACGTAGTAGTCCATGGGGCTGTGGCAGATGGCGTTGCAGAAGCTCGGCTGCTCGTGCCACACCCAGAACCCGGCGCCGGCCACCACGATGACGGCCGCCACCACGCCGGCGACGATCCACCCGCGCTTGGGACGTTTCTTGGGAGCCGGTCCGCCCGCGGCCGTCGCTGAGCCGGCAGCTGCGGCCGAGCTTGTGTCCGTTGCCGGGCCCGCATGGCTCGGCGCCCCCGCGGCCCTCTTCTCTTCATCGATGCTCATGATCGCTTCCTCCCTTCCTTGTCATGACAGAAACGATGGCGCCCAGTGTGCGCCGCGCCGCCCCGAAAAGCTATTACCCCAGCGGGGTAAACTTCGCGTTTAGCCTGATAAATAAGGGATATTAAAGGGCGAGCGCTTGTTTTTCCTGCCCTAAGCGGAGGGAGAGCTTGAGGATGCTGTTTTCCATCTGCGAGTACTGCGGTCATGAATGTTGGTTCCATCGATCTTATCCCGCGAACGCTTTTCCACGGTCGCGGCACGGTATCGTGCTTGCCCATGAACGTGTATCTTTCCCATAACACGGCGCTGCTGTTCTGGCGCGCTTGGTCCGCCGCCGCGGCTATTCCTCTGTGTGTGTTCCACGATTTGGGCGTGGCGGACGCGTCGCTGTTTCCTGCGACTCTCTTTCCGACATCGGAGGTGCTTCGCAATGAAGCGGTGCTGAGCAGGGATGTGCGGACGATCTTGGAGGACGCACTGCAAAGCCTCGCGGGCGCAGATCCGGTGCGTCCGGCTGACGCGGGTTCGGTGGCCTCGCCGGACGGTTCTGCGGCGTCTGCGGCCGCCGTCGGCGGGATGCTCCCGCAAACTACCGCCGTGGCGTCGGCGCTGAAGGAGGTTGTTCGCTCTCGGGGAGCAGCGCCGCTGCACATCATGGTCGCAAAGGGTCATGGCACGCGGAACTCCAGCGATCTTATACGCCATCGCTCGGTCGCCGCTTTTCCTCGGCAAGCTTTCATCAAAGTAGCTCCGGGCGTGTTCGTCTGCTCTCCCGAGCTCGTCTTCGTTCAAACGGCCCCTTCATTGACGCGCGGAGGGCTCTTGGCGGTCGGTTACGAGTTGTGCGGCTGCTATCCGCTGGGGGAGGAGTGCGTCGGTGCCCTCGTGCGCCGTCCTCTTTCGTCACCCCGCCGCCTTACGGCTTTTGCCGCCCGTGCAAAGGGTCTGGCGGGCGTGAAGGCGGCCCGATCGGCGACGAAGCAGGTGCTTGCCAAGTCGGGATCCCTCATGGAGACTGAGGTATCCATCATTGCGTTCTCCCTGTTTTCCCAGGGAGGGTTGGGCCTGAGAACGCCTCTTCTGAACGAACCGGTCGCATTGTCCGACCGCGCGAGGACGGCCACGGGATTGAGCCGCGTGGTGTGCGATTGGCTTTGGCCCGCCGAGCGAGTTGTGCTGGAATACGACGGGCACGATGCGCATAGCTCGCCGCAGCAACAAGCCCATGATGCCCGCAAGCGCGATGCCTTGCGCATCGACGGCTTCGACCTTGCCGTTCTCACGAGCTCCCAATTTCACCACGTCAACCAATGCACTGAGCTGCTGCGCGGGGTTGCCCGAAGCGCCGGGCAAAGGTCGCCTGCCCTGAAGCCCGAGCATCTCCCGCGTCATTTGGCCTTGCGCGAGCAGGTGCGGAGACATCATCGCGCCCATTTTCTCTCGCGTTTTCGGAGGGCGCGTTCGTAAGATGCGCCCGTAAGGTATGTCTGCGGGACGTATCCGGGGGACGCATCCGCAGGCGTGCCTGCGGGGGCCTTTTCGAGCGCTTTGGACTCGCACAATCGCACTTTTCTCCGCACGAGATGCCAAAAACTTGTTTTGGAAGGTCTCGGAGCCGGGAAATTGGCTGGAAATACGATAGGGAGCAAGCGGTTGTTCTCTGCATCGGGGATCTCGGAGCTGGGCGATTGGTTGGGAAGGTAGGGGATGGGCGGGGGAGGGAAGTTCGGGATTCGCCCCTTCGGCCGCTTCGTTGATGTTTCTTGTCGGCAAAACGGGCGGCGTGGCGCGGGGCCGTGGTAGGTTTCCTCTATAATCCGAAACTTGATCTTTGACTAACCTGTGTATAAGGAGGTGTGAGTTCATGCCACGGCTTCAGATCATGGACACGACCATCCGCGACGGTCAGCAGAGCCTCTGGGCCACCCGTATGCAGATCGGCGACATGCTGCCGATTCTGCCGAAGATGGACCGCGTCGGCTACTGGGCCATCGAGGCGTGGGGCGGGGCGACGTTCGACTCCTGCCTGCGCTTTCTGGACGAGAACCCCTGGGAGCGTCTGCGCGCCATCAAGGCGAACACGCCCAATACGCCGCTTGCCATGCTCTCGCGCGGGCAGAACCTCGTCGGCTACAAGCACTACTCCAAGGAGATCGTGCATCGCTTTATCAACGCGGCGCACCGCAACGGCGTCGAGGTCTTCCGCGTCTTCGACGCGCTGAACGACATCCGCAACGTCGTGGACAATGCCGAGGCCATCAAGGAGTGCGGCGGTCTGTTCGAGGGCGCCATCTCCTACACGATCTCGCCGGTGCACACGCTGGACTCCTACTTGGAATACGGCCAGCAGCTGAAGGATCTGGGCGCCGATACCATCGCCATCAAGGACATGGCCGGCATGCTCACGCCCTATCGCGCCGAGCGCATGGTGAAGGCGTTCAACGAGGAAATCGGCCTGCCGGTGCACATCCACTGCCACTATGTCGGTGGCATGGCCCCGGCCAACATCCTGAAGGCCGCCGAGGCGGGCGTGGCCGTGGCCGACACGGCTCATGCTCCGCTCGCGTTCGGCAACTCGCATCCGGCGGTGGAGATGATCGTGGCCGCTCTGAAGGAGAGCCGCTACGACACCGACCTCGACTTGGATCTGCTGTTCGAGATCTCCGAGTACTGGGAGGAGATGCGCAAGCGCGGCCATTACAAGCGCGGCGTGTCCTCGCTCATTCATATGCAGGTGTACTCGCATCAGGTGCCCGGTGGCATGATGAGCAACCTCATCAGCCAGCTGGAGGTGCAGAAGGCCGCGCACCGTCTGCCCGAGGTGATGGCCGAGATTCCGAAGGTGCGCGCCGAGGTGGGCTATCCGCCGCTCGTGACGCCGATGTCCCAGATCGTGGGCACCCAGGCGGTGTTCAACGTGCTGACGGGCAAGCGCTGGAGCGTCATCTCCAAGGAGATGAAGGACTATGTGTGCGGCTACTATGGCAAGGCGCCGGGCAACATGGACAAGGAAATCGTGGCGAAGGTGGCCGGCGATGCCGAGATCTTGGATCCGAAGATCGCCCCCGGCACGCTGGTGACCACCACCTACGACGAGTGCGCCGCCGAGATTGGCGATTTGGCCCAAAGCGAGGAGGACGTGCTCATGTACGCCCTGTTCCCCAACGAGGCCCGCACCTATTTGAGCAAGCACCGGGTATCCGAGAAAGTCGATTTCATGCTGGAGCAGGAGTCCAGCGCCACCAAGGAGGACGATTACGTGGACATCAATCAGATTCGCGAGCTGGTTCGCGTTGCCGAGGAGAGCGGCGTCGGAGAGATCGTCGTAGAGGAAGAGGGCATGCGCATCGCTGTCCGCATGCCGGGTCAGGGCGCGCCGGCCGCTGCCGTGCCCGCCGCTCCGCAGGCCCAGGCGGCTCCCGTTGCCGCCGTGCCCGCGCCGGCCGCCGAGGAGCCGGCGAGCGATCGTCCGGCCACGTGGAAGCCGGTGGTGGCTCCCATGGTGGGTACCTACTACGAGGCCCCGGCCCCGGGCGAGCCGCCCTTCGTGAAGGTAGGCGACGAGGTGGCCGCCGGCGAGACGCTGTGCATCGTGGAGGCCATGAAGCTCATGAATGAGATCGCCGCCGAAGAGATGGGCACCGTGCGCGAGGTGTGCCTGTCCGACGCCACGCCGGTGGAGTACGGCACTGTGCTCTTCTACGTGGAGCCCCACGACCCCACGCCGGGCGCGTAGGAGACAAGCATGTTCGAGAAAATTCTAGTTGCCAACCGCGGCGAGGTGGCGCTCCGCATCATGCGCGCCGCCCGCGAGCTGGGCGTGAAGACGGTGGCCGTGTACTCCACGGAGGACGCCGACACCTATCCGGTGCGCTACGCCGACGAGGCCGTCTGCATCGGCCCTGCCCAGTCGAACAAGAGCTATCTGGTCATGGCCTCCATCATCGCCGCGGCGAAGAACACCGGCGCCGAGGCGATTCATCCTGGCTACGGCTTTTTGGCCGAGAACGCGGAGTTCGCCCGCGCCTGCGCCGACAACGATCTGGTGTTCATCGGCCCCGCCCCTGAGTGCATCGACCGCATGGGCGACAAGTCGTCGGCCCGCGAGACCATGAAGATGTGCGGCGTGCCCACGGTGCCCGGCTCCGATGGCTGCCTGGATACGGTGGAAGAGGCTGCGGCCTTCGCCGAGAAGGTGGGCTACCCGGTGCTCATCAAGGCCACGGCCGGCGGCGGCGGCAAGGGCATGCGCGAGGTGCACGACCCGGCCGATCTCGCGGCCCAGTACAAGGCCGCCCGCACCGAGGCCGGCGCCGCCTTCGGCAACGACGGGGTGTATCTGGAAAAGCTCGTGCTGCGCCCGCGCCACGTGGAGGTGCAGGTGCTCGCCGACGATCACGGCAACGCTGTGGCGCTCTGCGAGCGCGACTGCTCCATCCAGCGCCGCCATCAGAAGCTTCTGGAAGAGGCCCCCTCGCCGGCACTTTCCGAGAACCTGCGCCGCGACATGATGAAGGCGGCCCTGAAGGCCGTGCGCGCCGTGGACTACCGCAACGCCGGCACCATCGAGTTTCTGCTGGACGAGCGCGGCCAGTTCTACTTCATGGAGATGAACACCCGCGTGCAGGTGGAGCACCCGGTCACTGAGGAGATCACCGGCACCGACATCATCAAGGAGCAGCTGCGTATCGCCGCCGGCGAGCCCATGAGCTGCGCGGGCCGCGCCCCGTTCACGCCGGCGGGACACGCCATCGAGCTGCGCATCAACGCCGAGGATCCCGAGCACGGCTTCCGCCCGTGCCCCGGCACCGTCACGCGCTTCGAGCCCCCGGCGGGCCCCGGCGTGCGCGTGGAGACCTACCTGCGCCCCGGTTCGCGCATCTCGCCCCACTACGACTCGCTCGTGGCCAAGGTGGTCGTGCACGGCCAGGATCGCGCCGAGGCCGTCGCCCGCGCCAAGCGCGCCTTGGACGAGTTCGTTATTGAAGGAATTGCAACAACTATCCCGTTCCACAAACGCGTGCTCGATAACGAGGTATTCTTGGCCGGTGATGCGACAACCGACTTTATCGAAACCCAGATGGGAGACGTACTATGACAGATCAGATGAACGTCGAGGGCCTTTCCATCGCCCCGGGGGTCATGGAGACCATCATCTCTGTGGCCGCCAGCGAGGTGGACGGCGTGGCCTCGCTGGGCTCCTTCGCCACGAGCGGCATCCGCTCCATGCTGGCGAGCAAGCCCTCTACCTCCGGCATCGAGACCAAGATGGACGAGGACGGCAAGCTTTCCGTGGCGGTGCACGTGGAAGTCTACTACGGCTACGTGCTGCCCGAGCTGGCGGCCCAGCTGCGCACCGCCATCGCCGAGGCGCTGGCCACCCAGGCCGGCGTGGAGGTGTCCTCGGTGGATGTGTACATCGACGGCCTTCAGTTCAAGGCGTAGGTGGCGCGCGGTATGGCTCCGAGAATCCACGAGCGCACCCGCGACCGCGTGAGCGCGGTGCAGGTGCTCTATACGAGCGAGCTGACGGGAAAATCGCCCAGCGAGCTGCTCGATTGCGGGCTGTGCCTGGTGGCTCGCGAGGCTCCCGCCGATGAGGCCGAAGCCGCCGAGGCGGGCGCGTTCGGCCGCATCGAGGAGGGGACGCTGACCGACTACGCCCTGGCGCTCATCCACGGCGTGGAGGCGAACCAGGCTCAGGTGGACGAGCGTATTGAAGCGGCGTCCGAGAACTGGGCGCTCTCCCGCATGCCCATCGTGGACCGCTCCATTCTGCGCCTGGCCGTCTTCGAGATGTTCAACTGCGACGACGTGCCGGTGTCCGTTTCCATCAACGAGGCGGTGGAGCTGGCCAAGGGCTTCGGCGGCGAGGATGATTCGCCGCGCTTCGTGAACGGTGTGCTGGGGCGCATCGCGCGTTCTATGGAAGGTGACGGCGCGGGCGCGGTCGGGGTGGCCGGGGCTGATGCTGCTGCCGCCGGTCCGGTGGATGCCCTGGTGGGCGCCTCGGGCGCGGCCGCCTGTGTGCAGGTGGGGGTGTAGGCGCCATGGCCGACGAGCAGGGTCGCACCTTCGAGGACGTGCACGAGCGCCTTTCCGAGATCGTTGACGAGGTGTCCGCCGAGGATATCTCGCTGGACGACGCCTTGAAGCTGTACGAGGAGGCCGTGAAGCTGGGCCTTTCCGCATGCGACTTGTCCGAGCAGGACTTGGATGCGTTTTTGGCGACGGAAGAGGAAGGCGAGTCTTCCCCCGCCGAGGAGTGCGGCGCAACCCCCGCTCCTACGGGTTCAACCGACACGACGTCTTCCGCTGACGCGCCCGCGCCCGGCGAGGCCTAAAGGAAACCGCCCATGGATGTCCCGCGCATACTCGATGCTATCAGCTCGCCGGCCGATTTGAAGGTGCTCGATAACGAGGAGCTGGCCATTCTCGCCCGCGAGATCCGCCAGGAGATCGTCGCCACCACCTCGGTCACCGGGGGACATGTGGCGTCGTCTTTGGGCGCCGTGGACATCATCGTGGCCCTGGAGAGCCTGCTCGACATGCCGCGCGACCGCGTGGTGTTCGACGTGGGGCACCAGGCCTACGCCCACAAGCTGCTTACCGGCCGGCGCGAGGCGTTCAAAACACTGCGCACCTACGGCGGCCTTTCCGGCTTCACCAAGCCATCGGAGAGCCCTTACGACGTGCACCCGTCGGGTCACGCGTCCGACTCGCTTTCCATCGCCACGGGTCTCGCGAAGGCGCGTCAGCTGAAGGGCACCGACGAGAAGGTGGTGGCCCTCATCGGCGACGCGTCGCTCGCTGGCGGCATGGCCTTCGAGGCGCTGAACTACATGGGCAACGAGCAGTTGCCGCTCGTCGTCATCTTGAACGACAACGAGATGTCCATCTCGCGCAACGTGGGCGCCCTCATGAAGCATTTGGGCAACATCCGCGCCAACAGCCATTACCGCGAAGCGCGCGAAGGCTTGCAGGCGGCCATGGAGCAGGGCGGCCCTGCGGCCCGCGGTCTGCTCGGCTTCGGCAAGAACATGAAGGAATCCCTCAAGCAGATGGTGATTCCCCATACCATGATCTACGAATCGCTCGGCATCGTGTGCACCGCTCCCATCGACGGCCACAATATCGCCGAGCTGCGCGACGTTCTGTCGCTCGTGCTGGAAATGGACGGCCCGGCGCTCGTGCACGTGGTCACGCGGAAAGGGGAGGGCTACGAGCCTGCCCGCCGCGATCCCGAGGCGTTCCATGGCACCGGTCCCTACGATATTGCCACGGGCCGCGCGTTGAAGAAGCCCGGGCGCGCCCCCAGCTACACCGAGGTCTTCGGCGCGGCGCTCGCCGACGAGGCGGCCAACGATGCGGATGTGGTGGCCATCACGGCGGCCATGACCGGCGGCACGGGGCTGAAGACCTTCGCGGCTGAGTTCCCCTCGCGTTTTGTGGACGTGGGCATTGCCGAGGAGCAGGCGGTGGGCATGGCGGCCGGCCTCTCATCGGGCGGCAAGAAGCCCGTGGTGGCGCTGTACTCCACCTTCATGCAGCGGGCCGTGGACCAGATGATCATCGATGTGGCCCTGCCCGAGGCCAACGTCGTGTTCGCCTTCGACCGCGCGGGCCTGGTGGGCGATGATGGCCCCACGCACCACGGCGTCTTCGACATGGTATACACGCGCATGGTGCCGAACATGCGGGCGCTCGCGCCCTCCGACGAGGCGGAGCTCGTGCACGCCCTGCACACGGCGCTCATTTTGGAAGGCCCCGTGTCGTTGCGCTACCCGCGCGGCGAGGCCGAGGGTGCGCCGTTGCCGGATGTGCCGGAAATCTTGGAAGTGGGGAAGTCCCGCATGGTGCGCGAGGGGGACGACGTGGCCCTGCTCGCCTTCGGTCGCATGGTGGGCCAAGCCCGCGCCGCCGCCGAGCTGCTGTCTGCCGAGGGCATCGAGTGCCGTGTGGTGGACATGCGCTGGGTGAAGCCGCTCGACGAGGAGGCCATCGCCGCTGCGGCGGCCTGTCGTTTGGTGGTCACGGTGGAAGAGGGCGTCATCGCGGGAGGCGCCGGCGAGGGCGTGTTGGAAGTGCTGGGCCGCCAGGGTGCCACGACGCCTGCCGTCACGCTGGGCATCCCCGACCGCTTCATCGGCCAGGGCCCCGTGTCCCAGCTCTTCGCCGACCTCGGCCTGAACGCCGAGGGCATCGCCGCCACCGTGCGCGAGGCGCTGCGATAGCGCCGTTCGCGCTCGTGCCGATCTGGATTAGACCAGCTTCTTCTCCATGATGTAGTCGTCCATGATGTAGCCGTCGCCGATGTCGGTTTCCACGGCGTCGATGACCTCGAAGCCCTTGGCTTTGTAGGCGCGGATGGCCATCTCGTTGTGCTTGTTCACCGTGAGGTAGAGGGCGTCCAGGCCGCGCTCGCGGGCGAGGCGCTCGTAGAAGCGGATGGTGGCCGAGCACAGGCCCTCGCCGCGGTGCTCCTTCAGCAGGTAGATCTTCGAGATGAAGAAGCGGTTCGTGTCCGCCTCCACGTGTCCACCGGTGTAGCCGACGATGCGGGGGACGGCGGCGGTGCGGGCGAAATCCTCGGTGTCGCGGGCCAGCTCGCCGTCGCGGTCGGATTCTATGTCGTCGTTGACGCGGCCGGCTACGGTGTCGCCCTGGTCGTGGATGTCGGCGCCGTGCGTCGCCGCGCCCAGCTCGTGGGGCGTTTCGTCCTCGTGCTGCATGATGAAGAAGTACTCGTAGCCATTGTCGGCGATGTCGGTGCGGAAGGCATTCAGGCTCTGGAACTTCTCCACCATGTAGTCGGTTTGCGCTTGGCCGATGATGGCCGGCCAGTACTCGTTCCAAATATGGTAGGCCATATGGGCCAGGGCCTCGACCTCTTCGTCGCGCTCGACCTGTCGAAATGTAACGCTCATGGGTGCATCCTTCCGCGTCGTGACAAAACTTTTCGAAAAAGTGGTCACAAAATCGAGTTCTGGGTTTTCTTTACGGGAGATATGACCCAATTAACGGCTGCGAGCCTGCGCAATATAGCGTTTGGCGATATATCCCTCTTGTTCTCATGCTGCCTTGAGGCCTGCAAAAACCCAGAACTCGATTTTGTGACCAAATCGCGCCGATTTTTTGCAAGGGCAGCGCTGCCATTGTAATGCTTTGGCGGTTCGTGACGGGACACGCAGGCATTTGTTTCCGCCCAGTAACAAGGATTGGTCGCCAGTGTTAACACTTATTTTTGAGGGGGTTAACAATCATCGTTGAGCGCGCGGGTCACCAGGTGCCGTGGAACAATCAGGTTGTCCTTGCCGTTGGTCACCTTGGGCGACAAGGGGTGGGGAGGCCCGCGCGGTGCGGCGCGCGGCGCCTCCCGACCTCTTTTCGCCGAGGGCCCGCGAACTGTGAAAGGGGTTGATCGCGATGATTGACACCGGTTCCACCGGGTTCATGCTCGTCTGCGCCATGCTGGTGCTGCTCATGACGCCCGGACTCGCCTTCTTCTACGGAGGCCTCTCCCGCCGCAAGAACGTCGTGAACACCATGGTGATGGTGTTCGGCGTGCTCGGCATTGTCGGGGTGGTTTGGGTTGTCTGCGGATGGTCGTTCGCCTACGGCGGCGATGGGTCGCTGCCGTTCTTTGGCGGCTTCGACCAGATCGGGTGCTTGAGCGTCGTGAACGACATGGTGGCCGAGGCCGAGGGCACGCCCGATGCCTTCGCGGTGCTGTCCGGCCAGGGTGCGCTGGCCAACGACCCTGAGCTGGCAGCGGGCTACCCGGCCATCATCGACATCGTCTTCCAGATGGCCTTTGCCATGATCACCTGCGCCATCATTACCGGTGCGGTGGCCGGGCGCATGAAGTTCGGCGCCGTGTGCGCGTTCGTGGCCGTGTGGGTCGTCGTGGTGTACGCGCCGCTGGCGCACATGGTGTGGGGCGGCGACGGCTCGCTCATCGGCGACATGATCGGGGCCTTGGACTTCGCCGGCGGCGACGTGGTGCACATCTCCTCGGGCCTCACCGGACTCATCCTGTGCCTCATGCTGGGGCGCCGCAAGGGCTTCGCCGTGCTGTCCTACCGTCCCCACAATGTGCCGTTCGTGGCCCTGGGCGCGGCGCTTCTGTGGTTCGGCTGGTTCGGGTTCAACGCGGGCAGCGAGTTCGCGGCCGACGGCGTGGCCGGGCTCGCGCTGCTGAACACCGTGGCGGCCAGCGCGGCCGGCGTGCTCTCCTGGATGCTTACCGAGCGCATCACGGTGGGGAAGTGCACGCTCGTCGGCGCGGCGACGGGCCTGGTGGCCGGTCTTGTGGCCATCACCCCGGCGGCCGGGTTCGTGGAACCCTGGGCGGCGATCGTCATGGGGCTGATCGTGAGTCCCATCGTGTATGTGGCCATCTCCCAGGCTAAGCGGCGCCTCGGCTACGACGACGCGCTGGACGCCTTCGGCTGCCACTGCGTCGGCGGCATCGTGGGCGGCATCCTCACGGGCCTGTTCTGCGTGCCCGGGCTCTCCTGGACCGAGCACGGCGGCCTGCTGTACACGGGCGACTGGTCGCTTCTGGGAGCGCAGGTGCTGGGCATTCTGGTGACTATCGCCTTCGTGGCCATCGCCGATGTGGTGCTCGGGCTCATCATCAAGGCGTGCTTTGCGGGCAGCCTGCGCGTGAGCGCTGAGGACGAGGCGGCGGGGCTCGACGTGGCCGTCCATGGCGAATCAGCCTACCCGGCCTACCTGGGCCTGGACTAAAGGTTCCGTTCGCCCTGCGGGACGAACGGACCGGCCGACGCTGCGGATCCGACAGGCACCTGCCCTTGCCCCTTGTTTTGGGCTCGGCGTTGCGCGAAGGCAACTTGGCCCAAGGGCGGGGCAATTGCAGGCACCTGTCGGACCCTCGCTGACTTTGCCAAGAAAGTTGGATGGTGCAAATAGGAGGATATTATGAAACGAGTAACGGCTATTGTGCGGCCTGAGAAGATGGAGCCGCTGAAGGATGCCCTGTTCGCGGCCGACGTGAAGGGCATGACCATCTCGCAGGTGCACGGCTGCGGCGCCCAGCACGGCTGGAGCGAGTACGTGCGCGGCACCGAGGTGATGCTGAACATGGTGCCGAAGGTGAAGTTCGAGGTGGTGGTGGAAGACGACGCGGTGGACGCGCTGGTGGACACCATCGTGGGCGCCGCCCGCACCGGCGAGGTGGGCGACGGCAAGATTTTCGTGGCGCCCGTGGAGGAAGTGGTGCGCATCCGCACCGGCGAGCGGGGCGCGTCGGCGGTGTAGGCCAAGATGCGGTACAATCTCGCCGAAACAAGTTGCGAGAAAGGAACCGGCATGCACACCTACATTCCCCGCGGCGTCTGCTCCCGCCAGATCGATGTGGAGCTGGACGGCGACACCATCAAGAGCGTCCAGTTCACCGGCGGCTGCGATGGCAACTTGAAGGCCATCTCCAAGTTGGTGGCCGGCCAGAACGTCGACGACATCGTCGCCATGATGGAGGGCCACACCTGCGGGCGGCGCTCCACCTCCTGCGTCGACCAAATGACCAAGGCCATCCGCGAGGCTCAAACGAAGGCCGCCGATCAGGCGTAAAGTATCGGCTGTATGCCTAATCGTCCGAATGAGGCAAGTTCCAGGGCCCGGATGTTTCATCCGGGCCCCCTTTATGTCGTAAGCTAGCCTTTAAGCCAGGGTTGCAAGAGCTCTTCTGGGAAACGTGTTGTCACCAGGCAGCACGCTGGTGGACGAGGCCGAGCACGGTGACGCGGTCGGCCTCGTCTTCGTAGAAGGTAACGATATCGAAGGGGCCGACGGGGATTTTGCGCACGCCTTCGCCGTACTCGTATGCAAGGGCGGCCGCCACGTCGGTCGACCCCATGCTGGGTATCGTCGGCAGAATCTCGATGATCTTGAGGATGTCATCGAGAACTTTGTCCGACAGAACGATCCCCAAATCCTCCTCGAAGCCCTCGGAGATGCGCACTTCGGCCATCAGAGCCCCCGCTTCTCGCGAATGCGGGCGACGAAACCATCGACATCGGTGGTGAAACGCCCCTCCTCGATATCGCGCTTGCCGCGTCGGAGAACGAATTCCATCTCCGCTTCGTAGCGAGCGTCTTCACGGGCTTGCTTGAGCTCTCGATCGAATATCTCTTCGGAGCAGAACACGTAAGCGCCGTTGCCGTTCTCGGTGATGTAGACGACTTGGCGATCGGCCACGTCCTTTACCTCGCGTTGGCGCGAGGCGAGGGCGGTAGACGAATAGATGGAGCCTTTGGGGGCAACCATGGCGCACCTCATTTCCTAGGATTTAGCTAGGTTGATCATATCACGCTTTCAGTAGGAAATTCTACAAGATATCATATTGGTAATAAAAGGAAGATGTCCCTACAGCATCATGAACAGCTTGGCCAAGGCCCAGCCGATGAAGCCGCAGCAGGGGAAGGTGAGCACCCAGGCCCATACCATGCGGCGGGCGACGCCCCAGTTCACGCGGCGGAAGCTCTTCGATGCGCCCACGCCCATGATGGAGGCGGTGGAGCAGTGGGAGGTGGAGACGGGCATGCCGGTCATGGAAGCCACGAACAGCGTGATCACCGTGGAGAGGGAGGCCGCCACGCCCTGGTACTTCTCCAGCGAAACCATATCCATGGCCACGGACTTGATGATGCGCTTGCCGCCGAGCAGCGTGCCCAGAGACATTGCCGCCGAGCAGATGATCATGAGCCACAGGGGGAAGTCGGTGGCGCCGCTTGTCTCCATGCCGAAGGCGAGCGCGATGCCCAGAAGCCCGATGGACATGAACTTCTGCCCGTCCTGGGCGCCGTGGAGGAACGACAGCGCGCAGGCGCAGATGTCCTGCAGCACCATGCACACTTTGTTGCCGCGCTGGCGGTTGACGCGGGAGAAGAGAAACTCGATGATCTTGGTGGTGACCATGCCGAGGATGAAGCCGCCCACCAGCGAGAACACCATGCCGTAGATGACGAGCATCCACTCGGAGAGCACGACACCGGCCAGCCCGTTCAGCGCGATGGCCCCGCCGGTGACGCCGGCGATGAGCGAGTGGGACTTGCTGGCGGGGATGCCCCAGAACCAGCAGAAGACGCCCCAGCCGATAGAGCCTATCATGGCGGCTATGAGCGCGAGGAGCGCCTGGTGGGTGTTGCCGGAGAAATCGACCATGTTGAACATGGTGTGGGCCACGGCGGTGGAGATGTAGGTCATGCCCACCAGGCCCACGAAGTTGAACACGGCGGCCAGCGCGAGCGCCGCGCCGGGGGTGAGACAGCGGGTGGAGACCGCGCTGGCGATGGCGTTGGGGGCGTCGGTGGCGCCCGAGATGATGGTCACACCGATGACCAGCGCCAGAATGCCGAGCAGGACCGGATGGTCTCCTGCCTGCGAGAGGAACACCGAAAGAGTCAATTCCATGCCTGAGCCTTATCCCGATGAAGCCGACCGGACGCAAACGCACCTTCCTATTCTAGCGCAACGGCTGCACGCACGAAAGATGACCTTGCGAGTCAACTCAAATCCCGGGTGCGGCCGCACGGGCGTCGTGAGTCTGCGGGCGCCTTGTGGGCGCGCTGCGAAAAATGTCGGCACTCGGGGAAAATTCACAAGGAAGCGCGCGCGAGCGGTGCTATACTGGGCGGGCTTGCCGATAGGCGGCAAGTGTAAGTAACTGTTGGCCCCCGAGACATGTTTGTTGCACCGCGATCCTTGCTTCTGCAAGCGAACATGGTACGTATCAACCATCATGACGAAGGGTCCCCGATTTAGTTTTTGAAAGGGGTCCGTTTTGACCGAAATCAAGAACACCTCCGTGATCGACTTCTCCGACATCTCCGATGAGCAGATGAACGAGATGATCGACGGCACGCTGACCGAGTTCGACGAGGGCGATCTCGTCGACGGCACCGTCGTCAAGCTGGAGCACGACGAGGTGCTGGTGGACATCGGCTTTAAGAGCGAGGGCGTCATCCCGGCCCGCGAGCTGTCCATCCGCAAGGATGCCGATCCGTCCGACATCGTGAGCCTGGGCGACAAGATCGAGGCTCTGGTTCTTCAGAAGGAGGACAAGGACGGCCGCCTCATCCTCTCCAAGAAGCGCGCCGAGTACGAGCGTGCCTGGATTTCCGTCGAGGAGAAGTTCAAGGCCGGCGAAGTGGTCACCGGCGAGGTCATCGAGGTGGTCAAGGGCGGTCTTATCCTGGACATCGGCCTGCGCGGCTTCCTTCCGGCGTCTCTCGTGGACCTGCGCCGCGTGAAGGATCTGGACGCCTACCTGGGCACCGAGATCGAGGCCCGCGTCATCGAGATGGATCGCAACCGCAACAACGTCGTGCTGTCCCGCCGCGTTCTCTTGGAGGAGGGCCGCAAGAACGAGCGCGCCGAGATCCTCTCCAAGCTCTCCAAGGGCATGCGCCTCAAGGGCAACGTTTCCTCCATCGTGGACTTCGGCGCCTTCGTGGACCTGGGCGGCATCGACGGCCTGGTGCACATCTCCGAGCTGTCCTGGAACCATGTCAACCATCCCTCCGAGGTCGTCAAGGTGGGCGACGAGGTGGAGGTCGAGGTGCTCGACGTCGATCTGCAGCGTGAGCGCATCTCCCTCGGTCTCAAGCAGACCACGCCCGACCCGTGGATCCAGCTGGTGGAGAACTACCCGGTGGGCACCATCGTCGACGGCAAGGTCACCAAGATCGTGCCCTTCGGCGCCTTCGTCGAGCTGGGCGACTCCATCGAGGGCCTGGTGCACATCTCCGAGATGGCCGGCCGCCACATCGACACCCCGGCGCAGGTCGTGCATGCGGGCGACGATGTGAAGGTGAAGGTCATGGAGATCAACCCGGATCGCCGCCGCATTTCCCTGTCCATGAAGGCTGCTGCCGAGGAGCTCGGCTTCGAGATCGACGTGGACGAGTCGGTGCAGGCCGAGGAGAAGCCGGCCCGCCGCAAGAAGGACGAGGCTCCGGCCGAGGCCGAGGTCGTCGAGGTGGAGACCGTCGACGCCGAGTAGCCTCTGCGGGTTCGCGCGACTGCGAACGACCAGTGACTTTTCAAAGGCCGCTCTTCGGAGCGGCCTTTCTCGTGTATGATGGTAGCGGAAGTTTTGCAGGGCAATCCCGTAGGGGGCGACCTTGGTCGCCCCTCCCGAGTGGTGAGTGTGCCCCACCCCCGTAGGGGGCGACCTTGGTCGCCCCTCCCGAGCGGTGGGGTTTATCAGTCTGGGAGGGCAGACCAAGGTCTGCCCCTACGGATCGCTTCTGTGGGATGTTGGAGAACCCGGGGCGGTGCGCCGGGGGTAACCCGGAAGGGGAGGTTCGCATGAAGAAGCTGTTTCTCATCGGCGGCATGGGCGCCGGCAAGTCCACGGCGCGCAAGGCGCTCACCGACGAGGGCCTGGCTTGGATCGATCTCGATCAGGTGGGGCACGAGGTGCTCATGTGGGATACGGTGAAGGACGACTTGCGCGGCGCGTTCGGCGACGACATCTTCGACGAGAACGGGGAAGTGGTGCGCAGCGCCCTGGCCGCCAAGGCCTTCGCGACGCCGGCCGCCACGCGCAAGCTGAACACCATCACGATGCCCCGCATCGAGGAGCGCTACACCGACCTCATCGACGGCTTCGAGGCCGAGGGCAAGCCGGCGGTCGTGGTGGAATACTCGGTGTTCCGCAACCGCCAGAGCTCGCTGGCCTACGGGGCCGATGTCGTCATGGCCGTGCTGGCGCCGCTGGAGACCCGCATCGAGCGCGCCGTGAAGTCGGGCTTTTCCGAGGAGGACGTGCGTGCCCGCATCGCTCGCCAGATCACCGACGCCGACCGCATCGAGGCGTCGGATGTCGTTTTCAACAACGACGGCACCCCCGACGAGCTGCGCAACGAGGTCATCTCCTGGTGGAGCGGGTATAAGAAGACGATCTAGTGGGATGTATTCTCAGATTTTAGCGAAGGCCCTGAGAGCGCTAGTTCTCGGGGCCTTGCTTTGGCTGCATGAAGGTAGCGATGAATTCTCTGGCGCGCTCATCCTTGGCTTGCGCAATTAGGTCTTCTGCGCTTAAGCCTTCTGGCCATGGCTTGGAGAAAGCCGCTCTTTCGGCAATCCTCTGGTCTGCTCCCTTGAGTTTATCAAGTTTTCGAGCTATCTGTTCGTCTTCTTCTCTCACGATTACCACAGTCCCAGCAGATGTTGCATCCCCAGGCTGGCAGCGGCGATGCAGATCCAGCAGATGAGGCCCATGAGGATGGGCTTGCCGCCGGATTTCACGAGCTTCACGAGATCGGTGTTCAGGCCGATGGCGGCCATGGCCATGATGATGAAGAACTTGGAAAGCGTCTTCAGTGGCGCGAACGCCGCCGCGTCGGCACCGGCGGCCACGGCGATGGTGGTGATGATGCTGGCCACGAGGAAGAACAGGATGAACATCGGGAAGGCGCGCTTCAGCGAGAAGTTGCCGAGGCCGTCGGCGCCCTCCTTGCGGGCCATGACGATGCCGAGCACGAGCGTGATGGGGATGATGGCGAGCGTTCGCGTGAGTTTCACGATGGTGGCGTCGTCCAGGGCGTTCGAGCCGGGGTGCATGCCGTCCCAGGCAGCTGCGGCGGCGGTGACCGACGAGGTGTCGTTCACGGCGGTGCCGGCGAATAGGCCGAAGCCCTCGTTGGACATGCCGAGCATGCCTCCCAGAGTTGGGAAGATGAGCGCCGCCACCACGTTGAACAGAAAGATGACCGAGATGGCCTGGGCCACCTGCTCGTCTTTGGCGCGGATGACCGGGGCCGTGGCGGCGATGGCCGACCCGCCGCAGATGGACGAGCCCACGGCGATGAGCGTGGCGATGGCGGAATCCATGGACAGCACGCGGTAGAGGATATAGCCCACGATGAGCGCCGTGGCGATGGTGGTGAGGATGATGGGCAGGCTCTCGGCGCCCACGGCGGCGATCTGGGCGAGGTTCAGCCCGAAGCCGAGCAGGATGACGGCGTACTGCAGCACCTTTTTCGCCGTGAAGGCGATGCCGTCCTGCACGGTGCCGCGCGCGGGCTGCTTCCACCAAAGGGCGATGACCATGCCGATGAGGATGGCGAACACCGGGCCGCCCACCACGGGCAGCGCCTCGCCGAGAAACCAGCAAGGGATGGCGATGGCGGCGCACAGACCGACGCCGGGGGCCACGTTCTTCACGTTCGCCACGATGAGCTCCTCACGTCACGAGATGTCAACAGCGATTGCAGAGTATAGCACTCATGGTTGGACGGATCGTGAACTTTAAGCGAACATCTGTTCATTTATTGGGGAAGGTGCTAGACTGTTCTCCTTATAGCGAATTACTGCGAGAGGAGGGACGCGCGTGTCCACTCATCTTTCCAATATAGAAGGTATGGAAATGGCGGGGAAGCTGCCCGAGGTGCGGCTGGCGAACACGCCGTTCAAGGTGGTCTCGCCCTTCGAGCCGTCGGGAGACCAGCCCGAGGCCATCGCCGCGCTCGCGAAGGGCGTGGAGGATGGTCTGCGCTACCAGACGCTGCTCGGCGTCACCGGTTCGGGCAAGACGTTCACCATGGCCAAAACCATCGAGGCGGTGCAGAAGCCCACACTCGTCATGGCGCCGAACAAGACGCTCGCCGCCCAGCTGGCAGCCGAGCTGAAGGAGTTCTTCCCCGATAACGCCGTGGTGTACTTCGTCTCCTACTACGACTACTACCAGCCCGAGGCCTACGTGCCCTCATCGGACACCTTCATCGAGAAGGACGCCTCCATCAACGAGGAGGTGGAGAAGTTGCGCCATGCGGCCACCTCGGCTCTGCTCTCGCGGCGGGACGTCATCGTGGTGGCGTCGGTGAGCTGCATCTACGGTATCGGCTCGCCGATGGACTACGCCGGCATGGCGGTGTTCGTCGACAAGCAGAAGGAGATGGACCGCGACGAGGTCATCCACGAGCTCATCGACATCCAGTACGACCGCAACGACTACGAGCAGAAGCGCGGCACCTTCCGCGTGCGGGGCGATGCGCTGGACGTGTTCCCGCCCTACGCCGACCATCCCATCCGCATCGAGTTCTGGGGGGACGAGATCGAGTCCATCGACGAGATCGACCAGGTCACGGGCGAGGTGCTGAATAGCTACGAGGCGCTGCCCATCTGGCCCGCGTCCCACTACGTTACGGCGCGGCCGAAGATGGACAAGGCTCTCGGCACGATTCAGGACGAGCTGCGCGAGCGCCTCATGCAGTTCAAGGAAGAGGGGAAGCTCCTGGAGGCCCAGCGACTGGAGATGCGCGTGAACTACGACTTGGAGATGCTGGAGACCATGGGATTTTGCTCCGGTATCGAGAACTACTCGCGGCATCTGGACGGCCGCGCGCCGGGCGAGCCGCCCTACACCCTCATCGACTACTTCCCGAAGGACTTCCTCTGCATCATCGACGAGTCCCACGTCACGGTGCCGCAGATCCGCGGCATGCACGAGGGCGACCGCTCCCGCAAGATCACGCTGGCCGAGCACGGCTTCCGCCTGCCTAGCTGCCTGGACAACCGCCCTTTGCGCTTCGACGAGTTCGAGGAGCGCATTCCGCAGTTCATCTACGTATCGGCCACGCCGGGCGATTACGAGGAGCGCGTGAGCCAGGCGAAGGTGGACCAGGTCATCCGCCCGACGGGCCTTTTGGACCCGGAGATCGTCGTGCGCACGAGCGCCAGCCAGATCGACGACATCATCGACGAGGCGAAGGAGCGGGCTGCGCGAAACGAACGCGTGCTCATCACGACGCTCACGAAGAAGATGGCTGAGGATTTGACCGACCATTTGCTGGATCAGGGCGTGAAGGCGCGCTACATGCACTCGGACATCGCCACCCTGGAGCGTACGGAGATCCTGCGCGATCTGCGTCGCGGCGAGTTCGACGTGCTCGTAGGCATCAACCTTCTGCGCGAGGGACTCGACTTGCCCGAGGTGTCGCTCGTGGCCATCCTGGATGCCGACAAGGAGGGCTTTCTGCGCAACCACCGCTCGCTCATCCAGACCATAGGCCGCGCGGCCCGCAATGTGTCCGGCCAGGTCATCATGTACGCCGACCGCATCACCGATTCCATGCGCCGGGCTATCGACGAGACGCGCCGGCGCCGCGACATCCAGATGGCCTACAACGAGGAGCACGGTATCAAGCCGCAGACCATCCGCAAGGCCATCAACGACATCATGGGCTTCATCACCGAAGACGTGGAGGGCACCACTGCCGAGCAGGTGAACAAGGAGCTGGCAGAGCTTTCCCGCGAGGAGGTCCTGCGGCTCATCTCGTCCATGGAGGACGACATGGCCGCCGCGTCCCGCGACATGGACTTCGAGGAGGCGGCGCGTCTGCGCGACCAGGTGGTGAAGCTGAAGAGCACCGTGGAGGACAAGTCCGAGGAGGACGTGCTGAAGGATCTGAAGAGGGGCGCGCGCAAGGGGAGCGCCTACGGCAACCGCAAGCACGCCGCCTACGGGTCGTCGCGGGCGAACTAGGGCCTGATGCCCGGGCGCCTCGCCACTATCGCGGCCGCTTTTCGGCGCGGGGCGCCCCGACGGGTTGACGAGACGCGTTCAATTTTCGTGGAACTCTTGAGGATTGCGAACTTTACGGAAATGTAAGCTGCTCTGCTGTGGACGTTCTGGCGCTTCGTCGTATAATCGCGAGAAAGCTCCTGCACCACCTGAAGTACTTCCAAAGGAATAAAGCGATGCCCGATCAGCCCGCCTCCCACGGTTCGAACAACCCCCGCAACAATCCGCGACAGCACAAGAAGCCCACGCGCCGCCATCCGGGTGCTCCTGCGCCGACTCCGGCTCCTCGTGCCCATGGGGCCGCGGCGCCGCGTCCGCAGTCGACGGCCGCCCCCTCAGGATATCAGACCCAGCCGGCACCGCAGGCGCCGACCCTCCAGCAGGAGTCGGCTGTGCCCCGCGAGCAGCCGGCCGCTGTCGCCCAGTCGCAGGATTCGCGCCTTCACGAGGCGCAACCCTATCAGCCGCATGACTATCAGCCGCCCCAGCCCCAGCCGCAGCCGCACCAGGCGTCGCCGCACGGCTATGCGGGCTATGCGGCCCAGGTGCCCCCGCGGGTCGTTCCCGCCACCAAGGCCGATGGCCAGGTGGCTCCCTATGCCGACATGGGGCGCTACAAGAAGAAGGGCAAGAAGAAGGCGAGCGTCGTCTCCATTATCGTCTCCGTGGTCATTCTGGCCGCTATCGGCGTGGGGGTGTATCTGTATTTGAACCCGCTGCAGTTCAACGTGACGGTCAACGGCATGACGCGCACGGTGGATCGGGGCACGACCTTGAACGACATGATCGCCGAGGGCGTGGTCTCTCCGAAGCCGGGAAACCTGCTCGCGGTCGATGGGGAGGTTTTGGAAGAGGGGGGCGGTGCCGCCTTTGCCGGCACGGTCAACGGCAACGAGGTGACCGACGGCGCGACCGAGCTGCACAAGGGCGATGTCGTTCAGCTGGACGACGGCGCCGACGCGACCGAGGACTATGATGTCACCACCGAGGAGACGCCCCCGGGCCAGGTGGAGCTGGGCGAGGGGGCCATCCACGTGTACGTGCCCGGCGAGCCGGCCCAGGTGGAGACGCGCACGGGCAAGGTGTCGGGCAAATCCGTGCAGGAGACGGTGAAGGAGGGCTCCGACAACGTCTATCTGAAGTACAACGCGAACACGAACGGCGAGAAGGTCATCGCGCTGACCTTCGACGACGGCCCGTGGCCCACGACGAGCGAGCTGCTCGACGTGCTGAAGGAGAACGACGCCGTGGCGACGTTCTTTACCATTGGTGAGCAGATATCCGATAAGACCGATTACGTGGAGACGATCCAGCGCATGGCGGCCGAGGGGCACCAGATCGGCACCCATTCCTACGACCATGCGGCCACCGGCGGCGGCAATGGCGTGGACATGACGCGCCAGAGCCCGGAAAAGCAGATCGAAGAGGTGCAAATGGGCCAGCAGGCCATCGCGGACGCGACGGGCAGCGAGGCGTCTAAGGTGTTCCGCTCGCCGGGCGGCAACTTCCACGACGAGATCATCTGGAATCTGCAACCCTATATCACGAGCGAGATCGGCTGGAACGTGGACACGGAGGACTGGCGGCGACCGGGCGCCGATGCCATAGCGGAGCGCCTGCTGTCGGTGAAGCCGGGGGATGTCGTGCTCATGCACGACGGCGGCGGCGATCGCAGCCAGACGATCGAGGCGCTCAAGGTCGCCCTGCCGCAGCTTAGGGCCGAGGGCTACAAGTTCGTGACCATCGACCAGCTTCTGGCCTACGACGATGCCAAGGCGCTCGCCCAAGAGCTGGCCTCTCAGCAGTCGGAGGAATAAGAATATCCTCCGAAAAACTTGTCGGATAATCTTCGTAGGGGGCGACCTTGGTCGCCCCTTGTCGCGCGTATGGCCATTGTCGGGAGGGCAGACCAAGGTCTGCCCCTACGGGCGGGGGTGCGGATCGGCCGTTGCCGATGGTAGCGGCCGATCTGTGCGGAAGCGCCGGGTTATTGCCTGAGGAGTTCGCGGGCGTGGGCGAGGGAGGTCTCGGTGGCGGTGCCCGATAGCAGGCGCGCCACTTCGGCCACGCGCGCATCGCCCGTGACGGGGGTGAGGATGGTCTCGGGCGCATCGCCGGCGGTCTTCGTCACCGTGTAATGGGCATCGGCGAGCACGGCCACTTGAGCCAGATGCGTGATGGCGATGACCTGATGGCTGCTCGCGAGCTCGGCCAGCACGGTGGCGAGCGCATTGGCGGTGCTGCCGCCCACGCCGGCATCCACTTCGTCGAAGACAAGCGTCTCGGTTCCGTCCTTCGCGCCCAAGGCCACCTTGATGGCCAGCATGACGCGGCTGATCTCGCCGCCGGAGGCGATGCGGGCCAAGGGGCGCGGCTGCATGGAGGCGCCGGGCTTGAACTCGAAGACGACGCTCGCGCTGCCCGCGGCGCTCCAGTTTTCGCGGGGCAGCGGCTCCACCGTGCACACCAGCGCCGCCGTTCCCATCTCCAGACGTCCGAGCACCTCGTTGACCGCTGCCGCGAACTGCGGGGCGGCCTCGGCGCGGGCGGCGTCGTAGGCGGCCGCCGCCTGGGCTAGCGCCGCCTCGGCCGCTTCCAGCGCCGCCTCGGCGCGGGCCAGGTTCTCATCGGCGTCGTCGACGAGGCCGACGAGGGCCGCCGCCGCGTCCCAGCGCTCGAAGACGGCTTCCATGGTGGGGCCGAAGGAGCGCATGAGGCCCATGAGCTGCCCCATGCGCTCCTGGGCCGCCGCCAAAGACTCGCCGTCGAAATCGATGGAGTCGCAGTAGCCGGCCATATCCCGGGCGACGTCCTCCACGACGAAGCACGTTTCCCTCAGCGTTGTGGCGAAGGGCGCCAGCGACTCGTCGGCCCGGGAGGCCTCCTCGATGAGCGAGATGGCCGTGTTCAGGGCGTCCAGCGCCCCGCCGTCGCCGGAGAGCGCCTCGGCGGCTCCGTGGGAGTTGCGGGCGAGCACCTCGGCGTGCTCGGCCCGGGCGAGCCAGTCGCGCGTTTCCTCGTACTCGCCGCCCTCGGGGTTCACCGCCTCTATCTGCTGCAGCGTGAAGCGGGCCTCCTCCAGCTGCGTGTTGGAGGCGCTCGCCGTTGCCCTCATCTCTTCCAGGGCCGCCTCGGCGGCACGGGCATCGGCGAGGGCCTCGCGAAAGGCCGCCCCTACGGTGCTTTCCAGATCGGCCCAACCATCGAGGATGCGGCCGTGCTCCGCCGGCTTCAGCAGCGATTGGTACTCGTGCTGCCCGCAGAGCTCCACCAAAGGTCCCACCGTGCGCGCGAGCTCCGACACGCTGGCCATGGTTCCGTTGATGGTGGCGCGACTGCGCCCGTCGGCGCTGACCTTGCGCACTGCGACGAGCTCTTCGGCGGTGGGATCGGAAGGGAACAGGCGCCCCCGCACCTCGGCGTTTTTCGCCCCCTCGCGCACGTAAGAGCTGTCGGCGCGCTCGCCGACGAGCAGCTTCACGGCGCTGACGAGCGCCGTCTTTCCGGCGCCCGTCTCGCCGGTGAGGACGGTGAGACCGGGGGAGGGCGAAAGGGAGGCCTCGCGGATGAGGGCCACGTCCTTCACTTGGATTTCGTCGATCATGGTTCCCCGCTAGAAGTCGATGACGTCGAAGACGATGCCCTGCTCCGCCTCAAGCACGCTGAACAGCTCGTCGGGAGCCACGCGGCGCACGGCCCGGGAGACGGATACCTCGCCGCCGTGGGTGACGATGAAGTCGGCCTGCAGCTTGCGGGCGCAGGATTCGGTGAGGGCCGCGCGATAGGGCAGCCCCTCGTGCTCCAGGGCGAAGCGCACGTCGGGGCCGTCGATCGAGCACACGGACAGAAACGCCATGGCCGAGCGCAAAGCCGAGCGGGCGTCGTGGTCGGAGAGGGCCTCGGCGAGGGCGGCGCGCACCTCTCCGAAGGCCTCGGCGGAGACCCACAGCTCCGCGGCCCCGGCCAGCTCCATGGCATGGAGCTTCACCCAGGCGGCGGCGGTGCTCTCGCGTTCGCCGATGAAGTCGAGCAGAACGTCGCTATCGATGAGCAGGCGCATGGCTATTCTCCTTCCCTGGTTGCGGGCGCGCCGTCGCGGGCCTCCCAGAACGACGCCGGTACGGGGCGCGTGGCCTGGCGCAAGCGGAAGCGCAGCTCGTTGGCCTGGGCGTCGGTGAGGGTGATGCGCAGGGGAGATTCTCCCCGTTGCGCATCGGGCAGCTCGCCGGTGGCGAGTACGTAATCGTAGGCGGCGTTCACCAGCTCGGTGGGGGACGAGCCGATGGATCGCAGCTTCGCGTTCACCTGGTCGCGGATTTCCAGGGGCACTCGGGCCGTTACCATGGCGTGCATGGCCGCTCCTTTCTCTTGCTTTTGGCGCAGTATAACGGAACACCGAACAAATTGCAATAATAATACGAACATGTATTTGCATTATGGTCAAAAAGTGCTATGCTCCATGGACAAGGAGTCGACGGCTCGTGTCTTTTTCGGCAAGACGCTTGCCTCGGTCGGTCGATTTGGGGAAGATGGAGCGATGCAGCGCACCGGTCGGCGTGTTCGCCCGGGGCAAGCTGCGGCGTAATGGCAGAACGGCAGGGAAACCTTGGCACAGCGAGCGTTCGGAAAAGGAAAAGCGACGAGGGTCTTTCTCGCCCTGTTGCTCGCCTTCTCCCTCGTCGGCATCGGCGCGGTTCCGGCTGCGGCCGATCCTGCCTACGACACTCAGGCTGCCGTGGATGCGGCGCAGGCCACGCTGGATGAGGCCGAATCCCGCATGGCCCAGATCAATAGCGAGTACGAGCAGCTCACCGCCGAGGTGGCCGAGCTGCAGACCAAGATCGACGAGACGGCGGCGGCGGCCATGGAGGCCCAGCAGGCCATGCTCGAGGGGCGCGCGGCTTTAGGCCAGGTGGCCGTGGGCGAGTACCGCGACGGCAGTTCCATGGGGCTTTTGGGCCTCATCCTTGATTCGAAGAACTTCGACGAGCTGCTCCGCAACATGGAGTACGTCACTCAGATCATGTCCTATCAGGCCGACGAGGTGGCCGAGCAGAAGGAGCGCAAGCGCGCCTTCGACGACGTGAGCGACGAGCTGAACGCCCAGAAGAACGAGCAGGAAGAGGCGTTGGCGGCCCAGGAGGCCAAGCGCGCCGAGGCCCAAAGCGTCGTGGAGGATGCCACGGGCCGCCTGGAGGGCGCTCAGGAGGAGCACGCGGCCCGTCTGGCCGAGCTCGCCGCTCAGGCCGAGGCCCTGCGCAAGCAGGAAGAGGAGGCCGCCGCTGCGGCGGCCGCGGCCGTGCAGGAGAGCCCCGACGCCAATACGGGCGATCGCGAGCCGGTGGTCTCCGACGACGAGGGCCCCTCCGATAACGGCGGCTCGTCGGGTAGCTCTGGCGATTCCGGCAGCTCAGGATCATCGGGGAATTCCGGCAGCTCCGGCGGCTCCGGCAACGGGGGCTCGTCGGGCGGCTCGTCGGAGGAAGGGTGGCTTTCAGGCGTGGCCTCGGCCTACGGCGGCAGCACCGATCCGAACACGCCGAACCCCGGCACCACGTCCACCGGCGCCGTCTGCGACGACAACTCCATGGGCGTGGCGGTGCCCAAGTCGATGCCGAACTACCGCAGTTATTTCGGACGTACGGTGGAAATCGTCTACGGCGGTCAGACCGTGTATGCCACGGTGAACGACTGCGGCTCCATGGGCGGCGGTTCCCGCGTCCTCGATCTGCAGCCGGGCGTGTGGAAGGCCTTCGGCTTCTCCAGCTGCCGCGCCTGGGGCCTGCGCACCGTCAAGTACCGCTTCCTGTAGGGCGCCTCGCCGCGCCACTGGAGCGCCGCGCCTCTTCGCGGCTCGCCGGAGCCCGCTTCCCGTCTGCCTCCGCGCGCCCGCGGCCCGCTTCCCGTCTGTCGGGCGCGGGAAAGTTCTGCGCTCGCTCCGCTTCGAAGTGCGTTATACTGTGGCGTTACATGCGATGACGAAGACAGCGGACGCGCGTCACGGTCGCCAGAGAAGGGCTTCACCGGCTGAGAGAGCCCGACCCTCTGAGTGCGTCTTATTCCCTTCCGAGCAGCATTCCCGAACGCGAACGCTCACCGGCGAGGCGACCAGTAGGGGTGCCGGGTGCTCCCGTCACAGAGCGCGAACAAGCGGGCGACGCTGCATCGCCACCCAATGGGTGCGCGGGTGCGTTGCCAACCGAGGTGGTACCGCGAGAGCCTTCTCCCGTCCTTGGATTCCTGGTAAGCCGCAAGCGGCCCCAGGCGGGACGGAAGAAGGCTCTTTTTTGTTGGCTCGAGAAGAAAGGCGAACCTTATGGCAATCGCAGAGGAGTTGGCGGCGCTGCGCGAGCGCACCTTGGCCGAAATCGCCGCGGCGGACACGTCGGCGGCGCTCGAGGCGGTGCGCGTGGCGGTGCTGGGCAAGTCCGGCACGCTGACCGGGTATTTGAGATCCATGGGCCAGGTGCCCGCTGAAGAGCGCGCGAGCGTGGGCAAGGCCGTGAATGCGGCCCGCGTGGAAGTGGAAGAGGCGCTGGCCGCCCGCAAGGCGGCGCTGGATGCCGCCGAGCTGGAAGCCGCCATGGGAGCGGCGGCCGTGGATGTGACGCTGCCCGGCCGCGCCCAGCAGGTGGGTACCCGCCACCTCATCAACGGCATCATCGACGAGGTGTCCGACATCTTCTTGGGCCTTGGCTACAAAGTGGTGGAAGGCGAGGAGATCGAGACCGACTACTACAACTTCACGGCCCTGAACGCCCCGGCCGATCACCCGAGCCGTTCCATGCAGGACACCTTCTACGTGCACGACCTGTCCGGCGACACCTCGCGGGTGCGCGGCGAGTCCGACGTGCTGCTGCGCACCCAGACTTCCGGCGTGCAGGTGCACGTCATGGAGGACTGGGACCTGCCCATCTACATGATCGCCCCGGGCAAGGTGTACCGCCGCGATGTGGCCGATCCGTCGCATCTGCCGCAGTTCCACCAGATCGAGGGACTCGTGGTGGATCGCGGCATCACCTTCGGCGACCTGAAGGGCACGCTCGACTACGTGTGCAAGCAGATCTTCGGGCCCGAGCGCAAGACGCGCTTCCGCGCCCACTACTTCCCGTTCACGGAGCCCTCGGCCGAGGCGGACGTGAGCTGCGGCATCTGCCACGGCGAGGGTTGCCGCATGTGCAAGGGCACCGGCTGGATCGAGATCTTGGGCTGCGGCATGGTGGATCCGAACGTGCTTTCCATGAGCGGCATCGACCCGGAGGAGTACTCGGGGTTCGCTTTCGGCATGGGGGTGGAGCGCATCGCCTGCCTGAAGTACGACGTGCCGGATTTGCGTATGCTTTTGGAAGGCGACATGCGGTTCTTGCGGCAATTTTAGTTGTAGCTCTGCCGGGGTCGGGCTTCCGAGTAGTGCTCAGTCGCTCAGACAGTCCTCGCTCGGCGGAAATGCCCACTGGGCATTTCCGTTCGCTGCGGAACTCGCTTGGTGAGCACCACTCGAAATCCCTCTGCGCATTCCCATGGTGGAGAGTGGAATAGAAGCGGCTAGAAATCTTGTTGTCAAATGAGACAGGCGATTAAGAGGAAGAAACCAGTATGAAAGTATCTTTGAAGTGGCTTTCTGAGTATACGGCGGTGCCGGAGGATTTGAAGGCGTTCTGCGACAGGCTCGATCTGACGGGCACGGGCGTGGAAGGCGTGGAGAAGACCGGCGAGGCCTTCGAGGGCGTTGTGGTGGGGCACGTGCTCACCTGCGAGCCGCATCCCGATTCCGACCACATGCACGTGGTGACGGTGGATGTGGGCGCCGAGGAACCCGTGCAGATCGTCTGCGGGGCGCCGAACATCGCGGCGGACATCAAGGTGCCCGTGGCGCTCGTGGGCGCGGTGCTGCCCGGCGATTTCAAGATCAAGAAATCGAAGCTGCGCGGCGTGGTGAGCTGCGGCATGTGCTGCTCGAAGCGCGAGTTGGGGCTCGGCCAGGATCATTCCGGCATTTGGGTGCTTCCCGCCGATGCGCCGGTGGGGCAGTCCATGGCGGACTTCATGGGCGCGGGGGACACCGTGCTCGACCTGGAGATCACGCCGAACCGGCCGGACTGCCTGTCCATGGTGGGCATGGCCCGCGAGGTGGGGGCCATGTACCAGCAGCCGGTGGCCTGGCCGCTTTCCGGCGACGTGGAGAAACTGGCTGCCGTGACCGCCGGCGAGGACGTGGCGGCCGCTGTCACCGTTGAGGTGCCCGATGCCGCGCGCTGCCCGCGCTACACCGCCCGGGTCATCGACAACGTGAAGGTGGGGCCTTCCCCCGAATGGCTTGCCGAGCGCGTGACTGCTGCCGGGGGCCGTTCCATCAACAATGTCGTGGACGTGACGAACTACATCCTGTACCTGTACGGCCAGCCGCTGCACGCCTTCGATTTCGCGAAAGTGGCCAGCGCCGACGGGTGCGCCCATATCGTCGTGCGCGCCGCCGCCGACGGCGAGCACCTCACCACCCTGGACGGGGAGGACCGCGAGCTGACGAGCGACATGACGGTCATCGCCACCCCCGAGCGCGCCGTGGCGCTCGCCGGCGTCATGGGTGGCGAGAACAGCGAGGTCGCCGAGGAGACCACCTGCGTGCTTTTGGAGTCCGCCGCCTTCGAGCGCGGCCGCACCTCCCGCACGAGCCGCAACCTGGGCCTTATCTCCGAGGCCTCCATGCGCTACGAGCGCGGCGTGGACGATCACTTGTGCGAAGTGGTCTCCCAGGCTGCGGCGGCGCTTCTGGCCGAGGTGTCCGGGGGCACCGTGCGTCCCGGCGTGGTGGACGTATACGAGCTTCCCACCGCCCGTCCGGAGCTCATCTTCCGCATTCCGCGCTTTGTGGCCATGATGGGGGCCGACATTCCCGCCGACTTCATCGAGGACATTCTCGTGCGCCTCGGCTGTGCCGTTGAGGCCACCGACGACCCCTCCGTGCTCTCGGTGCTGCCGCCCACCTTCCGCCCCGACCTGGAGCGCGAGATTGACCTGTACGAGGAAGTGCTGCGCCTGTGGGGCATGGACCGCATCCCGCCGACGCTGCCCGGCGGCCGCGAGCGCGTGGGCGCGCGCACGCCGGAGCAGGAGACGGTGCGCGTGATCACCGACACCCTGCGCGCCTCCGGCATGAACGAGACCATGACCTACTCCTTCGCCGAGCCCGGCGACATCGAGCGGCTGCGCCTGCCCGCCGAGGGGCTGGGGCTGGCCGTGGAGCTTCTGAACCCGCTGAATGCGGACATGTCGGTCATGCGCCAGTCCATCGTGCCCGGGCTTCTGCGCTCGGTGGCCTACAACCAGGCCCGCGGCGTGAAGAACATCCAGCTCTACGAGATCGGCACGGTGTTTATGGCCGCCGAGGGCCGCAAGAAGGCCAAGGAGCGCAAGAAGCTCGCCGGCGTCCTGGCCGGCTCCATGCGCGATGCGGCGTGGAACGCTCCGGCGGTGCCCTTCGACTTCTTCGACGCCAAGGGCGTGCTGGAGAACCTTGCCCGCGAGCTGGCGCTGCCCAAAGTGCGCTTCCGGGCGCTTTCCGCCGAGGAGGCCCCGCAGCTGCAGCCGGGCCGCGCCGCCGAAATGATGGCGAACGGGGCGGTTATCGGCTGGGTGGGGGAGATTCATCCGCTCGTGGCCGACGCCTTCGGGGCCGAGCCTCCCGTGGTGGCCTTCGAGCTTGATGTGGCGGCGCTCGTGCGCGCGTGCCGTCCGGCCCGCGACTACGTGGACGTGCCCACCTTCCCGGCCGTCACGGTGGATCAGGCCTTCGTGGTGGCCGAGGACGTGCCCCACGAGAAGATGGTCCAGGTGATGACCTCGGCCGGCGGGAAGCTTCTGGAATCCGTGGCGCTGTTCGACGTGTACCGCGATGCGGAGCGCGTGGGCGCCGGCAAGAAGTCCATGGCCTACAGCCTCGTCTACCGCGCGCCCGACCGCACGCTGACCAGCGAGGAAGTGGAGCGCGCCCACGGCAAGCTCGTATCGAAGGTGGAAAAGGCCACCGGCGCCGAGATCCGCGGGTAGGCGTCGGGCGAGGGCGGAACCACGCGGTATTCTGATTCGCTCAGGCAGTCCTCGCTCTGCAGGACAGGACATTCAGTCCTGTCCTGTTCGCTGCGGAACTCGCTCGGTCAGAACACCCCGTGTTTCCGCTTGATCCGGCAGCGGTCGAGACGGGCTTTTCGTGGAAGGCGGCCGGGGACGGCGCCCCTTCGGTACAATAGCGAACCGGCAAATGAGTGAGGGCGGCCTCGTGTCGCCCGCTTTCGATAAAGGAGCATCTATGTGCGGAATCGTCGGCTATACCGGTGAGGCGAGCGCCACTCCCATCCTGGTGGAGGGGCTCACCCGCATGGAATACCGCGGCTACGACTCGGCGGGTGTGGCCGTGGAGCAGGACGGCGGCATTCAGGTGATCACCCGCAAGGGCAAGGTGGCCGAGCTTGCGCACACCCTCGGCCACTTCGAAATGACGGGCACCTGCGGCATCGGGCACACCCGTTGGGCCACCCACGGCAAGCCGAGCGAGGCCAACGCGCACCCGCACACCTCGTGCTCCGGCGACATCGCCGTGGTGCACAACGGCATCATCGAGAACTTCGCCGAGCTGCGCGAGGAGCTCGTCGGTCGCGGTCACGTCTTCAAGAGCGAGACGGATACCGAGGTGGTGGCGCACCTCGTGGAAGAGTCCTACCACCGCATGCTCGCCGAAGGCACCGGCGACCTGCGTGCGGCGGTGGCCGAGGCGGCCGCGCGGCTCGTCGGGGCCTACGGTCTGGCCGTCATGGCCGATGCCGAGCCGGGCACGATCATCGCCTGCCGCAAGGATTCCCCCATCGTGGTGGGCTGCGGCGAGACCGGCAGCTACGTGGCCTCCGACATCATTGCGATGATCGACGCCACGCGTGATGTGGTGGTGCTCGCCGACGGGCAGATGGCGCGCCTGCGCCCCGATGGCATCGAGTACTACGACGAGGCCGGCAACCCCATTAAGCCCGACGTCACCCATGTCGATTGGGATCTCGACGTTGCCGAAAAGGGCGGCTACCCCGACTTCATGCTGAAGGAGATTCACGAGCAGCCCCGCGTCATCCGCGATACGCTGGCCGGCCGCCTGGTCGCTGGCTCGCTGGTTATCGACGAGCTGGACATGACGCCGGCCGAGCTCAACCTGGTCGATCGCGTCTACATTATCGCGTGTGGCACCTCCTACCATGCGGGCCTTATCGCCAAGAACCTCATCGAGAGCTGGGCGCGCATCCCCTGCGAGGTGGAGGTCGCCAGCGAGTTCCGCTACCGCAATCCCATCATCACGCCCACGACGCTGGTCGTGGCCGTATCGCAATCGGGCGAGACGGCCGACACGCTGGCGGCCATCCGCGACGCCCGCGTGAAGGGGGCGAAGGTCTTCGGCATCACGAACGTGGTGGGAAGCCCCGTGGCCCGCGAATCCGACGGCGTCATCTACACCAAGGCCAACAAGGAGATCGCCGTGGCCTCCACGAAGAGCTTTTTGGGGCAGGTCGTCTCCCTCACGCTTTTGGCGATGCTGCTCGGCCAGGCGGTGGGCCGGCTGACCGGCCGGCAGATCAAGCTTTTGTTCAGTGAGCTGGCCGATACCGCCGAGCAGGTCGAGCGCATCCTCGCCGACTGCGATCCGGCGGTGGAGGCGGCGGCCGACGCCATGGTGGACGCGACAAGCGCCCTGTTCATCGGCCGGGGCATGGGGGCCGCCACCAGCTACGAGGGCGCCCTTAAGATGAAGGAGATCAGCTACCTGCACGCCGAGGCCTACGCCGCCGGCGAGATGAAGCACGGCCCCATCGCCCTTATCGACGAGGGATTCCCCGTGGTGGCCATCGCGACGAAGAGCCCCGTTTACGACAAGGTGGTGTCGAATTTGCAGGAGTCCCGGGCCCGCGGCGCCTGCATCATCGCCGTGGCCACCGAGGGCGACGAGGAAATCGCCAAGCACGCCAACCACGTCATTTACGTGCCGAAGGTGCGCGACGCCTTCTCGCCCATCACGGCCAGCGTGCCCTTGCAGTTGCTCTCGCGCGCCGTGGCCGTCAAGCGCGGGTGCGACGTGGACCAGCCTCGCAATCTCGCGAAATCGGTGACGGTCGAATAGCTATGAGTCTCTTTCGGCGCCGCACTCGACCCCGAGGCGGCGCCTTTGCGTATCCCCGATGATCTGAAAGGCAGATGGAGTGGCCCGATCGAAGAAATCCCAAGCCGTCGTCGATGGCGCGCTTGCTATGGACGTGCCCAACGAGGAAGTGGGCCTCGGCGTGGACATCGTGGAAATCGCGCGCATGCGCAAGATCATCGATCGCTCGCCGGCTTTCGTGGAGAAGGTGTACTCCGCCGCCGAGCGGGCCTATTGCGACTCCCATGCTCACCCCGAAGTGCACTACGCCACCCGCTTCGCCGCCAAGGAGGCGGTGCTGAAGGCGCTCGGCACGGGGTTTTCCGAGGGCATCGGCTGGCTCGATGTGGAAGTGCGCCGCACGAGCAAGGGGCGCCCCTACGTGGTGCTCACCGGACGCGCCCGCGAAGTGGCCCGGGAACAGGGCGTGCGGGAGATTCCCCTCTCGCTGTCCTACACCCATACCGACGCCGTGGCCTGCGCCATGGCCATCACCGAGGAGTCGGTGGCGGCCACCGAGCGGCGGCGCGACCCCATGGAGGAGCTCACCCGCCAGTTCAAGGACGCCCGCGCCCTGCTGGACGACCTCCCGGGAACGCTTGCAGCCGGGTAGAATGAGTGATCTTCGAAGCCCGCTGTCGATCCACCTTCCTGCGCAACCATCGATATCCCAAAGCAAGCCCTCGGGACAACTTTTCAGCATTTCGTGCAGAGAAAAGTGCGATTGTGCGAGTCTGAAGCGCCTTCGTTGACTCATTTTGCGGAGAAAATCACGATCGTGCGAGTTTTTCTCTTCTCGGAACTCGCACGATCGTGATTTTCTCGACATTTGCGACGCATTTTATGTTTTGTCCCGAGGTTTGCTGAGTTTTGCGAAGCGAACAGACAAATGCGGCTAACGCGACAGGTCGGTTTTGCCCTATCGCGACAGCTTGGCTACGACGCGTTCAAGGGTGTGGACGTCGATGGGCTTGGCGACGTGCGCGTTCATGCCGGCCGCCAGCGCCTGGCGCTCGTCCTCGGCGAAGGCGTTGGCCGTCATGGCGATGATGGGGATGGTGCCGGCGTCGGGGCGATCCATCGCGCGGATGGCCCGGGCGGCGTCGTGGCCGTTCATGACGGGCATCTGCACGTCCATGAAGATCATGTCGAAGGTGCCCGGGGCGCTCATCCCGAATTTCGCCACGGCCTCCTCGCCGTTGACGGCCACCTCGCAGGTGGCGTCGTGGATGTTCAGGATGGCGGTGATGACCTCCGCGTTCAGGGCGTTGTCCTCCGCCACGAGGACGTGCTTGTGCGCCAGGGCGTTCCCGTCGGTCCCGCTCGCGTTGCCGGCTCGCTTTCCGCCGTCGCCCTCGGTGCCGTCCGACTCGTCGCCGGCCGGCGGGAAGTCCAGATCGACGATGAAGGTGCTGCCCGTCCCCAGCTCGCTTTCCACGGAGATGGTGCCTCCCATAAGATCGACGAGGTTCTTCGTGATGGCCATGCCGAGGCCCGTTCCCTGAACCTTGTTGGTGAGGCTCGACTCCTCGCGGGTGAACGAATCGAAGATGGTGGCGAGGTAGTCCTTCGACATGCCGAGGCCGTCGTCGCGGACGATGATGCGCAGGTGCTGCAGCTCGCCATGGCGCTTGGCGGAGCCGTCGACGCGGAAGAGGATGTGGCCGCCCTCCGGGGTGTACTTCATGGCGTTGGAGAGCAGGTTCATGAGGATCTGGCGCAGCCGCCCCTCGTCGCCGACGAGCCGGTCGTGCTCGACCTTGTCCACTTCCACGGTGAACACTTGGTTTTTGGCGTCGGTCTGCTGGCGCATCATGGCCTCGACGGACTCCACGGTGCCGGAGAGGGCGAAGGCGCTTGCTGCCAGGGTGGTCTTGCCGGCCTCGATCTTCGACATGTCCAGCACGTCGTTGATGAGTCCCAAAAGATGCTGGCCGGAGGTGGCGATCTTGCGGTTGTAGTCGCGCACGTGGGCGGGGTTGTCGGCCTCGCGGTCGATGAGCGTGGAGAAGCCCAGGATGGCGTTCATGGGCGTGCGGATGTCGTGGCTCATGGAGGAGAGGAACGAGCTTTTGGCGCGGTTGGCGTCCTCGGCGGCGGTGGCGGCGCGCTCGAGGCGGGCGCGGATCTCGTGGTCGGCGGTGACGTCGGTGAGCGAGAAGATGGTCTTCTCGCGCTCGGCGAGCATCACGGGCCGCGCCGTCATGCGCAGCCACTGCGAGCGCCCCAGCGCCGGGTTGTCCGCCTCGAATTCCCAGGTGCGTGCCTTATCGCCGACGCCGGAGTGCACGATGGCGGCCACGTTGGCGTAGGCCTCGTTGGGCGACAGCTCGTTGGGGACGAAGAAGTCGCGGGCCGGAATGCCGAGGATGTCCTGAGTGTTCTCGAAGACGGCCTCGATGAGGCGCTCCTTGCGGTCGACGATGAAGATGGCGGTGTCGATGTTGGCGCCGATGGCCGAGTACACACTTTGGATGTACTGCTCGTAGCGGTGCTCGCGGCGGCGTCGGTACACCATGAGGGCCACCATGGCCGCCGCCGCCACGGCCACGGCCACGGCGAGCACGGCCACCATCTGGTTGGTGATGCCGACGATCTGCGTGCCGTCGGATTCCACCACCGAAAGCGGCAGGATGGTCACGAGCGACCAGCCGCTCTTGGCGCTAATGGGGGTGTAGAAGACGAACTGGTCGGCGCCGTCGAGGGTCATGACGAGGCTGCCGGAGGTATCGGAGGCGATGCCGGCGAGCAACGAGGAGACCTGGGCCGAGTCGGCGTTGTCGTTGATGAGGGCCGAAAGGCTGCCCTGGACCGCCTCGTCGGCGCCGCGGTTGGCGTCGAGCACGATGGTGCCGGAGGAGTCGACGACGAAGGTGGCGCCGGCGCTGGAATAGGCGGTGCCGTAGGAATTCTGCAGCTCGTCGGCGGGATGGGAGACGTAGACGGCGCCGAGGACATCGCCGGGATCCGCGGGTGTGGCGGTCGTCCCGGGGCCGGCGGTGACGGGGGCGTCGACGATGGGGGCGTAGAAGAGGATGCGGCGCTCGCCGGCGTGGCCGAGATACATCTCCGAGGAACCGGTCTTGCCGGCCATGGCCGGGCTGAACAGCTCGTCTTCCAAGGCCGGATCGTACAGGTCGGTCTCGCTCGAGGAGCACCAGGTGGTGCCGTCCTTGGAGCGAATCCAGGCGGCGGCGGCCTCGTGGGTGGAGATGAAGTCCTTCACCTGGTCGCGGGCCTCTTGCGGGGTGACGTCGGCGATGAAGTGGGCGAGGCTTTTCACGGAGTTCTGGTCGGAGGCGAGGCATTCGTCCAGGTAGTGGGCGCGGGCCGTGGCCAGCTCCATGACCGAGGTGGTCGTGGTGTTGCGCACGAGGGACTGGATCTGCCCCAAGTAGAACAGATTCACCGTGATGGCGACGGCGGCGAAGACGGCCACGATGACCAGGCCTGCGGCCATGATCTTACGGCTGTCTACTTTGACGGCGTGCACGGCCTCCCCTTTCTGCTCTCAATGACACCTCAGTATAAGGCTACAAAGAGGAAAGCGCAGCGGGATTCGCTATTAACCTCTGTCAATAGGGGATGCGGGCGCGCCGACCTCTCCTTAGGATTCGATGACGCGGATGGCATCGGGAAGGTGCGTGATGAGGTCCTCGGCGGCGACGCAGATGTCGGTGAGGGCGGCCGCGGCGGCCCGGCCCGCCTCGGCGTGCAGGGCGCAGCCGAGGGCCGCGGCGTCGCGGGGGCTAAGGCCCTGGGC
>ERZ838118.213-NODE-213-length-80647-cov-14.342615_pt1 | contig 80647 bp, 72 predicted proteins | sample MGYA00519863_ERZ838118 | MGnify/ENA primary metagenome ERZ838118 (study PRJEB31850, sample SAMEA3708827) | human gut metagenome | biome: human gut; feature: human-associated habitat; material: faeces | place: China | collected 2014 ...
TTTGTAGGATACTTAATGAGCCTGATCGGGTAGAGAACAACAATTGAAACGGGTAGTACAAGAACTCCGCACGGGAAACTGTGCGGAGTTTGTTTTTAAAATTCCATCACTAGCCCCGCATGCAGCTTGAGAACGGATTCTCCTAACGTCTCTTTCAGGAGATCAAAGGCATGATCTCCGGTGCAGTGGCCGGTGTAGATTTCAGAAATACCGGTGGAGCGGATCCCTTCGGCGAGGGCAAGGATCTCTGCGTCGGTCTTATTGTAGAGGTGGAAGCCGCCGATCAGGGCTTTTACTTTTTTATCCGGGAAAGTCGCGGTGACCTCACGGATAATGGTATCGGCGCCGCCGTGGGAACAGCTGTTGAAGATCACAAGACCGTCCGGTGTGTCGAAGACAAGACTTTGCTCATGGGAGAAGGAATCCGGTCTCCAGCGCCGTTTTTCCTTCAGGTACATGTGCTCCCGGATTCCTTTTTTCTCCAGTCCCGGAGTTTTATGCGGGATCAGATAAACCCCGTCACACGGTGAAAAGTCCCCGGAGACGAGCTTGATCCGGTCCGGATACTTTTTTAGGATACCCTTTGGAATACCGATGTATTTCTTATAGTTCCAGACACCTTTGCAGCAGTTTTCTCCGGTGGTTTCCCTAAAGTAGAACGGTGCGGATGAATTTACCCTGAAAAATTCCGGGATTCCGTCTGCATGGTCGTAGTGCGCGTGGGAGAGAACTCCGAAATCCACGTCTTTCATGTTCAGTCCAAGCACATCAGCATTCTTCAGAAAAAGCCCGGATGCCCCGGCATCGAGAAGGATATGTTTCCCATGATATTCAATAAAAATGGATAATCCCCATTCACAGCCGAGATTTTCGGCGGGGATGTTGTCGCTGAGTACGGTTGCTTTCATAAATGAAAATCCTTTCGTAAAGTATTGATTGATAGTTGCCTTATAACTTTATTTTCTTCATTAAACACAAATGCGAACTTCCTGCAGGAAAGAGGTTTTGTATAACTTCGCGGCTTTACAAATTTCTTTTGCAATCTCTTTCTTATCGATCTTTTTCCTCATTAGATTTTTCCTATCAACGGTATTTGGGTAACAGAAACGCCGGACAACCAAAGTTATCCGACGCATTTTTTATGATTGCGAGTTTTATGCTGGCTGTCAGCCTCGATGCCTTGCCGAGTATCATAAAGTGCTGGTAATTACCCTCCCCAGCCGGAGTACAGCTTTCATGTGTCGCCACACGGAAACCTTTCTGGCTCATTTATATTATACTTAAATCCCGTCCTCTTATCAACTGATTTTGAAAATATCCAAGATTTTAACGGAAATGGCATGGAAGGTGTTACAGGAAAATCGCAGAAAGACCTCTTGAATATTTAAAGAAGAGATGTTATATTATAGATAAGAGAAGTGCCACCGATAGACGGCTTGGCCCTCGAAAATATGGATTAAAAAATAACCGCTAGTTTTGCGAGGACTGGGCGGTTATTTTTTTGCGTTTTTTTCGATGTATCAGAGGGTCACGCATGCCCTCTGCGAAGAGGGCCAAACCGCCTACCGTTATGGTGGCACCTATATTATTCTATCACAATTTCTTTGAGCTATAAAGTCTATTTTACGCTACTGGTGGTTTTAGAAGCCGTGCCACTGCTATACACGTCAGGAATTTCATAGACCGTAGTGCAATGTCCGCCCCAAGCGGATCATGGACAAATGCCTGTATCTATGGTATACTATCCCCAAAGTCGGTTCTGATACATGGAGAAATTCTGCCTGAATTTCTCCATGCATAAAAAGGCACTAACGTGTCAAATGCACACTCGCGCAAGAAGAGTCTATCGCAAGCGACTGCGCTCGGCGCGAGAATGTGTCAAGGCACATTCTTTTTATGGTCTTGCTATGCCCATTTTTAAAGGGCGGCGGATAGGAGATAAGAATGAAAGATGATAAAAAGGTCAGCCATATTCTGCAGCTTTACCTTCAATGGCCGGTATTTTTAACGGCACTGGTAATTCTTGCGGGAGCTGCGGTCAACCTGATCTCACGCAAGGCGGGATTCGTGATGCTTGCATTTACGGTGATCTACGCGGCGTGTGCCGGAACCCTGTATATGTACGGAAAGAAGCGGGCTCTCGGCAGTCTGGTGTCCTTTGCGTCGGCATACAGCTGGAGCCAGAAACAGCTTCTGGCGTCTCTGGAGCTGCCCTACGCGATCGCGGACACGGAGGGTAAGATCCTTTGGATGAACCGCGCCTTTGAGGCGGTGACCAAAGAAGAGAAGAGCGCAGGGAAAAGCCTGACAATGCTCTTCAAGGAGATCACAGTGGAATCCCTCGAGAAGATGGAAAATGCGATGGAAGTCCATGTGATCTATGGGGAATCGAAATACCGCGTGAGTATGAAATGCGTGACGATCCGCCCGGATGAGCTTGCCTCCGGAATCCCGGAGAAGCAGACGGAGCAGCAGATCCTTGCGGTATATCTCTATGATGAGACAGAGCTCTACAACTACAAGCAGGCGATCACAGACCAGAAGATGGTCGCGGGCCTGATCTATCTGGACAACTATGATGAGGCGTTGGAGAGCGTCGAGGAAGTCCGCAGATCGCTCTTAACGGCCCTGATCGATCGAAAGATCAACAAGTACATTTCTGCGGTCAACGGTATCGTAAAGAAGCTGGAGAAGGACAAATATTTCTTTGCGATCAAGCAGTGCTATATGCCGCGTCTGGAAAAAGAGCGGTTTGGACTGCTTGAGGAGGTAAAGACCGTCAATATCGGAAACGAGATGGCGGTGACCTTAAGTATCGGTATCGGAATGAACGGCGATACCTACAGCCAGAACTATGATTATGCCCGTACAGCAATCGATATGGCCCTCGGCCGCGGCGGTGATCAGGCGGTAGTAAAATGCGGCCAGAAGATCCAGTATTACGGCGGAAAGGCCCAGCAGTTAGAGAAAACGACCCGTGTCAAGGCCCGCGTCAAAGCCCATGCCCTCAGGGAGCTTCTTGAGACAAAGGACTGCCTTCTGATCATGGGACATAAGATCGGAGATATCGACTGCTTCGGCGCGGCGATCGGAATGTACCGGATCGCGTCTGCCCTGAACAAAAAAGCACATATCGTGATCAATGAAGTGACCTCCTCGGTGCGTCCGATGATGGAACGCTTTGAGACCGGCGATTATCCGAAGGACCTGTTCCTCACGGGAAGTGAGGCCGCGGATATCGTGGATAACAATACGGCGCTTGTCGTTGTTGACGTCAACCGCCCGAGTATCACAGAAGAACCGGACCTTTTAAAACTCGTGAAGACGATCGTTGTCATCGATCACCACCGTCAGTCCAGCGAGATCATCACAAACGCGACTCTGTCCTATGTAGAGCCTTACGCGTCATCTGCCTGTGAGCTGGTTGCGGAGATTTTACAGTATGTTGCTGACAGTATCCGGATCAAATCTCCGGAGGCGGACGCTATGTACGCGGGAATCGTGATCGATACGAACAACTTTACAAATCAGGCGGGCGTCCGCACCTTTGAGGCGGCGGCGTTCCTTAGAAGAAACGGAGCGGACGTGACGAGAGTACGGAAGCTGTTCCGTGACAGTATGGAGGACTACAAGGCGAGAGCCGAGGCAGTCCGTCAGGCAGAGGTCTATAAGAAATGCTTTGCCATCAGCGTGTGCCCGGCAGAGGGCGTGGAGAGCCCGACAGTAGTAGGCGCACAGGCTGCAAACGAGCTTCTTGACATTGTGGGAATGAAGGCATCTGTCGTTCTTACCCCATATGAAGGCAAGATCTATATCAGCGCGAGATCGATCGACGAGGTCAATGTCCAAGTCATGATGGAAAAGCTGGGCGGAGGCGGACACAGAACGATCGCAGGTGCGCAGCTCCCGGGTGCTACCGTTGAGGAGGCCAAGGAGAAGGTGAAAGGCGTCATCGATATGATGCTGGAGAAAGGAGAAATTTAAGATGGAAGTTGTATTATTAGAGGATGTGAAGGCACTTGGAAAAAAGGGTCAGGTCGTAAAGGTAAATGACGGATATGCGAGAAACTTTATCCTTCCGAGAAAGCTTGGTGTTGAGGCGACATCCAAGAACTTAAACGATTTAAAGCTCCAGAAAGCAAACGCGGAGAAGGTTGCGGCAGAGCAGCTTGCGGAGGCTAAGAAGCTTGCGGAAGAGATCGATAAGATGTCCGTAACCGTTTCGATCAAAGCCGGCGAGGGCGGACGCGCGTTCGGTTCCGTCTCCACAAAGGAGATCGCGAAGGCGGCGAAGGACCAGTTAAAGCTTGATATCGACAAGAAGAAGATGGTTCTGCCGGAGCCGATCAAGAGCATCGGAAGCTTTGAGGTTCCGATCAAGCTCCACAAGGAAGTAACAGCAAGACTCAGCGTGAAGGTCGTTGAGGCGTAAAGACTGAATGTCTGCCGCGTGTGCAATACGCGGACAGCATAGTTGAAATTCAGGGCAGGAAACCAGGTAGAGGTTCCGGCTTGCAAATAAGAAAGAAAACGGCTTCTGCAGAAATATATGCAGAAGCCGTGCGAAGTTATAGACACAGACGTACAGAGAGGAAATCGGACAGATGGAAGAAGCGTTAGTAAAAAGGGTTTTGCCGCACAGCGTTGAGGCGGAGCAGTCGGTGATCGGTTCCATGCTGATGGACAGGGATGCGATCATCGCGGCATCGGAGATCGTGGTCGCGGACGACTTTTATCAGCGTCAGTACGGGATCATGTTTGATACGATGGTGGAGCTGTTCAATGAGGGAAAACCGGTGGATCTGGTCACGCTTCAGGACAGACTGAAGGAAAAGGATGTCCCGCCGGAGGTGTGCAGTCTGGATTTTGTCCGCGATATCCTGGCGACGGTTCCGACTTCCGCGAATGTGCGCTCCTATGCCACGATCGTCCATGAAAAGGCGGTTCTCCGCCGCCTGATCAAAATCAACGAGGAGATCGCCAACAACTGTTATTCCGGAAAGGACAGCCTTGAAGTGATCCTGGCTGACACGGAAAAGCAGATCTTCAACCTGTTGGAAAGCCGCGCTTCCGGCGATTTCGTGCCGATCCGTCAGGTCGCGCTGAACGTCCTTGATAAGATCGAGCAGGCGACCCGCTCAAAATCCACGGTAACGGGTCTTCCTACCGGATTTATCGATCTCGATTACCGGATGTCCGGCCTCCAGCCTTCGGATCTGATCCTGATCGCTGCCCGCCCGTCTATGGGTAAGACGGCGTTCGTACTGAATATTACGGACTATATCGCGGTCCGGAGACAGAAGACCTGCCTGATCTTCAGTCTGGAGATGTCGAAGGAGCAGCTGGTAAACCGTATGCTGTCCATGGAGTCCAACGTGGATTCCCAGAAGCTCCGTACCGGTACCCTGACGGATGCGGACTGGGACGCTGTCGTGGAAGGAATCGGTACGATCGGAAGCTCCAAGCTTGTAATTGATGATACGCCGGGTATTTCCATCATGGAACTTCGTTCCAAATGCCGGAAGGTTAAGCTGGAACATGGTCTCGACCTCGTTATGATCGACTACCTGCAGTTAATGTCGGGCAGCGGAAAGAACGGAGACAACCGTCAGCAGGAGATCTCTGAGATCTCAAGATCTTTAAAGGCCATCGCGAGGGAGCTGAGCGTTCCGGTGATCGCCCTGTCCCAGCTTTCCCGTGCCTGTGAGACGAGAACGGATCACAGGCCGATGCTTTCGGACCTTCGAGAGTCCGGAGCGATCGAGCAGGATGCCGACGTTGTTATGTTCCTGTACCGTGACGATTATTATAATAAGGATACGGATAACCCGAACACGGCGGAGGTTATTATCGCGAAACAGCGTAACGGCCCGATCGGAACCGTATATCTCGGCTGGAAACCGGAACTGACCCGGTTTGTGAATATTGCGAAGGAGCAGCAGTAAATGCATGGTCAAGCGCCTGCTTTCGAATGGAATTTGAAGGAATTTCATCGGAAGCGGGCGTTTTTGTCATATTGGGACATGACTTCACATATATTATTAGCAATCTGATAACGGTTTTGCAGGCATGCGGCAGTCTGTGGACATGCTGAGAAACTGGATCAAACAGAGTCGAACAATCATTGCGGTTCATGTCAGAAATTTCGAACTGTGACGAAAATCAAGTGAAAGGAAGAGGACGACCATGTCAGAAACACATTATCTGATCTCCGATGCCTCGAAAAAGGTTGATGTGGAATCTCATGTACTTCGGTACTGGGAGGAGGAACTGGAGATGAACATTCCTCGCAACGAGATGGGACATCGGTATTATACGGATTTTCATATCCGTCTTTTTAAACAGATCAAGGAATTGAAGGAAAAGGGGTATCAGTTAAAGGCGATCAAGACAGCGCTGGCGAAAACGCTGGACGCGGAGGGGGAATCGGTGGCGCCCACGGATGTTCTTGAGGAGGATGTTATGACGGCATTGAAGGAATGCACGGAGCAGGAGAAGAGAGATCTGGAAAAGCTGGATCCGGGGGAAGCCGCGGAACTCATGAACCGGGAAAAAGCGGAGCAGTTCAGGGAGTTTCTTACCCAGATGATCGGACAGGCTATCGAGGAGAACAACGAGAAGCTGAGCCAGGATATCAGCCGGATGGTGAACGATAAAGTGTTAAAGGAGATCGATTACCTGATGCGGGTGGCAGATGAGCGGGACGAAGAGCGGTTCCGGCAGCTGGATGAGACGATCCGTCTCTACCAGAAGGAGAATAAAGGGAGGGCGGAAGCCGCGGCGGCGAAAGCACCGTTTTTGCCGTCGATCTTCAGAAAGAGAAAGTTTGGAAGAAATGGGAATAAGCTTTGATGAGAGCAAAAATGAGAACCCCTTTCGCGAAGATCCGGATTCTGGATCAGAATCCACAGAAATCAAAAAGCCGCTGTTCGAATAGAACAACGGCTTTTATGTATTGGTTTGCGTTTGCGATCAACCCTCGTTGATTGCGCCTGTCGGACAGACACCAGCACAAGTACCGCAGCTGATGCAAGTATCAGCGTCGATTACGTACTGTCCATCTCCCTGGGAAATAGCGTTTACCGGACATTCACCAGCACAAGTACCGCAGCTGACGCAGCTATCGTTAATTACATATGCCATAACAAAATACCTCCTTTGTTTATTTCTTTCATTCTATAATAAACGGTTAAATTATTCAAGGGGAAATTTGTGAAAAAATGTACCTAATGAGGAACAAAAATCCAGTAAACATGCGGTTAGACAGTCACAACTCGAGTTAGTCTATTCTTACCTTTGCAGACAAAAATCAACCAGGCTGTCATTCATCTGAAAGCATTTCATGATGGTCAACATAGGCGGACAGGCATTTTCTAAACTGGAAATACCATACCATGCAGGAATGCATGATGGTTACTGTACGCGGGTAGGAATTTTCTGAACTGAAAATTCCGTATGATACCGTTATGACTGCATGATGCGGCTGTACCAGCAGATTTTGCAAAACCACCTTGCCAAGAAACGAAAAAAGTATTATACTCTCGATATGCTGGCAAATGCGGCGATATGTCCGTTATGCCGGAAACAATCGTAGAAAATTGCCCTCAGCAGATTTCGAAGGTGAAAGGAGGATTTATCATGCAGATTTCAAAAGAAATGCTCATTGGTGAGCTTCTTCAGGTTGATGAGAATATGGCTCAGATTTTAATGGGCGCTGGAATGCACTGCATCGGATGCCCGTCTTCTCAGATGGAGTCTCTGGAAGAGGCTTGCATGGTTCACGGAATTCCGGTAGAAAAACTTGTAAGTGTAATTAACGAGTATCTGGCTCAGAAGCAGCAGTAATGTATGTGACTGCTCGAGAGAGTTTTGGTTTGCTGACTGTGCGAAAGGTCGGAGAATGTAAGAAGGACTGCGGTCAGGGAGAATTTTCCTGGCTGCGGTCCTTTTTCCATTTTGACATATATGGAGCAATGTGCCATAAAAATTCTGTATGTTGAAAAAACATGGGGACATTTTGGAAACAGACTTTGCACATAAAAAAGCATCTGTATAAATCTGTGGAATACAGCTTTTTACAGATGCTCTATTTAAATATTGATCAATTGGGAAGTCAGATTATAAGTTTTGCAGCACCTTCAGCGCGTCCTTCTTTACGATCAGATCATAATGTTCCGCATAGTAAGCGCCGGACGCAGCGGCATCGCCTTTTAACCTTGTTCCGTATTCGGAGAGAGTATTGCAGACCCTGTTGAAGGAACTCTCACTGTCATTTTCCTTCTTGAGGATCAGGTAGAAGACCCCATTTTCCGGATTCTTGTAGAGAACACTGTTTCCTTTAAAAACAGCACCGGTCTGCCGTGCGGCTTCACAGACGAGGTCGAGGGAAGAAAACTGGTAGATCCTTGTAAACTGAGCCGGATTCTTCGACTCTTCCTTTCCCTGCGGTCCATTTGCCGTTGCAGCTGGTGCCGCAGGAGCTTTTTCTCCCTCCGGCTTTAAAATTCCGCTCTGGGTCAGGATATTGATCAGGCCGTCAGCGCCTTCCAGCACTTCCGCGGTGAGATTTCCCCATCCGTTATCATTCTCGTCCTCTTCCGGTGAGAACTTGGAGAACCGGGTATCCAGTTCCTCTGGATCTTCCATCTTTGTGATGATCAGCATAACACTCTCGTTCGCCATCGGGATCGCCTCGACCATAAGCGGGATATCCTCGGCCTCGAAACCGACCTCATTTGCGGCGCGCTGGATCATCTCGCGGAAAAGATTACGGGCTTTCTCGCTTCCATAAGCCAGCTCGCCGAGATTCATATTCCGGACACTCAGGTCAAAGTTGCTGAGGGTGCAGCGGATCTGATTTTCATTGATACGTTCTATTTTCATAGGATCACTTCCTGTCTGGTTAAAATCAAAATATTCGCGGTATGCTGTAATTCCCATTATAAGAGGGCAGAAAACCGCATTTTTATATTTATAATATACTATATCCTATTCAGTTTTTGCAATCGTATGAGGGAAATTTATTAAAATTTAATCAGTTTGACATCTACAAGATGGTCTGAAGCGGGAGTGTGTATATTAGAATAGTCGCAAGAGGTTGTGTTGCCGGAAGGAGGTGTGACGGTTTATCGAGCGCGTTCTGTTTGGCAAGTATCGGTTGTGCAGAGAGCTGGGAAACGGGCGATCCGGTACTGTATATCTGGCGTATCACGTTGAGCTGGAAGAATACAGGGCGGTAAAAATAGTCCCGAAATCCCTGGCGGATTATGATACTTTTAGAAAAGAAGCACTTTTTCTGAAAACACTGAGACATCCGGGAATCCCCATCGTCTACGATGTGGAGGAAGATACCGGATACAGTTATCTGATCGAAGAATATCTGGAAGGCGAATCTTTATATGCCCTGGTAAAACGCCTGGGCAGCTTGTCGGTTAAGGCGGCAGCTGATCTTGGAATACAGATCTGCCGTATCATTCAGTTTATGAATTCAGCAGAAAATCCTATTTTATATTTAGACTTGCAGCCCAAAAATCTGCTGGTGTGCAATGGAGTCCTTCGTCTGACGGATTTTGATCATGCACAATACGCGTCAGATGCCGCTGCGTTTGGTGAGCGGTACGGAACGATCGGTTTTGCGGCACCGGAACAGTACACGGGGGAACCACTGGACTGCCGGACGGACGTGTACGCGATCGGTGCGCTGCTCTACTTTATGAGCCGTGGGGATGCGCCGGGAAGTGTTCCGGAATACAGGAATGAACCGGAATACAGGATGTTTGACCGGATCATCCGCGGGTGTATGGAAAAGGAGAAAGAAGCGCGTTACCAGAGTGCGGATGAACTGCAGGAAACGCTGCAGGAGCTGCAAAATCAACTGAAGGAACAGGCAGCAGAATCTCGAATCGTTGTTTTTGCCGGGGCGGCAGCAGGGATCGGAACAACCCATGCGGCTCTCGGAATGTCTCATTTTCTGACCCGGAATGGGTGTCCGGCTTTATATCAGGAAGCTTATGATACGTCTGCGGTTCGCACACTTGCGAAAAATATGGGAATCAAAACGGACCGGACCGGCGTATATCGAATCGGATGCGGAAGCATCCGGCCTTATTATGGCGAGGCTGTGAAGCTGCCATATCTTTATTTTCCAGTAATCATAAAGGATGTGGGAGTGATCCGCCCGGAAGAGAAACTTCCGGAAGCAGATTTTTATGTTCTTGTATGCGGGGGAAAATGGTGGGAGATCGACAGGACTGTGAATGCGGCGAAGATCTTAAAAAGCCGTGGGAATGTGATCCTGCTCTTCAATCATATGGAGAAAAAAGCACGTCTGAAACTTCCAAAAGTTTTATCTGATATTCATTATTTCTTTCTTCCGTTCTTTTCAAATCCATTCAGAGAAGATAAAGCTGCCAACACCTGTTACCGGGATCTATGGAACGATGGTACAGGGGAAACCAGATGGAAAAGAAAAAAATTATCACAGAGAATCAGGAGAAGCGATGCAGAATGATCGGAATCGCTGGGAGCAATACCGGGGTGGGGTGCACCCATTTTTCGATCATGCTGACAAACTATCTCGCGGGATACCTCAGAAGGAAAGCCATACTGCTGGAATTTAATGAGTCGGGGGACTTAGAAAAGCTTGAATACGTCTGCACGGGGCAGATGGGACAGAAAAATCCATACAGGGTACTGGATGCGGATTATTATAAGTATGCAGGACCGGAGGCTGTGAAGGAGGTGCTTCAGAGGGGATATGACGATATCCTGATCGATTTCGGATCGGTCAAAGATGGCGCAAACGAATTATATTGGAGATGCGATAAAAAGTTCCTGGTGGGTTCCTTTACGGAGTGGCAGCAGGAGAGTTTCCGGGAATTCGAGATGGAACAGAGAGCGAAACAGAAAAAAAGCTGGCAGAGTCTCGCGGTATTTGGAAGCGAGGAGACCAGAAGAGAATTCTCGAGAAGATTTCGGATCAATGCAGAACGGATTCCGTTTTCAGCGGATGCCTTCTCGGTCACGAAGGAGTGCGGGGAATTTTTTCAGCGTATCCTGTAAAAATGACATAAAAGGACGATTTCCCTAACCGTTATAAAGGGAAAAGCCTGATACTCAGAAATGTCACAATAAATGAGATCTGACCGGCTAAGAATACAGCAGCGGGGAAAAACATGTCACAGTATAACCTTCTTCAGTCATCGCGGAAAAGCCGGGAACAGAGGCATTTAATAACTTAAAATCGACAGCGCAGAGGGAGAACGTTCAATGAAGAGCATCGATAAGACCGTGCATGCCATAGATATGCGGCACGAAGAAAAGAAAGGTGTATATGGGTATGGAAACAGCAAGCGGAACGTATGACTCGGAAAATCGAAGTGTCGAGGAGATGACGCGCTATCTGAATGGACTTAAGCGGTACACGGAAAAAGGAATCCCGATCTACATGGACGGAAAACTTTCCGGGCAGAGAGAATGGGAGAAACTGTTTGAAGTTCGTGAGGATGGAATGTTCTATATGGGAGATTATGTCCAGGCGGAAGGCGGCGGTCTGAAGGAGATACGGTTTGATAAGGTCTATCTGAGCGAAGCGGATATCATGGAGACGAAAGGTCGGAGGAGAAGAACGAGAAAATAAGGAAAGACGGAGGATACCGAATAGAATGGATCTGGCGGTACTGGATAGCAGTAAATCGCACGGAAATGAACCAGGTTATATGTACGAAGTAATATAGATTCAACAGCTGGGGGATCGTTCTGCCAGATGATTCGTAAGACTGCTGACAACAATTCGTTACAAAAAGTTAACAGACAGACATTCCGCGTTGTGGTATACTTAAGCTATCTTGAAGATCCGGCAAAGTATACGATCTGTGTATACCTTGCCGGATCATCCGTAATAAATAACGATTCAGCATGCCGCCGGTGAGAGACGGAAATGAACGCAGAGTTCTGGGAACCGGCGTGCGGAAAGAGTGATAACGAATGAGAAAAGTAGTTCCTGTATTGGTTGCTGTCGGTCTGATCATCCTGATCGTCGTGGGATTTGTCGGTTTCCAGGTACTGGACCGGTATATGCCGACGAAAGAGCGGGCGGATCTCGCGGAAGTCTATGATGTGTCCGGGGATGAGACCGCGATCCTCTATAACTATGAGCGGCAGGAGCAGACAGGAATCTATGAAAATGGACAGACGTATCTGCCGGTCTCCTGGGTGAATGACCATATTAATGAGCGGTTCTACTGGGACAGCATGGAAAATCTTCTCGTATACGCGCTCCCGGACCAGATCGTCTATGCGGACGCGGAGACAAAGGGATCCAACGGCGCTCCGCTGCTTCTTGTAAAAGATGAGGAGGTCTATCTGACGCTGGGGTTGATCGCAAACTATACGGATGTGCAGATCCAGACCTTTGACTCCGGGGATGGAAGACGTGTCCTGATCAATGACTGGGGAACAAGAAATATCGCGCGGGTGAAAAAGGCTGGAAGTCTGAGAGTAAAAGGCGGCGTAAAGAGTAAGATCCTCACAGACCTCGCAAAGGACGATACGGTGACCGTTCTCGATACGATGGAGAAATGGTCCAAGGTCGCATCTTCCAACGGAAATATCGGATATGTGGAAAATAAGCGCCTGGCAGCCGCGGAGAGCCAGAAATTTTCCGGAAATTTCACAGCTCCTGTATACAAGAATACCAGCATGAGCGGAAAGATCGTTCTCGGCTGGCACCAGGTAACAAGCCAGGACGGAAACAATACCTTTGACAGCATTGTGGCAAAGACAAAAGGGATGAACGTGATCTCCCCGACATGGTTTTCCCTGACAGACAACAACGGAAGCTATAAGTCACTGGCGAGCAAAGATTATGTGGCGAAGGCCCATGCAAAGGGGCTCCAGGTGTGGGCGCTGATCGACAACTTCAGTGCCGATGTCCAGACGGAGACGCTGTTAGCATCCACCTCTACCCGCCGCAAGCTGATCGACAGCCTGATCGCGGATGCGGAAAAATATGACCTGGATGGCCTGAACCTTGATTTTGAGAGCCTGAAAACAGAGGCGGGCGTCCATTATATCGAATTTATCCGGGAATTATCGATCCCGTGCCGCCAGAAAGGCATTGTCCTGTCCGTGGACAACTATGTTCCGGCGAGATACAACAGCTTCTACAACCTGAAAGAACAGGGAACCGTTGTGGATTATGTGATTATGATGGGATATGATGAGCACTTTGCGGGCGGCGAGCCGGGCTCTGTGTCCTCTATCAGCTACGTGAAGAATGGAATCTCCGGAATGCTCGAGGATGTCCCGAAGGAGAAGCTGATCAATGCCGTTCCGTTCTACACGAGACTCTGGATCGAAGCCGGGGACGGATCCATCACCTCCAAGGCGATGGGAATCGCGGATGCGAAGAAGTGGATAGACAATAACCAGGTGGAACTCACCTGGCAGGCGGATACCGCCCAATATTATGGCGAGAAACAGACAAATGACGGTGCCTGGTTCCTCTGGATGGAGGAGGAGCGGTCCTTAAAAGAAAAGATGAACGTGGTCCGTCAGAACGATCTGGCGGGAGTCGCGTGCTGGAAACTTGGGTTTGAGGATTCTGCCGCGTGGGATTCCATCCAGTGGAACTAAGATCATAATGGCGCTTTTACGCCGGACCTACCAGGTCACCATCTTGTCCAGCAGGAGTTTCTGTTCCTTGCTGGAACGTGTGAGGTAGATGCGGGTGGTCTCGATGCTCTCATGCCCGAGAAGATCCGCCAATAGAGAGATATCGCTGCTGCGAGCCAGAAAATTCTTCGCGAACCGGTGGCGGAAAGAATGAGGGTACATGGTATCAGGATCGATGCCATACCGGACTGCATAGTGTTTTAATTGGGAATGGATGCCTCTGGTCGTCACGGGGCGTCCATTTTTTCCCACAAAAAGAAAGCCGGAGGTGATACCGCGGCGGTCACACCAGGCTTTTGCCTCCTGACAGAGGGAATCCGGGATGTAGATGCGGCGGATCTTCCCACCTTTGGAGTAGAGATCAAGATACCCGCAGGCTAAATGTTCCGCCTTGATCTGCACCAGCTCACTGACCCTGGCACCGGTGGTCACCAGAAAACGGACGATAAAATACCAGAAATCGTGGTGCTCTGCTTTCAGGTTCCGCTGGAGCGTCTCACAGTCTTCGTTTGTGATAATGGAGTCCTGGAAGGTTTCGCGGGAAATTTTTACCGCATGGAGCCGAAAACTGGCGAGGTCGGGATAGAGTTCCGGCTGTTCTTCCTCCAGGAAAAGAAGAAAATGATTTACGGCGTAGATCCGCTGATTGATCGTTGCGGGGCGGTAATTGGCAATCAGAAGACTCCGGTATTTCCGGAGAAGAGATTCGGTTGGAACGGGATAGATGGACAGAAGCTGCCTGATCGTCCGTCCATACGCGTCTCCGGTATTTTCAGACATATTCTTTTTTCTTAAATATGATCTAAATGATTCTGCCAGGTTTTCCTGGTCTTTTGGAAGTTCTTTCATAACATATCCTTTGAATAATAACGGAGCAGCAGGAATTTTACCAGTTTACGATCTGATTGAAGAGATCCTGCTGTTCAGTACTGCTTTTATGCAGATAAATGCGGGTAGTCTCAATACTCTCATGTCCGAGAATGTCGGACAGGAGCGCAATATCATCACATTTTTCTATAAAATTTTTGGCAAACAGATGCCGGAATGCATGGGGATGTACGACAGATGGATCCAGATTGTATCGAAGTGCAAAAACCTTAAGCTGATCCCGGATCCCGTTTGTGGTGATCGGATTTCCGAAACGGTTTAAAAATAAGCTGCCGCTGGTGCGCTTTTCGTTTTGAAGCCACAGCAGGCAGGTCTCCTGGACATTTTGCGGGAAGTAGATCCGCCGGATCTTATCACCTTTTGAGTACAGGTCCATCTGACCGCGGATCATATCTTCCACACGGATCTGGAGAAGTTCGCTGATCCGCACGCCAGTGGCGGCCATGATCCGCACGGCAAAGTAGTAGGTAGGCTTTCCGTCACGCAGAAGACATTTTTTCAGGTACTCATAGTCGGCCTGGCTGATCACATTTTCCAGAAATGGTTTCTGTTGAAGGCGGACCATAAGGACCCTGGAGTCAGGAAGCTCGAGAAATTCCATAAAACAGTTCATTGCGCGGATCCTCAAATTTACGGTGTTGGGCTTGTACCTGTCGATGAGATAGCATTTATAGAGCATCAGATTGTCATGTGTGACTTCGGGGTACAGGGAAAGAAAATGCCTGGCAGTATAGAGATAGGAACGGATCGTCTGGTAAGATTTTCCATTCCGGAGCAGCCACGCTTCGAACATGGAGAGTTTTTGACGGGCCGTTTCAGAAAGACGGTCTGTGGGAAGAGCAGTTTTTCTCATAGTATTATCATACCTTTCTGTTTTTGAAAGTATTTTATCGCAGGAAACAAAAAGAGCAAGAGAAAACTGGAGAATACGTTGTTGATGGGGAAAGGAAGGAGGAAAAGCAAAAAATCCGTCGGAGACATGGGACATCTCCGACGGACGTTTATATAAGCTGTATATGATTGGAAATGAACAGACAATGCTTTTGGGAAATGTTCGGTGGCATTGCGCTGCCCGGAAGGAAATTGGGTTGCTTAGTTCTGGAAATCTACAATCGCGTTTCCCTTTTCATCATATCGAACAGCATCCTTATCAAGTGTCAGTGCGTCGATGGCATCAAGGTATGCCTTGATAGACGGGTACTGCGGCTTGTAGTTTGCGATGATCTCTTTTGCTGCCACAGCATTGTTGGAGAGCAGGGCATCTACGAGGAAGAGCTGAACCTTTGCGGCGTTCACGCACATGCGGTTCGGATCGGTGATCTGGAAGTCGATGCCGTGGAGTGTGCCGACAGCGCCGCCCGCGTTGATCTGCACGCCCGGCATTACGCAGGTGACATCGCCGAAATCGGAGGAACCGGTGCTCCAGCCGTTATAGTCGAAGACAACTTTCTTTCTTCCGCAAAGTGCCACGCAGCAGTCCTCAGCCAGCTTCATGAATGTCGGATCATGATACTCCGGAGCGTAACCAGGGCGGTCGCTCAGCTCAACGCCTGCGCCCATAGACAGTGCGGCACCGGTCAGCGCACGGTTTACCTTGATATTCTCGCGTTTGATCGCCTCTAAGGATTTTCCACGGACATAACTCTCGATCTTCATCTCATCCGGGATAATGTTTACGGCGCAGTTTGCGCCCATGAGGATCGGATGGAAGCGGATCGTATCTTTCTCCTGGAATGTCTCACGGAGGTCGTTGCATGCCTGGAGACCCAGCATAGCGGCATACTCCGCGTTGACTCCCATATGAGGAGCTCCGCCTGCATGGGCAGATTTTCCTTTGTAGCGGATATTTTTCGCTATACATCCGTTCATTCCGAGCAGTGCCTGAAAGTCAAGATCGGTATCGCCGTCCTCATTGACACCAGAGCCTTTTGTCATGCCGTGAACCATCATAGCCATGTCGACACCATCTAAGAGACCACGGTACATGAACTCGGTCTTACCGCCGTTGTACTTGATGATGCCTTTCTGGCGGAGTTCTTCACGGAATGCCAGCTGGATCATTTCCTCAGCCGGAACGACAACGAGGCGGATGGATCCGCAGAGACCGTCGAGGGCGTGGGGCTGTTTCAATGCGGCTGCGATTCCTAAAAGTGCAGCGGACTGGGCGTTATGTCCGCAGCAGTGGGTCATTCCGTTTACGGATTCCGGATGGTTCGCGATGTCGAGGGCATCCAGCTCACCGAAGATCGCTACCTTCGGGCCTGGTTTTCCTGTCTCAACATCGGTGTAAAAGCCCGGAATGTTTCCGGCTTTGACGAGTGTGTATCCAAGTGCCTCGTATTTCTCTACGAGATAGTCGTGGGCCTGCCACTCGGTGTAGCCGGTCTGCGGATGGGCCCAGATCCAGCGCTCTGCGTCGAGGATGAGCTGTTTTACGGTATCTACGTTGTTTACGATCAGCTGTTGCCTGTCAGTCATGGAAATACCTCCTGAAGTATGTAATATTGGACGGAACCAGACGCTGTACGGGAGCATCAGGTCAAGTCCGGTTCATCTTTAAAAGCTCGATCAGCGCGTCAGTGTGTTCCTTCGTTGTCGCCCAGCTTGTGGCGATCCGGATCACGGTATGGGAGTCATCATATTTCTCCCAGAAGCTGAATTCCGCCTGCTCCTCCAGGCGGTGCAGAACTTCGTTCTCCAGAATAATAAAGATCTGGTTTGTCGGAGTCTCGAGGAAGAACTGGTAACCGTTTTCCTTTAACGCCAATTTTATCGCGGCTGCGCAGGTGAGGGCAGACTCCCCGATATGAAGGTATAGATCATCCGTGAACAAAGTATCGAACTGGATCCCAAGAATGCGGCCCTTCGCGAAAAGTGCACCATGCTGCTTTACGATTGTAAAAAAGTGAGAAATCAGCGCTGGATCCGGGATTACAACCGCCTCGCCGAAGAACGCTCCGCACTTTGTTCCGCCGATATAGAAGACATCGCAAAGTCTCGCAAGATCCCTTAATGTCACGTCATTTTCCGGGGAAGCGAGAGCGTAGGCAAGTCTCGCACCATCCACATAGAGAGGGAGATGGTACTTACGGCATGCCTCGCTGAGGTCGGTCAGTTCTTCCAGGGAATACAGGGTTCCGTATTCCGTAGGCTGGGAGATATAGACCATACCCGGCATAACCATGTGCTCATGATTATCATCAGATAAAAAAGTATCCATATAAGAGGTGACCTGGGCGGCTGTGATCTTTCCATATGTATGGGGCAGCGGGAGCACTTTATGTCCGCCGAATTCGATGGCACCGGCCTCATGGACTGCGATGTGCCCGGTCTCCGCACAGAGAACGCCCTGATAGGAGCGGAGAAGCGCGTCGATCACGGTAGCGTTTGTCTGGGTGCCGCCCACGAGGAGATAGACTTCCGCGTTTGGAGCGCCGCAGGCTTTGCGGATCTTATCCCGGGCAGATTCGGAGAACTCATCGAGACCGTACCCGGAGGTCTGCATCATATTTGTGGAGAGCAGCTCATTCATGATAGCCGGATGGGCGCCTTCCATGTAATCGCAGACGAATTTCAGTTTTTCATTTGCCATGTTAGAAACCTGACCTTTCGTGTTGTCTGACTCTATTATACAGATGACATATTGATGTGTCAATGCAGGAAAGTATATGAAAAAATCTGAAAACACTGAGGGAAATATGGGGATTCAGCTGATGATGGCGATAAGAGCGGAAGCCAGAATCCAGAACTTTTTTTGGATTGAACGGAGATAGGAAAATCCGCACATAAACAGGTTCCCCATGAAATAGAGTATTATGAAGAGCGGATTTTCGGGGAAACAGAGCATGAAGCAGAAAGTGATAGAGCCGGTTCTCGGCATATGCCTGCTCGCCATGGTGGTCATGGCGGTGAAATATGGGAGTATTCGTGTGACGGGGAGCGGTGACGCCTACATAAAAGAGACACCGGTGGTGGTGGTCGATGCCGGACACGGCGGAACAGATCCCGGCAAGGTTGGAGTCGACGGGAGCCTGGAGAAAGATATCAACCTGGCTGTGGCGGAGCGGTTGAAAACGTACCTGGAACAGGATGATGTGAAGGTCATTATGACGCGGGAGACGGACACGGGACTTTATTCCGAAACGGACAGCCGGAAAAAGATGGCGGACATGAAGAAACGGTGTGAGATCATTGAGGAGAGCGGCGCGGACCTTGTGGTCAGCATCCACCAGAACAGCTATCACGAGGAATCCGTCTCTGGCGGACAGGTATTCTATTACCGGGATTCGTCAAAGGGAAAGGCGCTGGCGGAGATCCTGCAGGACCGGTTTGACTATGTTTTAGGGGACCAGAACCGGAGACTTCCGAAGGCGAATGCCAATTACTACCTCCTTCTGCATGTGAAATGCCCCATCGTGATCGTGGAGTGCGGATTCTTAAGCAACCGGAAGGAAGCAGCGCTTTTAAACAGCGGGGAGTACCAGGATAAGCTGGCATATACGATTCATATGGGGATCATAGAGTACCTGAATAAGAAGCAATGAGATAGGAAAATGTACAAATGAAGAGAAATAAAATCGTCATATTATACAAAAAAGGTCCACCTGTTTTTAACTATCCGATATGGCATTTAAAAGGTCAATATGCTATGATTCTTTTACCAATGGGGACGAAAAAAATGAAGGAGGGATACTTTGACGAAAGAAGATATGAAACAGATTTCAGACCTTATGGATGAAAAATTTATTGCATCGGAAGGCCGGATGCGAGCGGAGATTGTAGCATCGGAGGCGCGGACAGGAGAAAAGATCGATAGGGTGGAAAATAATCTGAGTGCAGAAATAAAGAAGAATCGTATCAGCATGACAAGGCATATGCAGGAGCTGAATGCCAAATGGGTTGAAACAAATGAAAAACTGGATCGTATGCTTGCAAGGATGGATGGAATGGATAAGAATATGAGCGCGATGCGGGCAGAAATGGACGCAGTGCCTAAGCGATTCGACGCGGTAGAGACAAATCTGGGCAGAAAAATTTCAGAATCGGAGGCAGTTACCCGGAGATATACGGAAAAACTGTTTTTCCAGGTGGCAGAAGGCAAAAAGAAACGTTCTGTACGTTCATCTGGGCTGGAAGGATAAAAGATCCGCCGGAGACACGAATATTCCGGCGGATCTTACTATCAGAATTACTCAAGTACAAGCGTACCGTCGCCCTCAGCACGGATCGCGGATTTGAAGAACTCCTCAAATGCTTTCTCCAGGTAGGCCATATCCTTGGAGCCTGCAGTCTCATACGGGGAATGCATAGCTAACTGCGGAAGTCCGACGTCTACAGTGTTTAAGGAAACCTGCGCGTTGGAGATATTTCCGAGAGTGGAGCCGCCGAGGATATCGGAACGGTTTAAGAATTCCTGGTACGGAACACCTGCGCGCTCGCAGAGGCAGCGCATAACAGCTGCGGAAACAGCGTCTGTTGTGTACTTCTGGTTTGCGCTGTGCTTGATTACGAGACCGCCGTTTAAGTAGGTGCGGTTTGTCGGGTCGGTCTTGTCAGCGTAGTTCGGATGTACGGCATGTCCGTTATCCGCGGATACCATGAAGCTGGAAGCGAGGGACGTGAGGTACTCTTCCTCTGTTCTTCCAAGGCTGCGGTTGATGCGGCGGAGAATGTCGTAAAGGAATGTGGAGCCGGCGCCCTGTTTTGTGCCGCTTCCTACTTCCTCGTTGTCAAATACGGCAACGACCGGGATGCAGCGGTCGCTCTCACTGTTTAAGAGAGCCATTGTGGACGTGAATGCGCACTGGAGATCATCAAGACGCGGAGCGGAGATAAACTCGCCGTCGCAGCCCCATACAGTACCTTCCATACGGTTGTAAAGGAAGAGGTCCATTCCTTTGATCTGGTCAACGGAAACGCCTGCCTCCTCAGCGATCATCTCTTTGAATGCCTTTCCGGAATTGCTCATGCGGTATAACGGAAGCATATCTTTCTGGATGTTGTACTTGTAACCGTCGTTTACTTCACGGTTCATGTGGATTGCGAGGTTCGGGATCATGAGAAGATCACGGTCAACGTTGATCAGTTTTGTTGTGAGACGGTTGCCGTCTTTTACGATGATGCGTCCTGCAACGGAGAGAGGTCTGTCGAACCACGGTGCGCAGAGCATTCCGCCGTACTTCTCAACATTTAATTTTACATACTGGTTCTCGATGTTCATCTCAGAAGACTCTTTGATCTTTAAGGTCGGGGAGTCGCTGTGGCTTGCCGCGATATGGAAGCCGGAATAATCCTTGCGGGATACCTTGAATGCGATGATCGCGGACTGGTTGCGGGTTACGAAATACTTTCCGCCCTCAGCGAGATTCCAGGTATTGCCCTCAGCGAGACGCTCGAAGCCTGCCTCGGTCAGGTAGTTTGCCAGTTCATGAACAGCATGGAAACCGGTCGGACTCTTTTTGATAAAAGAAAATAATTCCTCATTCAGATTCTGAATCATGTTTTTGTTACTCCTTTCGATAAATAACCCCTGTAAGTCATACTACATTATATAAAAAAAATGCAGATCAGGCAAGCTCGCGCTATGATGTGCGCAAGTGTTAAAATATGATTTCTGTTATAATTCTGACGTTTTTCTGAAATTTACGAAAAAGGTCTGGAAGAGGTACCTTTATTCTCGGTTTCATGTTAAAATATGGGCATGAGTAGCTGCGAAGGTATGGAACAGTTACAAATACGATCAATATGGTGAGAAGATCACTGGGAAAAGAGGGGAACTTATGGATTGGAAGAAGATCAGACAGGCAGTCCGCACGGTGCTGGCGGCTGTATTGATCTGCGCTGCATCGGTGGGAATCACCGGTGATCCGGCATATGCGGCGGATATGGGCGCAGTTTACGGAATTTATGAGCATGGAACCGGTTGGAGTGGGTATCATGGTGACAGCAAAACAGCGCGTGCTGGAACCGGAAGCTATGTGACGGCGATCCGCGCCAGCCTTCAGGGACAACCTGAGGGAATGAGCGGCACGCTTTCTTACCAGGTGAACTTAAGCGGAAGCGGATGGCTTTCCTGGCAGGAAAACATGACTCCGAATGGAAGCACCGAGACAGATATGCCGTTAGAAGCGGTCCGCATGGCATTTACCGGACAGCTTGCGGAGAATTATGATGTTTATTACTCTGTATATCAGAATGGCTCCTGGACAACTCCGGTGAAGAACGGGGAGACTGCGGGAACCGAAGGACAGGGACTCCGTGTGGATGGTCTCTGGGTAACGGTGACGGGAAAAGGTGCGGAGGTACCGGAAGGCCCGAATGGAAAGAGCGTTGACCCGACAAGACCGATGGTTGCCCTGACCTTTGATGACGGCCCGTCGAAGTATACGCCCCGGATCCTGGATTCCCTGGAAGCGAACGGCGGAAGAGCCACATTCTTCATGGTGGGCAACCGAGTTGCGTCCTATGCGTCTACCGTAAAGCGCATGGCAGATCTCGGATGCGAGACAGACAGCCATACCTGGGCACATACATATCTGACAGGAATGTCTGAGGGAGAGATATTACAGAGCTTAAATCAGACACGCGATGCCATTGTGGCAGCAGGCGGAAACGCGCCGAAAGGTGTCCGCCCGCCGGGAGGAAAGATCAATGATGCCAGTAAGGCGGTCCTCGCAAAGGCTGGAATGCCGTCCATCATCTGGTCCGTGGATACACTGGACTGGAAGACGAGAAACGCGCAGCACACCATCGACACAGTTCTCAGACAGGTGCAGGATGGAGATATCATCCTGATGCATGACCTCTATGAGCAGAGCGTCATTGCGGCAGAGACGCTGATTCCTGAACTCACGAGAAGAGGTTACCAGCTCGTGACAGTCAGCGAGATGGCAGAGCTCCGCGGTGGTATGGCGGCAGGACAGTCTTATGGACATTTCCGCTAAGAATAAAAAATATTGCAGTATGAAGCAAAATGTGATATTCTGTTAACGAACAAATAAATATCGTTCTTCGGGGCGGGGTGCGATTCCCCACCGGCGGTATAGTCCGCGACCTGCGAAAGCAGCTGATTTGGTGAGATTCCAAAACCGACAGTATAGTCTGGATGAGAGAAGAAATTGTATGACAGGAGTAGTTCATTCAAGCCCCGGACTTTTTCAATGGTCCGGGGTCTTTTTATTTACATGGACAGGGAATCATCCCCCGAGTCCGTGTGAGCCGGCAATCCTGCACAGCAATTCCTTGTAACAGAAGAACAACAAGTACAAGGAGGAACATTATGAACCAGAACAAAGTATTAAGTGTCAGAAATCTCGTGCTGATCGCCATGTTCAGCGCACTCGCAGCCGTATTGGAGACGATCCAGGTGGCGGTTCCGTTTGCACCGCCGTTTTACAAGCTGGACTTCGCGGAGCTCCCGGTACTGATCGGCGGCTTTGCCATGGGACCGGCCCAGGCAGCTCTGATCGCGATCGTTAAGAACCTCTTAAAGCTGCTCTTAAACGGAACAAGCACTTACTATGTCGGCGAGCTCGGAAACATCATTGGAAGCTGCATGTTCTCCGTACCGGCTGCCCTGATCTACCGCAGACATAAAACGAAAAAGACCGCTATGGTCGCTCTCGCTGCCGGTGTCATCTGTGCTATCGTCGGCGCTGTATTCGTAAACTGCGCGATCACACTTCCGTTCTACGCAAAAGTTGCTTTCGGCGGAATCGAGAACATCATCGCAATGGGAACAAAGATCAACCCGGCAGTTACAAACCTGTATACATTCGCGATCTTCATGATCGTTCCGTTCAACCTTGTAAAATGCGGACTGAACGCGATCGTAACAGCACTTGTATATAAGCATGTCAGCGTGATCATCCATGCAGGGGTTCACAGAGAAAAGAAAACTGAAAATACGGCGGCATAACACCTGAAATGGGAGATTCCCCCGGGATAGAGACGGCGAAAGCCGTGTCTGCCTCGGGGGACTTACAATTTATGTGAGAAGTGAGCAAAAGCCTGCGCAGGCACAAAAGTGAGCGCTGGCAGGTGGCAGCAGTACTTGACGGATAACGACCGAAATGAGATAGTGAAGCGGCAATGACTTAAGAAACGGAGAAAATAAAATGGTAAGATATTATAATGAACTGACAAGACTGGAAATGGAACAGGTCGACAAGGACGAGACGGTGGTCATGATCCCAGTGGGAGCGTTGGAACAGCACGGAAACCAGTGTCCGCTGGGTACAGACGAGATCATCGCGGAGGGAACGGCGAGACGGATCAAAGAGGCCTTAGACCGGGAGATCCCGGACTATCCGATGCTGATCTTTCCGCTGATCCCGGTGGGACTCAGCACGGAACATGTGAACTTCTGCGGTTCTGTCACCTTAAAGCCGGATACCTTTTATCATGTTCTCTACGACATCTGCAAAGGCCTGGCGCATCACGGATTCAGGAAGATCGCAATCTTGAACTGCCACGGCGGAAACTCCCCGATCATCCAGGTCTTAAGCAGGGAGGTAAGAAGTGAGCTCGGAATCGCCGTATTTATCATCAACTGTGGCGCATTCTTCGGAAACCAGGCGGTAAAAGACACTGTGACACCTGGAAATATCTGGGATTTCCACGGCGGTGAGATGGAGACATCCATGGTTCTCGCGGAGCGCCCGGAGACAGTAAAGCTGGAGACCTCCGAGGCGGGAATCCCGAGAAAGTTCATGGGAAACAAGACATTCACCGTATATGGTCCGATCACTCTTGGCTGGGTTTCAGAAGAGTGGGAGACCGAGGACGGAAAGCCCATCGGAATCGGCGGCGATCCAAGCGGGGCGACGGCGGAGAAGGGCAACCAGATCTACGACAGCTTTGTGGAGTCGATCCTTTCAGGGCTGAAAGAGATCAGAAAGTGGAAAGACTAAGGCACTGTTTCAGAAAATAGTGAAAAAGTGCTGAGAAACCGGTGGACAGATCATTATTACAGCAATATTAAGAAGAACAGAAAAATTGAAATGAATGGAAACGATGCCGGAAAAGCCTGTAAATCCGCCGGAAATCTGTTGCAACCATAACTTTCATGTGCTAAACTGAATACGCAATTGAACAAAGTAAGGTGCTGCGGTTTTATGCAGCACCTTTATCATTACGCGGCAGGCCACAGCAATACCGCCGCATGAGCGTAAAAATGGGAAACCGTATAGAAGAAACACAGGTTTTCTGGACAATTGAGTAATAGAATCGAGAGTGAAGAACATGAATACAAAAGTAGTTCGTATCAAAGAGGAAGAGAAGACAAGAGAGACGCTGGAAAAGAATCCGGGGCTTTTAGAGGCGGCTGAGATCTTGAAAAACGGCGGTCTCGTGGCGTTCCCGACGGAGACCGTTTACGGCCTTGGTGCCAACGCGTTGAATGAGGAAGCGGCAAAGAAGATCTACGCGGCAAAAGGACGTCCGTCCGACAACCCGCTGATCGCCCATATTTCCTGTATGGAAGAACTTCCGGCGATCGTGAAGGAGATCCCGGAGGCGGGCCGGAAACTGGCTGAAAAGTACTGGCCGGGTCCGCTGACCATGATCTTCCCGAAAAAGGACATCGTACCTTACGGAACCACCGGCGGTCTTGATACCGTTGCGGTCCGTATGCCGGTGGATCCGGTGGCAAATTGCTTGATCCATCTCGCAGGTGTTCCGATCGCGGCACCGAGTGCCAACACTTCCGGAAGACCGAGCCCGACAAAGGCGGAACATGTCATCGAGGACATGGACGGAAAGATCGAGATGATCATCGACGGCGGCGCTGTGGGAATCGGCGTGGAATCCACTATCGTGGATGTATCCGGCGAGATCCCGACACTTCTCCGCCCGGGCGCGATCACCATTGAGATGCTGCGTGAGACGTTGGGCCAGGTGGATATCGATCCAGTGATCTTAGGACCGGTCAGCGGCGATATCAAGCCGAAGGCGCCGGGAATGAAGTACCGCCATTATGCCCCGAAGGCGGACATGACACTGGTGGAAGGCGACATGGACAAGGTCGTTGCCTACATCAATGAGCAGACAAAGAAAGCGGAAGCAGAGGGAAAGAAAGTCGGCATCATCTGCACCGAGGAGAGTCAGGACATGTACCAGGGCGGAAACCTCGAGGTGATCGGAAGCCGGGAACACGAGGAGACGGTGGCCCACAACTTGTTTGCAGTTCTGCGTGATTTCGATGCCAGAAAGGTTGACTGCATTTTCTCCGAGAGCTTTTCCAAAGACCAGCTCGGCCAGGCGATCATGAACCGCCTGTGCAAGGCAGCCGGATATCATATTGTGAACATATAAAATTGCAGGAAGGCCTGCGCTTGCTGCGGTGGCTGCAGTAAAGGCAAAAGTACGATCAATTAAAATGAGAAATGGATTTTACCCGTAACTGTGAGAGCGTTGGGCAGTTACATATATGAAATGGAGGACGATCTATGTCAGAAAAGAGAAACGGATACATTACCTGGGACGAGTATTTCATGGGAGTTGCAAAGCTTTCTGCCATGCGCTCCAAGGATCCGAACACACAGGTCGGCGCGTGCATCGTGAGCGAGGACAACAAGATCCTGTCCATGGGCTATAACGGATTCCCAAAGGGCTGTTCCGACGACGAGTTCCCGTGGGATAAGATGGACGAGGACCCGTATAATAGAAAATATTTCTATGTGACACACAGTGAGTTGAACGCGATCTTAAACTACCGCGGCGGCAGCCTGGAAGGCAGCAAGCTCTATGTAACACTGTTCCCGTGCAACGAGTGCGCGAAGGCGATCATCCAGGCGGGCATCCAGACCATCGTCTACGAGAGCGATAAGTACGCGAACGACGCGTCCACACGGGCATCCAAGAGAATGCTGAATGCGGCGGGTGTGCGCTATTACCAGTACAACCCGACAGGCCGTAAGATCGAGTACCGGGTATAACGGAGGAACGAATGAAATTTTTGCTGGCGGCGATCAACGCCAAATATATCCACTCGAATCCGGGTGTCTACAGTCTGCGCGCCTTTGCTAGGACGAAGATCCCGGGGGTGGATATCGAGATCGGAGAATACACCATCAATCACCAGATGGACTTAATTTTACAGGATATCTACAGGAGAAAGCCGGATTTTATCGGCTTTTCCTGTTATATATGGAATATTTCCTACATCATGGAGATCGTCCGTGACGTGAAGAAAGTATTGCCGGAGGTGGAGATCTGGCTCGGCGGACCGGAAGTGTCCTATGACGCGAAAAAAGTGCTGACCAGGGAGCCGGATGTCTGCGGCGTGATGCGCGGGGAAGGCGAGCTGACGTTTACGGAGCTTGTGAGGGCGTATCTGAAAAGGGAAGAACTGTGTGCAGCAAGCTTAGACTTAGATCACATTCCGGGAATTACCTACCGCGCTGAGAGCGGCGAGGTCGTGGAACGTGGTCCCCAGCGCCTTCTGAGCCTGGATGAGATCCCGTTCTACTATGACGATATGGCTGGATTCGAGAACAGGATCGTCTACTACGAGAGCAGCCGCGGCTGCCCGTTCTCCTGCAGCTACTGTCTGTCTTCCATCGATAAAACCGTGCGTTTCCGGAGTCTGGACCTGGTACTCCCGGAACTGCAGTTTTTCCTGGACCACAAGGTTCCACAGGTCAAGTTTGTGGACAGAACCTTCAACTGTAAGCGGGATCACACGTTAGGAATCTGGCGTTATCTCGTGGAACATGACAATGGGATCACAAACTTCCATTTCGAGGTCTCCGCGGATATCTTCGACGAGGAGGAACTGGAACTTATCGGAAAGATGCGCCCGGGGCTGATTCAGCTTGAGATCGGTGTCCAGTCCACAAACCCGGATACGATCAAGGAAATCCACAGACACATGGACCTTGTGAAACTAAAACAGGCGGTGGACCGGGTCTACGATTACCGGAACATCCATCAGCACCTGGATCTGATCGCGGGACTTCCCTATGAGAATTATGAGTCTTTCATGCGCTCCTTCGACGATGTCTACCGGATGCGTCCGGACCAGCTTCAGATGGGATTCTTAAAAGTATTGAAGGGCTCTTACATGGAAGAGCAGGTCGCGGCATATGATCTGAAATACCGGGGAATTCCGCCATACGAAGTCCTTTCCACGAAGTGGCTGCCCTACAGCGATGTGATCCGGCTGAAGGGCGTGGAGGACATGGTGGAGGTCTACTACAACAGCGGACAGTTCCCGGCAACCATGAAGCTGCTGGAAAAGAAATTTGCGCGTCCGTCGGAAATTTTTACGAGTCTGGCGGAATATTATGAGAAGAACGGACTGACAGGGATCAGTCACAGCAGGCTGGCAAGGTATGAGATCCTTTATAGATTTTTAGAGGAAAAAGAGGTTAAAGTGGAACAGAGCACGCCTGCGGCAGAAGAACCGGCAGGAATGGAGCAGAAAACCGGCGCGAAAGCTGCAGAAACAGCAGTAAAACTGACACTAGCTGACTTCCGCGACAGCCTGATGTACGACCTCTATGTCCGCGAAAATATCAAGAGCCGCCCGTCCTTTGCCAGTGACCAGTCCCCATACAAGAAAGAAGTGCGGGAATTCTTCATGGCGGAGGAAGAGAGTCCTCAGTGGCTTACGGACTATGCGGGATTTGATTCGAAGCAGATGGCGAAAATGGCTCATCTGGAACATATGGAAGATGGAACGTTTGTATTGTTTGATTATAAAAATCGGGATCCGTTGTCAGGAAACGCCAGAGCAGTCCGCTTCCGGTATGACTGGAAGGGAAGCCGGATGGTGCCAGCAAAACCAGCACGGATATGAAGAAAATTGTGCAGATATGTGATGATGCAGTGAAAGTAAAGATGGAGAACAGACATGGCAGATGAAATGATAAATTCTTATGTCGCCCTGGATCTTGAGACGACGGGCATCGGTGCCCGTCACGAAAAGATCACGGAGATCGGCATGGTGAAGGTGATCGACGGTGAGATGACGGACACTTACCACACTATGGTAAATCCGCACCGGGAGATCCCGAAGCGGATCGTGGAGCTGACGGGGATCACTGATGATATGGTGAAGGATGCACCGGGAATCGAGGAGATCCTGAATGAGGTCCTGGCCTTCACCGAAGACCTCCCGCTTCTCGGCCACCAGATCATTTTTGACTACGGCTTCCTCGTACAGGCCGCAGTGAACCAGAAACGGAAATTCGAGAAATACGGGGTCGATACACTGAAACTCTGCCGGTATCTGATGCCGGGGGAGGAAAAGAAGAATCTGAGTGCCGCGTGCGCGTACTTTGAGGTTACCCAGGATACGGCACACCGGGCACTTTCCGATGCCTATGCCGCCCACAATCTATACCAGGAACTGAAAAAAAGGTTTGGCAAAGAACGTCCGGAACTCTTCACTGCCAAAATGCTCCAATATAAGGCAAAAAAGGAACGGACGGCGTCGAAAAGGCAAAAAGAACACTTGCAGGATTTACTAAAATATCATAGAATAGACATAACTGTCGAGATCGATTACATGTCCGGAAATGAAATATCCCGGATGATCGACAAGATTATTTTCCAGTATGGAAGAATCCCGGAAAATACGAAAAAACAGGGATAGTTTTCCGGAACCCTGAGAAAATGAATATTAGTGAATATAGTTCGGAATGAGTTACAGCATATGGCAGCCAGGACTTTTTGATCTGGAATGCGGAACATCGGTAAAATCTGATGCAGTTTGCTCAGGGCATGGGCTGTAACCGGAATGGAAAGCAAGAAGAGGTGAATGTTGTGTTTAACATGAATGATAAAAAGACAAGAAAGATTTTCTCTACCATCGTAATCGTATTAGTTGTACTCGCAATGGTAGTGCCGATGATCCTCGGCTCCCTTCTTTCTATTTTTTAATCGTGACGGGCTGAAGCCCCAAAATCTATCAGGCATCAGGAAGATATCAGTGAGGAGAAAAGAATGAAGAAAAATGTGTGGATCGCAGGCATGACGGCGATTTTAAGCGCCGGACTTGTTTGGCTTGCCCCGGTTTTCACACTGGCAGATGAACGAATCCCGGACGGGGTCTCTGTTGGAGCCGTCAGTCTTTCCGGACTTACGGAAGAGGAAGCCGAAAAGCAGATTGAGAGTTATGTAAATGAAAAATTAAATCAGGATATCACGTTTGTGGTAAACGGCACGGAGGCGAAGTCCGACGCGCAGACCCTTGGCGTCGCCTGGGATAACCAGGATGAGGTAGCTGAGGCCATTCAGGGGACGGAGCTCAAGGGAAACCTTGTAAAGCGGTATATGAAAAAGAAAGACCTGGAGGTAAATCCGGTGAAGATCGAGCTGGATCTCTCCGTGGACCAGGATAAGGTATCTTCCTTTGTATCCGAGAAATGCGGTTCCGCGGTGGCGGGTGCCGTTGACGCGACGATCACAAGAAAAGACGGAAAATTTGAGATCACTCCTTCAAAAGAAGGTCTGGCTGTCGATATGGATGCGACAAAAGCGGCTCTCAACGAGGCGTTAAACAGCGAAAATACGGATGCGATCCGGGTGGAGGCGTCTGTGACCGTTAAAAAGCCGAAGGTGACAGAGGAAGATCTCGCGACGATCAAGGATGTTCTCGGAACATTCTCCACCAGCTTTGCGACAAGTGGTGCGTCCCGTTCCACAAACCTTGCGGTGGGTGCAGGAAAGATCAACGGACATGTGCTGATGCCGGGCGAAGTGCTCTCCGGATATGAGTGCATGCACCCGTTTACACTGGAAAATGGATACAAGACGGCAACTGCTTACGAAAATGGCAAGTCCGTTGACAGCATTGGAGGCGGTGTCTGCCAGATCTCAACGACACTCTACAACGCGTCCTTATACGCGGAGCTTGAGATCGTCCAGAGGCAGAACCACTCCATGTCCGTCAGCTATGTAAAGCCGTCCATGGACGCGGCGATCGCCGGAACTTATAAAGACCTTAAGGTAAAGAACCCGTATGACACCCCGATTTACATCGAGGGATATACCAAGGGAAAGACCCTGACCTTTACGATCTACGGAAAAGAGACGAGATCGTCGAACAGGACTCTGGCATTTGAGTCTGAGACGCTTTCCACGACGCCGTCCCCTACCCAGGAGATCCAGGACCCGAGTCTCCCGGCAGGCCAGCGCGTGAAGGTGGAATCCGGACATACGGGATTAAAATCGAAATTGTATAAGTGTGTCTATGTAGGTGGACAGTTACAGGAACGCACTTTATTGAATTCTGACACATACAACGCGTCAAAGACTGTTTACCGCGTAGGTACAGGAGTCGCGGCTCCGGCAGAGACAACACCTGTGGCCCCGGCAGCACCTGCGGAAACGGAAGCTGCGGCCCCGGCAGAGACAGCAGCGCCGGAGACACAGGAACCTGAAACCGCGGCCCCGGAGACAGCCGGACCGCAGCCGGGCGAGAACTACGGCCCGGGAATGAGTGCCCAGGCGGGAGAGAACGCGGCTTAGGCCGCATAGAAAAGAGACCGGAATCATGAGAAAAATTGAGCGCGAACCCAACGGAGCTGGGATCTTCAGACCGGGACAGGATCTGGTAGTTGCAGGAACTGTCGGAAAAAACGGTGTGAAGGCGGCTCTGTCGGCAAAAGAAAAAGAGATATCAGCCCGATTCCCGGAGTGGTTTGTCAAACGGATCCGGGAGCAGGCAGATAAAAAATCAGAGCTGACTCCGGAGATGCTGAACGCCTGCGGTGCAGGAGAATGGGAAGAGATTTCGGAGGGCGGCGTACTGGCCGCCCTTTGGGCCATATCGGGAGCTTACGAGCAGGGGATTTCCTTTGAACTGAGGAAGATCCCGGTGGCTCAGGAGACGATCGAGATCTGTGAACTCTTTGACCTGAATCCGTACAGACTTTCATCGGGGGAATGTCTCCTGATGGCAGTGGAAAACGGCGGGGATGCCGTGAAGCTCCTGAGTGAAGCCGGAATCCCGTCCGCAGTGATCGGTAAAGTCGAAAAAGGGATCGCCAGAAAAATGGTCGGGATCGGAACGACCGGATTTCTGGAACGACCGGCACCAGATGAGATCCGGAAGCTTACGGATGCAGCTTCTGGAAAAGAATGATAGATGCAATGAGGAGGAACAATTATGCGTGAAAAAATTTTGGCGATCATTGAAAAGAACAGCCGAATTGATTTAAAGGATCTGGCCGCCCTTCTGGGTGAGAGTGAAGCAGCCGTCGCGAATGAGATCGCGGAGATGGAAAAGGAGAACATTATCTGCGGTTATCACACGATGATCAACTGGGATAACACAGGTGATGAGAAAGTGATCGCTCTGATCGAGGTGAAGGTAACCCCGCAGAGAGGAATGGGCTTTGATAAGATCGCGGAGCGCATCTACCAGTACAGTGAGGTGACTTCTGTATATCTGATGTCCGGCGCCTTTGATTTTACCGTGATCATTGAGGGCAAAACGATGAGAGAGGTCGCGCAGTTCGTATCGGAGAAGCTGTCACCGATGGATTCGGTCCTCAGCACAGCGACACACTTTGTCCTCAAGAAATATAAAGATCATGGAACAGTTATGTGCGGTAAGGCAGAAGATGAAAGGATGATGATTACACCGTGAGAAACCCATTATCAGATAAAATCGTATCGATCCAGCCATCCGGAATCCGTAAATTTTTCGACATTGTGAGCGAGATGAAGGACGCGATCTCCCTTGGTGTCGGTGAGCCGGATTTTGATACTCCGTGGCACATCCGTGACGAGGGAATCTACTCTCTGGAAAAGGGCCGGACTTTTTATACCTCAAATGCAGGTTTAAAGGAATTAAAGATCGAGATCTGTAATTATTTAAAGAGACGTTTTGATGTAGAGTATGATTATAATAAGGAAGTTATGGTCACGGTCGGCGGCAGTGAAGCCATTGATATTGCTCTCCGTGCCATGTTAAATCCGGGGGATGAGGTTTTGATCCCTCAGCCGAGCTATGTTTCCTACACTCCGTGTACGGTTCTGGCTGACGGTGTGCCGGTTACGATCCAGCTCGAAGAAAAAGATAAATTCCGTCTTACAAAGGAAAAACTACTCGAGAAGATCACACCGAAAACGAAGGTTCTGATCCTTCCGTTCCCCAATAACCCAACCGGATCCATCATGGAGCCGGAGGATCTGGCGGAGATCGCGAAGATCTGTATCGAAAAAGACCTGTTTGTTATCTCCGACGAGATCTATTCAGAGCTTACTTATAAGGGACAGCACTGTACGATCGCCGCATTCCCGGGAATGAAGGAGCGCACCGTTCTGATCAACGGCTTTTCAAAATCTTATGCGATGACAGGATGGCGTCTTGGATATGCGTGTGCGCCGGAGCTGATCCTGAAACAGATGTTAAAGATCCACCAGTTTGCGATTATGTGTGCGCCGACGACAAGCCAGTACGCTGCGGTCGAGGCATTAAAAAACGGAGACAAAGATGTAGCTGAGATGCGGGGTGCATACGACCAGAGAAGACGTTATCTCGTGAAGGCACTCCGTGATATGGGCTTTGATTGTTATGAGCCGCAGGGCGCATTCTATGTATTCCCGAGCATCAAGAAATTTGGAATGACCTCCGATGAGTTTGCGTTAAAGCTTCTGGAGGAGGAGAAGGTTGCCGTTGTTCCGGGTACCGCATTCGGTGATTGCGGAGAGGGATATTTAAGAATTTCCTACGCGTATTCCCTGAATGATCTGAAACGTGCTCTTGAGAGGATGGAGCGGTTCGTGAAGAGACATCTGAACGACGCACAATAGATGAAATGCTGTGATTGCGCAGAGATCTGCCGGTCACAAAATATATAGTTTCCCCGGCTTGATCATGAAGATGGTCGGGCCGGGGTTTTATATGTCTGCACCTTATATTTCGTGAGAAAATCCGGATTGCTGACATTAGTTCTGAGTGATCGTGGAAATTGGAAAGCGGCAGACATGACAGGAGAAGATCAACAATGAATATCGTATTATACGAGCCGGAAATGCCGGCCAATACAGGAAATATCGGGCGCACCTGTGTGGCGACGAACACGAAGCTGCACCTGATCGAGCCGCTGGGATTTAAGCTCAGCGAGAAGCATTTAGTCCGAGCGGGACTGGATTACTGGGATAAGCTGGACGTAACAGTGTACAGCGATTATCAGGATTTTTTAAAGAGAAATCCGGGGGCGAAGATCTATATGGCGACCACGAAGGGCGAGCATGTATACACGGACGTTCCTTATGATCCGGATGCCTACATCATGTTCGGGCCGGAGAGCCGTGGGATCCCGGAGGAGATCCTGGTGGAAAACCGTGAAAACTGCATCAGGATCCCGATGTGGGGAGATATCCGGTCGCTGAATCTCTCGAATTCTGTTGCAATCGTGCTGTATGAGGCGTTACGGCAGAACGGATTTGAGAAGATGACGATGGAAGGACATCTGCATCATCTACACTGGAAAGAATAATTGAAAAATTAAAAAATGATAGAGCGCTTATTGTATACAAGATACGAAGCAGTTCCGCCGTGGATTTCCGGCATGTTTTTGAGACAGCTGTGGAAGAGATAAGCGTTTTATAAAAGGGGAAAGCGAGAAAACAACTATGATGAACGAAAAATGGGAAGAACAGTTCCGTGAACAGATCCATGAATTTGTTGGAACGATCGAGAAGTTCGATAAGGGAGAGATCGACCGCAAGGCGTACAAGGGAATCTCCGGTGGATTCGGAAGCTACGCGCAGCGCGACCCGTCAAAGCACATGCTGCGTCTCAGAATGGCAGGCGGAAACCTGACGGAAAAACGTCTGGAGTTTCTTACCGAGGCAGTGAGAGATTACGGTGTGGAGCTTATGAAGCTCACCACCTGTGAGACCGTGCAGCTCCACAACCTGAAAGCAGAGCAGGTTCCGGTCCTCATGGAGAAAGCTATCGCCAGCGAGATCTACAGCCGTGGCGGAGGCGGAGACAATCCGAGAAATATCATGATGAGCCCGCTCTCCGGTGTTCAGAAGGGCGAAGCATTCGATGTGAAGCCATATGCGGAGGCGGCGGCAGAGTACCTGCTCTCCATTGCCGGTGAGATCCATATGCCGAGAAAGCTGAAGGTCGCATTCTGCAACGGTGCTGACGATACCGTACACAGCGCGTTCCGCGATATGGGATTCATGGCGAACCTAGACGGAACATTCACGCTCCGCATCGCAGGTGGTCTTGGCGGCGGTTATAAGATGGGCGTTCTCGTGGACGAACATGTTCCGGCGACGGAGATCCTTTACTACATCCGTGCCATGATCGAGACATTCTGCCAGCACGGAAACTATGAGAATCGCGCGAAAGCCCGCACCCGCTTTATGCAGGAGACTCTGGGCGTTGACGGTTTAAAGGCAGCGTTCCTTGAGAACGTGGCGAAGATGAAAGAAAAAGGCGGCCTTGATCTTCATGTGACGGCAAAACCGGTGACGAAAAAAGGTTCCGGCGAGATCGTCGATAAGCGCGTAGTTGCGCAGAAGCAGACGGGTCTCTATGCGGTAGCTTACCATCCGATCGGCGGATGTCTTCCGGCAGGAAAACCTGCGGAGCTTCTTACTCTTGTAAGAGAGATTCCGGACGCGGAGTGCCGGATCGCTCCGCACGAGACGATCTATATCATCAATCTGACTGCTGATGAGGCGGAGAAAGTCCTTGAAGTGACAAACGACGGCGCCAAGAGCACTTTTGAGAACAGCGTAGCCTGTATCGGTGCTGCGATCTGCCAGCAGGGCGTAAGAGACAGCCAGGCGGCGCTCAGAGCGGCTGTGGAGGCTGTACGGGAGGCGAAAATCCCGGACGGCGCACTCCCGAGGATCTGTATTTCCGGATGCCCGTCCAGCTGTTCCGGACACCAGGCGGCCGCCCTCGGTTTCCAGGGTGCGGCAAAGACCGTTGACGGAAAGCCGGAGTCCGCGTTTAAGATGTTTGTGGGCGGAAGTGATAAGCTGGGTGCCGCAAAGTTCGGCGAGGCCGGAGCTGTGATCTTAGAGCGCGATCTGCCGAAATTTTTCGTGGAACTCGGAAAAGCCGTTGCCAGCCGGAACATGAACTGGGAGACATGGATCGCGGGGCATGAGGATGAATTTAAGGCGATTGTGGAAAAGTACGCTTAAGAGGAAATCATACGTGGAAAAGTGGGAAAATCCGGGAATGAAAGTAAGCAGCAGAGGCAGCGAAAGCTTTCGTTCAGAGCCCAAATCCATATAAGTAAAAGAGGACTTTTTTAAGAAAGTACGTAACTATTCAGTACCTTCATAGTTACGTGCAAAAATCCATTCCAGATCAGCTTCGCTGATGGGATTTTTGCCTTCCAGCCTATGTTTTCTTACGGTCAGCGCAGCAAGTGCGCAGACCTACTGAACAGTTACGAAAGTACTTCATATTTGAATAAGAACATAAAAACGGTCGACAGCGAAAAAACTGTCGGCCGTTTTGTATTTTCAAAAATGATTTTAGGGCAGATGCATCCTGAAAAAATATCTTTTACATCTCAATCAACTGAAACTCCACCTGTCTGGCCCGCAGCATCTGTGCTTCCCGGCGATGGCATGTGAAAATAATGATCTGGCCGCCATAGGCGGAGGCGAGCCATTCCAGTGCCGTCTTCAGGCGCTCATCATCATACTGTGTAAAGCTGTCATCGAAGATCAGCGGGAAGCCGGAGCCGGATCCCTGGAGAAGCTTTGCGGCGGCGAGACGCAGGGCGAGATAGACCTGGTCCATGGTTCCGCTGCTGACATTCTCGAGGGGAACCAGCTTTGCCTTCGTGTTTAAGAAGACATTCAGATTCTCGTCGATGCTCATGCTGTCATAGATCCCGCCGGTGATTCCGGTAATGTACTGGGACGCTTCTTTATTCAGGTAGAGTCCGAAGGAATCACGGATCGAGGAGGAGAGATCTGCCATAGTCTCATGGGCAAGATCAATGGCGACGATCTCATCGTGGATCCTGTCGTTTTCCGCCAGTGTCCGCTTCAACGCCTTCGCCTTATTCTTGCAGTTGCTCAAATGCTCTAATTTCTTCTCAAGCTCCCACTGTGTCCGCTGCTGTTTCTCGATCATTTCGCTGCAGCCGGCCTGTTTCGTCTGGAGATTGCTTAAATCTTCTAAGAACTTCCTGATCTCTGCCTCAGACTGGGCAACCATATCGCAGAGCTTTGAGAATTCGCCCATTCTCGCCTGGAACGCGTTCATGGCATCCTCAGACACTGCGGAATCTCCGAGATGTCTCGCGAGAAGCGCGCCAAGTTCAGAGGAAGTATTGTCGAACAATCTGTGGTACTCCTTATCTTTCTGGCGGATGAACAGGGAGATGATAAAGAAGATCACAGCCGCCGCGGCTGCCGCGCCGCAGACCGGAAGATAGGCGGTGAGGTTGAAATATCCAAGTGCCGCTGCAGCCCCCAGTCCTGCGATTCCGAGAACCGCTGTGAGACCGGAAAGAACCTTTCTGGACTTCTTGTTACACTCCCCGTTCAGAGTATTATATTCGCTGTAAAGCCTCTCCGCGTCGGAAGACATGGCATCCACGGATGCCCGGTCTGTAAAGCCGTTGTCAGACAGCACCTTTTTCCCATTTGCCAGTTTCTCGTCCAGATCCTTTTTCTGTGTCTGGGTGTTGTCGATCAGCCCCTTGACCTGGGTCCTCATATTCTGGTAGGCAGCGAGCTGGTTCTCGTACTCCGGACCGGCGATCTCCGCCTCCACACTCCGGATCTCCGCGAGAAGAGAGGTAAACTCCCGGCTCGCCTCCGGGATCAGACCCGCCTCGAGGGAACGTTTCTGGTTTCTCAAAAACGCAGTCGCTTTTGTGATATTTAAGGAAATATTGCCGGTGGTGTTCATGTTGGCAATATAATTCTTTAATTCCGTCACCATCCCGTCCTCGGTGGCACTCTTTAACTGACCAATACTGATGGTGTTGTTGTACATGGTCTCGGTGAGACCGTCAAGCAGGCTGGAGACAAATGCAGGTGTCGCCTCTTCCTCCAGTCCTTTCGTCTCATTGATGATCTTTAAAGACTTATTTTCCTTCCGGAACCGGCGCTCGATGCGGTAGATGGTTCCGTCCTTTTCCAGTCTCAGCCATCCTTCGTAGGTTCCGCTGTTCTCCCAGGGTTCGTACTTTGTATACAGATCATTCTTGGCTGCCCGTCCGCGCCCCCGCTCGATGCCGAAGAGCATGCCGCGGATAAATGTGTGAAGCGTGGATTTTCCGGCTTCGTTCTTTCCGTAGATAATGTTGATCCCGTCGTTGAAGGAGATGGTCCGGTCATGAAATTTTCCGAAACCGTCGATATGTAATTCGAGTAATCTCATGGCTGGCTCCTTTCATCTTTTGTCATAAGCAGGGCATGAATTCCATAGTAGAGGGCTTTCTTCTCCACCGGACTCATATCATTCTTCATGAGTGCCTGGATATAAAAGCCGATCATGTCACCTGGATGTTCCGCGAACAAGGCGTGGAAATCATACTGTGGCTCCGACTCGTCCAGGATCTCGATAATATTCCACTGACCGGAGAGAAAATCCAGATCAAAGCTGATATCCGGGTCCCGCATGCCGCGGATCCGGAAGCGGTAGATATTGTTGGCACCGCGCTTGCGGATCTCGTCGGCAATGATCTGGGAAAGTTCGGTATTCGTAGTCTGGGGTGTCACATTGACCACAAGAGGGATGTACTGGGCCTGGCAGACTTCCTTAAACTGAAGGGAGGTCACATGTCCGCTGGTGGTGTCGATTTCACCGATAAAATATCCGTGTGGTCCGGTCTCCGTCATGTCTAATGGTTCCGGGGAACCGGCATAGGCCATGCGGTTTTCAAGAAGGATTTCCGGCTTGTGGATATGTCCGAGAGCGATGTAGGAGAACGGGGATGCGGCCAGTGCATTCCGGTCAAAAGGAACATGTTTCGCGTCACCGCCGTGGAGCATGAGGATTCTGGTGCGTCTGGACGCCGGCAGGGAAATATTGTCAGCCTTCGCCTCAGTGATCTCGGCTGTGTGGTAGCTGAAACCGTAAACTTCCGTGTTCAGCTCCTCGAAATAGACGGAAGAGAGCTCCTCGCCCATCAGAAATGTGACGTTCGGGGCCCAGGTGAAGCTGAGAAGTGCAGAACTTTTCCGAATCCGGTCATGATTTCCGGCGATGATGACCACGCGGGTTCCCGGAATCGTGGAGAACAGGTAGTTGACCTCTTTGAGATCCCTCGCTAAGGGCTGGCGGTGGAATAAGTCACCAGAGATCAGAAGAAGGTCCGCGCGGGAGTCCCTGGCGTCCTCGATGATCCCCTGGAACGTCAGACGGATCGCCTGTTCCCTCTTTTTCCCCCAGGGCTTATCGCTGTCCGGGATCATGCCCCAGTGGATATCGGCGGTGTGAATAAATTTCATACATTCCTCCATGGTGTATGGATTGCAGATATACTGCGCTCCAGTATCGAAGTGGTGGACTGTGAAAGTCCGCAAAAACGTGTTTCTCAGGTTACCGCGGCAGTTCGGTCACCGGGGGATTGCTGCCGCGTAAATGTGAAAAGGAGCGCAACAGATCTCTGTGCGCTCCCTTGCGGCTGCCATGCATCGAAAGGACGCGGCGGGCTGCTGTTTCTTTATAATTCGCAGTTATTAACGGTACGCGGGAACGGAACTACGTCGCGGATATTGCCCATTCCTGTGAGGTACATTACGCAGCGCTCGAAGCCGAGACCGAAACCGGAGTGGCGGACACTGCCGTATTTTCTCAGATCGAGATAGAAACCGTAGTCTTCCGGCTTTAATCCGAGTTCGTTCATGCGGGCGAGGAGCTTTTCGTAATCGTCCTCACGCTGGCTTCCGCCGATGATCTCGCCGATGCCCGGAACGAGACAGTCCACAGCGGCAACGGTCTTTCCGTCCGGATTTAATTTCATGTAGAACGCCTTGATCTCCTTCGGGTAGTCGGTAACGAATACCGGTCTCTTGAAGATCTTTTCTGTCAGATAGCGCTCATGCTCTGTCTGGAGATCGCAGCCCCAGAATACCTTGTAATCGAACTCATCGTTGTGCTCTTCAAGGAGCTTTACAGCCTCTGTGTAGGTAACGTGGCCGAATTCGGAATTTAATACGTTGTTTAAGCGGTCGAGAAGTCCCTTGTCGACGAACTGGTTGAAGAAGTTCATCTCGGACGGAGCGTTCTCGAGAACGTAGCGGATCACGTACTTTAACATGCCTTCAGCGACAGCCATATTGTCATCGAGATCTGCGAATGCCATCTCCGGCTCGATCATCCAGAACTCAGCTGCATGACGGGTCGTGTTGGAATTCTCAGCACGGAAGGTCGGTCCGAAGGTATAAACATTGCGGAATGCCATTGCGTAGGTCTCAGCGTTTAACTGTCCGCTTACGGTAAGGCTTGTATGTTTTCCGAAGAAGTCCTTGCTGTAATCAACTGCGCCGTCCTCAGTCTTCGGAACGTTGTCAAGATCGAGAGTCGTTACCTGGAACATCTCACCGGCACCCTCACAGTCACTGGAGGTGATTAACGGAGTGTGGACATAGACGAAGCCCTGCTCCTGGAAGTACTGATGGATCGCGTAAGCGATCAGGGAACGCACACGGAATACAGCCTGGAATGTATTTGTACGTGCGCGGAGATGCGGAATCGTACGAAGATATTCGAAAGTGTGGCGTTTTTTCTGGAGCGGGTAGTCTGCGCTGGAAGCACCCTCAACGGTAACTTCTGTTGCCTGGATCTCAAACGGCTGCTTTGCCTCCGGAGTCGCAACGAGAGTACCTTTTACGACAATGGCAGCGCCTACATTTAATTTGGAAACCTCTGCGAAATTTGCCATTGTGTCATGGTAAACGATCTGTAAGGTATCGAAGCTTGTACCATCATTTAATACGATAAAGCCGAACGCCTTGGAATCACGGATGCTGCGGATCCAACCGCCGACCTGGATCTCCTGGTTTAAATATTTGTCACGCTCTTTAAAGAGCTCTTTCACTGTTGTCAACTGCATGATTCTTCCTTCTCCTTATATCTCTCTTCTTAGCTTAGATAAATGTGCAATCTGGTATTAGTATAGCGTATTTTTTATGGGGATTCAAGGTGAAATGGGCATAACACGGGGGTTTTCGGGAGTTTTTTAAAGGCTTCCCGAGCAGAAATTACAGAGTCCACCAAGATTTGTAAGTAAAATAGAAATAGAAAAATAAGTTTTTATAGAAAAATCTCGAAATATCGACTATAATAATAATAAAATAGCACACGGGAGGGCAAACGAATGAATATTTACGATCAGATCAAGACCATGAGCGATGAGATGGCGGGTGACCTTACAGCGCAGAGACGTGACTTTCATAAGTACGCGGAGCCGGGCTGGTTTGAGATGAGGACATCGTCCATTATTGCACGGAAACTGACAGAGCTTGGATATGAAGTGCTTGTCGGAGATCAGGTCTGCAAAAAGGATTCCAGAATGGGCGTTCCGTCTGAGGAAAAGTTAGAGGAACAGTATGAGCGTGCCGTTGCCCAGGGAGCGGATCCGGAGTTTGTTAAGTACACAAAGGGAGGAATGACCGGTGTGATCGGAATCCTGCGCTGCGGCGAAGGTCCGACGGTTGCCATGCGGTTTGATATCGATGCCCTCGGCGTATTTGAGGAGCATGATCCGAGCCACAGACCGGCGAAAGAGAGATTTAACTCTGTAAATGAAGGCTTCATGCATGCCTGCGGACATGATGGACATGCTACCATTGGTCTTGGTGTGGCGAAAGTCCTGATGTCTATTAAGGATCAGCTCCATGGAACCGTGAAACTGATCTTCCAGCCGGCGGAAGAGGGTGTCCGCGGCGCGAAATCCATCGTTGATAACGGACATCTTGACGGTGTGGATTACCTGATCGGCTCTCATGTGACGAATAAGAAAGAGGACGATCCGGCAGTGGTAATTCCGGGAAGCTATGGCTCTCTCGCAACGACAAAATATGATGTGATCTTCCACGGAAAATCTGCCCATGCGGGCGGATCACCGGAGGTTGGGCGGAATGTCATGCTGGCAGTCGGGACGGCGATCTTAAACCTTTATGCGATTCCGCGTCACTCCGGCGGCGTGTCCAGAGTAAATGTGGGAACTGTTGTTGCCGGAAGCGGACGGAATGTTATCGCGGACGAGGCGAAGATGGAGATCGAGGTTCGCGGTGAGACCACCGAGATCAACGAGTACATGAAAAATTACGCAGTGAACATTATCGAGAGCGCGGCAAAAATGCACGGATGCACCTGTGAGATGAAGCTTATGGGCGCGGCAAACTCCCTGGCGAGCAGTGAGGCGCTGATGGAGCGGGTGAAGAGAGTCTGCGAGGAAGATCTTCATCTGCCGGTTGCGAAGGAAATGAGCAGCAAAAACGGCGGCAGCGAGGATGTCTCCTATATGATGAACCGCGTCCAGGAACAGGGCGGACAGGCGACCTTCATGCGCGTCCTCACCCACGAAGCCGGTCCGGGTCACAGCCGCATCTTCGATATCGACGAGCAGGTTCTTCCGAATGCGGTGAAGATCTTCTGCGGTGTGGTTTATGACATTATGCACTAATGGGTGAGAAGTGCATGTGATAAAAAGCCAGATAAAAAGAGCTCCGGCCAGTTTTGCCGGAGCTCTTTTCAGAAATGCGAGAAGGCATTTTTATGCCATGATCTTACGGAACAGGTCTTTCAGGTCTTCTACGCTGGCATCCTTCGGATTGCCCGGTGCGCAGGCATCTGCGTGTGCGGACTCCGCAAGGAACGGAAGGTCTTCCTCTTTGATCGCCTCAAGGACAGACGGAATTCCGACATCCGCGGAGAGCTTCTTGACAGCGTCAACAGCAGCTTTCCGGTATTCGTCCTGAGACATGGAATCAACATTTGCAACGCCCATTGCACGCGCGATCTCACGATATTTTTCGCCGGTGCATTCCTGATTATATTCCATAACGATCGGAAGCATCATTGCGCAGGCAACACCGTGCGGGGTATCATAGACAGCACCGAGTGTGTGTGCCATGGAGTGGGCGATACCAAGACCAACGTTGGAGAAGCCCATACCGGCAATGTACTGACCGAGAGCCATTCCCTCGCGGCCTTCCTTTGTGTTTGCTACAGCACCGCGCAGAGATTTTGAGATGATCTCGATGGCTTTCAGATGGAACATATCGGTCATTTCCCAGGCAGCCTTTGTTGTATAGCCTTCGATGGCATGGGTCAGGGCATCCATACCCGTAGAAGCGGTAAGTCCCTTCGGCATGGAGGACATCATATCAGGGTCAACGATCGCAATGATCGGCATGTCATGCGGGTCAACGCATACAAATTTACGTTTTCTCTCGATATCGGTGATAACATAGTTGATCGTAACCTCGGCAGCAGTACCGGCTGTTGTCGGAACGGCGATGATCGGAACACACGGTTTTTTCGTCGGTGCAACACCCTCAAGACTTCTTACATCCTCAAATTCCGGGTTTGCGATGATGATGCCGATCGCTTTGGAGGTATCCATGGAGGAGCCGCCGCCGATGGCGATCAGGTAGTCAGCGCCGGATGCCTTAAATGCTTCAACACCGTGCTGGACATTCTGGATCGTCGGGTTTGCTTTAATATCGGAGTAGAGCTCGTAGTCAAGACCGTTTGCGGTCAGAATGTCGGTTACTTTGGCGGTAACCTTGAATTTTACGAGATCCGGGTCGGAACATACGAACGCCTTTTTAAAGCCGTGGGCTTTCGCCTCGTTCGCGATCTCCTGAATCGCGCCTGCTCCGTGATAAGATGTCTGATTTAACATAATACGATTTGCCATGATAAAAAACTCCTTCCATGAATACTTGATCTCAAAAGCTTTCTGTGCCTTTGTTATTATATTAACAAATCCGAAGGGCAAAAAGAAAGTTACAGAAAAGGCCAAGTGTAACACTTTAAGGAAAATCGACATATTGCAAAAGAAAGATATGGAAAAATTGTGCAAAATAACAATAGATCAGGATAGCAGATGAAACTCAAGAAACAGATCCCGCAGCGCTGCCGGCATCGCGCGGACGAGAAGCCCGGCAAACTGGGACGGGGTCAGGTCCATGCCGCCGAGAACCCACTTTACGGTCATGGTGATCGAGCCCTGACAGTACATTTCCAGAAGAAAATGGATCTCAGGGCTGGCCGGTCTGCCGCTTTTTTCCCGGATCAGATTTTCATAAAAGGCGAGGATCAGCTTAAAATCATGCTCCCGCAGGGAATTCTGCCTGTCATAGCGGAATGCGGCGGCAAAAAACGCCTTTTCCTCCTGAATATATGTAAATTTTTTCTCCAGGCTGTCAAGGACCGTGGTCCCGCGCCCCATATGTTCAAAGGAGCGGGCGAGGAGCTTGTCGAAATACCAGTTGATCAGGTCATATTTATCAAGAAAATTCCGGTAAAAGGTCTGGCGGGTGACGCCGCAGCGCTCTGTGATCTGGCGGACAGTGATCGCATCGACCGGAGTTGTCTTCATGCATTCCTTCATGGCTGCGGCGAGACGGTATTTTGTTTTTTCCCCCTTCATGGCAGGCGTGCTGGATTCGATCATTAAAAGCTCCTTTCTCCGGTATCGCGACCGGTGCTATCGTATTCAGTAAATTCTATCATATTTTTCCCAAGGGAGAAAGTCTTTTTGAGCCGGTTAGCTCCTTCTTCGGATATCATCGGGAAGCGTTCAAAAAAACCCCGTATTATCCGCGATCGAGTCACGCGGATGATACGGAGTTTGTGTTATATCTGAATGAGCTTCAGATGGCTGATACCGAAGACAGACCGGTTTTTATGAGAGACCGATCACAACGGCAAGGATCACAGCGATGGATCCGAATGCAAACAGGACAGCCTGGAATTTGATCTGGAACTTTGCCCATTTGCCCCAGTCGAGCTTTGCCGCAGCCAACGCGCCTAAGAGGCAGCCGGAGGTTGGAACGATGAAGTTTGTGAAGGCGTCACCAAGCTGGTACGCAACAACAGCAACCTGTCTCTCGACACCGACAAGATCGGCGAGAGGAGCCATGATCGGCATGGTAAGGGCAGCCTGTCCGGAACCGGATACAACGAAGAAGTTGAATACGGACTGGAAGATATACATAAACCATGCGGAGATCACCGGCGGGAAATTCTGCATTCCGTTGCTGATGCTGTGAAGGATCGTATTTAAGACCGTACCATCGGTTGCACTTGTACCGCCGAGGATGATGATGATACCCTGTGCCATTCCGACACACATTGCAGCGCCTAAAAGATCGGCAGCACCGTGGTCGAAGGATTTTGCGATGTCATTTACTTTCATGTCGTTCAGCTTGAATACAACGCCGATGATACCGGAAACAAGACCCATCACGAAGAACTGGGAAGCGATCTCCGGGATATAGTAGCCCTCGCTTACAACGCCCCAGATCGTCCATACCATGCAGGCAGCGACCGTGAGAAGAACAAGCTTGTGGCCGAGAGTGAACGGCGGCATCTCTTTGCCGTTCTTTGCGAATTCTTTTCTGTATTCTTCATCAGACTCATACGCAACGGAGAGCTTCGGATCTTTCTTGATCTTTACTGCGTAGCGCATTGTGAAGACGATCGTAAGTCCTGTGAAGAAGATCCATAACGGGATACGGAACCATGCGCCGGACATGACCGGAACACCGGCAACACCCTGGGCGACAGCAAGACCGAACGGATTCTGCCAGGAAGAACCGAAGCCGATCTGTGTAGATACGTAGGAGCACATAATTCCGACAACTGCGTCATACCCCATTGCGATAAACATCGGTACGAGGATCATAACGAACGGAATTGCCTCCTCACCCATACCGAAGACTGCGCCTCCGAGGGAGAACAGGACTACAAGGATCGGGATCAGAAGGATCTCGCGTCCGTTTGTCAAAGCGATGACCCGCATAATGCCGCTTTCTATCGCTCCTGTCCGGAGAACGATACCGAAGGCACCGCCTACGACCAGAATGAAGGCGATGATTCCGACAGCGGTACCATTCTTATCGCCGACGGTCATGCCCTCGAATACATAGTTTAAAATTCCCTGGCCGCCAAAGTCTTCGGTTCCGAAGATCGGAGCTGCTTTGGTCACCTTGTTTCCGTTTTCATCCAGAATATACTGGAAGCTTTCCGGATCCAGAACGGTTCTTGTTTTTTCCACGCCGTTCTGCATATACGTGATTTCTTTTGTGTCGTATTTACCCAACGGGATAAATACGGTGAGCAGAGCCGCGAACAGAATGACACCAAAAATGATGATATAAGTGTGCGGCATCTGGAAGCCCTTTTTTTTCTCCATGGCTTATCCCCCCATAATTGTATTCTCTGCCTGTGAAATCTCCCGCACAGGTAGTGTATCTACTATATTAACATAAATTCTGTGATACGTCATTACTCTTTTCCTTTAATCCTACATATTAATAGTTGCTGTACAGGGGTAGGAATTTTCTGAACTGAAAATTCCGTACAATACAGTGGTGGCAGTGGATTTTGCCGATTCGGAATGCGAAGCATCGGCAAAATCAGTTACTGTTTGCGCAAGGCGTGAACAGTAACTATTAATAGGTTTATACAATTTCGAATCAGCATTTTTGGTACTTATGTAACCAATCAGGAACATAGGTATTGTATTGCGTATCATACAAAAAGAAAAAAATGTCAGAATATACACAAAATTGGGATTGAAAGGATGAAAAGTTTGTTCACATCTTCTAAAAAGTATGTTATAATAGAGTCACCATCTAAGAAACTAGTGTATGGGACAAAAAGAGCAGCAAGAGGTGATATCATGGTAAAAAAAGAGATGATAGCGATGCTGTTGGCAGGAGGACAGGGAAGCCGTCTCGGTGTGTTAACACAGAAAGTGGCAAAACCGGCCGTCTCCTTCGGCGGAAAGTACAGAATTATTGATTTCCCGCTCAGCAACTGCATCAACTCTGGTGTTGATACGGTGGGAGTATTGACCCAGTACCAGCCCTTACGTTTAAACGCGCACATTGGAATTGGTATTCCGTGGGATTTAGACCGCAACGTCGGCGGCGTTACGGTTCTTCCGCCTTACGAGAGAAGTAAAGGCAGCGACTGGTATACAGGAACCGCAAATGCGATCTACCAGAATCTGGAGTACATGGAGTCCTACAATCCGGAATACGTTCTGATCCTTTCCGGCGACCATATCTACAAAATGGATTATGAGGTCATGCTGGAATATCACAAAGCGAATAATGCGGATGTCACGATTGCCGCTATGCCGGTACCGATCGAGGAAGCAAGCCGTTTCGGAATCCTGATCACGGATGACAACAATAAGATCACGGAATTTGAGGAAAAACCGGCGAACCCGAGAAGCAACCTCGCTTCCATGGGTATCTACATCTTCAGCTGGAAGGCACTGAAGGAAGCGCTCATCAAGCTTTCCGAGGAGCCGGGCTGTGATTTCGGAAAACATGTGATCCCGTATTGCTTCGAGCAGGGCAAACGGATCTTTGCATATGAGTACAACGGTTACTGGAAAGATGTCGGAACTCTCGGCTCCTACTGGGAAGCAAATATGGAGCTCATCGACATTATCCCGGAATTCAACCTGTATGAGGAATACTGGAAGATCTATACAAAGAGTGACCGGATCCCGCCGCAGTATATTTCCGCGGACGCGAAGATCACAAAGTGTATCATCGGCGAAGGTTCCGAGATCTACGGAGAGGTAACGAACTCTGTGATCGGATCCGGCGTAACGATCGAGAAAGGCGCTGTAGTCAAAGACTCCATCATCATGCAGGACAGCGTGATCGGTGAAGGCGCGGTGGTAGAAAAGGCGATCGTGGCCGAGGACGTAAAGGTCGGCGCCGGGGCACATCTTGGTGTCGGTGAATATGCGCAGAGCAAATATGACCAGAAAGTATACCAGTTTGATCTTGTGACGATCGGCGAACACTCCGTGATCCCGGAGAACGTAAAGATCGGCAAGAATACAGCAATTTCAGGCGCGACGGCTGCGGAAGATTATCCGAATGGCGAGCTTGAGAGTGGCGGCTACATTATAAAGGCAGGTGGAATCGTATGAGAGCAATCGGTATTGTTTTAGCAGGCGGAAACAGCAAGCGGATGCGCGAACTTTCCAATAAGAGAGCGATCGCGGCGATGCCGATCGCGGGCAGTTTCCGAAGCGTGGATTTTGCGTTAAGCAATATGAGCAACTCTCATATCCAGAGCGTTGCCGTACTGACACAGTATAATTCCCGCTCCTTAAATGAACATTTAAGCTCTTCCAAATGGTGGGATTTCGGAAGAAAACAGGGCGGAATGTATGTATTCACTCCGACGATCACGGCGGAGCACAGCGACTGGTACCGCGGAACAGCAGACGCGCTCTACCAGAATCTGGATTTCTTAAAGAGAAGCCACGAACCATATGCAGTGATCGCTGCCGGAGACGGTATCTATAAGCTGGACTACAATAAGGTCCTGGAATATCATATCGAAAAGAAAGCCGATATCACGGTTGTCTGCAAGGACATGCCGGGCGATGTGGATGTGACCCGCTTCGGTATGGTGAAGACGAACGCGGACGGACGGATCGTTGAGTTTGAGGAGAAGCCAATGGTGGCTGATTCCCATACGATCTCCTGTGGTATCTATGTTGTCCGCCGCCGTCAGCTCATCGAACTTATCGAGCGCTGCGCGAACGAGGACAGGTATGACTTCGTACAGGACATCCTGGTGCGCTACAAAGGTATCAAGCGGATCTATGCGTACAAGTTAAATACATACTGGAGCAATATCGCATCCGTCGATGCTTACTACCAGACAAATATGGACTTCTTAAAACCGGAAGTCCGCAATTACTTCTTCAAAGAGTATCCGGATATCTACTCCAAGGTGGATGATCTTCCGCCTGCAAAATACAATCCGGGCGCAGTTGTGAAGAACAGCCTGGTATCCAGCGGCTGTATCTTAAACGGAACGGTAGAGAATTCAGTTCTGTTTAAGAAGGTCTATATCGGAAACAATTGTATCATCAAGAATTCGATCATCTTAAATGACGTGTATATTGGGGATAATACCGTTATTGAGAACTGCATCGTTGAGAGCCGTGATACGATCCGCGCGAATACGACGTATATCGGAAAGCCGGACGATGTGAAGATCGTGATTGAGAAGAACGAGAGATATACCCTGTAAAAAGGGTGCCGCAGTTCGGAGACGGGATATTCCGGACGGTGCGGCAAAGGCAGAAAGACAGGCATTCAAATATTGACTGGCCAGTGATTACATAAAATCTGCGGGGAGCGCAGATGGGGGAGGTTATTATGCAGGTAACAGATGTACGTGTGAGAAGAATTGAGAAAGAGGGAAAGATGAAGGCGATCGTGTCCATCACACTGGACAACGAGTTTGTGATCCACGATATCAAGGTCATTGAAGGGGAGAAAGGCCTGTTTATCGCGATGCCGAGCAGAAAAGCTGCTGACGGCGAATACCGCGATATCGCCCATCCGATCAATTCCGGAACACGGGACATGATCCAGAGAGTGATCCTCGACAAGTACGAGACAACCACACTGGAGGAAGCGCAGGCAGTTTAGTTCTCCGGGAAACTTGTCCGGAGTGATTTCCTGACGCAGGTCCTGCAAAAAAATATAGCCGCAGAGAGCGGCTTGTGAATGGGGAAATAGAAAGTCCGCCGAATCGAAAGGTTTGGCGGACTTTTTTGCGAATTAGAATCGACGAAGTGTATGCAGGAACCGGTGTCGCGCTGCATTTGAGTTGAGCAGAATGATAAAAAAGACCTCCAGAAACCGGTATGATTCCGGAACTGGAGGTCGTAGATTTTTATGATTTCTTATACGATTACATAAGTCCCGGGATCAGAAGCGGAACATATACGATCATAAAGAATACGATGATCAGTCCGATCAGGTACGGGATAACAGATTTGGAGATCCGCTCGATCGGAAGTCCCGTGATACCGGAAGCAACGAACAGGTTGATGGCAACCGGCGGTGTGATCATACCGATGGCGATACCAACTACGAAGAGGATTCCAAAATGTACGGTGCTGATGCCCATGGCCTTGACAAGCGGCAGGAACACCGGGGAAAGAATGATGATCGCGGAGGAGGTCTCCATGAAGACTCCTGCGAGCAGGATGATCAGGGAAATCAGGAACATGATCACATACTTGTTTGTGGAGATTCCCAATACTCCGCTTGCGATGGCTTCCGGGATCTTGTAGTTTGCGAGAACCCAGCCAAACGGACCGCTGCATGCGATGATGATCATGATAACAGCGGATGTCTTTGCACTTCCCTTCATGATCTCAACGAGACCCTTGAAATCAAGGTCGCGGTAGATAAAGAAGGAGACGAAGATCGCGTAGATAACCGCTACGGCAGCCGCCTCAGACGGTGTGAAGTAACCGGAGAAGATTCCGCCGAGGATGATCAGCGGCATTAAGATTCCCCAGATCGCTTCCTTGAAGGTGTGGAGCACGTTTCCGACAGAGAACGCTTTTCCCTTCGGGTAGTTGAACTTGCGCGCCTGATAGAGGGAGATCGCAACGAGGATCACGCCCATTAAAATTCCCGGGATAAATCCGTTTTTGAAAAGTGTGTTTACGCTGTCCTCAGAGATAACGGCGTATAATACCATCGGAACGGACGGCGGGATAACGACACCGATGGTTCCGGCAGCTGCGATCAGGGCAGCGGCGGAATCTTCACGGTATCCACGTTTCTTTAACTCCGGGATCAGTGTTGCACCGACAGCGGCTGTTGTGGCGGCACCGGAACCAGAGATCGCCGCGAAGAACATGCCTGCGAGGACGGATACGATGGAAAGACCACCCTTTAACATACCAAGTAAGGACTCGGCGAACTCAACGAGCACCTTGGAAACTTTTCCCTTTGCGAGAAGGTCGCCGGCAAAGATAAAGAAGGGGACTGCGATCAGGGAGAAAGAGTCGGTGCTGGCGAACATACGCTGCACGAGGATCAGGAGCTTTACATCGCCTTTTAAGAGGACGAGGAGAGCTGCCGCCGCGATCGCGAATGCGACCGGAACGCCGATCAGAAGCAGAACGATAAAGGAAATGAATAATAATGCTGCCATGTTATGCCTCCTCCTTTCCAAATAAAAGTCCAAGAACCGCGTCAACCGCGTGTACGAGCATGAATCCGCATCCTACCGGAATGCAGAGGTAAATATATTTCATGGGAAGACGCATCGCTGCAGACAGCTGGTTTCCCTGTTTTCCGAAGTATTTCATACCATAGATGATCACGACAACAAAAAGAACTGTGCAGACCACATGGACGAGAAGTTTTAAGACTTTGCTTAATGCGGCCGGAACCATATCCTGAACGAATGTGATGGAGATATGGCCGCTGTGCTTGTATACACAGCTTGCGCCTAAAAATGAGGACCAGACTAAAAGGTAACGGGTCGCTTCCTCACTCCAGGAGAGTGCGGTGAATGCCATACGGCAGACGATCTGTGCGCCGGTGATAACGACCATGGCGCCGAGCATGACAACGATGATGTAGGAACAGATGGTGTCCAGAATATCGCTGAGTTTGTGAAATCCCTTAACGAAAGCCAACGGTGTTTCCTCCTTTGAAAACCGAAACAATTACATGGAAAGTGCTAAAGCGGTTCTGATTTACAGTACGCGAGTAGGAATTTTCTGAACTGAAAATTCCATACAATACATCAGTGGTAACAGTTCCGGCTGCCCGGGTTTCCCTGGGCAGCCGAAGAACCTGCTTTAAAAATCCCATTGCCGGGGCAATGTTAACGGATTTTAGCACCGAACTTTAAAATCAAACAGCTGCGAAATTACTTTAATGCGTCCTGGATTCTTTTGATGTAATCAGCGTAATCCGGGTAAGCGTCATATACGCTCTGAACAGCTGCACGGAAGCTGTCTACATCCGGGTTCTCGACGACTTCCATACCATGATCCTTGATCTCCTGGAGCTGGTCAGCTTCCTGATCTGCAACCCACTGGCGCTCGTACTCAGCAGCTTCCTGTGCGGATTCCTCGAAGATCCTCTGAACATCTTCCGGTAAGGACTTGAAGAGGTCGTTGCTCATTGTGATGATCGCTGTGGAGTAGGAATGACGGTCAAGGGTTACATACTTCTGGGACTCCCAGAGCTTGTAGGAGTAGATAACGTTGATCGGGTTCTCCTCGCCATCGATGGTGCCCTGCTGAAGAGCTGTTAAAGCGTCGGACCATGCCATCGGAACCGCGTTTACATCAAGAGCCTTGAAGGTAGCTGTGTAAACGTCGTTCTCCATGACACGGAGCTTTAAGCCTGCAACGTCAGCCGCGTTTGTGATCGGCTTCTTGCTGTTTGTGATGTTACGGAAACCACGCTCTGCGTATGCGAGACCCTTTAAGTCAGCATCCTCAAGTGTTCCAAGGAGCTCTTTACCGATCTCACCGTCGAGGACTTTGTAAGCTTCCTCGTTGTTTGCGAACAGGAACGGCATATCGAGAACACCCATAGCGCTGGAGAAGTTTACGAACGGACCGCTTGTGATGATACCCATATCAAGAGTACCCATCTGCATGCTCTCAAGCATGGTGCGCTCGTCGCCGAGAGCTCCGTTCGGATGGATCTCGATCTCGTAGGCGCCGTTTGTGCGCTCTTTTACGAGCTCAGCGAATTTCTCAGCACATACCTGGAAACTGTCCTGCTCGTTTACGGTCGTACCAAGCTTTATTACGGTTGCGTCTGTGTTTGAAGTCGCTTCCTTGCTCTCAGCAGCGGAAGAATCAGCGGCAGCGGCTGTTGTCTCAGCGGAAGCAGCAGTTGTCTCTGTGGAATTGCTGGAAGAGCCACAGCCTGCCATGGAAAGAACCATAGCGCCTGCCATAACGGCGGATAACAATTTTGCACTTTTTTTCATAATGACCTCCTGAAGTCTTTTAAGAATAGATTGATGATAAGTATATATCTTAACTGCCCCTCGCAGATAAGAAACTAAGGAATTGATGGTGGTGTTGGCAAAGTGTGCGAAAGGAGATTGCTCCGCACGGTGTGCGAAAGGAGATTGCTCCGCACTGCGTGCTCCCGCAATCTCAGCCGGCATTCGTAATCCGGGCTTTCGCCCTGCTTACTCATGCTGGCTTGGTTGTCAGATGTACAGACAGCTCTGCGTGCAAGCACGCGGTCTGTCTGTCCGCCTGACAACACTTTCGGGGCAAAAAAAACTCCTGTCTCTTATTTTTAAGAGACAGAAGCGAAACTTCTGCGGTACCACTCTTATTGCTGTCAAAAAACAGCCTCTCGATCCCGTCGTTTTTCAAATATGAAAAATTAACAGGCAACACGTTAACGGGTGTAAACCGAACCAGCCTACTTGGAACACTTTCAGTGGTTAGCTCCGGGAGGATTGTCTGTAACGCGGTGTCTGCAGCTTTTCACCAGCCAGCTGCTCTCTGAAAGACCTTCGTTAAGAGCGTTCCCATCATCGCAAGGAATATTTAAAACTGCCCTTTATTATAGTCACAGATTTTCAAAAGTCAAGAGAATTTAAAAAAATAAATCGCGTATTGTGAGAAAAATATGATATGATAGATCGTATAGTAAATTTATTTCATAGGAGATATTCCAACAGGTTATTATAGAGAATGGAGGAGGAGAATGAAACCGACCGTCAGTATAATTGTTCCTGTCTACAATGCGGAAAAATTTCTGAACCGCTGTGTGGACAGTATTCTCGGACAGGAATATAGAGATTTTGAACTGATCCTCGTAGATGATGGGAGCAGAGATATGTCAGGCTCGATCTGTGATGCGTATGCGAAGACGGATGAGCGTGTGGTGGTGATCCACAAAGAAAATTCCGGGGTTTCAGATACGAGAAATCAGGGAATTGAAAGGGCAAAGGGAACATATCTCCAGTTTGTGGACAGTGATGACTGGCTGACGCCGGATGCGACAAAGCTTATGGTCCGGGCGGCAGAGGAACATGGCTGTGATATGGTGATCTCCGATTTTTACCGCGTCGTTGGGGATATGGTATCCAGAAAAGGGGACATCGAGTCAGACTGCGTGATCGACCGGGAGGAATTCGCGTCGTTTATGATGGAGAATCCGGCGGATTATTACTATGGAGTGCTGTGGAATAAGCTGTACCGGCGCGATCTCGTAAACCGCTTCGGGATCCGGATGGATGCGGAGATCAGCTGGTGTGAGGATTTCATGTTCAATCTGGAGTATGTCCGCTATGCAGAGACATTCTATGCGCTGCGGACACCGGTGTACTATTATGTAAAGACAAAAGGTTCGCTGGTGAACCAGAAGATCAGCATCACGAAGACTGTGAAGATGAAGCTTATGATGTTTGAGTACTACAACAACTTTTATAAGCATGTGTTGGACGAAGAGGATTATGAGAAAAACCGGCTTCAGGTGTACCATTTTCTGGTGGATGCAGCGAAGGACGGCTTTGTTTTCCCGGCATCGATCCCCGGAAACCGGAAGCTCGGAGAGGAGCGGAGCAGTGCGCTGCAGGAGGTGATCTCCGATGATGGGATCATTGTGGATAAATACCGGGACCGGAAACTTCTGGAGAGATATCTGGAGTCGGCGGCATTGAAGCATGATATGACAATGGAGGAACTTTCTCTGCTTTTATATCTGAAGGATGCAAGCCATGAGCTGAGCAGAAAGAATCTTGCGGATCTTATGGATCTTAGCCGCGGAGACCTTGCGGTGGCGGTCCAGCGGCTGTCCGCGAAAAAGATGGTGGAGATAACGGAGCTTCCGAGAAGGCGGGGAACAGAACGAAAGATCCGACTGGAACTTCTTCCGGCATCAGAAGTTGTGATCCCGGATCTTGAGGCGGCGGAGAACGATTACTATCAGGCGAAGTTTGGAAATTTTACAGAGGAAGAGATCAGACAGTATACGCTGCTGGCACGGAAAGTGCGGGAGAACGAGAGGAGTATTTTGCAGCGGGGATAGGAGAAGGCGCATTCGCGAGAAGCTGCGGACTGCGTCAGGCGGTCGTATTGGTGTGGAAATACAACGGATAAACATCAAAAATATGGAGATAAAGATGGAAAAAGAAAAAACTTGCAAAATCGTATTCAGTGACATCGACGGCACGCTGCTGACGTCGGACGGACAGATCACGGAGGGGACGAAGGAGATGATCCTGAATCTTGAGAATAAGGGGATCCCGTTTATCCTGACTTCCGCGCGGTCACCGGAAGGCGTGCGGGTCATTAAGAGAATGCTGGGGAACCACGCGCCGATCATTGCGTTCTGCGGTGGACTGATCCTCGACAACGACGGACATGAGATCTATAGTAAGATGATTCCGTTAAAACGGGCACTGGAACTGAAGGCGATGCTGGATAAGGATTTTCCGGCTGTTGCCTGCAATACCTTCGGCGGCGAGAAGTGGATCGTGGATGACCGGGACGATTGGAGAGAGCAGCGGGAAGAGAAAATCGTGGGATTTCCGGCTGAAATTGGATCTATTAAAGATACATTTGAAACAGAAGGCGGAATTCATAAATTTCTCCTCATGGGAGATCCGGACGTGATGACAAAGCTGGCGGCGGTTCTGGCAAGAGATTTCTCTGATCTTCAGTCCGCGGCATCCAACCCGGAATATCTGGAGATCACGGCAGCGGGCGTGGAAAAGTCGGAAGGTTTGAAGACGCTCTGTGGAAAACTCGGAATTTCACCGGAAGAGGCAGCGGCCTTCGGTGACGGCGAGAGCGATCTTTCCATGATGCATGCGGCAGGATTTGGCGCGGCAATGGGAAATGCGCCGGAGAATGTGCGGAGACGGGCACCGATGGTGATCGGGAAGAATGATGAGGAAGGGCTGCTGAAGAGACTGAAGGAGATATTTAAGGACTGAGAAAAATTGAAGCAATAATTAAAAAAACAGACCCATTTGATACAAATCCAGAAATCAAATGAGCCTGTTTTTTAACCGAATCAAGTAAGTCCCCTGCTTCAATTGCGAAAAGCAATAAGCAGTGGGTGGGGACTTGCTTGTATCAGGAGGAGTGCAAGCTCCTTCTGATAAACTGCGGAGCAGTTATTCGGTTATGAGCAAGTAGCGAAGCGGATTGCGAATATCCGCTTGACTTACCAATATCCGAGCTACAGAAGATGTTTCAAAAACTCAACCGTATTACTTCTGTTTCTTCACCGCATTCCTCACCGCATCCGTTGTCCACTGACAAAGCTCAGCGATCTTGAAATCCTGATACCGTCTCATAGTCGTGAGGATCCTGTCCCCGATGGGCTTGATATAGCTGTCGTCAATGACATCCAGACCGATCATGATTGCCAGTGTGTTGAGCACCGGGGCTGCGGTACAGTCCGCATCCTGACCTTCCATGGCGATGATGTGGCAGGTCTCCTTAAAGTCCATATTTCCGAACCAGAGGGCAATAACTTCGGCGGCTGCGTTCGGATAGGCGTGAATCCAGTTGTACTCTTTGTAGCGCTCCTCGCAGGCTGTCCATACCGGCTCCCAAGAAGAATTTTCCTTGCAGAGATCCAGCGCATGCTTTACGACTGCGTAGTATTCGCTCTTATGCGGGATCATGTCCACCGCTTTTTCAACAACGGTCCGGATATGGTCCTCCGTGAAAGCGAGGGAGGTGAGCAGGGCGTTGAAGATCCCGCCCAGCATGCCATTGTTGGAGTGGGAGACGATCGAATCGTCCGCGGCGAGTCTCGCGGCGAGTTTCGGGTTTCCGGGTGCTAACATTCCGTGAAGCGGGGTGCGCATCTGCGCTCCGATCCAGTCGTAAAAGTAGTTGTTTGTTGTGCCGCTCTCCGGCGGAAGAAGCCCGCGGCGGAGATTTTCGATGGCCGTCTTCTCGGCGGAATATCCGTCGGAGATCAGCTCCAGCCATTTGTAGGCAACGTCGGCAGGCGTGATGTCATAGCCTTTTTCGATGAATCCGTCGAGATAGGCGATCTCGTAGGTGATATCATCGTTGTATGTCTCCGGGCGGCGGAGATATCCGTAGACCTCGCCGAAGCGTTTACGGATCTGTTCTGTCGTATAACCTTCGATCTGGGTTCCAAGGCAGCCGCCGATGAGCTGTCCCATCCATCCTGCGGTGACTTTCTTTGCAAAGTCATCGGAAAAGACGTCATAGGGCGCTGCAGGGCCGAAATCAGCCTCTTTTTCTACATCCGCGAAGGTGCGGTAGGTGTTGTAGCTCCAGTAAGGGGAGGCGGGATCCTTCGGCGCTTCATTCAGTGCGTGGAAGATCTTCGCGGTAGCCACCTGAATCGCGGCTCCGTCCTTTTCCTCGGACGCCTTCAGGCCTTCCTCCATGAATTTCTCAGCTTCCGTCACATCATATCCCCGGTTGTGCATGCTCTGCACCGCGGCGATCACCACGTCGCAGGGCGCTTTGGATCCCGGAACCTTATTGTCCCAGTCGTGGAAAAGCTGTTTGTCGGAGGCGCGGCCGGCTTCCGTGTAGGCCATCCAGTCCGCCTCATTGTCGTCGTGAAGCTCCGGCGGAACCGCGTCCGCCGTCAGCTTATGTTCAAATTCCCATGCTTTCATAAAGAATCTCCTTCATTTCAGCTGTAAATACCACTTCCTGTCTCTGCTCAGGATAAGAAACAGGGCAGAGATCGGAAGAAAACACATTGTCAAAATGGATCATACAGAAGCTTTGCCTATATTTATAACAGCTCGGAATTTCGAAATAATTCCATCAATTCTTCTTCTTTCCCGACATACTTCTCTTCGAATAAATTCCGATCGCGATCATCGTAACCACGTAAGGAATCGTCTGAATAAGCTGGGATGGCAGATTTAACATCTGAAGCCGTACGGCCAGTGAATCTGCCATACCGAAGATCAGTACCGAGCAGGCGATCTTCCATGGAATACCGAGACCCATAGATTCCGCCGCCATTCCGATCCATCCGCGTCCGGCGATCATGTCTCTTGAGAAGAAGGAAACATAACCCATGGACATGTATGCTCCGCCGATCCCGGCGAGACAGCCGGCGACGAGAAGGGCGATGTACTTATATTTCATGACGTTTAAGCCTACGGATTTTGCGGCATTCTCATTCTCACCGACAGCGCGGATCCGCAGCCCGACGGTAGTCTTCCAGAAAAAGACCGTGAGGACGATCACCAGGATCAGCCCGAGATAAGTCAGAACATTATGTCCGGAGATAATGGCACCGAGAACCGGGATATCTTTGATAAGCGGAATCTTGATCTCCGGCATCACCGGACTCTTTAAACTCTGGGTGGAACCTTTATTTCCGGTCAGATAATAGGTCGTAAAGACTGTGAGACCGCCGGACAAAGTATTTAACGCAATTCCGGCGAGCACCGGGTTTGTATTCAGGATCAGCGTAAAGTATCCAAACACGAAAGCCAGCACCACGCCGACTGCCATTGCGAATATCACGCCGCCCAGAGCACTGTGGGTAAAGTAACCGCCGACAGGTCCCGCAAGGGCACAGCTTAACATGATTCCCTCAGTTCCGATGGGATCGATGCCGCCTTTCACGAAGACCATGCAGGCCATGGCCGCGAACAGGATCGGAGTCATCACACGGATCGAGGTAAAGAGGAAGTCAGGGGAAAGAATCACACTCCAGATATTCATGCCTGTACCTCCTTTTTCGCTGCAGCTTCGAATTCTTTTGTCTCTTTGATGATGAGTTTCTTCTTATATCCGCTGAGGATCGCGGTGGCGGAGATCAGAAGGACCATAACTGCCTGAATGATGTTTACGATCTCAAACGGGATATCGGAATTTCTGGACATGATATCCGCGCCGATCCGCAGGTAAGATAAAAACAGCGCTGCAAACGGGACATACTGTACCTTCCGTCTGGCGACGATGGCGATCAGAACACCGTCCCAGCCATAGCCCGGAAGTGCGGAATACTGGAAGCGCTGGTACATGCCGAAAAGCTCCGCAGCGCCGCCGAGTCCCGCCAGCATACCACCCAGAATCTGGGTCAGGATGATCATGAGGCCGGAGTTGATGCCCGCGTAGTTTGCCATATTGAAGTTTTCGCCCACAAGGTTTGCCTTAAAGCCGAAGGGTGTCCGGTTTACGATGACCCAGATCACAAGGACAGTCACAAGGGCGATGATCGTACCGGAGTTGATACGCGTGCCGGTGATGATCTTGCTTAAAGCGCATCCTTCCGGAAATTTGTAGGAATAGTTGGAGTTCTGGGTCGGATCATAGAAGAAGGTGGTGATGATCCAGAGCCCGACGTACAGGCAGGTGTAATTGAGCATCAGGGAAGTTACAAGCTCATTGGATCCGGTCTTTACTTTCATGATGCCCGGGATAAAGCAGATAAATCCGCCTGCGACCGCCGCAGCCGCCATGGCCACGATCAGTGCCGTTTTTCCGGAAAGTCCAAGTCCCAGGGAAGCCGCACAGGCAGCAACGGCGCCGATAAAGAACGCGCCTTCCATGGACAGATTGAAAAGCCCCGGTTTGAAGAGGATGATGACCGCAAGTCCTGTAAACATTAACGGTGTCATACCTTCGATGACGTTTCCGAAACGGCGGACGGAGGTCAGCGGTCCGAAAATAAAGTCTCCGAGAGCGGAGAGGGGCTGGCTGCTGATCAGGAGAATGATCGCGAAGACGATGATCAGGGAGATCAGGATGGCAATCATGGTCCGCAGCATTTCTACATAAGATGATAGAGGTTTTTTCTGTTTCATGATTCCGATACCTCCTGATGTTTCAGCCCGAGCATGTAGTTTCCGAGCTCGAACTCATCTACTTTTTTCGCGTCCTCGAAGTAGGCGGCAGCCTGTCCGCCGCACATGACGAGAATGCTGTCGGAGAGCTCCATGATCTCGTTTAAGTCCGCGGAGATCAGGATAACGCCCTTTCCGGCATCGCGCTGTTCAATGATCTTTTTCCAGATAAACTCGTTGGCACCCACATCGATGCCCCGGGTCGGCTGGTTGGCGATCAGAAGCTTCGGGTCAGAGGAAAATTCCCTTGCGACTACGACCTTCTGCATATTTCCGCCGGACAGCATACCGATCGGCTGATCGTCATTCTGGCAGAGGACGCCGAAGTCGCTGATAAGTTTATCTGCCCGTTCATGGATATTTTTATAATTGAGAAGTCCGTGTTTTTTTAACAGCGGGCTGTCGATGATGTCTGCGATCATGTTGCCCCAGAGGCTGATGTTTCCGGCCGCTCCGGTTTTGATACGGTCCTCGGGGATATAGGAAATTCCGTCATCGCGGATCGCGCGGATGGATTTTCCAAGGATTTCTTTCCCGTCAAAGAGGATACTGCCTTTGACACCGGAGTAGAAACCGAAGATCGCCTCGGCGAGTTCATTCTGTCCGTTTCCCTCAACTCCCGCGATACCTAAGATCTGGCCCTTTTTCAGTGAAAAGGAGACATGGTCCAGGAGCTTTCGTCCTTCTTTATTTTCATAGGTCAGATCAGTGACTTTTAAGAGCGTGTCACCGAATTCTGCCGGCTTTTTATTCATTTTCAGGATGACATCGCGGCCCACCATGAAGCGGGAGATATCTTCTTCTGTCGCGTTGGCGACCGGGATCGATCCCACTGTCCGTCCGGCACGGAGGACTGTGATATTGTCGCAGATCTGCATGACTTCGCGGATCTTGTGGGAGATGAAGATGATCGTGTGATCATTTTTCTTTAGTAAAAGAAGCTGTTCAAAGAGTTCGTCTGTCTCCTGTGGCGTCAAAACTGCGGTCGGCTCATCTAAGATCAGGAGCTTCGCCCCGCGGAGCAGGACTTTTAAGATCTCGACCTTCTGTTTCTGGCTGACGGAGAGTTCTCCAACGACAGCCATCGGATCGATCTTTAAATTGTACTTTTTGGCGGTTTCCTCCACCGCCCGGATCGCTTTTTCCTTGTCGATCATGATCCCGTTTTTCGGTTCCATGCCGAGGATCACGTTCTCATATACCCGCAGGGAATCCACGAGCATGAAGTGCTGATGCACCATTCCGATTCCGAGACGGATCGTGTCAGCGGCACTTTTTGGCTGGATCTTGTTTCCCTCGAAGATGATATCGCCCTCAGTGGCGTCCTCGTCACCGAACAGGATCTTCATCAGGGTACTTTTTCCGGCACCGTTCTCACCCATCAGGGCATGGATCTCGCCTTCCCGGACAGAAAAGCTGACGTCCCTGTTGGCCATGACACCGTTGGGGTAGATCTTTGTGATATGTTCCATTTTCAGGATCTCTTTGCCCATACGGATCCTCCTTTCTTATAAAAGCCAAGGGGACTTGTTGACAAGTCCCCTGATGTACTCGATATTCTGGGAAAATCAATGGCCTTGGAAAGATTCCCCAGATGGTTTACATAAAATATCGCAGCAGGTTTTGAGTGGATCTGCCGGATAAAGTTACGGAGCTACAGAATCAATAAGAGCCTGAACTTCGTTCTGGTCAGCATCGCCGAGAGCAGTCGGGATCTCGATCTTTCCGTCGAGAACTTCCTGTTTCTTCTCCTCGATCGTTTTTTTGATCTCGTCCGGAACGTTCTTCTGGAAGTACTCGTTGTCAGCAAGACCTGCACCGTTTTCCTTTAAACCAAGGAATTCACATTTGCCGTAAGGAACCGTTCCCTCTTCTTCCATCTCAGCCATTCTCACGAGGGAATCGCCGACGTTCTTTAATACGGAAGAAAGGATCACGTTTGCCTTTGCCTCATCGGAACCGGAGAACAGCATTGCCTGGTCAGAGTCAACGCCGATGATGTATTTGCCCATCTCAGCAGCAGCCTCTACGCAGCCAAGTCCGGCCTGCTCAGCAGCCGGGAAGATAATATCAACGCCCTGATTGTACTGGGCGATAGCTGTCTCTTTACCCTTTGCGGTATCATCCCAGGAACCGATGTAGGAAACGTATACCTTGATATCCGGGTCAACAGATTTTGCGCCTGCGATGTATCCAACAAGGAAGTCAGTGATGATCGGGTGCTCGGAACCGCCGACGAAACCGATCTTCTTGTCTTCATTTGCATTTGGCATGTCTTTGGATTCTGTTACAAGTGCTGCGAGAACGCCGGCAAGGTAGCTGCCCTCGTTCTGTTTGTAGCTGATGGCGTAAAGGTTCGGCCACTTGCCCTCTTCCATATCAGAGTCGAACATAACGAATTTCTGATCCGGGAATTCTTCCGCAACCTGCTCGATGACCTCAGCGGAGGAAGATCCGTTGGAAATGATAACATCGTATTTTCCTTCCTCAGCGAGATCCTGGAATGTCGGCTCCCACTTTGTCTGGTCACGGCCGATCTCGATAACCTTTATCTCGCAGCCAAGATCGGAAGCGATCTTTTCCATACCTGCGTTTGCAGAATCGTTGAAGGATTTATCACCTAACTGTCCTGTACATACGAATACAAAGGACGGCTTCTTTGTGTCTGTCTCAGCAGCAGATGTCTCAGCACCAGCTTTTGCGCTTTCAGCGGCAGCGCTTGTAGCAGCAGTATCAGTTTTTCCTCCGCACGCAGTGAGCAGCAGTCCGGCTGCTAAGAATAATGCGGTAGCTTTCATGGTCTTTTTCATGGTTTCCTCCTGTTTTTCGGCTTGTCCTCCGGAGAATATGACCTCCGGAGAACAGATTTGATTTTTTTCATGGGTATACTATACCAAAGTTGTGCAAATTAGACAATGAATATAGGGAAAAAAGTGAAAAATCGTTAAGAAAATAACAATGACGGCGGTTGTGCCACGCAATGGCCGATGATATAATGGGAATGTGTGACAAAGAACACAGGCAGTATGTGCAATATGGAAAACAGGATGGTAAGGCTATGAAGGGGAAGATTTTAACAGGCGTGGGTCTGCTGCTGATCGCGGCGGCTCTTCTTCTTACTGTTTATAATATAAGAGAATCAGACCGGGCCGGATCAGAATCAGAGGAGATGGTGGTCCGGATGGAGTCTCTGACAGCCGATCTGCCGGAGCGGCTGGAGACGGAGAAAAAGGAACTTGTGCCGGAATATGTGAAGAATCCGGAAATGGAAATGCCGACTGTGGAGGTAAACGGACAGGAATGTGTGGGGATGATCGAGATTCCGGCGCTGGGGCTCAAGCTTCCGGTCATCAGCGAGTGGAGCGACGCGAAGCTCAAGAAAGCACCGTGCCGCTACAGTGGTTCTGCGTACTTAAAGAATATGATCATCGCCGGACACAATTACCGCACCCACTTTTCCGGCATCAAGCGCCTGAATCCAGGTGATTCCGTAGTATTCACAGATGCGGACGGAAATGTATTTTCCTATGAAGTGGCGGAGATCGAGACGGTTGGCGGCTATGACATCGAAAAGATGGAAGCCGGGGACTGGGATCTGACACTGTTTACCTGCACGAATAAGGGGAAAGCGCGGGCGGCGGTGAGATGCAGGGAGATTGAGGAGTGAGAGAAATGTGTAAGGCGATGGAAGACCTGAGAAATGAGAGCTATGCGGAAGGACGTGAAGAAGGGCGTGAAAGCCAGGCTAAGGACACGGCGGTTCGAATGAGCGAAAAGGGAAATTCGGTTGAAGAGATTGCTGAAATCGTTGGATTCAGTACAGACAAGGTTAAGAAGTGGTTTGTAACAGAAGGATAAAAGAGTGGATGATACTTTTTGAGAAAGGCATTTTTACTTAAAATGCTCTTAGGGAAACAAAGGGTCTGTGTACGGAAACAGGGAAAGCACCTTCGGAGAAGGTAGGCTTTCCCTGTTTTTTTTCGGTTATACATCTGGAAGAAACGACCGGCGGCAGGCTTCGCAGATCAAATATTATTTTTTGTAGAAACAATTTCCGCCAACAATTTTATAGGAAGAATAACTGCCGGTTGAGGCGCGTTTGGCGGCTTTGAAGAAGAGGTAGTCGCCGATATTGTTGGAACCGGCCAGTGCATCTTTGGTGGCCTTTATGCAGGACTTGGACGGACCTTTTGCAAGGTATTTGTCCAGAAGGCCAGAGGACGCGCCGGGGAACTGGCCATCGGCGTAGATCACGTCGGAGATCGTTTTGCCCCATTTTCCGGATTTTACACGGTTTACAATACAGCTTGCTACAGCGAGCTTATCTTCATAGGAATCGTCACCGGCCTCCATGGCCACGCAGGCTGCCATCAGGTAGATCTCATCTTCGGTGGCGGAGATTACATAGGACGGTGCCGCAGAGGTTTCGTTTCCGGATGCGCTCAGCGCCGCGGACTCTTCCTTTGCGTCGACAGCGGCAGCAGGAACCGGGCCGATGGAGGCATATTGACTGGAAATATAGCCGTTTGTGTCGGCGGAGAGCTGGACCTTTGTCCAGCCGTCGGATTCACTTAAGACAGGGAAGGAATCCCCTTCGGCTGCCTGTTTTAAGATTGCGGAATCTGTGGACGGAGTCTCGCGGACGTTCAAGGTCGTTGCGGTAATCTTCGCGGATAGAAGACCGAGTTCCTTCGCCAATGGCTCGATATCTGTCCCAAAGAGCAGATATTTGTCACTCATCCATCCCTCAATTTTTCCGGAACGGACCTTCGTCCAGCCATCTTTCTTCTCTAATACGGTTCCGCCCGCTCCACGGTAGCACTTTCCGACGATCTCACCCGCGGTAGATGGCTTCGTCCGCATATTTAACGGTTCACTTGTCACATTTGCCACGGCGAGATTGTCATAGGCGGATGCAGCGAAAGACGGAATAGCCGAGAGTGTAACGGAAAGGAACAGGACAGATGCGGCGGCAGCCGCTTTTAAAAGAAGCTTCTTTGAAAAGTCAGGAATCAGATTCTGTAATGTTATCATGCAAAATTTCCTCATATCAGTTGAATGTCCCGGTTATATTGCGGGAATTGTTTCGAATATTACAAAATTGTTACGAAGAAATTATAGCAAAAATGGAGAAATTTGTCAAATCAGCATTCCCATTGATATTTCCTGAGGTCCACATGCATCGCGTCTTTCAGCTCCACGCCTTCCTGCTGCAGCAGAAAAGCCTGTTCCGGCCAGCCGGGGACGAGGCGGCCGGCGTGATTTACGACGCGGTGGCAGGGGAACTCTCCGTAGTCTGAGGCGTGGGAGAGGACCCGGGCCACGAGGCGGGAGTTTTTGTTCCTGCCGATGAGGCGGGCGATCTGGCCGTAGGTGGCGACGGTTCCCTCGGGAATCTCCCCGACTACGGACAGGACCTCGTATGCGAAATCTTCAGTAAAACGGGCGGATGGTGCCATGTTACTGCACCTCCTTCTGCTCCTCCCACATCTTCACCGGCATGCCGTTGACTTCCACGTTGTCCTCAACGGCAATTACAAGGCAGCGGCGTCCACCGATGAACTTGGTTTCTACGAGATCGAGACGGTCCGGGTTGACCTTAATATCCACATCCGGTGTCTTCACGGCAAATTTTCCGGTTCCGGTGATCGCCGGAACGAGGATCGCGGTGTTCTCCCCGGCGGCTTCCTCGTAGACTTTATCGAAGTGCTCCAGGCGCTCCGGCTCCACGCCGCTCTTTTCCAAAAGATCTTTGACTTCCGGCTTTGTGAGCGTTAACGGAATCTCATCCTCTTTATGTTCCTCCGCAAGCTCCGTGAGATTCTCATGGATCTGGCGGACAATCTCATAGTCGCACTCTTCGCCGAGAGTATCCGTCAGGATCTCCTGGAACGCTTCTTTCTGGGACTTGAAGGAGATCGGTGTCGGCGCGCCGAGGCAGGCGTCAATGAACTCGGAGTGAAGCTCCTCCGGATTTCTGGAGAAATACAGGACACCGTGGATATCGCTGCTGCGGTCGTTGAAGGCCGGGAACAGGAATCCAGTCATCGGAGTCTGTACCCACCAGTCCCGGGGGCGCTCCTCGATGGCGTTGGTCGCCTCATTGTAGGAGAGACCCGGCTCGGAGAGCTTTACCGGGCAGATGCAGCAGAGGATGTGGTTGTAGACTTCCTCGGATGCGTCGAACATTTCCTCATTGTCGGACGCTTTTCCCGGCACATCGTAGGCGCTGTGGATCAAGATAATATAGTAGTTTTCGCCGTACTCGTAATTTTCGATTACCTTATTATAAAAGGTATCCACGGTCTCATCGTCGGCGAGCTTCTCATCGCGGAGTTTCATGAGAAGCTCGTGGGCGCTGTCCGGACCTTCTTCGTGGATCGAGTACTCCAGGTTGTGGAGATTCTTTCCGATTCCGCCGGACAGGGATTTCTTGAAGATCTCATAATATTTGAAGATCTCCTCCTCGGACAGGGCAAAGAACGCCTCCTTCAGGGTCGTCTTGATCTGCTTTTCCGCATCGACATAACATCCGCAGATGCGGGTGATGGCGTTGTTGTCCTTCTTAAACTGTTTCTTAATTTCTGAAATTTCACGTTTATTCATAATGCGTATCCTTTTCAAACAAATACCAGCCATAAAGTATCATCCGTTTAACTGTAAAAGCAATAGAAAATGAAAGTATGGCTGGATAGAAAATCATGTTACAGTTCAGCCATGCGCTGGTTTGAATGAGAAAGTGTGTTGCAAGCTTGCTTGCATAAGCACTTTTTCATCCAAATCAGCATATGGTGGAACCACCAAGCTTCTTGTTTTCATGAATATGAAAACAAGAAGATGTAATGGCTGAACTGTAACAAAATCATTAATGATCGATAGAGCTTGATTGACAGTGCTGCGTTGCTACTGTGCCGCGTACAGGAGAATAACAGGCAGCCGACAAAAATATGTAGCTGTGGAGATATCTACTTATTTAATATCTTCTCCGCATAATACATCGCCGCCACATGCACCGCCTGCACGAGTCCGCCTTCCGCCATAAGCTTTTTCGTCTCCTCGGCAGACATCACAACGATCTCCAGGTCCTCGGTGGCGTCCAGATGCTGGCTGCTGACTTTTTTGCAGTCCCTGATCAGGTAACAGTGGGCGAAGTTGCTGATACAGGCCGCATTCGGCGCGACCTTACAGAGAAATACGGGCTCGCTTCCGGCGTACCCGGTCTCCTCGAAAAGCTCTCTCGCGGCCCCGGCACCCGGATCGGAATCTGTCGGCTCCATGCAGCCCGCCGGAAGTTCTAAAAGGATCTGTCTCGTTCCATGGCGGTACTGGCGCACGAAAACGAAGTCCCCGTCAACGGTGACGGCGACCACGACAACAAAATCCGGAACATCATTTACATAAAACGGAGAGATCTTCGTGCCATCCGGCAGTGCGCAGTCATCGGCGTGGAGATCGATCCAGCGGTCCTTTACGATCGTCCTGGATCCGTTGCAGATCCACGGTTTAATAGACATAACCTTTTCCTCCTAAATCAGGACAAATATAACCTAAAATCCAGCCTGCGCAAGAGGACAGACCAATTTAACGAATTGCCGAACCGGCAAAATGCCCAGGCAGACAAAAGATGATGGAGAACAGAGTGCCATACTGCGATCAGTCTCACTATAAAGCGATTAAACTCTCATCATCCGGCACATAAATATTTCCGCTGTAATAGCGTTTTCCCTCACTCTTATAAAGCCGTTCCCGACCGGCAACATTGCTGTCCTCCGTGTGCCAGAGCACGAGGTTCGGGATCCCCAGGGACTCCGCCAGTTCACAGGCATCCTTCACGGTGCTGTGGTGCTTCTCGTACGGCTTCCAGATATCCCGCTCCGCATAGAGGCAGAATGCCTCGTGGAGTAGCCAGTCGCTGCCGCGGACATACTTCTCACAGACCGGATTGTACGGTTCATCCCCGGCGCAGGTGAGCTTTCTTCCATTATTTAATGTCAGCGTGAATCCGAACTGTTTTAACTTCGTGGAGTGGATATCGAAGAATGTCACGTCGTAGCTTAAAATATGGCGGGTCTCGCCGTCCTTCACTTCCTCTAAATGGATCCGGTTGCCGATCATGTTGTAAAATTTATCCTGGATCGTCAGGCGGCAGAGCGTCCTGATCGTCTCGATAAGTTCTGAATGGCAGTAGATATAGGCATCTCCGACATACTGGTCCTTTTTCATCTTTGTGGCGATCATGCGGACCATCCAGACGATGCCTAAAACATGGTCCGTGTGGGCGTGGGTCACAAAAATGTGGTGGATGTGCTCTAACGGAACCTGCATGTTGTCCAGGATCTTTAAGATCCCGTTTCCGCCGCCGGCGTCCACCATGAAATATTCATCCCCGTCTCTGAGGGCGAAGCATGTATTGTAAAGATTTGTGACCGTCGCGTTTCCGGTCCCAAAAACGTAGAGAAGTTCGCTGTTCATAAGAAAAATCTCCCTTCTGAAGAGTACATTGACTGCGCAGAATCTGCTTCCTGGGCAATCCAAAGTGGGTTACTGTACACGGGTAGGAATTTTCTGAACTGAAAATTCCGTACAATACAGTGGTGGTAGTGGATTTTGCCGATTCGGAATGCGAAGCATCGGCAAAATCAGTTACTGTTTGCGCAAAGCGTGAACAGTAACCAAAGTGAAGGTCCGGTCCCCGGTGTCATCCATTCTTTTGTTGAGTTTTGAATATGAATATGTTACTATAAAATAAATGGAAAAGCAATTCCCAGGCGGTTAAATTTTTAACCGGCAAAGCGGAAAGATCCCGCGAAAAACTCAGCAAAAATGTGGGGAAAACGGGACCAGGAACGGCAGGAGAAAATTTACGCGCCCGGAAAAACGCAGGGAGGAAAACAGAGACAATGAGAGATTTGGACTACCTGAAGCTGCTTGCAAAAGAGTATCCGACAGTGAAAGCGGCATCCAGTGAGATCATCAACCTGATGGCGATCCGCGGACTTCCGAAGGGAACCGAGTATTTCTTCAGCGATCTGCACGGCGAATATGAAGCGTTCATTCATCTGCTCCGCAGCGCATCCGGTATCATCCGTGAAAAAATATCGGAGACCTTCGGCTACGTGATCTCAGACGAGGAGGAGATCGCTTTAGCGAATCTGATCTACTATCCGGAACGGAACATCCGCCGGATCCAGAAAGAGGGGAAATTTACAGAAGACTGGCAGAGAATTACGATCTACCGCCTGGTACGCATCTGTAAGGAAGTATCCTCAAAATTTACAAGATCGAAAGTGCGAAAAAAAATGCCCCCGGCATTCGCATATATCATCGACGAGCTCCTTCATGTGGACTACAACGATGACAACAAGAAAGTTTATTATGATGAAATCATCCACTCCATCATCGACATCGAGATGGGTGACCAGTTCATCATGGCACTCTGCAATCTGATCCAGAACCTGACCGTGGACAGCCTGCATATCATCGGTGATATCTTCGACCGTGGACCGCGTGCGGACATTATCATGGACGAGCTCATGCACTTCCACGATGTAGATATCCAGTGGGGCAACCACGATATCTCCTGGATGGGCGCAGCCACAGGCAATCTGGCCTGCATCTGCAATGTGCTCCGGATCGCGATCCGCTACAACGGATTCGACGTTCTTGAGGACGGTTACGGAATCAATCTCCGCCCGCTGTCCATGTTTGCGGCGAAGGTCTACCGGGATGACCCGTGTGAGCGGTTCCTTCCGAAGATTCTGGATGAAAATATCTATGATGCGGTAGACCCGGGACTTGCGGCGAAGATGCACAAGGCGATCACAGTGATCCAGTTCAAGGTGGAAGGCCAGATCACGAAGCGCCACCCGGATTACCAGATCAATGACCGGATCCATCTGGAACATATCAATTTTGAGAAGGGAACCGTAAATATCCACGGAAAAGACTACAAGATGCTGGATATGAACTTCCCGACGATCGACCCGAAGGACCCGTTAAAGCTCACGAAGGAAGAGCAGGAGCTGATCAACAGCCTGGCACTTTCCTTCCGCCACAGCGAGACGCTTCACCGCCATATCCGCTTTGTGTATTCCCACGGCGCGATGTACAAGCGGTGCAACTCGAACCTTTTATATCACGGCTGCATCCCGATGAAAGAGGATGGAACCTTCGAGGAACTGAAGCTCAAGGGGATCATCTACTCCGGAAAACGTCTGCTTGACTATCTCGAGGACGTGGTGAAGATGGCATACTTCCTGCCGGATGACGATCCGACGAAGGACTGGTACCGCGATTTTATGTGGTATTTATGGTGCGGACCGAAGTCCCCGGTATACGGAAAGGACAATATGGCGACCTTCGAGAATTACTTTGTCGCTGACAAGGCAGCCGCGAAGGAAAACATGAACCCGTATTATAAACTGTGCGAAAAAGAGGAATTCTGTAATAAAATCCTCAAGGAATTCGGACTTCCGATCGAAGGCTCCCACATCATCAACGGCCATGTCCCGGTTAAATTAAAGGACGGCGAGAGTCCGATCAAGGGAAATGGAAAGCTCTTCGTTATTGACGGCGGTCTTTCCAAGTCTTACCAGCCGAAGACGGGAATCGCGGGCTACACCCTGATCTTCAATTCCCACCACCTTGCCCTGGCGGAGCACAAGCCTTTTGACCGGAACCATGAAAACACGCCGAAAGTCATGATCGTAGAGAAGATGAAAAAGCGTGTGATGGTTGCGGATACGGATACAGGAAAAGAGCTTGCGGCGAAGATCGCGGACCTCAAGGAGCTCGTGGCAGTGTACCGCGGCGGCATCATTAAAGAAAAACTGGAGTAAAATTACATGAACAAGGACGAATTTTTAAGACGCCTGGAGGAAGCACTCTCGGGTGAGGTCCCGGCGTCGGTCATCCGCGACAACCTGAATTATTACGCGGATTATCTTTCCCAGGAGTTGGGAAAAGGCCGTACCATGGATGAAATTATTGAGGAGATCGGCGAGCCGAATATCGTGGCCCGAACGATCATCGATTCCGCTGAGGCGGCGGGAGAGACTGGAGACGGTTATGGAAGTTTTGAGGACGCGTCCCCGCGGGGCGATGACAGAAGAAGCACTTACAGCCAGGAAAGTTATCAGAACGGCTCCACGCCGAATATCCATTATTTCGATCTGAATAAGTGGTACTGGAAATTAGCCCTTGTTGTGCTCTTGTTCCTTGTGATCTCTGTTGTGTTCAGCATTATGGGCAGCGTGTTTTACCTGCTGATCCGGTTCTCCGGACCTATCTTAATGTGCCTTATTATTTATTGGCTTGTTAAGAACTTCCGGGGCAGGTAATAAAACAGATGTTAATAGGAAGAAATGAACAGGCGACCGTGAATGTGAGCTGCAGATACGGACACAGAAAATGGCGGATCAGTTCATGGATTTAAAGACGAAAATGTCCGAAAAACCCTGATTTTACTGAAAAAATCAACAGATTACAGGATGTTACAATTGAAATAAGTTATGTAAACATGTGCGGCGCTCTCAGTATGGAACGCCGCATTTTTGCCACATTGTTGGCGGTTTTTGCCTAAATTATTAAGAGTTTATGAATTCCTTTGTTTTTATTGACAAAAGGAGCCTTAGGAAATATAATTTGTTTGTAACAAAACGTAATATATTTGTAACAAACATTACAAACCATTAAAGTTTAATAATAAGAGGATTTCAATGACAAATAAACTTTTCAGAACTTTAAAAATCACCTGCTTATGTATGGCCTTAACAGCAGCCCTTCCGATCGTTTCCTTCGCGGACGAGACAACGGCATCTGTAAAAGAGGACAAGATGGTCGTAAGAATCATCCACTTCGATGAAAACGGAAACCCGTTGGAAGAGGACAAGCAGACAGCGACAGAAGAAACAGAGAGTTCTGAAGAGACGACAGATAAAGAAGAAGCAAATGCTGATGAGGCAGACTCCGATGAGGAGGAAGCGGCTGAGTCAGAAGCCGACGAGGCAGAACTTGAGGCAGCTATCGAAGTTGAGAATGATCTCCGTTCCGAAATTGTTACATATGCGCTCCAGTTCGTAGGAAACCGCTACAAATACGGCGGAACAAACCCGAATACTGGTGTTGACTGTTCTGGATTTACCTCCTATGTAATGCGTCACGCAGCAGAAGTGGAACTTCCGCATTCTTCCGGCGGACAGTCTCGTATGGGCCGCCAGGTAAGCAGCTCCGAGATGCGCCCGGGCGATATTATCTGCTACGGATCCGGAAAGAGGATCAACCATGTTGCTCTCTACATCGGAAACGGACAGATCGTACATGCCTCCACAGAGAGAACCGGAATCAAGGTTTCCAGATGGAACTACCGCACACCGGTGAGAATCGTAAATGTACTTGGCGATTAACCTGAAAATTGGATAAAGGATAAAAGGGATTAAAAAAGTGCTCTTTACAGCAGATCGTTAGGATTGCTGCAGAGAGCATTTTTTTACTGCGATACATTCGAAAGAGGTCGTCAGCAGCAGATTTATACTATCTTCTCTGACGGTTCCCAGCATGAAGAATAAGCTTAAACACTCCTGCCTGTTCCAAGGTTTTCGCCACGAGGAAGAAGATCAGGGAGTCCACCGGCCACTGGATCAGGTTCTTGATGGCGCGGGCTGGCAGAATTGCTAAAAATCCCTTTCCGTTTAAGAGCGTCAACCAGTAAGTGCCGAGGACGATGTTGCAGAGAACGATCACCACGAGCTTTGCCGTGAGGATCCGCGGCAGGGAAAGGTTCTTTTTATAGAAGAACAGGCCGTAGATAAACGCCGCAAGCATCGCGTTGAACGTAAAGCCCGGCATAAATCCGCCGTCCGGCTTTAACATAAACTTGATCACATCCATAGCGCCGCCGAATAATCCGCCGACGACCGGGCCGAACAGATAATCCACCAGCATATTTGGGATGGAACCGAAGCCGATCTTTAAGTTTGGTGTGATTTTAAAGGAGTAGTATCCAAGTACAACGGACAGCGCGCCGAACATGGCGCAGGTAGTGATAGTGGTGACCTTCTTGAATTCACGGGATGATTCAAAGATCCTGGAAAAGAGGTCGTTCGAGCTTTTTTGCATAAAAAAATACCTCCTTTGCAGATTCTCGGACCACAACAGGAGATAATATACGGAGCTATCTTCTGATGCAGCGGGATGCGATATGTGCACCGCGGGAAATTCCCTTCGTCCTGCCAGCAACTCCCTGTCTGGCGGGCACTTGACGCGCACACGTCTACTCTGCATGTTTGTTTGATTTTCAGGGCGGTCAGCGCCTCTGATGCAATTACAGTATCATGAATGGTGCGGAATGTAAAGGGTGAAATAAGGAAAAAACGGAAGAAAGGCGAAAATCAGACGGAACATGTACCCGGAAAACGCAGGCGGGACGAAACTATACGGCCGAAATGCTTTTTTGACGAAAGAATGTGGAAAAAATTTCCGTAATTTCGGTATTTTGATATATATACTTTTTGAAAACACTGATTTATAATACAGCAAGTTCGTTTGAAACATGTAGACCATGGGAAACGTATGGCAGAGAGTCAGGAAGATTCAACCGGAACCATGATTTATAGAATATAAAAACCGAGGTAACTGTTCAGTAGGTCTGCGCACTTGCTGCGCTGACCGTAAGAAAACATAGGCTGGAAGGCAAAAATCCCATCAGCGCAGCTGATCTGGAATGGATTTTTGCGCGTAACTATGAAGGTACTGAATAGTTACAAACCGAGTAAAATGACACAGGAGAGTTACATATGCAGAAAAGTGAGGTAAAGGATCTGACAGTCGGATCGCCAATGAAGCTGATCTTAAGCTTTGCAGTTCCGATGCTGCTGGGATTTCTTTTTCAGCAGTTTTATAACATGGTAGACACAATCATTGTCGGAAAATGCCTGGGGGTATCGTCCCTGGCGGCAGTTGGTTCGACGGGTTCCATCAACTTTATGATCATCGGTTTCTGTACCGGTGCCTGCAGCGGATTTGCGATCCCGGTGGCGCAGAAGTTCGGCGCGGGTGATTATACGGGAATGAGGAAGTTCGTGGCGAACGCCGGATGGCTCTCAGCGGTGTTTGCGGCGGTCATGACGACGATCGTCGGACTGCTCTGTATGAACATTTTACAGTGGATGAACACGCCGGAGGACATTATCCAGGGCGCCTATGATTACATTTTTGTGATCTTCCTTGGAATCCCGGTCACATACCTTTATAACATGCTGGCGGGCATCATCCGAAGTCTGGGTGACAGCAAGACACCGGTCTACTTCCTGCTCCTGTCCTCCCTCATGAACATCGGCCTCGACTTTTTTACGATCCTGGTCCTTGGCATGGGCGTTGGCGGACCGGCTCTGGCGACGGTCATCTCCCAGGGAATTTCGGCAGTGCTCTGTCTGATCTACATGATCCGGCACTATCCGATCCTTCATATGAAAGACGGAGAGTGGAAGCCGGACGGACGCATGCTCGGCACCCTCTGCAGTATGGGAATCCCTATGGGACTCCAGTATTCCATCACGGCCATCGGCAGCGTTGTACTCCAGACTGCGGTAAACTCCTTAGGTTCCATGGCGGTTGCGGCCGTTTCTACGGGAAGCAAGGTCAGCATGTTCTTCTGCTGTCCGTTTGACGCACTGGGTGGAACTATGGCGACTTACGCGGGACAGAACGTGGGTGCGAAGAAGCTGGACCGCGTGAAAGAGGGACTGAAGGCGGCGAGTCTGATCGGAATCATTTACTCTGTGATCGCATTTGTGATCCTGTTCTTCGGTGGAAAGTATATCGCGCTGCTCTTCATGGACGCGGACCAGACGGAGATCATCGGGCGCGTGGCGATGTTCCTTATCGGAAACAGCATGTTCTACATACCGCTTACCTTTGTGAATGTGGTGCGTTTTACGATCCAGGGAATGGGATTCTCCACATTCGCGATCCTCGCGGGTGTCTGCGAGATGGCGGCGCGATCTCTCGTGGGCTTCTGCCTCGTTCCGGTATTCGGCTTCCTTCCGGCATGCTTTGCGAGCCCGTTAGCGTGGATCTTCGCGGATGCTTTCCTGATCCCGGCGTTCTTCCACTGTATGAAAAAATTAAAAGTTCTTTTCGGGGAAGCTGCATAATCGTTCGGGAACGGACCATACTAGAGGATGCAGCGGCGGAAAATGTCCGCGGTTTGAAAACCACTCTAGGAGGTACGAAAAAATGGCAAGAAACAGCTATGATATGGACGACAACATGAAGAGCAGCGAGTCTGAGACCTACGACAAGACAAAGAATCAGAGCAGAAACAGCCAGAATCGTTCTGAAAACAGCAGCCAGAATCGCACAAGAAACAGTTCCAGGGACTCTATGGATAATGGCAGAAACTGCAAGAGATAAAAAGATGCGGATGTGAAGACAGCACACATTCGCAGAATATGATGAAAGCGGCGGCAGGAGCAGAACCTGCCGCTGTTTTTATGTAACAGGGAATTACGAGGAATTCCCTGTTACATAAAAAGGCACTAACACGCCAAAGATGCGCACTCGCGCGAGGATGCAGATTGTCGCAAGCGACCGCGCGAGGTGCGAGAATGTGCCAAGGCACATTTTTTTGTGCAATAGTGTACATAGAACCTGTCCGGACCGCCCGGCATACCTTACATTAAGGATATGTTTCAGGAGAAGGTATATGTTTCGGACGATTTCGGTGCAGCAGTTGGAGTATCTTCTGGACGGGGAGCGGACATTCACCTTGTTGGATGTGCGGGAGCAGAGGGAATATGAGGCAGGACATCTCCTGGGGGCTGTGAACCTGCCTTATGAGCGGCTGGATGAAGTGGAGGCGGAGATTCCGAAAGACCGCCCGGTGGTCATCTACTGCGCCTACGGGGGCCAGAGCCTGCTTGCGGCGAGGAAGCTTGCAGGGTGCGGGTATGACGCGGTGAATGCACTTGGGGGACTTCATTATTATAGAGGGAAGTATTATGTGAGATGTAAAGAGTAGCACATTCTTGCACCGAATGCGGTTATCAGTGATAAGCTGCATCCGGGAGTCAGGCTTATTGTATAAGCAGTTCGGAAAAAATGCGGAATGTAGGTCTGTTTTGAGGTTCGGCAGGGATTGACAGGGACGCTGCAAACCCTTAAAATTAAATGGAATATGACCATTTGGCGTAAGTCATGGATGGCGTGAAACTATGAAAATACAGTAACTGCTAAGATACCAGGCAGTTACATGACACATCAGAACGGAGAAAATCAGATTGAATACATTTGAATTAATCGTCCCATGCCATTTCGGCCTGGAGGCAGTCATGAAAAAGGAGATCCTGGATCTCGGATATGAGGTCAGCCAGGTGGAGGATGGCCGTGTGACGTTTATCGGCGATGCGGAGGCGATCTGCCGCGCCAATATTTTCCTCAGAACGACAGAGCGCGTGCTCTTAAAAGTCGGCAGCTTCCACGCGGAGACCTTCGAGGATCTGTTCCAAGGAACCCGCGCGATCCCGTGGGAGGAATATCTCCCGAAGGACGCGAAATTCTGGGTCGCAAAGGCGTCCTCCATCAAGAGCAAGCTTTTCAGCCCGTCTGACATCCAGTCCATCATGAAAAAAGCCATGGTGGAGCGGATGAAAAAGGCGTACGGGATCGAGTGGTTCCCGGAAAACGGCGCGAGCTTCCCGCTCCGTGTCTTCCTTCATAAGGACACGGTGACAGTGGCTCTCGACACCACCGGCGAGTCCCTGCATAAGCGCGGCTACCGCACACTGACGAGTAAAGCACCGATCACGGAGACGCTGGCGGCGGCTCTCATCATGCTGACCCCGTGGAAGAGCGACCGGATCCTCGTGGACCCGTTCTGCGGAAGCGGCACCTTCCCCATCGAGGCGGCGATGATCGCGGCAAATATGGCACCGGGAATGAATCGTGAGTTCCTGTCCGAGGACTGGAAGCACCTGATCCCCAGAAAATGCTGGTATGACGCCATGGACGAGGCGAACGATCTCGTGGACCTCTCCGTCCAGACGGATATTCAAGGATATGATATCGACGGTGATATCGTCCGTGCAGCGAGAGCGAACGCGAAGGCAGCAGGAGTCGATGAGCTGATCCATTTCCAGCAGAGATCCGTCAGCGACCTGAGCCACCCGAAAAAGTACGGCTTCCTGATCACGAACCCGCCGTACGGTGAGCGAATTGAAGATAAAAAGAATCTGCCGGAGTTATATAAGACCATCGGCGAGCGCTTCGCGGAGCTGGATTCCTGGTCTGCCTATATCATTACGGCTTACGAAGACACCGAGCGGTATTTCGGCCGTAAGGCGGATAAGAATCGGAAGATCTACAATGGTATGATGAAGACCTACTTCTACCAGTTCTTAGGACCGAAACCACCGAGAAAGCGTGAGGACAGAAGAGAAGAGAGATAACAGAACGGCAGCAGACACACAGAGATGACAAAAATGCCGATTGCAGGCAGAAACGCAGGTAAGCGGATATGAGAAGTCGAAGAAGAAAAGGGCGCAGAAACAGGGACGGTCTGTGGATCTGCGGGATCGCGGTGCTGGCAGCCGGGGCTGTCTTTACAGCGAGGACAGAGATCCTGGATCTGGTAACCACAGAGATCGCCTTTGTGCTGGATCCGAAACAGGAAGGCGGAGAGAAAGAATCTGACCAGGATATTGCGGAGCGTGTGGAAAGCACGGACGGCGGTAAGGAAACGCTGACAGATGGCGGCGTAGATCTGGCAGAAACAGATGAAGCGGGAGCTGATCCTGACCAGAAGAATACAGATGCAGGAACGGAGGCTTCCGGCAGCGGAAATTCGGATCCGGAAGCCATAGAACTCCCCTCATCCTATGACATCCGTGAGCATCGGACTGTCTCCGTCTCCGACCAGGGAGATCTTGGCACATGCTGGGCGTTTGCGGCGTTAAAGGCGGTGGAGACCTCCATGCCGGAGTCCATGGCGGTGCCGCTCTCGGCGGACCACATGTCGATCCATAACAGTTTTGGGATCAGCCAGAATTCCGGCGGCGATTACAGTATGGCGATGGCGTACCTTTTAGCCTGGCAGGGACCTGTCTCTGAGGAGGATGATCCCTATGGGGACAGCACTTCGCCGGACGGTCTTGCACCTGTCTGCCATGCCCAGGAGATCCGGATCCTGCCGGAACGGAATTACGACGCGGTAAAACGGGCAGTGTATTTATATGGCGGTGTCCAGACGTCCCTCTACCTCCCGTCAGAAAACCGGGTGAGTGATGAGGATGTCTGCTACAAAGGCAGCGAAGAACCGAACCATGACGCGGTGATCATCGGATGGGATGACAACTATCCGAAAGAAAAATTTGCATCGAACCCGGAATCGGACGGAGCGTTCCTCTGCGTGAACAGCTGGGGAGAGAACTTCGGAGACGGCGGCTTTTTCCATGTGTCCTACGAGGACAGCTGGATCGCGGAGAGCGGAATCTCCTACTGCGGCATCGGACCGGCGGACAATTTCGACAGGAATTACCAGAGCGACCTCTGCGGCTGGACCGGGCAGATGGGATTCGGCGAGCCGGAGGCCTGGATGGCGAACGCGTATACAGCGGAGTCAGACGAGACGCTGGAGGCGGTGGGCTTCTACGCTACGGCACCGGACACGGAGTATGAAGTGTATGTGTTTGACGGGGACAGCTTCCGTGAACATGTGGAAAATAATGTGAAATTCCAGACGGACAGTGGAAAAGTCCTGGCATCCGGGACACTGCCGGATACGGGATTTTATACAGTGAACCTGGCAAAGTCCCAGGAACTGGATGCAGGCGAAATGTTCGTTGTGGCGGTAAGGATCCGCACGCCTGGGACGACGCAGCCGGTGGCGGTGGAGTATGCTGGGGGCGGACGGACCGGAAATATTGACATAGGCGACGGCGAGGGGTATATTAGTTTCGACGGCTCTTTGTGGGAACGGACGGAGACATCCAAGAGATGCAACGTGTGCCTGAAGGCCTACAGCCGGAAAATTGGAAAGTGAGAGATACATGGAACATAAAATTGTTTTTGCAACATCAAATGCCGGAAAAATGCGGGAGATCCGCGAGATTTTAAAAGACCTCGGGGCGGAGATCCTGTCCATGAAGGAAGCCGGTGTGGATATTGATATTGTTGAGGATGGAGATACATTCGCGGCAAATGCGTTAATTAAGGCAAAAGCCGTGTGGGAGAAGACAGGCGGGATCGTTCTGGCAGATGACTCCGGTCTTGTGATCGATGCGTTGAACGGGGAGCCGGGCGTTTACTCCGCGCGCTACATGGGAGAGAAGACTTCCTATGAAATTAAAAACTGGAACCTGATCCACCGCCTTGATGGTGTTCCGGAGAAAAAGCGCACGGCGCGTTTCGTCTGCGTGATCGCGGCAGTTCTCCCGGATGGAAGAACCCTGACAGCGGAGGGAACCATGGAGGGTGTGATCGCCCATGAACCGGCTGGCGCAGGCGGATTCGGCTATGACCCGATCCTGATGCTGCCGGAGTACGGAAAGACATCGGCGGAGATCACCATGGATGAGAAGAATGCCATCAGTCACCGCGGAAAAGCGCTTCGGGCGATGAAGAAACGTCTTGCAGAAGAGATCGGAGAATAAAGTATGAAAATTCTGATCGTGAGCGATACCCACAGAAGAGATGGAAATCTCAGGGAAATTATTGAGAAACAGTCCCCGTTCGATATGCTGATCCACCTGGGCGATACCGAGGGCAGCGAGGCATATTTTAAGGAATGGGTAAATAATGATAACTGCGTGATCCGCGTGGTGCGCGGAAATAATGACTTCTTCTCCCAGACAGACAGGGAGAAGGAGATCTCGATCGGAAAATACCGGGCATTTCTGACCCATGGCCATATGTACGGCGTATCTTTCGAGCTGGAGACGATCAAGGAAGAGGCGAGAGCCAGAAAAGCCGATATCGTCATGTTCGGACATACCCACAAGCCGCATCTGGAGTACTGTGAGGACGGGCTTGTTGTATTGAACCCGGGAAGTCTCTCCTATCCGAGACAGGACGGAAGAAAGCCGTCCTACATGCTGATGGAGCTTGATCGGAACGGTGAGGCACATTATACGGTCTGTTATGTGGATCAGGACAGGGATATTCCGTCGGGACTTTACTAGGCGGGACCGGAAATAATTGGCACAAAACAGATAAAATCAGAAAGCAGTTTTCGAAGAATAAGTTCGGAACTGCTTTTTGTATGAAATCAGATAGCTGCCTGCGCAGAAAGTGCGTATGCAGCCAATTGTAGAAGAAATGCCGCCGGAACAGAGATAGTGGAGGATTCAGCCTCGAATAAAGCCTCGAATAAATAAAAAAAGTGGTTGACAATCCAACCTATCTACGGTATAATTTTAAACGCATTTAGTGAACTTTTGTTTTTAAATGCTTTGCGAAATCCCCGGGGTGTGGCTCAGCTTGGCTAGAGCGCCTGGTTTGGGACCAGGAAGTCGCAGGTTCGAATCCTGTCACCCCGATTTTTATCGAAAAAAAGATAAAAAACTTGTTGACAAATGAGTGGATATGAGATATAATCTAATGGTCAGCGAAAAAAGAAAAATTTTCCTGCGGGTGTAGTTCAATGGTAGAACACCAGCCTTCCAAGCTGGATACGTGGGTTCGATTCCCATCACCCGCTTTGCTTTTGCGAAAAAGCATAATGAGTCTGTAGCTCAGTTGGATAGAGCAACGGCCTTCTAAGCCGTGGGTCGGGGGTTCGAATCCCTTCAGGCTCATTTGAAATCAAGTGTGATTTCGAATTTTATATTATGGTGGGTATAGCGCAGCTGGTTAGCGCGCCAGATTGTGGCTCTGGAGGCCCAGGGTTCGAATCCCTGTATCCACCCGTATTTCCCTGGGAAGCAGTTCCCGGGGCTTTTTTGTATTTTATGAAAGGTTAGATTTGAAGGAAGATCTGGACGTGTGCGCGGATGCGGTGGAACATTGTCGGGAAAGCATTCTGAAGATGATTCAGGAAATAGAAAATGAACTCAACGAAAATGAAGAAAGCTGAATTTCCATAATAGAAATTCAGCCTTTTTCCGCTGGGCCAGCGGGATTCGAACCCTCGAGTGCAGGAGTCAAAGTCCTGTGCCTTACCGCTTGGCGATGGCCCATTGCCATAACATTAGTATTCTATCATAAGACTGAAAAAAAAACAAGCAGAGGATTGGCAACTTGCACGACAAACGCATGAATGATTGTCTACCACCAATTCTGTTTTCAGCTATTTTT